>Ga0075435_100001466_pt1 | contig 15169 bp, 9 predicted proteins | sample RhiMethybrSRZTD4_FD_75302 | JGI IMG/M metagenome (GOLD analysis project Ga0075435, IMG submission 75302) | Populus rhizosphere microbial communities from Tennessee, USA - Rhizosphere MetaG P. TD hybrid SRZTD4 | ecosystem: Host-associated > Plants > Roots > Rhizosphere > Soil | place: USA...
ATGCCACACCTGCTCATCGCGGGCGCGACGGGCTCGGGCAAATCGGTGTGTATCAATGCCATCATCACCAGTCTGATTTACGCCCACGGGCCGGACAAGCTGAAACTCTTGATGATCGACCCGAAGATGGTCGAGCTGTCCATGTACAGCGCGCTGCCGCATCTCGGCCTGCCGGTGGTGACGAGCCATCACAAAGCGGCGAACGTCTTGAAGTGGGCCGTGTGGGAAATGGAGCGGCGCTACCGGCTGCTGCACGCGAACCACGCGCGCAACATCTCCGACTTCAACAAGAAGGTGGAGTCAAAGGCCCCGCTCAAAGGGCCGCGCGAGACGCTCGCGACGCAGGCGGGCATCCAGAAAGAGCTGCCCTTCGACGGCACGTACACGGACGGAATTCTTCCGTACATCGTCCTGGTCGTGGACGAGCTCGCTGACTTGATGCTCACCGTACAAGGCGAGATCGAGACGCCGCTCGCCGTGCTGGCGCAGAAAGCGCGCGCAATTGGGATCCACCTGATTCTCGCGACGCAGCGGCCCTCGGTGAATGTGATCACGGGACTCATCAAGGCAAACTTCCCGTGCCGGATCGCGTTCCGCGTATCGGCCAAAGTCGACAGCCGCACGATTCTCGATCAAAACGGCGCGGAGACGCTGCTGGGCAATGGCGACATGCTGTTCCTGCCGCCGGGAAAGAGCGAGGCGGTGCGCGTGCAGGGCGCGTTCATCTCGACCGACGAGACCGAGCGACTGATGGAGTGGTACAAGGCGCACGCGCCCGTGGCTGCCACGGTGCCCGGCACGTCGATCGATGAGCAGGTTACGGCGCTCGAGAAAGCGGAGAAGGAAGAAGACGGAGCCGGGAGCGGGGAGCCGGGAGCCGGGGAGCGCGATCCGCTCTTCCGGCAGGCTGCCGAGGTCTGCATTCAGAACCAACTTGGTTCAACGTCGTTGTTGCAACGCCGCATGAGCATCGGCTACGGCCGCGCTGCCCGTATCATCGATCAGCTGGAGCTCGCGGGCATCCTCGGTCCCGCGAACGGCTCCAAACCGCGCGATGTGCTGGTCGGTTTGGAGGAGTTGGATGATCTCGTGGGGCCGGAGGGCGCAAATTCGAGCAGCTAACCATCGCGATTCCCCACGACCGCGCTACAAAATGGTGCATCGAACGGACTAGATCTTCTGAGGCTTCTTCGCTCCAAATTGCTCCACCTTATCTAAACCTCTTTTCCATCCGGTGAGTGATGTTCCCGCATCTCATCTCACCCTAAACTGACTCACGCAACTACTCACACCGTGGTTTTTCACCTCCATTGAGGGACAGTATGTCGCCGCAAGCCGTTGCCGAAGCGTTGGAGGCTGCCGCTCCACTTCCGAGGGTGCGGATTGCAATCGAGAGTGAAGCCGACGTGCTCCTGGCCGGAAAACACGGCCGGCGTCTCGCCTCCAGTCTGGATTTCTCGCCGACCGATATCACCGTCATCTCCACTGCGATCATGGAAGTCGCTCGCAACGTGCTGCGCTATGCACGGCGCGGCGATTTGCTGCTGCATCTCATTGAGCAGCCCGGTCGCCTGGGGATTGCGATCATGGCCCGCGACAAGGGTCCCGGGATCGCCGACGTGTCGGAAGCACTTCGGGATGGCAAGGGATTGGGTCTCGCGAGTGTGCGTCGCCTCATGGATGAGTTCCGCGTCCGGTCTGAGCCGGGACGTGGCACCACCGTCACGATGCGCAAATGGACTCGGCGCCGCCAAGTCGAGCGCGCCGGCTTCCGCACAGAATGGCAGGCCCTGAGATGATTGCCCTGCCTCCGTCATTGGACACCGTTGGCGTCGCCCTCGAGGATGCGGTCCAGCCCGTACGATGCGGGAGCACTCCCGCGCGGCTCCTCGGTGTAGGCGGCGATCACACGCTGTTCCGGGAGCTGGCGCGCTACGTCGAACAATCCGGCGCCACGCTGGAGCGAACCGCCGACGAGGCCACGACACTGCAGGCGCTCGCGCACGGCGGCTGGGATGCCGTGCTCACTGTGCTCGACCGCGACGCCGACGTGCAGCTGGAATGGTGGGAGGAAGTGTTGCCGCGGCTGCCCGTCCGGCCGCGGATGATTGCGGTCGCGCCCGCGCCATCGATGAGCCTGGCATTGCGGGCCACGGAGCTCGGGGTCACGGCGGTCCTGCCGTTGCCGCTCGAGCGCGACCAACTCCGCGCTACGTTGAACCGCGTTCTGGCAGCCGCGGCCGAGACCCCGCTGCCGCTTCCCAGCGTTACGCCAGTCGCCGTCGGGCCCTATCAGATCGTATCACAGAGCGCGGCGATGGTGGATGTCTATCGCACTATCGCGCATGTCGCGCCCAGCACCGCCACCGTGCTCATTCAGGGCGAGTCAGGAACGGGGAAGGAGCTCGTGGCGCGGGCGATTCATGCGCACGGGCCCCGCAGCACGCGGTCGTTCGTGGCCGTGAACTGCGCCGCGATCCCCGAGAACCTGCTTGAAAGCGAGCTGTTCGGGCACGAGAAGGGCGCGTTTACCGGCGCGGTCGCGCGCAAGATCGGCCGGTTCGAGCGCGCCAGCGGTGGCACACTGTTCCTCGATGAAATCGGCGACATGAGCCTGGTCCTGCAGAGCAAGATTCTGCGCGCGATTCAGGAGCGGGAGGTGGAGCGCGTCGGCGGCGGGGAGCCGATCCCGGTGGACGTACGCGTGATTGCGGCGACGAACCAGGATCTCAAGCAAATGATCGCGGACGGAAAATTCCGCGAGGATCTCTACTACCGCCTGGCGGTGGTCACCATTCGCCTCCCGCAGCTCGCCGCGCGGGGCGACGACTTGATTCTGCTGACGGCGCATTTCCTCCACGAATTCGGCAGGCAATACGGCAAGAACATCGTCGCGATTTCCGATCGTGCTTCGGACTTGTTACGGGGACATACCTGGATCGGCAACGTCCGTGAGCTTCGCAACGTCATCGAGCGCGCAGTCCTCGTCTGCGAAGGGGATGTCCTGCGGTCGGTGGACCTGCCTGAAGAGTGGCTTGCGGGCGCGATGAAGCGCGAGGTAACTAGCACGGGACCGCTTGCCACGCTCCAGGAAGCTGAGGCACGCCATATCGCCCAGGTCCTGACCCACACGCACGGGCAGATCGGCGAGGCGGCACAGATCCTGGGCGTGCACCGCAATACGCTCGCCCGGAAGATCAAGGAATACCATCTGTAGGCACCAGTTTTGAGCACAGAGAAAAGGGCCCCGCCTCACCGTGGGGCCCTTTTTGATCTAATCACCTTTCGCAACCGATTAATTCCCTCACCCCTCCGTACGTACACGCTGGCCCGGTTCGTGCGAAACGGGACGGAGCCTATGACTACCATCCCCATCTCCGAACCCACGACATCCCTGCGGGTGGAGCAGGCGTTACGCCTGCTGCCCGATGTCGAGGATCTCGCCCCGCTCCGCGGACTCGTCGTGTCGCTCTGTGCCGGCCGGAAACGGCAGGCGTGGACGGCCGCTGAGCCCAATCGCACCATCGGCAAACGCACGTTCGACCCGTACGCCCTGCGCGCGCGGATGGGCAAGGCGATCGACGGAATCCAGAGCCGAGTTGCATTCCTGTACGAAGCCGCCATCGACGCACTCGAATCGGAACAGGCCGGGGACCTCTCTCGCGCGGTCCGCGCACTGATGCGGGCGGGTGCGTACGAGGAGGAAGGCGTGCGCTTCGCGCAGGCACACGCGTGGTACCGGCAAGCCCTGAGCCTCGCGGAGCAACTCCGCGATCGGCAACCCGAGATGGAAGCGCTCTGCCATCTCGGGCGGCTCGAGGCAGCGCGGGGCTACCTGGACGAAGGCGCTCGCGCGTTCCAGCGCAGTCTTGCGCTTGCGGAGGCGGAGGCCGACAAAGTCCACGCCGCTGGCGCCTGCAAAGGCCTGGGCGACGTGTTGTTCGCACAGGCGCAGTGGTCGGGCGCGGAAGCGTGGTTCACGCGCGGCCTGCAATACGCGCAAGCCAATCGTCCACTCAATGGATCGCTGTCACTCGGCCTCGGCCAAATCGCGCATCGCCGCGGGGATTACACCGCAGCGACTGCGCGGCTCGAGCGCGCCCTGGAGACGTTCGAAGCGCTGGGCGATCAGGCCGGCGTGGTGCGGACGCTGCTCGCCCGGGGATTGATGGAGGCCGCACAGGGAAGGACATCGGACGTCCTGGGCAGCTATCGCGAGGCGTTGAGCCGTTTGCCGGTGACGGATCGCGATCCCGTCCTCGAGTTATCTGTGCGTCTTCGGTTGGCCGAGTTGTATCTGGATCTCGACCGCCTGCCGGATGCGGAAGACGAGACGCGGCGGGCCGAAGACGTTGCGATTACATATCAGCAGACGCGGTGGCTCGCGCGTGTGTACCTGATCATGGGAAAAATCCGCGGACGGCAGGGCGATGAGAACGGTTTTGTGTTCTTCGAACAGGCGATCGACCTGTGCCGCTCCGGCGAGCCGGCGCGCCGGCTCGAGGCCGACGTCTATCGCGAGTACGCGCGCTTCCGGGCAATCATGGGCGACCGCGATGAGGCTCGTGCTTACTTGGAGCGCGCGCGCGAGCTGCTCGAACCGTTCGGCGATGCGGCCGCGCGTGAACGGATCGATGAGGACCTACAGCGTCTGACTCAGTGACAGGCCCCACTGCCTGAGTCGGTGAAGCTCGAGCCCGCTATGGGCACGAATTGCCAGTCGTAGTGATCGCTGTAGAGGTTCAGCTTGAGCACTCCATACGTCGTGTTGTTCTTCACTTGACTATTGGGGGCCGAAATCGCGTAGGGATAGAGCGGAGCCCCTCCTGTTCCCACAACGAACTCTCGAATCCCACGCGCGGCATCCAGCTGTCCGCCCGGCGTCTGCGGAGCGAACCGCTCGTAGAGGTGGTCGTGCCCGACAACCGCGACGTCGGCGCCGGCCGCGTACAAGGCTTCCCAGAGTGGCTGTACCGCGGGGGAGCTGCCGTGGGGACCCGAGCTGAACCGCGGTTGATGCAAAACCGCGAGCGTGCACTTCACGGGATGAGCCGCGAGATCCGCGCGCAGCCAGCTCTCCTGCGGCGAGCCGGCGTTCATCGCGATGTTGCTGTTCAGGACGACGATGTGCCAGGCGCCGAGCGTGTAGCTGTAATAGCCCTTGCTCGGATCGCCGGCCGCGGAACCGAAGTAGCCGTAGTAGCCGCTTGCGCCGTTGGTGTTGTAGTCGTGATTGCCGGACGCCGGACGGGTGCGGCCCTTATGCCGTCCCCATGACGGGTTGTAGCAGTTGGCGTATTCGTCCGCGGTCCCGTTCTCGTAGGCATTGTCACCAGCCGTAAAGACAGTTCCAGAAATTCCATCGAGCAGGCTGGCGGTGGCCTCGTCGCCGTTGCTCGAGCACGAGGCGATATCGCCGGCCCCGACGAGCACGACTGAGGGGCCCGCCGTGGCCACAGTGACCGCTGCAAGCGCGACGAGGCCTTTCGCCGTTGCTGAGATCGTGGCGGATCCAGTGCCCACGCCTCTGACTAGCCCATTCGCGTCCACGGTCGCTACGGCGGTATTGTTGCTCGCCCATTGCGGGGTCGCGGCGACTGTCCCGCCATTCCGGTCCTTCACGACGGCCGTGAGCTGCTCGCTTGCCGCCACGTACAGGTTCGCACTCGCCGGCGTGATCGTCAGCGTTTGACCGCTGTCGACTGAAACGGCGAGGGCTGCGGTCGCAACCTCACCCCGCGCGCTCACCTGCACGCTCGCGGTTCCTGCTCCCATCGCTCGCACCATCCCCGTGCTGTCGACCTGCGCGACGGCCGGATTATCGACACTCCAAGCCAGTGGCGCGGACACGACGGCGCCATCCCGGTCGACCAGCGTGGCCGTGAGTCGCACGCTGTCCTGAACGAAGAGATTCGCGGCGGCTGGCGACACGCTCAGCACGTAGCCGGAATCGGTAATCGCCTGCGGGCATGCCGCGACTACTATCGCCGTGCCGACCAGCAGCGCTCGAACTAACCGTTGTCTCAACACGCCGCGCCGATTCGCACGAATCGGACCAAAGTTCGTGGCTTTGACCCGCTGTACGACTTTGGACTAATCCATTGCAGACATTGGGACTACTTCCTTACACTGGGGTCGGTTAAGCACCTCAAGCCCAAAGGAGTAGTCGATGTCGCTGATTCATAAGCTTGGTTTCATGCTCGGAACGGTCGCGCTGCTCGTCGGTTGCTCGGACGCGCGCTCGATTTCCGCTCCGGTCGTTCCCGATAGCACGACGCAGGACAGTACCGTCACGTCCAATCCGACACCGCAGCCGACGGTGCACGCTGGGCACTATGCGGCGCCGTCCGGCTCGAGCTCTGGTGACGGCAGCATGAGTCATCCGTGGGACCTGGCCACGGCGATGGCGAACGTCGCGGGAAAGATTCAGGCGGGCGACACCCTCTGGATGCGCGGCGGGCGGTACGTTGGCGACTTCCGCACGGCCGTCTCGGGCTCTTCGAGCCGCCCGGTCGTCTTCCGCCAGTATCCCGGTGAGCGGGCGACCATCGATGGGACGCTGCGCGCGGACGGGACCGACGTGTGGTTCTGGGGCTTTGAAGTCATGCGTTCCGTACCGACCGGCCGTTTGCCGGCGGTGGAGTCGCGCGGCGCCAGGCAAAAGTTCATCAACCTGGTGATCCATGACGCGGCGCAGCAGGGCATCACGTTCTGGGACGAGGCCGCGGATGCCGAGCTGTACGGCAACATCGTGTACAACAACGGCACGCACGAGAACCTCGATCACGGCACGTACGTGCACAACATCAGCGGCACGAAACTGATCGACGACAACGTGTTCTTCGACAACCTGGCGTATGGCATTCACGTGTACGTCAAAGGGGGCGAAGGCGCGCAGAAGAACGTGCACGTCGTCGGAAACGTCTCGTTCAACAACGGCACGATTTCCAATACCTATCCGGCCAAGGGTAACCTCATCATTGGCGGCGAGGATCCGGGGCAGGGGCATCAGGCGATCGACAACCTCCTGTACTTCTCCGGCAACGACGGCGTCAACCTCCAGCTCGGCTACACGGCAGAGAATCAGGACATCGTGTGCAAAGGCAACACGGTTTGGGGTGGCAGCACCGCGTTTATGATCGGACACTGGAGCTCTGCGGTGGTCCAGGGCAACACCATTGGAGGCGCGTCAGACGTCGTGAGCCTGATGGATGCGCCCAGCAGCTATTCCTGGAGTGGCAACACCTACTATCGCTCCGCTACGGCGGCCGCGTGGCGGGATGCCTCAGGCAGCGATCTGACGCTGGCCAACTGGCAGCATGCGACCGGCTTGGGCGCGAGCGATCACGTCGAAGGCACGGTCCCGGCGACGACGCAGGTGTTCGTCAAGCCGAACAAGTACGAGGCTGGCCGCGCCTACGTCGTCGTGTACAACTGGGGTCATAACTCGAGTGTCAGCGCCGATCTGTCCGGCGTCTTGCGGAGCGGCCAGCGCTACGAAGTGCGCAACGTGCAGGACATCTTCGGAGCGCCTGTGGCCAGTGGGACCTACTCGGGCGGAGGAATCACGCTGCCCATGCACGGCGTGACGCCCCCGGCGCCGATCGGCCGCAGCACGCGTACGCCACCCAAGACGGGGCCGAACTTCGACACGTTTGTCGTGACGCTAGCGCCGTGAACGGCGCAGCACGGTGCGGTATACCGAGATGACCTTGCGCGTCATCAGCTTCTCATCGAGCTGCCGCACCGCCGCAACGCCCTTAATCCGCGTGCCACGCGTGAGCACGCGCTCAAGGGCTGCGGCAATGGTTTCGGGCTGATGGTCGGCGCAGACCTCGCATCCTTCGATGCCCTGCAGCCGCTCAGGCACATCGCCCACTTTGACGGATACGACGGGCAGGTTACAGGCGAGGGCTTCCTTGACGACGTTGGGGGAGCCCTCTTGCATCGACGTGAAGATGAGCGCGTCGCAGGCATTCATGTACACGGGGACCTGCCTGTGGCTCACACTCCAGGCGACTACGAGTCGAGCCGGCATGCGCGTCTTGAGGAGCTCTACCGCCTGTTCTGCCAGCGCAAAGCGTTTGCGCGCTGTCGCGGGCCGGCCGACGAAGAGAATCAGTTTCTCATGGCCGTCGAAACCCAGTTTGCGTCTCGCCTTCGTCTGGCTCATGGGCCGAAACAGGCTGAGATCGAGCCCGGAGGGGATGACATACGCCGGAGCGCGCGTCTTCAGTCCGTCGCCGAGATGGGGAGCGACGAGAATGACGGCATCGGCGCTACGCGCAACAAGACGGGACGCCCGCTTGAGGATGCGTCCCGCCAACGACTGACGCCCGTCACGGTCTCGGACAATGCCGAGCACGTCGCTGCCGCGCATGGTGACGACCAGCGGCAGTTTCTTTGGCAACGCGAGCAGACCGCTCTGCCCGAACTGCGCATGGATGAGGTCATAAGTCTGCTGGCGTAGCCGCTGGCGCACGTCCTTCCACGCGCGCATGTAGTTGCGAACGTTCTTGGCGCCGCGAAAAGCGACCACGGTCAGTTGAACGCCCGCCCGCTGCAGAAACTCCGCCTGCCGGCGGATGAAGTGCGACGTCTGCGAGACATACGGATCCGGCCATTCGCTGGTCAGCATCAACACCCGTAACGCGCGGGCAGACCGCTCCCGGGGCGCTGCGCGCCGCGGCGTTCGCATCGGCGAAGAACGGCGTCGGCTCGGTCGTGGCGTGATTCCCATGGCTTCCCTGGATGTGTGAGCAGGAAAATGGGCAAGAAGCACGCCTCGATGTCGGACTAATCCTCTCGCTAATTCTGTCCGCTACTTTGGACTAATTCTCTTGCTCCCAAAGATTTAGACCGCTACCCTGCGTTTGCTTAATCACCAGCAAGCGAAAGGAGTAGCCATGTCGCTCACAAGGATTCTCTGGATGGTGGGTACCGTTGCCGCGCTCGCAGCTTGTGCAGGCGAGCAGACGGTTACGGATCCTGTCACCGTGCCCGATACCACGTCCACTCCGTCGCAGCCGCCGCAGCCCCAGCCGCAACCGCAGCCGACGTCGCATAGCGGGTTCTTCGCGTCGTCCAGCGGCTCGACCTCCGGCGATGGCAGCGAATCGAAGCCCTGGAGCCTGGCCATGGCGCTCTCCAGCGGCCGGATCCAGGCTGGTGATACGCTGTGGGTGCGCGGTGGCACGTACATGGCGCCGTTCGTCGTCACGCTGAACGGCCAGGCTGGAAAGCCGATCGTGATTCGCGCCTATCCGGGCGAGCGCGCGATCATCGACGGTGGCCAAACGACCCGGGACAATCTCAAGGTCTCCGGCACCTACGTGGTCGTGTGGGGCCTCGAGTTCACGAACTCGAGCTCGTCGCGGACGACGTCGATCATCAATCACGACTACCGCGCAGACCAGATCGTGAATAACGGATCGCACAACAAGTACATCAACCTGATTGTCCACGACGGCGGTACTGGGTTCTACAACTTTTCCCAGTTCACTGACGTCGAAGTCACCGGTGGCATCTGGTACAACATCGGCTGGCAGGCGCCGGATCGCGGACACGGCCACGCGCTGTACCTGAAGTCCGACAATGGTCCGGTGGTTGTGCGCGACAATGTCGTGTTCAATCAGTTCGGCTTCGGTTTCCACATCTATTCGAACACCGGCGACGGCCTGCTGAACAACATCCGCGCCGAGGGCAACGTGTCGTTCGATAATGGTTCGCTGTCACCAATGGGCACATCCGCCAACATCGGTAATCTCGGCGAGATGCTCGCGCAGAACCTCGGGATGGTCGCCAACATGACGTACATGGCGCCGAGCCTCTCGGGTGACAACCTGACGCTCGGTTCGGGAAGCGGCCTCACCGCGACCGACAACTTCGTCGTGGGCGGCAACGGCCTGACGAAGGGGAGCTGGAGCGGGTCCGTGACGGACCGCAACAACACGGTACTCGGCGCGGCGCATTCGTCCCAGTCGACCAAGGTGTTTGTACGCCCGAATCCGTATGAAGGCGGACGTGCGCACATCGTGGTCTACAACTGGAGCGGCCAGAGCTCCGTGTCTGTCGACCTGGGTAACGTGCTCCAGTCCGGTGACCACTATGTGATCCGGAACGTTCAGAATCTTCGGGGCAGCCCGGTCGCCAGCGGCACGTTCGATGGTGGATCGGTCAGCATTCCGATGGGCGGCGTGACGCCGCCGACGCCGGTCGGCCTTGGTTCGTCGCGCGCGCCGATGACCGGACCGTACTTCGACGTGTTCGTTGTAACGCGGGAGTAGGGCGACCTACTAGCCGCGCCAGGTCCGTGCAGCGGTGGAGGGCCGGGACGAGGAGGTGCGGGTCTTTCGCGCGCGCTGCTGCAGCGCAGAGGCCCGTACCTCCGCCGGCACATTACACACCACCGCGCGCACTTTTCCGTTAGCGGTGCGCGGCAGCACATCGACATGCTCGACGGTGATGCGGACGTCCCCCATGCGGTCGAGCAGATTGTCGACCATCTCCGTTTCGTCTCTCTTGGTGAATCCGGGCGCCGGCGCCAACAGGACGCGAACGTGATCGAGCGCCTCCTGGATGATCTGCGCTTCGCGAATCGCATGCGTGCCTTTGAAGACCGGATCCAGCCGCCCGACGAGCCGTCCGTCCGGCGTCACCAGCACATCGTCGCGCCGGCCATCGATCGCGCCCATGGGAGGTAGGGAGCGTCCGCACGCGCAGGTCCCGACCTGCGTAGGCGGATTCCCGCGGTCCCCCACGCGATAGCGAATCAACGGCATGTCGGTATTGAGCAGGCCCGTGCAGACGAGCTCGCCATCGGGCATGAGCTCCACGTGTCCAAACTCGGGCCACTGATGCATCGTGCCGCTGGCGCATTCGCTCGCGGCGGCCACGCTCTCGGCCATGCCGTAGGTCTCGCGGACGGGGCAATTGAACGCGGTCGCGATCGTCTCGCGCTGGACGCCGAGCAGCGGCTCGGCGTTGGTATGCACGGCGAGCATCGGCAGATCGTAGCCGAGCCGCAGCGCTTCCTGAGCGATGGCGTACAACGACGACGGATAGCCGGCGAGATAGGCAACCCGATACTTGAGGAGCGCGTCGAGATAGTACGGAATGAGGTCGGGAGCCAGGTGATATGACGACAGGTACAGCTGTTTCATCGCGGCATTCCAGACCCAGAACGGCGGACGGCGCTGGCGGACCGGAGTCACCAGCTGCCCGCCCAGGCGCGCCCAACGAATTCCGCGCGGGATGTCTTCCCAGCCGCTCGTGCGCTGCTCGACGATCGCGTAGAGCTGCTCGAGGGCAGTCCGCGACCGCCAGATGATGACCGGCGTGCCGGTCGTGCCGCTCGTGTGCTCGCGAAACATGCGGCGCGGGTCGCAATCGTCGGCGAGGAATTGCCGTGGATCGGCGCGCACCGACGATTTCTCGAGCAGCGGCCAGTTCGAGAGCACGTCCCACGCGGCGCGGTCGCCGCGCCGGCGTCGTGCCTCCCACTGCGCACGATAGAATGGCACGTGCGTTGCCGCACGATGCAGCACATAGGCGATGCGCTCCTCGCGCCAGGTCTCCCACTGCTGCGCGGTCCAATGATCGCGCTCGCGCGCTTCGGCGGTCAACGCATCGTGACTCTTGCCGTATCGCGAGCGGCGGAGATACCAGCCACGCAACGTCGCTACGGCGTTGCGTGCGCGGGACGGAAGCCGATGATAGATCTTGAGCAGCTTGGAGCTCATGCAGAACAGGCGCGGAAAGAGAAAAGAGCGGGAGGCGGTGTCGAAGCCGCGACCTCCGAGGTGGTATTCCCCGGCGCTCTCACTGAGCTACTCCCGCAAAAAGATTGGTTCATTTCCGCGGAGGCCTAATGCAGGAAGCGCGCCATACGTCACAAAACTCTGGGTCGCATACGACCGGATTTGCTCGGGGTTAACCCGAATGCCCAACCTGGGACTAATCCTCTTGTGCCCTCCGGACTAATTCACTAAGGTGCAAAAGTCGGATGTGAGCCCTCCTGAGAGTGGTCTTCTGACCTAGGGCGACGTCTCCCCCGACTCCTTACAGCACAACACAAGCTCAAAAGCACGACCTGAACACCTCAGGGCGCATGTCTCGCGTCCTTGGCGAAAGGAGTTAGTCAGATGACAGTCGGGTTTAAGATCTCGCACCGGTTGGCGATCGGTTTCGTTGCGGCTCTCGGCACTGCCGGCAGCGCTGCCTGCACCATCGAGCGCCCCACCGGGTCGAGCTCCGACCCCGTCTTCAGCATCACCGTCTCCCCCCAAACTGCAGATTTGGATGTCAGCAACACCCTGAAACTCGCCGTCGTCGTTTATGACGCGCGCGGTCAGACGTTGTCTGGCCGGACGATCACCTGGCGCAGCGACGCCGAGGCCATTGCGACGGTCTCGTCGGATGGTACGGTGTCGGCTGCAGACAGCGGCATGGCCACGATTTCCGCGTCCAGTGAAGGCAAGACCGCGTTCGCGCGGGTGAACGTGCACCGCAAGCCTGTGCCTCCTCCTCCTCCGCCACCGCCGACCGAGCACGTGGGCTTTTTCGCATTCCCCGGTGGATCGACCGGCGCGGACGGCACCAAAGCACATCCGTGGTCTCTCACCACCGCGTTGTCGAACCCGGGCGGCCAGATTCAGCCGGGTGACACGCTCTGGCTCCTTGGCGGCACGTATCAAGGCAATTTCCGCAGCTCCCTCACCGGGACGGCGTCGAAGCCGATCGTGGTGCGCGCCTATCCTGGCCAGCGGGCGATTATCGACGGCGCGCAGGGGACGAGCGGTGCCAGCACCTGGTATGTCAACGGGGCGTACAGCGTGTTTTGGGGATTGGAACTGATCAACTCGGATCCCAACCGGACGCTGGCGTTGGGAGACAAGCGCGAAGACGTCGTCGCCAACTACGCATCACACACGAAGTACATCGACCTGATCGTCCATGATGGCGGCGTCGGGATTTACAACGAGTCACCATACTACGATGTCGAAGTCGTTGGCTCGATCTTCTACAACATCGGATATCAGTCTTCGGACCGCGGGCACGGCCACGCGATCTACCTGCGCAGCAACACCGGTCCCGTCACGGCACGTGACAATATCATGTTCAACCAGTACGGCTACGGCGTGCACGTGTTCACGAACCCCGGCGAGGGCCAGCTGCTCAACATCCACCTCGAGGGCAATATCGCGTTCAACAACGGCACGCTCTCGAACAATTCGAATTCTTCCAACATCCTGTTTGGCGGCGACGATTACGCGTCGGGTGGTGTGGTGAAGGACAACTTCCTCTATGAGTCGCCTGGTGTGCCCGGCCCAAACATGGAAGTCGGATATGGCTCGACGCACAACGGATCTGTGGATATCAGCGGGAATTACGTCGCCAGTGGCGGCACCGTTCTCGATGTCGGCTATTGGAGCTCGTTGACCGCGAGCAACAACTTCTTGATCGGAACGGGCACGATCCTGCGGATCAACGATCCGTCGATTTCGGCCAGTACGTTCTCTGGACAGACGGAGTCATCGTTGCCAACCACGACGAAGGTCGTCGTGCGGCCCAATCCCTATGAGACCGGCCGCGCGAATATCGCGGTGTTCAACTGGGGCGGGCAGAGCTCGGTTCCGGTAGATCTGTCGGGCATCGTGCCGGCGGGAGCGCACTATCAAATCCGCAACGTGCAGGATTTGTTCGGCACACCAGTGGTGAGCGATACCTATCAGGGTGGGGTGGTCACACTGCCGCTTCGGGGTGTAACCCCGCCGGTTCCCATCGGGCTTTCCAGCTCGCGGGCGCCCTCGACGGGCACGGCTTTCAACGCGTACATCGTAACAATCCAGTAGGGCTGCGGCTGAATGGGTGTCGTGCGATGAGCACGGCACCCCATTTGCAGGAGAGGGTAGGCAAGCCTATGCCTAATCCCTTAGGTGTGTCCCTGATTGTCGTCGCCGCGGCGCTCACGTCTGCCGTTGCAACGGCGCAGGTCGCGTCTCCTCCGACGTCTGGCCGCGGCTATTACGTCGGCCCCCACGGGAATGCGGCCGGGAATGGTAGCCGGTCTCGTCCCTGGGACCTGGCGACTGCGCTGAAGGCTCCCATCCAGCCAGGCGATACGATCTGGGTTCGAGGCGGGACCTATCGTGGCACGTTTCGGTCGACCATCGCGGGAAGGGCAGGCGCACCGGTCGTGGTGCGGCCGTATCCCGGCGAGCGGGCGATTATCGATGGTGCGGGAGCGACCGGCCAGACGTTCACCGTGACCGGCGACTACACGTTCCTCTGGGGACTGGAATTCACGAACTCCAATCCGACTCGCACGACGGCCACGCTCGGTGAGCTGCGCCCCGATGTCGTCGTCAATCACGCCTCGCATACCAAGTACATCAATCTGATCATTCACGATGGCGGAGTGGGGATCTATAACGAGCCCGCGTCGCTCGACGTCGAGATCGTGGGATGCATCATCTACAACAACGGCTGGCAGGGTCCCGATCGCGGCCATGGGCACGGCTTGTATCTCAAGAGCCTGGTGGGGCCGCTGGTTGCGCGCGATAACGTGATCTTCAATCAGTATGGTTACGGTATCCACGCGTACACGAATTCGAAGACCGGCAAGCTCATGAACATCACGCTCGAGGGAAATGTGGTGTTCGACAACGGCACGCTGGCCTCGCGCCGCTCGCTCTCCTCCAACATTCTGCTGGGCGGCGCCGACTACGCGGCTGGTGATGTGGTGCGCAACAACGTGACGTACTACGCGCCGTCGCTGACCGGTGCGGGCGCGAACGTCATGATCGGCTTTCGCGAGCTGAAGAACGGCGATGTCATTGTCGAGAACAACTTTTTCGTCGGCGGTGATCCGGTCCTCGACTTTGGGTTCTGGAGCGCGGCGCGTGTGTCGCAGAACACCCTGATCAGCGCGAGTGCCGGTTCGCGGATCGCGAAGCATGATCCAGCGGCCGTCGGCCAGATTTGGCGGGACAACGCGGAACGCGTGGCCCCGCCCGCGAGCGCGGTATTCGTGCGCTCGAATCTGTATGAGCCTGGCCGCGCGCAAGTTGTGGTCTTCAACGGTGGCGACGCGCGGTTCGCGGATGTCGACGTCTCCGGCGTGCTGGAAGCGGGAGACCGCTACGAGGTGCGCAACGTGCAAGACCTG
>Ga0075435_100001467_pt1 | contig 15164 bp, 7 predicted proteins | sample RhiMethybrSRZTD4_FD_75302 | JGI IMG/M metagenome (GOLD analysis project Ga0075435, IMG submission 75302) | Populus rhizosphere microbial communities from Tennessee, USA - Rhizosphere MetaG P. TD hybrid SRZTD4 | ecosystem: Host-associated > Plants > Roots > Rhizosphere > Soil | place: USA...
GTGTAGTGCATCGTGGTCGTCCCGTCACCCAGCTGGCCGTAGCCGTTGGACCCCCAGGCCCAAACGGTTCCGTCACCTTTCAATGCGAGTGAGTAGTCGTACCCTGCGCTGATGGCTGTGACATTAGACAGATTCGATACGGTGACTGGGCTGGTGCGCGTGGTGATGGTGCCGTCGCCGAGGCGACCGCTGCCGTTGTATCCCCACGCGCGCACGGTGCCATCTGCCAGCACCGCCAACACGTGGCTGTCGCCGGCAGCAATGGCCGTCGCGGTGGAAATCCCGGATATCTGACCAGGCGTCGTTCGACTCGTCGTATTCCCGGTTGCGAGCTGCCCTGCCGAGTTATCACCCCAGGACCAGAGAGTGCCGTCGGTGCGGAGCGCGATCGAGAATGTCGATCCTCCGGCGACCTTCGAGATATTCGTCAGGCCGCTGAGTTGCACGGGCGACAGCCGATTCTGCGTCGTGCCGTCGCCAATCTGGCCGTACCCGTTGTACCCCCATGCCCAGACGCGGCCGTCGGTCGCGACGGCCAACGTGTGATCGCGACCGGCATCGACTGAAGCAGCTGCAAAACTTGAAATGAGGGTTGGCGTCGTGCGATAGGTCTGCGTACCATCGCCGAGACGGCCTGAATTGTTGTAGCCCCACGTGTACAGCGTTCCGCCCGAAACGATCGCTGCCGAATGCCGGTCGCCGGCAGCGATTGCGACGATTCCGGTCAGGCCCGACACCATGCCGGGCGATAACGCCGTCGTCACCGTGCCGTTGCCAAGCTGGCCGTCCGAGTTATAGCCCCACGCGAATGCGACGCCGTCAGGACGCAAGGCAAGCGAGAATTGTTCCCCGGCGGCCAGGGAGCCGGACGTGACGGTTCCGTTTATGCGATAGTCCGCCGTGGCAGTGGGACTCGTCGTCGCGCCCGTCCTGAAGGCTTTGACCTTCAGCACGAAGTTCCCCATCATCAGCGTTCCGTTGGTGGGCACCACTGGATCGTTCGCGGTTGGCTCCGCGCCGTTCAAGGTATAGGTCACCGTCGCGCCCGGTTCCGGGCTTCCAATCGTGATGAGCTGACCGGCGTCATACGTCCCTGACGCTGGGGACACGGTAGGCGCCGCGAGCGCGATCGTGTATGTCGCCTGCGCTTGCGTGCTAGTCGTGAAGTCCGGGTGATACGCGATTGCTTTGATTGTCGTACCGGTGGCGACGTGGATGGGACTTGTATAGACCGGAGAGCTCCCGTTGGGCGTTGTGCCGTTGAGCGTATAGCGAATGGTTGCGGTGGAGATACTATTCGCGAGCGTGACGTCCACCGAGTTCGTGAAGTTGCCCCCGGAAGGCGAGATCGTCGGCGGATCTAGCGTTCCGTAATTCATCGTCAGCGCGGCCGTTCGAACGCTGCTTGCCGTCCACCCATCGCGAAAGCCGCCGGCCTTGACGGTGGTCGTCGTACCTATCGAAAACGGCGTCGTATACGCGGTGGACGTTGCCGTCGGAGTCGATCCATCGGTCGTGTACCGAATCGTCGCTCCAGAGGTGGTGATCGAAATCGAGACGGTCTGCGGCACCGTGAACGTGCCGGTGCTCGGCGCGATGGTCGGCATGCTCACCGTCAACGTGTACACGCCGGCTGCGACGCTGCTGGCGGTTGTCCCCGTCAGCCAGGCACGCGCCTTCAAAGTTGCGGTTTGATCGATAACCACAGGAACGCCGCTCGTCACGAGCGAATCGGTCTGCAGGGGATCGGCGCCGGTGAGTGTGTAATGGATCTCGGCGTTTGGGGTGACGCTCGTGATCAGGACGCTTTGCGCCGCGGAATAGCCGCCAGGACTGACGCTGAATAGCGGAGTGCCTACCTTCCAGGCGTAATTTGCTCCGCTGATGGTGTCGGGCGTCGTACGATCGCGCGTCGTTCCGTCACCGAGAAAGCCGCTGCTGTTCGAGCCCCACGAGGAGACGATGCCCGTAGAGGTCACCGCAAGCGTGTAGTAGTTCCCCGCGGTGGTCAATGCGATGCCAGTGAGACTGGATACTTGAACGGCCGTCTTCCGCATCGTCGTCGTGCCGTCGCCCAGCTCTCCGTAGGTGTTGTCTCCCCACGACCAGAGTGTGCCGTTAGACTTCACAGCGACGGAGTGATAGGAGCCGGCCTCGACGCTGGTGACGCCAGTGAGCCCCGTTGATACCGCCGTCGTACGCTGAGTCGTGGTTCCGTCGCCCAGTTGGCCCAACGAGTTGGCGCCGACGCCCATCACTGTTCCATCGGATTTCAAGATCAGCGTATGAAGATCGCCGCCTGCCACTGCCGCGGCACCGCTGACGCTCGTCATCTGCGTCGGTGACGTACGGAGCGTCGTCGTGCCGTCGCCGAGCTGGCCGTTCGAATTGTTCCCCCAGGCCCACACCGTGCCGTCGGACTTGACCGCGATCGTGTGGTTCGTTCCCGCGGCGATCGCGACGACGGACGACATCGTCGTGACGAGGATTGGCTGCAGACTGCGCGTGGTCGTTCCGTCCCCGAGCTGCCCAGAAGCGTTGCTTCCCCATGTCCAGACATGCCCATCGCTGGTCAGCGCCACGGAGTGGAAGGTGCCCGCGGCAATTGCGGTCACGTTTGCCAAGCCGATGGAGACGACGGGCGTTGACCGCTGTGTTGTTGTCCCGTCGCCGAGTTGTCCGCTCGAGTTGGTTCCAAATGCGCGGACCGTTCCATCGCTCAGCAATACGAGCGTGAAGTTCTGACCGGCGGCGACCGCCACAGCATTCGTGAGACTGTCCACCCGGCCCGGCACCTGACGGCTGGCTACACCATCGCCAAGCTGTCCTTGCGAACCAGCTCCCCATGTCCACAACTCGCCGGCCGAGGTCACGACAGCCGTGTGGGAAGTGCCCGCGCTGATGGAATCGGCTTGCGCCTCTGTGGCGCTCCCAAACGTAAGGGCGAACGAGATAAGCGAGAGGAAGAGGACGGAGTTGTGTTTACTGTTCATAACTTGCGAGAAAAGCAAAGTTCACCAGGCAGCGGCCGAGGTCCTCTCGGACGCGTGCGACATCACACGGTGCGAAGCAGAATCAGATTGCCGATGGCTAGCCGACACGTAGTCGGCAAACGTCCTACACGTATCCGACGCTCAACGAGCGTGCTGCGCCGTTCAACAACGTCCAACTCCCGGGAGATGGAACCGTGGAGTCCGACGTCGAGGTGTTCGCTTACTCGTTGGTGGTTGAGCCGAAGCACGGAGGCTTCAAAGGACAGACCGTATCGGTGAGGAACTTGCGTTAAGATCCCGACACCCCCAAGGACTGCCTGCACTGCGGGCTCGCCTGAACACTGCGCGCGCCCCAAACCGGGAATCATTCTCACCGCCGTACTTCAATCGCGCAAGGATGATTCGGGTTCCGTTTTTATTCGTATGGCCACCATCGCGGCACGATTGGGAACGAATCGCTTATGACAGCAACAAAGAGTCGCTCCGATGCACAGACAACCGGCGTGAGGGCCCACTGGCTTGACGAAACGACGCACCAGTGCCAGATGTTCCTCGACGAATCGTCGCTGCTCGTGCCTGGTCGCCTGGAATCAGGCGCGGCTCACTTCGTGGACCGATTGCCCAGGACGCACAACGCCGTTGAACAACGACTCCAGCGCGCGCTGTTGCTCGATATGGCTGTGCATGTCGGCAACGCAGCGCATCAGGCGTTTCACCGCCATGACAGCGAACGGGATCGTTCGTTGCGCCATTGTGAGTTCGAGCCGGCCGCCACGCTCGACGAATGGCTCGTCGATCTTGCACGACCACCCGCTGAAGCGTTTCGACGGTGGGCGACACGATTTGTAACCGTCTTCCACGACGTGCATTCGCTGGAATGTGCCCGTCGCGCCCAGCAGTACGTTCAACAGCATTTCCGCGATCGGATCGCGTTCCCGCGTCTCGCCCGAGACCTTCGATGCGCCCCGAAGCACCTGCGGCGATCGTTCAAGGACCTCACCGGTCTCTCGGTTCGCGAATATCAGGCGGAGCTGCGGTTTCGGGAAGCGCTTCGGCTCCTGGAGCACACGGATCTGAAGATCGAAGCGATCGCCCGCGACGTCGGATACAACAGCAAGAAGGGCTTGTACCGCGTCGTGCAGGAGCGGGTTGGACGCACGCCGCTCGATTTCCGGAAGCATTGCAGAAGCGGCCGCTGGCACGCACCCTCATCCGGTGAGGGAATGGTTTCGTCGTTTTGAAGCGAAATGGCTGGGCCCGCTCCAAAATAATTTGCAGTCGGCTGGGGATGCGCGGGCGAGCGGCCACCCACCGAAACCTGTCCGCGAGCCGATCAGGTTTGAAGAACGAATAGACTCAAGGAGTGGAGTTCGAATGGGACCCAGGCAAGGCTGTCGCAAATGTCAAGAAGCACGGCGTTGAGTTCTCTGAGGCGATGACGGTATTTGGGGATCCGCTCGAGGTCACGATATCGGATCCGGATCACTCGAACGACGAAGTTCGGTTAATCAGCCTCGGCATGTCTGCGAGCGGCCGGTTCTCGTCGTGGCGTACACGGAACGTCAGGGTCGAACGCGCATCATCAACGCTCGTGAAGCGACGGCTCAGGAACGAAAGCAATATGAATCAAGAAGGTAGCGACGAGATGCGGCCGGAATACGATTTCTCGAACGGTGTGAGGGGTAAGCATTACAAGGCCTACCGCGCTGGAACCAACGTTGTGTTTCTCGACCCCGACATCGCCGAGGTGTTTACCGATTCGGCGGCCGTCAATCAGGCGCTCCGCCAGCTTGTGAAATTTGCAAGGGCCCATGTGTCCGAGAAGAATCGACCTGACACGGCCCTGCAACCGACCGCCCGCGCGCGCCGAAAAGCCAAGCCGCGAAAACGATCCGGTGCGGCTCGCAGCTGAGCGCCGAGGTTAGTCCGGCCGCCGACTGAACACTCGCAGGATCGAATGCGCGAGGCGGTTGAATGCTTGGCGGCCGACGCTCCGATAAGTGGCCAACCTCGGGAGCGCATGACGCGGGTCAAGGCCGCGAAGCGCCGACGAAGGAGGGCAGCCTTCTATGAGGGCTGTTGCTGTCAAGCCCTGACGATCCCGCGTGGTTCAGCGCACACGTCTCCTACTCGCTCCGACAAATGCCCATCGACGGGCGCGCGGAACGGTGGTCAAGACCGCGCCAGCGGCGAGCGGAGCTCGCGGAGTCTTGACCACCGTGAGCACGCCCGTACGCTCTTGGCGCGGAGCGAGTCGGACGATACGCCGACGTCTGTGAGCTGGGACCCATCAGCGAGGTCCGGCCTGATGCCGTGACCCGTCTTCTATCCGTGTCAGCCGAATCGAACCGAGCACAAAAACAAAGGTGCGTTGCACCTGGGACACTCTGTGGTGAGCGGCCCTATCTTGACGACGATTCTCGCGTGAGAACCAGGCTACGTCCGCCGGGGCGCTCACCCCAGCACCAGGGGGCCAATTACCGTGAATGCGCCGCCGTTTACGAACGGTTGCAGGTGCGCTCGTTGTTCCCCTGTCCAACGCAGCAAACGCGGCTCTGACCACGTTATCGGGGTTCGAATTCCTGCCTCCCAGCCAAATCTCTAAAGCCTGATCGTCCTGCGAGTTAGTTGCGGTGTCCGGTGCTCCTTCGGAGTCATCGGAGAGACGTTGATCAGGGGCATTCTTGACAAAAACTTGACAGATTGACCGTGACTGCGAATCCCGCGGTGTTGGATCGAAGCTCTTGCCGGTCTCGAGGCGTGCTGCCGCGAGCTGCAGGTTTTCGAGCTTCTGATTGTCGTAACGCTCGGTCGTCGTGATTGACGCGTGACCGAGGAGATCGCGCACCTGCGCGAGCGGAACGCCGCGCTCGACCAGGCGCGACGCGTACTCGTGCCCGTAGTGTTCCACTACTTGGCCGACGTCGGTAAGAACTGCCAATGATATAGGCTCGACCCGTGATCGATCCTGCGGCGCTGCAGTTGGTGCTGGGCGTGCTGACTGGCTGGCTCGAGCGCCGGGAGCGGGAGGCGATCGCCTACCTGATCGAGGAAAACCGGCTCCTGCGGCGCCAGCTTGGGACCCGGCGGCTGCGCCTGACTGACGACGATCGCCGCAGGCTGGCCGCCCGTGCGTACCGGGTGGGCCGGGCGACTCTCCAGGAGATCGCCACGATCGCGACGCCGGACACGCTGCTGCGGTGGCATCGCCGGCTGATTGCGCGGAAATGGACGCACGCTTCGCAACCCGGGCGGCGCAAGGTGCTCATCGAGATCCGGCGCCTGGTCGTGCGGATGGCGGAGGAGAATCCGACGTGGGGCTACAAGCGGATCCAAGGCGCGCTGAAGAACGTGGGGCACCGCGTGGGGCGATCGACGATTCGGCGTATCCCGACGGCGGCGGGCCTTCCCCCAGTACCGCAGCGGCCGACCTCGTGGCAGACGTTCTTGAACGCGCATTGGGGCGGTATCGCTGGGGCCGATGTCTTCACGACAGAGGTCTAGAGACCTGGCGGGGTCTCGTCACGTACTACACCGTCTTCATCATTGATCTCGCGTCACGCCGCGTGCAGGTCCTCGGATCCACGCCGCATCCGGAGGCGCTGTTCATGCAGCAGATCGTCCGGACCCTGACAATGGCGGAGGCGAGTGTCGTGAGTCGACGGGAGGTCTTGATCTGCGATCGGGATCGGAAATGGAGCCAGGATGTCCGGCGTCGGCTCCGGGACGCGGGCATCCGCGTGGTGCTGATCCCCGAGCGCGCGCCCAACGCGAACGCCTACGCCGAGCGATTCGTCAGGTCGATCAAGGAAGAATGTCTCGATCGCATCATTCCAATCGGTGAGCGGCACTTCCGGCACGCCATCACGGAGTTCGTCGAGCACTATCATCGCGAGCGGAATCATCAGGGCCTCGACAATCGCCTCATCGCGGCCACACCGGTGACCGACCGGACGGGCCGCGTACGGTGCCGCCGGCGGCTTGGCGGGCTGCTCAACTTCTATCAGCGGGCGGCGTGATCGTCGGTCGGCCCAGATCTGGAACATTACGGGCGACACTCGCGCTCGACCTCGGCGTGCCGACATATCGCTTTCTGCGTCGCTACCTGGAACGCCGCCCCTCGGTGCCGCTGACGCTCCCCCAAGTCGATCCGCTGATTCGTCAGCTCACGCTCTACCGCGATCTCATCGACCGCACGACAGGAGATCCCACATGAATCTCGTCGAACTCGATCGCGCCCTCCGGCAGCTGCGGCTGTCCGGCATGGCCGCCGTCCTCGACACGCGCCTGCGACAAGCCCAAGCCGAGAAGATGGTGCCCATCGATCTCGTGTCCGCCCTCGTCACCGATGAACTCCGCCGACGCCAGGACCGCTTGCTCGAACGCCGTCACAAGCTCGCGCGCTTTCGCGATCCCGAGCGCTCACTCGATACCTTTGACTTTGATTTCAACAAGAAGATGAATCGGGCGCTCGTCTACGAGCTCGCCACTGCCCGCTTCATCGCGCAGCGCGAGGACGTGCTCTTCCTCGCGCCGCCCGGCACCGGCAAGAGCCACTTGGCGCAAGCGATCGGCCGCGCCGCGATTCTCCAGGGCTATCGCGTCGTGTATCGCGAAGCGCACACCCTGCTCGAAGAACTCGCCGAGGCGACGCTCGCCGGCACGCGCAAGGATTACCTGACGGAGATCGCGACCGTGCCGCTGCTGATCGTCGATGACCTCGGCATACGCAAGCTCGCCCACACGGCCGCCGAAGATCTCCTCGAGCTGATCATGCGACGCTACACGAGCGCGTGTCGACGCTGCTCACCTCGAATCGACCCGTCGACGACTGGGGAAAGCTACTTGGGGACACGGCTCCCGTCACCGCAGTGCTCGATCGGCTGCTGCATCACGCCCATGTGCTGAAGTGCGGGCCACGGAGCTGGCGGACCAAAGTGCAGACCGATTTGCGCACGGACGAGGGGACGAAGTAGAACTCATTGGTCTCGGCCGCCGCGAAATTGCCGGTTTTGACCTGTCGACAAATTGCCGGTTTTCAACCGTCCACCGAGGGTTTTCAACTGGAAAGGGTCTTCCATGCGTGAACTTCCAATCGTCTGCGCGTTGGGGTCGGCTCGCGCTGAAGGCGCCCACCCAAGTGTGGGGCCCGCGCAGGCGGCGTCACAAATCAGTTGGATCTCTTCTGACCCACGGAGATTCCGGAAGGACCCTAAAAAACATTCGTCCTTTCGGACTGCGGCGACGCGCTGATGTCGTTGATCTCACGGAGGGCTCCAGCGTACGCTCCCAAGTGGCCGTGTTCGTACGCCTCGAAACGCGCCTTTATACGGACGTATTGGCCGTTCAGACTGGCGAGCTTCGGATCCTTAGGTGATGTAAGGTCGAGCCACACAGCATCCTTTTCGCGATGACCATCGAAGGCGTCTCGAGTTGCATACAGGGCATTGCCTTCAAACTCGATACGCAACCAACCATCAACACTGACACGCGCACTGTCGAGTGCGCGCCCTTTCGTTACCAGATCAAAAACGGTTACTGATTCATACGATGGTGGATTTACCTGTGGTAGTTCACCATTACCACGACACGCATGGACAGCTAACGCCATAGGAATTAGCATGATCACCAACACACCGCGTGGCGCTCTGCTCTTAGGCGGCATTAGTGAGGATAATTGGCGCATAGTGCTGCTCCTAATGGGGTCGTGGTCTTCTCGCTCAATGCGGCACCATAAATGTCACTGTCAGCTGGATGTGCACCATTTGGACCGACATATTTAAATATTCCACCGCATGGGTTGCCTACATACCATGGAATCCCTGGGTTATCGTCGGCTTTCCGCGCATCACCGTAACTCAAGCCAGGGTTTCCATACCTGCCATGCGTGTGATAGCTCCCTGCGAAAGTGAGGGTGCCGAGGCTTGGAATCAAGAACTGTGAGCAAGTTGAATTAAGCACTGAGTCGCTGAACGTATCGTTCACATTTGGAATCGTGGGCACGAATCGGCCGCCTGAAGTCGTGCAAATTGAGCCGCCGTATTCGCGGTCCGCGAGAATCGATGGGTAATTGTATACTCTTAGGGCACCGATCGCGGCGGCATCGACGTTGGAGTACCACAGTCGCGGCGCATTTGCACCTTGCGGTGTGCCACCGACGTAGCTCCACGCCGAATTACCGATGGCACCGTCGCTACTGAACGCCATCGCTGGTTGCGGCTGCCATCCGGTCCACAATCCAGGAAATCCAGGCGTGGCATTGCCACCCATTGCGAAGCCAGTTGTATCGATGTTCGCATTCACAACATAAGCGGTCGTTGGACCGACAGCAAAGACGCCGCCGCCTGATAACGCGTACCTCAAACGGATGTGCTGCGGCGAGGGCTTCGGGGTACCAAGATCGGTGAGCTGATCGATTACTTGCAGCGTCTGCGGATCGAACGACAGCACCCGTGATCGGTATGGGTTGGGCGTCGCAAACGTCACGTAGCTGTTCACCACGGCATAGGCGCCGTCCTCGCCCAATACATATTCGGTCTCGTAATACCGTGCCGAGTCTGTCACAAAGGCATTGTTCTTCGCGGCCACACGGTACTTGTCGTCGATACGCCAGACCGAGGGCCGTTTGCGGTCCGCGATCAGAAGGCCGCCGTGCCCATCTGGCAAGAGCTGGTATTGGTCTAGGACCTGAGAGGGAATGTCTGACGACGTAATGTTCAGATCATGTACAGCCATGCCGGTATCGGAGACTTCGATCAGAAATGCCGACGCGTTGTCAGCGCCCGCGACAAATCGCTCGCTGCAAATCACCTCGTTCACGGGAGAGCTTGATATCTGTTTGAACGTATCGTTCACGTGCGCCAGCATCACGGCCGTGCCGTCATCGCGAATGATGGGATGCGACACGTACGCGGACGTCTTCACCCCTTTATCGCGACCGCACGTGCCCGAATCGACTTGCACGAAGCGGCCCTGCGGCAGGGCATATCGCGTCGTCCCGCCAGTAGGAGAGATCTTTACCAAGAATGACGTTCCGAGAATGTGGTATTCCGAGATGTAGATGGTGCCATCGGGATGAATCGCGGCATCGGTCAGAAATCCTTCCGCTGCGACGTATTCCCAGGACAGGAGGCCGGTGCGGCCATCAAAACGCTGTAGCGTGCTCGGCAAGAATGGGACGTTGCTAGGGGGCAAGACGACGATGAAACCGCCATCGTTGTCTGCGGCAATTTGTTGCGGAACGCGGCCGCCAAAACTCAGGTTCGAGAGCTGCCGGCCATCTGCGCTCGTGGTTCGAATCCGTGTGGGCCGATCGAAAAACCGCGTGAGCTTGTCCAGATTCCACTCGGTGCCTTCGTCGACGAAGATGAGCGCCGGCGCTTTGGTGAGATCGGGATCAGAACCACTCGACACTGCGCGGAGCACCTTGCCGCGTTTCGGCGCGCCAAGTCCGGACGAGTCATTGAGACTCCAGAGTGTCGTGCCCGGCGGAAGGTCGACGCCCGCCGGATAGACGGTGACCGTCGCTTGGGCGGTGTGAGCGCTATACGTCACAGAGAGCGTCGCCGTACCGGCCGCGACCGCCGACAGGGTGGTGACGCCGCCCGTCTCGGTAACGGTGGCGATGGATGAATCGCTCACTGTCCACGCCCCCTGATGCACGTCGTTGCCGCTCTGGTCCTTGACGTACAGTTCGCGACTGTCGCCAGCGAACATCACCATCGTTCCTGGACTGATCTCGAGCGACGTCACCGTCGGATCACCGACGGTAAACGTCACCGTCGTGGAGGCCATGCGACCGGCAAGGTCGTACGCCTCGACCGTCACCGTATTGCCGCCAGGAGCAACGCTCACCGTGCACGTGAATTGATTGCCCGTCAGTGTGGCTGGGATGCCGGCGCACGAAACCAAGTCGATGCCCGACACATCCGCTGCGCCTCCGCGGAGTGTCACTGATGTCGTGCCGGCTGACAGGTTTGATCCCCCGGTTGGATAGTAAATATGCGCGATCGGTGCCGTCTTGTCGATGTTGACGTACCACGTTTTGGTGGTGCTGTTGCCCATCGTGTCCGTGGCCGTGCCCGTCACTGGTATACCTGCGCCTTCACTCGTGATCTGAATCGAGTGGCTACACAAAGAAATACCATCGCCGTCTGTGCAGGTGAAAGACGCAGTCACGTTGCTGGAGTACCAACCTGCTCCATTGGGCGCCGGTGAGAACGTCGCCGTAATGGTCGGAGCACTCGCATTGGTGCTCGTGAAACTGGATGTGAAATCACTCGGCAGCGTGCGCAAGGCGAGATCCTTCACACCGGACCACCCACCCTTTACGAAGACGGTGTACGTCCCCGTGCCGATTGGCGACGACGGATGCAGTGTCGCGGCATGTGTGGCCGATGAGTAGTTCACGGACGCCGGCACGGCGAAGCCCGCCTCGTCACGCAATTCGAACGTGGCCGTGGTGACGGACGCCGACGTGAGGTCTTCGCTGAACGAGACGAGCACGTCGGTTGACGCGGGCATACCTGTTGCGCCATCAGACGGCGTCACACTTGTCACACTGGGCGGCGTCACATCGGCCGTCGTGAACGACCAGATATAGTCGGCGGCGAGCGCATTGCCGGCGACATCCTTGATGCCGGTCGCACCCCCCTTCACCGTGGCCGTGTAGGTGAAACGCTCTGACAACGGAGCAGACGGCGTCAGGGTGGCCATGTGTACCGCATCGTCATACGCGACCGACACGCCAATCGCGTTGTTTGCGGGATCGGTCAACACAAAGGTGGACCCAGTGACCGTCGAGGACGCAAGGGACTCGCTGAAGCTCACGGCCAGCGAGCTGGTTGGACTCACACCGTTGGCAGCGGACGATGGCGTCACCGAGGTGACGGTTGGGGCGGTCGTATCGGGCGCTCCCGCCTGAGAAACAGCATGCGTGGCATTCGCAATTACCACCGTGCCTGATCGCGGGGACGAACTCGCATTCGAAGCGACCACGTACTGCACGGTGCCGTTTCCGGATCCTGAGGCGTTGGACACGATCGAAATCCAAGAATTCGGATTGCTCACGCTCCACGCGCAGCCAGTCGGCGCGCTCACCGCAATCGTGATCGTGCCGCCGTCGGCCAGGAATGTCTGACCAGTTAACGAGAGCGTGTAGGTGCAGACCTGTTGTTGCGTGACCGTGACCACCGCGTCCTCGATCGTCAACGTGGCGGAACGAGGCTGCGTGGCGGTATTCGCATCGACTGTATATGCGATTGATCCGGCGCCTGAACCCGAACCACCACCCGTCACGTGCAACCAAGAGGCGCTACTACTGGCCGTCCATGCGCACGCCGGATCGACGGCAATCTCGATGGTGCCCGACTGCCCCCCTGAAATCGCCATGACCGACGGTGGCGTCAGCTGCATCGTGCAGGCGATAAATGACCTGGTTACCGACCATGGACCGTACGCGATCGGATTGTACGGAATGACCTTCCAAGTAGCTGGCCCGCCTCGCAGCGTCAGGGGGGACGCGCTGCAGTTCCCATCGCCAACGGGACACCCCGCTTGTTCAGGCTTGAACCAGCGATCGTACGTCGTGCCGTCGCTGTCACTGATCTGCAGGAGGTAATACGTCGCATTGGTCGACGCCTGCCAGACAAACGTCGGCACGCTGTGCGTCGTGGCGTCTGCGGCGGGTGACACAAGCGTCACTTGCGACGGCGACGCAGTGGCCACGCGGAAGGTGGCCACGCTGCTCCACGGCGAATATCCCGCCTGATTCCACGCGATCAACTGCCAATCAACGAGCCCTGCGCTGAGCGTCTGAACCGGCCGCACTGAGCATGCCATTGACGCACCGGGAGCACACCCGGCCTGCGCGGGCGTATACCAACGATCCGTGTAGTCTTCGCCGACGTACACGCGGAGCAGGTAATACCACGCATGAGCTGTCGCCGGCCATGTAAACGTCGGTGTCTGATCGGTGATTGTTGTCTGGGGCGTGCCGGTAATCGGCGTCGCTGGGACGATGAGACTTACGACAAAGCTCTTCGTGGTACTCCACGGGCCAGAACCGGTGTTGGTCCACGCCTGGACCTTCCATTCGCCGGAGCCGTCCGCCAAGTACGGAGTAATCGTGCCCTCACAGGGATCGATCGTGGCACATCCCGCATCCGCGGGCTGAAACCAACGCTCTAGTTCGATGTTGGCGCCATCGCGCCGCCAGACGCGGTACCAGACGGCGTTCGCAACCCGGCTCCAATGAAACGGCACCGATTCGCTGTCCAGCACGCCGACCGGATCTTGTGCGGTCGCTTGGGCCGCGGTTGCGTCGACGATGTCGACGATGAAACCTGTCGTCTGACTCCACGGTCCATAACCGAATGGATTCCAGGCGAGAACTTCCCAACTCACCTGACCGACATCCAGGTTATGAGCCAAGGTCGCCGTGCAGGTTCCAGTGCCGAGGCTGCATCCGGCCGCAGCTGGCGTGTACCAATTGTCGGTCGTGCCCGTCCGTTCGATGACGCGCACGAGGTAATAGTTCGCCCCATGCTGGGCGTTCCAGACCAGCGCCGGCGTCCGTGTTGCGGTCGAAGTCGTCGGCGACACCAGTGAGACCTGTGCCGGAGCGGTCGCGACCACTGTCCAACTAAACGTCTGCTGGGCGTAGAGGCCACCCGCGTCGGCGACCGTCATCACGACAGTGTAGGTCCCGGCGGCGGCCTCCGAAGGCGTACCGACGATGTAGCCCGTAGTCGCGCTGATCGCCACATCTGGTGGCAATCCTGTGCCACTGTAGGTGAGCGAGTCATTGTCCGGGTCGGACGCGACGAGTTGGAACGATTCCTCATAGTCCGCCGTTGTCCAACGATCGCCGGGGTTCTGCAGCGTGGGCACCCGATTGGTGTTCACGACCGTCCAGGTGAACGTGCGCGACGCTGTGAGCGCCCCGTCCGACACAGTGACCGTGACAGTCCTGACACCAGCCGCGTCGTAGCCAACCGTGCCGGCAATGGCGCCCGTGGTCTGCCCGATAGTGATACCGGACGGGAGAACCGACGCAGTGTACGTCAGCGGATCGCCGTCCGGGTCCGACGCGATGACGCCGATCGACGCCTGATCGCCTTCCGCATCTGAGACGTCCGAGATGGCATCAACGACCGGAACGTGATTCTGTGCCTGCGCAGACGCAGGTAAGCTCACAATCATGCTCAAAACAAAAACGCTAGCGATTGCGCCGAAGCGTACCGTTCCGAGTGGCGAATCGTTGACACGCGCATGGGTCGACAGGCGATCCAGTCTCATTGGGTCCTTTTGAAGAAATGGATAACGGACGGGGTGTGGGACCCATGCTGAGCTGAACTAGTCGTCGCGGTGAACTGAAATCGTGTTCCGCAGATGCCCTGAACTTCAGCTGGGCCGTCTCCGCGGGAACGCCCGAGAGTCTCGAACTGAAGCGTTGAACGCGGAGACTGCGCGACGCGCCGCCTGAATGCGCTTGTTCTTGCAGATAGATGCAGGCAGGCACGTTGCCTCGTTCCCCCCGCGCAGCAAGTCGCCGAGTTCGTCAGAAAGGGAACACGATGGTCGGAGGTATTCGCGCCGACTGGTTCACGGCTGTCGTGCGGGAATGCCAAGTATTCATCGGCGATGCGGCGCCTTTGGCTGATCGGCCACTGCGTGACGTGCTCGCGCGCTTTAGTGACCGCATTCCGGCACCCGCCTCACCACTCGAGAATTTTGTCCTGCGGGGAATTCTCGTCGATATGACGCTGAGATGGGGCGAGGCGCATCACCGGTCGTACCATGTCTCGACACTGGCGAACGCGTGCAGATTCAGACCAGCCGAACTCACGAGCCATATCTGGCACCGGAAGGGAGGAAGTGCGCTGCAGATCCTTTCGCAATGGGCGTCCGCGTACGCGGCGAATTTTAAGCGAGCCCATCCGCTGAGTCGAGCGGAACAACTCCGCCAATACTTAAACCGACACTTTGCTCAACCAATCCGCGTTCAACACCTTGCAAAGCAGCGGGATATATCAGTGAGGCGTCTTCAACGCGATTTTCAGACGCTCACCGGGCAGAGCATTCAGGACTATGTCACCGAACGCCGCGTCGACGCGGCCATCCACCTTCTCGGGAGCACCACCGAGAAGGTGGAATCGATTGCGCGTATGG
>Ga0075435_100001468_pt1 | contig 15161 bp, 9 predicted proteins | sample RhiMethybrSRZTD4_FD_75302 | JGI IMG/M metagenome (GOLD analysis project Ga0075435, IMG submission 75302) | Populus rhizosphere microbial communities from Tennessee, USA - Rhizosphere MetaG P. TD hybrid SRZTD4 | ecosystem: Host-associated > Plants > Roots > Rhizosphere > Soil | place: USA...
TTCCTATCCAACGCGCCGCGGCAGCCGGAGACGCGGCCAGGCGCCGGCTGACCCTCACCGCCTGAGTGTTGAGGAAACGATTACGTCTTCCGATCAGGCGCAGCGCCCAGCTGACGCCTTTCTTGACGAAGTTGCGATCGTCGGTGGCGGCACGCTCGACGAGCGCGAGGGCTTCGACGAATGGTTCGTCGCCAGTCTGTTTGTCGTGAAGGGCGAGGCTCGCGAGCAACGCGAACGCCGCGCGCCTGACGAATTCTCCGCGCTCGTCGTGCCACCGATTCACTTTGCTCCAGGCGTGCGGAGTGCGGTCGAACAGGTGGAAGCAGATGGTGTCGCAGATGCCCCAGTTGTCGAAGTCGCGGCACCACCGATCCATCTGCGCTGATGTCACGCGCGCCGGTTCGTCGACGAACGATGTCAGCATCCGCGCCTCGTACCACCCGGTCTTCCACAACGCGGCAGCGAGCTCATGATTCCGTCCGAGCTGCTTGGCCAGCTTCTGCATGTTCACCATCGACACGCCAAACGCCTTGTTCGCGGTGATGCCGAACCGCTTCAGGTTCTCGCGGTCGCGTTTCGTGCTCATCGCTTCGAGCTCGGCGAGCACTGCTCGAACCTGTCCGCGACGATTCGCGGCTGGTCGGGAAGGCGACATTGAACACTTCAGTCCTTGAACGCGGGAGGTGGAATGAATCCTCCGATCGCGTCCGATAAAAGGGCCGCGAATTCGATCGCCGTCGCGTCCTCCCACATCGGCGCCATGACTTGGATCCCGGCCGGCAGCCCTGCACGTGTGAGCCCGACCGGTGCGGACGTCGCGGGCAGACCGGCGACCGATGCCACGCTGGTCCACGATGCGATGGACAGGTAGGGCCGCTTCCCTTCCGGCGTGTCGACGACGCGATTCTCCATCGGCCGGCTCGAATCGTGCGGAAATGCGGTCGTGAACGTCGTCGGCAGCAGAAAGACGTCGTGATCGTCGAAGTACGTCTGCCACCGGGCGCGAAGCGCCAACCGCGTGCGCGATTCGTGAAGCCATCGCGCGTGTGATGTGGGCTCACGCTCGCCTTCTGCATCCGCAGTCACGAGCGCGAGCACGAGAAACTGAAACGTCGGCAGATGCGCCTGCAGATCGAGTCCGGATGGCCAGCCGCGCGTGAGCTTCGCGCCGCGCCGGCTCAAGGCCGCGAGCACCTCTTCATACAACGCCCCGATCTCTGACGACAGCGGCGCGATCCGATCGTCGAAGACATACCCGACGCGAAAATCTTCGAGGCGTGTGTGGCGCGGCGCCGGCATGCGCCACGTCCATGCCTTCGCCGCGTCCCGGTCAGGGGCGGCGAGCGCGCGAAGCGCCAATTCAAGATCGCGCGCGCTGCGCGCCAGTGGACCGGCGACGGCGACGTCCATCGGATACCCAGGCGATCCGTCCCACGGACCGGGCTGAAATCCCGCCATGCTGACGAGCTCCAGCGACGGTTTGTGGCCGAAGACGCCACAGAAATGCGCGGGAATGCGAATCGATCCGGCGAGGTCGCTGCCGATCGTCAGGGACCCGAGGCCCGCTGCGACCGCGGCGGAACCGCCGCCAGTCGATCCACCAGGCGTCCGCGTCAGGTCCCACGGATTGTTCGTCGTCCCATGGACCGGGTTGAACGTCTGCCAATCACCCAGCATCACCGGCACGTTCGTCTTGCCGACGACGATGGCGCCTGCAGATTCCAATCGCTCCACGGCAACGGCCGTTCGCGGACTCTTGACGTCAGCGAGCGCCGGCTGGCCCCAGCTGCTCGGCGACCCTCGATAGGCGAACGCCTCTTTGATCGTGACCGGCACGCCATGCAGCGCGCCGTGGATGCGGTTTGTGGCGAGCGCGTCGTCGGCTTCGAGCGCGTGCGCCATCGCGCGATCACGGTCCTGCCAGACGATCGCGTTCAACTGCGGGTTGCGGCGATCGATTCGATCGAAGGTCAGACGGACGAGCTCGCGCGCCGAGATCGTTTTCGCGCGAACGGCGGCGGCGGTTTCCTCTGCGGTCGCAAATGCAGGCTCGAATGCCGATGCAGGCATGATCACTCCCAATGCTCTTTTTCGTCGTTTCGCGTCTTTCGTGGTTTCGCGTTTCGTGGTTTCGCGTCTTTCGTGGTTTCGCGTTTCGTGGTTTCGCGTCTTTCGTGGTTTCCAGCGTTTCGTGGTTTCCCGCGTTTCGTGGTTTCGCTATCCGAAGCGCGCCGACTCTCCGAACTCGAGCGTTCGGAAACGCGACTGCGGGATGTTCATGGCGCGGCGCGCCGCGTCCAGCGCATGCAGCGGATCGTCGATGCCCTCGGCGGTCAACTGGAATGTGCCGTAGTGCATGCCGATGCTCTCGGACGCTTCCAGATCGATGTGCGCCTGCACCGCTTCGGCAGGATTCATGTGCACGGCCTGCATGAACCAGCGCGGCTCGTAGGCGCCGATCGGCAGCAGCGCCACATCGATCGGACCGAACCGTTTCGGTACGTCGCGAAAGAAGAACCCGTAGGCGCTGTCGCCGGCGAAGAAGATGCGCAGGCGGTCGAGCGACAGCACGAATCCACCCCACAAGGCGCGGTTGCGATCGAAGGCCGTTCGCGCCGAGAAGTGCCGCGCCGGCGTCAGCGCGATCGGCAGCGGCGCGCTCTTCGCTTCCTGCCACCAATCCAGCTCCTCGACGCGGCGGATCCCTGCGGAGCGGACGAGCGGCGCATTTCCGAGCGGCGTGATCACGGTCGGATCGAAACGTCGGGCGAGCCTGCGCAGCGTGCGCAGGTCGCAATGATCGTAGTGATTGTGGCTCAGCAGGATTGTCGAGATCGACGGCAAGTCCTCGAACCGCACCGCCGGCTGCCGGGCTCGCCGCGGTCCAAGCACGTTCAGCGGCCCGGCGCGCTGCGAGTACATCGGATCGGTGAGCACGTGGCCGGCCGGCGTCTGGATCAGGAACGTCGCATGGCCGATGAACGTGACGACCGCCGCCGCGTCTCCCAACGCCATGGGCTGTCGCGCTGGCGCGTCGACATGCCGCGGCCAGCGGCGCCGCGGCTCGGCGAGCATTCGTGGAACGGCGGAAAACGGCTGCGGCCGAGGGCCAGCAGGATTGAAGAATCGCTGGCCGTCGAAATGATCGCTCACGCGATCACGATCGGGTTCGACATCCCTGTCGATGATAACGCTCAGTTCGATTCGCCCGCTAGCTCGTCGGCGGAGGGCGGTGCTAACATCCGAGACTCACATGTCGCCTGACGCCATCAGAAGGTTCTTCGACGACTATGCGGCAGCCGCCGCGTCACTCGATCTCGCGTTCTTCGCGTCGGCGTACGCTGAGAGTTTCCTGTTCGCGGGTCCGTCGGGAACACAGACGGTCAGGCTCGACGACTTCTTGAGAATGCTTCCGAAACGGAAGGAGTTCTTCGCCGCGGTTGGTCTGACATCTTCGGCGATCGAGTCGCTCGAGGAGAACCGATTGGACGACCACTATGTGATGGTCAAGGTGCGGTGGCGCATGCGGTTCGAGAAGCACGACAAGGGACCGATGTTCGACGACACCGCCGCCACCTACGTGCTGCGTCGAGAGGAACACTCGATGCGAATCGTCTTCCAACTCGACCATCAGGACCTGGCTCAGCGCGTGCGAGACCTCGGCCTGTTGCCCGCGGCGACGTGAGGCGGCTGTAGCGAGATCATCATGAAAAGCAAGGTCGAGCTCGAGATCAACGCGCGTCAGCCGGACCTGGCGGCGCTCTTTGCTGATCCGCGCAACAATCCACGATGGATGGACGACATCGACCGGATCGAGCCGATCCGCGGCGAGCTCGGAAAGCCGGGCTCCGTCTACCGGCTCGTGCCGAAACGCGGCAGCACGGCCTTCGTCGCGACAGTCGTCATGCGTGATTTGCCGACGAAGTTGAAGCTGTCGTTGGACGCGCCAGGAGTATCGGTCCAGGTGACCGACACGTTGCTCAGACTCTCAGACCACCGCACGAAGCTCATCTCGGAGGAGGAGTTCACCTTCAAGGGCGCGTTCCGCAAGATCACCGGACTGCTGGCGATACGGGCGATCAAGCGCGTGCATCGCCGACACATGGAATCCTTCAAACACTTCGCCGAAGGTCAGACTCCTTAGCGTCCGGGAGCGCAGCCTGGAACAGCATCGGAAGTAGGCGGCCGCGTTCACGTCTCCTGCTTCGCCTGATAGTAAACTGGCGACCGTCTTCAGATGAGGCGCTCGCGGCGGCTGTTCATCCTTCTCTACACGGCGTCGGGCACGGCGGCGCTCGTGTACGAAGTGACGTGGACGCGTTTGCTGACGCTGCAGATGGGGCACACGGTTTCTGCCGTCAGCACCGTGCTCGCAGCCTTCATGGGAGGACTTTCAGTCGGTGCGTGGATCGCCGGACGATTCGCCGCGCTTCGAGCACGCGCGCTTCGCACCTACGCGGCTCTCGAAATCCTCATCGCGCTCATCGCGATCGCACTGCCGGCGCTGCTCGCCGGGACGATTCCCATCATCGCCTGGTCGTACGCCGACGGCGAGGCGCCGGTCCGTTTCGCCTTCGTGCGCGCGGCGCTGAGCCTCGTGCTCGTCGCGGTTCCCGCTGCGGCAATGGGCGCGACCTTCCCGATCGCCGCGTCCTGGTTCGCCGAGGCGAGCGCCAGCGCGAAGCCGGATCGGACCGCGCGATCGTCGGCCGACGCGAGCGTGCTGTATGCGGCAAACACCGCCGGCGCCGCGCTGGGGGCGATGCTCGCCGGCTTCTGGCTGATTCCGGCCATCGGCCTTCGCGGTACGACGTGGATTGGCGTCGGCCTCAATGTCGTTGCGGCAGTCGGCGCGCTGTGGCTTTCGCGTCGAGACGCGATCCCTCGGACACAACCGGTGCAGCCTGCAGTTGTCGCCGGCAGAAAATCAAAGAGCAGACCGCAACGCCGCCAGGCGCCTGCGGCCGCGCTCGCAGCGCCGCGGCCGGTGCTGGCGTGGTGGGGGGCCGCGCTGTCCGGGTTTTCAGCGCTCGTCTACGAGGTGGCGTTCACTCGCCTGCTCGCGCTCGTCATCGGTCCGACGACGTACGCGTTTGCGACGATGGCGGCGTCCTTCATCACGGGGATTGCAGTTGGATCGGCGATCGGCGCTCGTCTCTCGCGCCGAGCGGCGCAGCCGGCGCTCTGGCTCGCGGCCGCGATCGGCATCACCGCGATCAGCGCGTCGCTCGCCGCCTCGTTCGCGGCGTCACGCTTTCCGCTCGTCGTCGCCACCCAGGTCGCCGCCGTCGACGCCACCTTTCAATCAGTCGTGCTGCGGCAGGCCTTCGAGGTGGCGCTGCTGATGCTGCCGATGACGGTCGCGCTCGGCGTCGCGTTTACGCTGGCGCTCGCGGTCGCCGGATCCAGCGTCGAGTCCACCGGGCGCGACACCGCCGGTGTCTACGTCTCCAATACGCTCGGGGCCATCGCGGGCTCTCTCGTTGCCGGATTCGTTCTGGTACCGCGCTTCGGGTTGCGAGCGACGTTCGTCGCCGCGAGCGGCCTCGGCATCGCCGCCGCCGTCGGTATCGCGACGGTGACACTCGCGGCTCGGGCGCAAAGCCGCCGCAACGTCGCGGTGACGGCTGGCGCACTGGCGATCGCGGGAGCGGTGCTGGCGATGGCGATCGGCATTCCGGATTGGGACCAACGTCTTCTGTCGAGCGGCGCCTACAAGTACGCCCCATATATTCACGCGAACGATGCGGCTGACTTCGAGACGAGCCTGCGCGCGGGACGCCTCGAATACTACAAGGAGGGCGCGTCGGCAACCGTCAGCGTCCGCCGGCTGAGTGGAAAGCTGTCGCTCGCCATCGACGGAAAGGTGGACGCATCGAACGCCGGCGACATGCTGACGCAGCGGATGCTCGGCGTCCTGCCGGTGCTGCTCCACGCCGACCCCGGGGAGCTCTGTGTGATCGGTCTTGGCAGCGGCGTCACCGTCTCGTCCGCGATGGCCACCGGTCTGGTGCGGCGCGCCGACGTCGTCGAGATCTCGCCGGAGGTCGTCGAAGCGTCGGCGTTCTTCTCGAAAGAGAACGGCGACGTGCTGCGCGCACCTGCGGTGCGCCTCGTCCTCGGTGATGGCCGGTCGCATCTGCGCCTGACGAAGCGGACATACGACGTGATCGTCTCCGAGCCGTCGAATCCGTGGATGGCCGGCGTGGCCGCGCTGTTCACGCGCGAGTTCTTCGAGGCCGCACGCGCGCGGCTGCGGCCCGATGGCATCCTCTGCCAGTGGGCGCACACCTACGACATGAGCGACGCGGACCTGCGGTCGATCGTGCGCACCTTCGCGTCGACCTTTCCACAGAGCACGATGTGGCGCGTCGGCGACGGCGACCTGCTGCTCATCGGCACGACCGGCCGCGATATCGAAGCGCGCCTCGCCGACCTCGGTGACCGATCGCGCCGCGACTCGATCGTCGGCGCGCTGGCGGACGTGGCGATCGAGCCTCCGACCGCTCGGTTCGATCTGCTGTCGCTGTTCGCGGGCGGACCGGCTGAGGTCGCGCGTTATGGCGACGCCGCCGTCATTCAAACCGACGATCGGATGGCGCTCGAATTCACGGCGCCGGGCGCGATCTACGGACGATCGACCAACGCCAACAGCGTCGCCATCCGGGCGTTGACGGCCCAGTCGCACCTTCCTGCCGTCGTCGCCGAGGCGATGCACACCGCCGACTCACGAAGCTGGACGGCGCGCGCCACGATGGATTTGAAAGCGGAGGCGTACACCACCGCGTACGAGAACTTTCGGCGCGCCGTGGCGCTCGACGCGCGCAACGCCGATGCCTTGCGCGGCGCTTCGGATGCCGCCGCCGGTACGAACCAACAGGCCGAACATCGAGCCTGGCTCGAGGGGCTCGCGAAGGCGGCACCGGCCAACGCCGTGGTGCGTGTGGAGTTGTCGCGCGTGCGGGCGGCGGCCGGCGACTTCGACGGCGCCGTGGCCGCCGCGTCGGAGGCGCAACGGCTCGACCCGACCGATCCGAGAGCGACCGAGCAGCTCGCCTCGGTGTTCGCGGACATGGGCGACGTTCAACGGCTCGTGCCGCTCGCCGATCAGCTCGTCGCCCGCTATCCCGATCGCGACGAGGGACGCTATTACCAGGCGACGGCGTTCATGCTGCGCGATCAGCCGGCCGAAGCGGCCAACGTCGCGCGCCGCGTCGTGGCGGCCAGTCCCTCCTTCGCGAAGGCGCAGAACCTGCTCGGCGCCGCCTGCGCGAGCACCGGCCAGAAGGACTGTGCCGAAGCGGCGTTCACCGCGTCGATTCGCTTGAATCCGCGCGAGCCGTCGAGCTATATCAATCTCGGCCTTTTCTACCTCCAGACCGCACGGCCGGCGAACGCCGCCGAATCGTTCGGCGAAGCGCTGGCGCTCGATCCGTCGTCGGAGGCCGCCAAAGACGGTCTCCGGCAGGCGCGCGCCGCGCAGACCACGAGATGACACACACGTTCTTTATGAACGTGGTGACAACTTGCGACATGCACCAGGATCGCCTGACGCTATAGTCCCGCGTACTTCAATCGGCGGCGTTCAAGACCGTGCGATCGGCGTCGAGGAGGAATCCTATGTTCGACTCGTGGAGCCGGCGCGCTGCCGGCGTCGCGCTCGGCGCGATCGGTCTGATGCTGGCGGTCGTGAGCGGGTCTGCACAGCAACCACCGCGGCGGCCAAATTCACAAGTACCGACTGGGCTTCCGCCAGGCACACCCACGCAGCAGTCGCCATCCGGTCTGCTGATTCCGGTGCAGCCGCCGGCCGCGCCGCCGGCCGCGCTCCTCGCGAACTACAAGCCGGTGACGGCGGAGCGCCTCAAGCATCCGGAAGACAGCGACTGGCTGATGGTGCGCCGCACCTACGACGGCTGGGGATACAGTCCGCTCGATCAGATCACGCCTGCCAACGTCGGCCGCTTGCGGCCGGTGTGGGTGATGTCTACCGGCATGAACAACGGACATCAGGCGCCACCGTACGTGAACAACGGCGTGATGTTCGTCTCGACGTCGTACAACCAGCTGATTGCGATCAACGCGGCGAGCGGCAAAGAGCTCTGGCGATACCGGAGCCCGAGTCCTGAGAATGCGCGAGTGCCGAAGCCGGTCAATCGCGGCCCTGCGTTATACGGCGATAGAGTGTTCCTCGCGCTCGGCGAAGCGGCCCTCGTCGCGATCGATGCGAAGACGGGAAAGGAACTCTGGCGAACGCCTGTCGAGGACAACACGAAGGGCTATTACATGACGGCGGCGCCGCTCGTTGCGGACGGCAAAGTCATCGTCGGTATCTCGGGCGGAGACGGCCCGACGCGCGGCTTCGTCGCCGCGTACGATCCCGAGACCGGCAAGGAAGTGTGGCGCTGCTTCACGATCCCGGCCCCGGGCGAGCCGGGCAGCGATACGTGGCCGCAGGGCGATCAATGGAAGACCGGCGGCGGCGCGACATGGGTCACCGGAAACTACGATCCGGAAACCAACCTGCTCTTCTGGGGCGTCGGTAACGGCAATCCATGGGTCGCCTCAGAACGGGAAGGCGACAACCTTTACACGGCGTCGACGATTGCCATCGACGCGTCCACGGGCAAGATCAAAGGCCACTTCCAGTACACACCGAACGAAGCGTGGGACTTCGACGAGGTCGCGCCGCCGCTGCTCGTCGACTTTCAGCGCAACGGCCGGACGATCAAGGGCCTCGTCGACTTCACCCGCAGCGGCTATCTCTACTTTCTCGAGCGCACGCCCGACAGAATCAAGTTCGTCGAGGGGAAGCCGTACGTCAAACAGAACATCTTCACGAGCCTCGATCCGAAGACCGGGCGGCCGGACATCGATCCGGATCACAAGGCGGCGGTCGGGAAGCTCGCGAGCTTCTGCCCGTCATGGCACGGGGGGAAGAACTGGGAGCCGGGCGCGTTCAATCCGAAGACGCGGATGGTCTACATCCCGACGCAGGAGAATCTCTGCGCGGTGATGGTCGGCCGTCTGTTGGACACGCCGATTGGGGGCCGGCGCGCGGCGACGACCAATCAAATGTACATTGCGCCTGGCGCGGATCACATCAGTGAAGTCCAGGCATGGAACGTCGACACCGGCAAGAAGGCCTGGAGCCACAACTTCAAGGACTCGCCGAATTGGGGCCCGATACTGACGACCGGCGGCGGCCTGGTCTTCAGCGGCGGGACCAACGATCGGATGCTCCGCGCCTATGACGCGACGACGGGCGCCGTGCTGTGGGAGCATCCGACCAACTCGGGTGTCTATGCGCCGCCCTCTTCGTTCATGGTCGACGGCACGCAGTACATCGCCGTGGTCTCGGGCTGGGGCCAGGATGCGCGCTCGATGGAGTCGCGCATCAACGGCGTGTCCGTCGGTCATTATCCGGACGTGCCGGAAGGCGGCGTCATCTGGGTGTTTGCGGTGAAATAACGAATCCTCATTGAAGGAGAGCGCCATGGGTGGACCAACGGCAACGCACGCTCGGCTCCGCCGGATCGGCGGAGTGCTGACGCTGATCGTCAGCGTGATGGGATCGCCGGCGTGGGCACAGAGCGGCGGCTCGTCCGCCGTCATTCACGGCACGGTTCAGGATGAATCCGGCGGTGCATTGCCCGGAGTCGTCGCGACGCTGTCGAGTCCGGCGCTCCAGGTGCGGCAGATGACGACGGTCAGCGATGTGCAGGGCAACTACCGGTTCGGCGAGCTGCCGACCGGCGTCTACACGATCAAGTTCGAGCTCGCCGGCTTCACGTCGTTCATCCGCAACGAGCTGAGACTGCCGGTCGGCTTCGACGCGAAGGTGGACGTGCTGTTGAAGATCGGCAGCCTCGAAGAATCGGTGACGGTGACGGGCGGCAGTCCGGTCATCGACGTGACGACCACGACGAAGAGCGTCACGCTCAATACCGAGGTGCTCAACGAAATCCCGCGCGGCCGCGATCTCAGCATGGTCTATAGCATGGCGCCCGGCGTGACGCTCGCGGGCACGCCCGACGTCGGTGGCAGCAACATGGCGAACCGGCAGAACATTTCGTCCGGCGGCGTCGCGCTGCAGCCGAAGCTGCAGATCGAAGGCATGAACATCGTGCTGAGCGACGATCAGAACTCGGGCGTCTACTTCAACTCCGACACGCTCGAAGAGATCCAGATCAAAACCTCCGGCAACGACGCCTCGGTCGGTGTGCCAGGCATTTCGATGGTCGGGGTGATCAAATCGGGCGGCAACAGCTACCACGGGATCTACAGCGCCAGCTACCAGTCGCCCAAGCTGCAATCCAACAACCTCGACGACCACCTGCGCTCGCAGGGGTTGACGGCCGTGCAGCCCGTGAAGTCGTTCTACGACTACCAGGCCGATCTCGGCGGCAAGATTCTCCAGGACAAGCTGTGGTTCTACCTCGCCTACAGCAAGCAGCAGAAGAACACGGGCATCGCCGGGTTCGTCTCAGCGCCCGGTCCGGACGGCAGGTACCTCACCGGCGACGAACCGATCGCCTACGCGACGACGGGCATCGGTCAGTGGGCGATGAAGTATTCGTACTTGATCACGCCGAACAACCGGCTGAACTACGTCTGGCAGCGCGGCAACAAGTTCGTCGGCGAAGACGGCGCCGGCGTGCTGAGTCCGCTCGAGCACACGCGCGACTACTCGAATCCGACCGCGATCAACCGGCTGGAATACCAGAGCACGATCAACTCGTGGTCGCTGTTCAACGTCGTCGGCGGCTACGCCGGATGGTGGTCCGATTACTCGTCGTATCGTCAAGCCGAGAAGTACGGCTTCGCGTTGGGCCCGGCCAAGCTCGATCGCGAGAGCGGGCTGACCACCGGGCCGAACGCGCAGAACACCGCGCTGCGTCCGCAGGATCGCTACATGGTCGACGCCGCGTACAGTTTCTTCCCGCAGAACTTCCTCGGCGGCCACCATCAGTTCAAAGCCGGCCTGTCGTACTACCACGATCATGAAGCGTGGTACTACCCGACCAACCGTCCGGAGCTCGGCAACTACATGCTGGTCTTCGACAAAGTCAATGGCCTGTCGGGCACGCCGGTGCAGCTTCAGGTCAGCGACATGCCTGTGTATCCATCGGACATGGAGCAGGAGACGGCGCTGTACTTGAACGACACGTGGCGAGTCACCGATCGGCTCACCGCCAATCTGGGCGTCCGCTGGGACTACCAACACGTCTACCTGCCGGCGCAGAGCCACGAGGCGACGCCGGACTTTCCGACCGTGTGGCCCGCCGGCGACTATCCCTACACGAACCTCGTGAAGTGGTATCGGACCGTGCCGCGGTTCGGTGTTGCCTACGACGGCCGCAGTCTCGGCGTCTTCAAAGTGTCGGCCGGTCTCTATGGGTATGTGTTCGGCGCGCAGCGCGGCATCAGCTACAACCGGAACGCGCTGCAGACCGCGACGTTCACGTGGCACGATCTGAACGGCGACAAGCTCTATCAGCCGGGTGAAGTGAACCTCAATTTGAACGGGGCGGATTTCGTCAGCGTCAACGGCGCGATCGGCAACATCATGAACCCGGATCTCAAGCAGCCGCTCTATCAGGAGTACGCAACGAGCTGGGAGCATCCGCTGGCCCCGAACAGCGCAATCTCCACGTCGTACACGTACCGGCGTTCCAGCGACAACTACGACATCCCCGGTCCGAACGTCGCGCGACCGCCGAGCGCCTACAACATCCCGATTACGCGGCGAGATCCGGGCCCTGACGGCCTCCTCGGCAACGCCGACGATGCCGGTCTGCCGAGCGTGACGTTCTACGACTACGACCCTGCGTATCGCGGCATCGCGTTCGTGAAGAACACGCTCCAGAACAGCGTGCTGGACAACTGGTTCCACACGATCGAGCTCACGGTCACGAAGCGTCCGACGCGGAGGTGGCAGGGCTCGGCGTCATTCTGGATGGTCAAGAATCATCGCTGGATCACCAACACGTTCAACGCGCCGCAGGACTTCTACAACGCGCTCGACGAGACCTGGAGCTGGGCCGGCAATTTCGAGGTCAGCTATCGCTTGCCGTACGATTTCCTCGCCGCCGCGAACATGCAGTCCAAGAAGGGCGCGACCGGACAACGGATGGTCCTGTTCCGCACGGTCGATCCCGACGGCGGTCCGCCGATCTCGCAGCTCAGCACCGTGAACGTGCGCGTCGAGCCGTACGGCGCGGAGGTCGGCCCGGGACTGAACGTGTTCAACGTGCGCCTGTCCAAGGACTTCCGGATCGGCGGCGGCAAGCTGGGCGCGGGCTTCGACGTGTTCAACGTTCTCAATTCGAATGCCCCCAATCAGCTGCTCTACGCGTCGGGTCCGACGTATCTCTATCCAACCGGCGTCAACGGCGGCATCCTCCCGGCGCGCATCGCCCGTCTGACCGCACGATTCCAGTTCTAGCGCAGTCACTCGGCGGCGGGCCTGAAGGGCCCGCCCTGCGAGTGTCGGGGATACGGCCGCGGAAACCAACGTACTCGTAGGGCGGCCCTTTCAGGGCCGCCTCGACGAGTGGCGAGAACATCATGGCCAGCACAGCCAGCGAGATGACCGACCAGGAGATCAAGGACCTCATGCGCGCCATCGCGAGGGCGAACGGCCGTCCGCTCAGCGAGGAACGGATCGAGGCGGACCTGCCCGCGTACAGGAATTTCCTGCTCGCGATGGAACGCATCGATCGGCACACGTTCGCCGTCGAAGACGAGCCGGCGTTTCACTTCTCGCTTCGCACGCTGGCGCCGGGATGGAAGGCGGGATCGCGATGAACGTCTCACGCCGCGGATTCCTCGCCGGCTCGATCGGCATCGCGTTAGCCGATCAGCTTCCGTCGATCCACGCCGCGACCGGAGAGCTGCACTATCTGACGCTCCGCGACGCCGCCGCGCGGATTCGCAGCAAGGCGCTGTCACCCGTGGAGCTGACCCAGGCGATCCTCGCGCGAATCGATCACGTCGAGCCGAAGGTGCACGCGTTCATCACCATCACACGAGAGCACGCGGTCGACGCGGCGCGTGCCGCCGAGCGCGAGATCGCCGCCGGCCGCTATCGCGGACCGCTGCACGGGATTCCCGTGGCCGTCAAAGACACGCACTACACGAAGGGCATCAAGACGACGTGTGCCTCGCCGGTGCTCGCCGATTTCGTGCCGTCGTTCGACGCGACGGTGGTGACGAAGTTGAAAAATGCCGGCGCGATTCTGATTGGCAAGACGAATCTGCCCGAGTTCTCGTCCGGGTCGTCGGGCAACGGCACGAACAACCCGTGGAACCTGGCGAAGCCGACCGGCGGATCGAGCGCCGGCAATGCCGCGGGCCTCGGCGCCGGAATGTTCTTCGGCGCCAGCGGCGGCGATACCGGCGCGTCCATTCGCGGCCCCGCGGCGCTCTGCGGCGTCGTCGGTCTGAAGCCGACCTACGGACGCGTCAGCGGCTACGGCGTGATGAAGCTCAGTTGGTCCGTCGATCACGTCGGTCCGATGACGCGGACGGTCGAAGACAACGCGATCATGCTCGACGTCCTCGCCGGCCACGATCCGGAGGACTGGGCGAGCGCGGACGTGCCGGTTCCGGACTACACCCGCGCGCTCAGGCGCGGCGTTCGCAGTCTGCGGATCGGCATCCCGAAGGGGCCGATGATCGAGGGCTTCCATGCCGACGAATTGAAAGCGTTCGACCAGGCGGTGCGCGTGTTTCAGAAACTCGGCGCGCGCGTCAGCGAGTTCGACTTTCCGCCGACGCTCGCGGTCATGGGCGACGCGCACAACATCATCCGCATCTGTGAGGCGGCGTCGTACCACGAACCGTTCCTGGCGAACAAGGCCGAGCTCTACGGGCCGAGCATGGTGAGGCGAGACGTCGAGGCGGGCTCGCTGATCACCGCCGGTCAATATCTGCGCGCGCAGAAGGTGCGCAAGATCTTCGTCAAGCAGATGCTCGCGATCTTCAACGGCTTCGACGTCATGATCACGCCCGAATCGGTGCCGGCCGGCGAGCCGACGCGCGCGGCGCTCAATCCGCACTCGCCATTCAACGACACCGGATTCCCGGGCATGGCGGTGCCGGCCGGCTTCTCGACCTCGCCCCCGGGGCTGCCGCTGTCGATCCAGATCGTCGGCAAGCCGTTCGACGAAGAGACCGTCTACGCGGCCGGATATGCCTACGAAGCCGAAACGCGTTTCCACGAACAAAGGCCGCCGCTCTAACTCCTTCGCGGTCGCGCGGTCGCAAAGGCGACGGCTCGCCGGCGCGCTCGCGTTGGTCTTCGTGCTGAAGCTCGTCGTCATGCTGCAGCTGAACGACCACGTGTTGACGCAGCCCGACGCCGGCCTCGATACCACCGCCTACGCCGGCCTCGCCGATCGCGTGCTCACCGGCGACGTCGGATTGGGACCGGGACTCTATTTCCTTTCTCCGCTCTATATCTATTTTCTGGCGGCCGTGCTCGCCATCGGGCATTCGTTCACGGCGGTGCGACTGGTGCAAATCGCGCTCGGCACGACGGGTGTGGCGCTCGTCTTCATCACCGCCGACGAATGGTTCGGCCGTCGCGCGGCCTGGCTGGCGGCGGCCTTCGCGACGCTGACCGGCGTCTTCACGTTCTATGAGTCGCTGATCCTCCAGACCGCGCTCGATCCATTTCTCAGCGCCGCCGCATTGACGTGTCTGGCGCTCGGCCTGCGGCGAGCCGACGATCGTTGGCTCGCGCTCGCGGGCCTCGCCTTCGGCATCCACGCCTGCAATCGCCCCAACGTCGCCGCGCCGGCTGTCGTCATCGCGCTGCTGCTGGCGGCGGCGCGCCGCTGGCGGGCGGCCGCCGCGTTCTCGATCGCGCTCGCGACGGCGCTCGCGCCGGTCACGATCAGGAACATCGTCGTCTCCGGCTACTGGTCTCCGGTCACCGCATCGCACGGCGGTTTGAACTTCTTCATCGGCAACAACGCCGGCGCCGACGGCACCTTTCACGCGGTGGCTGACGTCACGCCGGACATCAGAGGACAGCAGGAAGACACGCGGCGTGTGGCCGAACGCGCCACCGGTCACGCGCTCGACGATGCCGGCGTGTCGTCGTTCTTCTATCAACGCGGCTGGACCTGGATCCGCGAGCAGCCATCTGCCGC
>Ga0075435_100001469_pt1 | contig 15157 bp, 10 predicted proteins | sample RhiMethybrSRZTD4_FD_75302 | JGI IMG/M metagenome (GOLD analysis project Ga0075435, IMG submission 75302) | Populus rhizosphere microbial communities from Tennessee, USA - Rhizosphere MetaG P. TD hybrid SRZTD4 | ecosystem: Host-associated > Plants > Roots > Rhizosphere > Soil | place: USA...
GTCCACAGCCGCTCGTGCTCGAGCGCCGCAGCGACCAGGTCCGCGAGCGCCAGCACGATCCGCTCGTGCTCCAAGGTGAACGCGTCCGGTTGGCGCGAGGCGAAGTGCAGAACGCCGATGGTCCGGTCTCCCATGCGCAGCATGGCGCGGACGATCGAGCGCTGGCCGGACTCGATCGTCTCGCGGTCCCAAGGGAAGGAGGGATCGAGCTGGTGGCGCACGTCAATGCGCTCGACCACGAACTCGTGCCAGAACTGGGGCGACAGATCGGACATGGGAACGAGTCGCCCGTCTTCCTGGCCCGGCGCGCCATCCAGCTCCGTCGCGTACATGCGGAAGGCGTCGCCGCCCTCGATCAGCACGACCCGCATGCGCTCGAACGGGAGGGCTCCGCGGGCGGCGCTTGCGACCCGCGCGAACACCTGCCGCATGTCCAGTGTCTCGCCGAGTGCCCGGGCGACCTCCCCGAGCGCCTCGAGCGGGCCTTGGCGCGGAGCCCCCTGCAGGGAATCCGGCATGCCGCCGAGTCTAGGCGAGGGGTATGCGGTTGGCGAGACCGAGCCTCGGGCAGTTGCCGGCGGCCCCGGGGCGGTCGCGAGCGGCAAGACCTCACGAGACACCGCGATCCCCATTGAGCTCGATCTTCTGTAGCCGGGGATGGACCCAACCCGCCATCAGCGCCCAGGACTCGGACGGCATCTGGATCAGCGCCTCGAGCTCGACAGGGTTGAGGTCGAGGCCTGCCTCGCGCAGCGAACGCAGCGTCCCGCTCGGGTCCGAGAGAAAACGGTTGCGCAGGGACTCGTCGCTGGCGAGCCGCCCGATCACGATCTCGACGCTCCTCTGGCTCATGTCACCCTGATCTGGCAAGGCGCAGGCCAGTCGCGCCCACACGCCGAATCGGCCGCGGCAGAATCGACCTTCATCGCACGATCACCACACGTCGCATCGCGCTATAGCCCGGTGCCGTTGCACGTACCATGTAGAGCCCGGGCCTGATCATCTGGGTCACACCAGTACCGATCGCGAGGCGAAGCGTGCTCGGGCCGGCAGGCAGCGCACCGTCGAAGAGCGTCGCCATCCGGCGGCCACTGACGTCGAACAACTCGACGCGCGCAGCCCCGGCAGAGGGCGCGGTGAACCGGAGTGTCAGCTCGCGCGACACGGGGTTGGGAGCAATCGACAGATCGATCCCGGAAGCCGGTGGCGCGGGCGGGACCCCGGCGAGTGCCACGTCTTGGAGCAACGCCGATGCCGTATTCGAGTTGAAGTTCGCCACCGCCAGATCGGACCGGCCGTCCCCGTTCAGGTCGCCGATCGCTACCGCGACCGGACCGCTCCCGGTCCCGAGATCAGTCTTCGGCCTGAACGTCCCGTTGCCGTTGCCGAGGAGCACGGAGACCGTGTTCGAACCGGCGTTCGCGACCGCAATGTCGGGCACGCCTTCGCCGCTCAGATCCCCGATCGCCACCGAAACGGGCTGTTTCCCGGCAGCGAAGTCGGCGCGCGGCTCGAACGTCCCGTCGCCGTGGCCGAAGAACACCGAGACCGTGTTCGAGTTGGTGTTCGCCACGGCCAGATCGCGCCGGCCGTCCCCGTTCAGGTCCCCGATGGCCACCGATTCGGGACCGTCGCCGACCGGGAAGTCGACCTTCAACGCGAACGCCCCATCGCCCCTGCCGAACAGCACCGAGACGGTGCTCGAGAACGAGTTCGCCACCGCCAGGTCCGCCCGGCCGTCTCCGTTCAGGTCCGCGATCGCCACCGAGGCCGGACTGCCCCCGGTCGCAGAATCGGTTTTCACGCGGAATGTTCCGTCGCCGTTGCCGAGCAGGACCGAGACGGTGGCCGCATTGATATTCGCCACGGTCACGTCCGGCCGGCCGTCGCCGTTCAGGTCCCCGATGGCAACGAACTCCGGACCAGCCCCGGTTCCAAATTCGGTCCTCGCACGGAATGTTCCGTTGCCGTTGCCGAGCAGTATCGAAACCGTGTTCGAGAAGACATTCGCCACCACCAGGTCGGACGCGCCGTCGCCGTTGAGATCTCCGATCGCCACCGCCTGGGGATCGCTCCCGGCCGCGACATCGATCTTCGTCCCGAACGTCCCGGTGCCATTACCGAACAGCAGCGAGACCGTGTTCGATCCGAGGTTCGCCACCGCCAGATCCGGCCGACGGTCCCCGCTCAGATCCCCGATCGCCACCGAGACGGGACCGCTCCCCACTCGGAAGTCGTTCCCCGACCCGAACGTCCCATTGCCGTTGCCGAGCAGAACCGAGACCGAGTTCGCGCCGGCGTTCGCCAGCGCCAGCTCGACCCGGCCATCGCCATTCAGATCCGCGACCGCCACCGAGTTCGGATTGGGACCGGTCGCGAAATCGGTCTTCGCCCGGAACGTGCCGTCGCCGTTGCCGAGCAGCACCGACGCCGAGTTCGCGCCGGAGCTCGCGACCGCCAGGTCGGGCCGACCGTCCGCGTTGAGGTCGCCGATCACGACGGAGAGGGGATTGGCCCCGATTCCGAGCGCGATATCGGTCTTCGCTCCGAACGTGCCGTTGCCGTTGCCGAGCAGCACCGAGACCGAATTCGAGAACAAGTCCGCCACCGCTAGGTCGGGCCGCCCGTCTCCGTTCACGTCGCCGATCGCCACCGACTCGGGAAGGCCCGCGGTCGCGAAGTCGGCCTTCGTTCCGAACGATCCGTTGCCGAGGCCGAGCAGGACCGAGACCGTGTTCGAGCCGGAGTTCGCCACCACCAGGTCGAGTCGGCCATCTCCGTTCAGGTCCGCGATCGCCACCGAGGCGGGACTGCGCCCGGTCGTGAAATCGGTTTTCGCACGGAACGTTCCGTCGCCGTTGCCGAGCAACACCGAGACAGTGGCCGCATTGATGTCGGCCACGGTCACGTCCGGCCGGCCGTCGCCGTTCAGGTCTCCGATGGCCAGCGACTGGGGACCGTTTCCGGTCGCGAAATCGGCCCTCGCCCCGAATGTCCCGGTGCCCCTGCCGAGGAGCACCGAGACCGTGTTCGTGGTGTCGTTCGCCACCGCGAGGTCGAGCCGACCGTCCCCGTTCAGGTCCGCGAGCGCCACCGCGACGGGACGGCCCACGGCCACGAGATCGAGCCGGGTTCCGAACGCGCCGTCACCGTCGCCGAACAGCACCGAGATCGTGTTCGAGTTGGCATTCGCCACGGCCAGGTCAAGCCGGCGGTCCCCGTTCAGATCCCCGATAGCCACCGACTGGGGGTTGCTCCCGACATCGAACGAGAGAAAGTCCGGGGCGAATGTTCGCGCGGCGCGGGCGGCGGGGGGGCAGGTGAGAAGGGCACTGGAGAGCATTGCGAGCGACAGCGCTCGCGGGAGCGCTCCGCGCGAGATCAAACGAGCTGCCTGCAGTTGGTTCATTGGCATCCTTTCCACGCCGCGGGGTTGTTGGGCGTGCGGGCGATCGACCCCTCTTCCTCGAGAGTTCGTGCGATTCAGGCGTTGGACTATGTCGTGCGACCCGCCTCGAGCAAGAGAGAGGCCAGCGCGGTGGACTCCGATCGAGCCTGGAAGACGCCCCGCTGGCGGGAGCAGAGTCGGGATCCGCCGGGATGATCACGGCGATCGAGTGCGCACCGGCGATCGCTCTGCTCAGGGATGAGCAGAGTGGTTGTTCTTGAACCCTGCGGCAGCTTTAGGGAAACCAGGCCATGACGTCTCGGGCACCTACACAGGAGACCTACGAACATGATCAACAACAAGGTGTGGTTCATCACCGGTGCCGGACGCGGCATGGGTGTGGAGTTCGCCAAGGCCGCCCTCGCCGCGGGGCACTCGGTCGTGGCCACTGGCCGGAACATCGACACGGTCCGCAAAGGGGTCGGCGCTCACGACGAGCTGCTCGTGGTGAAGCTCGACATCACCGACCCGGCCAGCGCGAAGGACGCGGTCGAGGCGGCGATGAAGCGTTTCGGGCGGATCGATGTGCTCGTCAACAACGCCGGCAACTTCTATGCGGGCTTCTTCGAGGAGCTCAGCCAGGAGCAGGTCGAACGCCAGGTGCGCACGAACCTGTTCGGCCCGATGAACGTCACCCGTGCCGTACTCCCCGTGATGCGCAAGCGGCGATCCGGTCACGTGGTGACACTCAGCTCGATGGCCGGTCTCGTGGGGCAGGCGTTCTGCTCCGCCTATGCCGCATCCAAGTTCGGCGTGGAAGGCTGGATGGAGTCCATCCGCTTCGAGATCGAGCCCTTCGGCATCCGCACCACCATCGTCGAGCCGGGATTCTTCCGGACCGACCTGCTCGAAGCGGCCTCCACCATCTGGGCCGAGCTCTCGATCGACGATTACGCCGAGCGCACCGCGCAGACGCGGCTGGCATGGCAGGCCATGAGCGGTCGGCAGTCGAATGATCCCGCGAAGCTGGCGAAAGGGCTCGTCACGCTGGTCGATTCAGGCCAGCCACCGCTCCGGTGGGTCGCTGGTGCCGACGCACTTCCGACCGCCGAGCAGAAGGCCCGGGAGCTTCTTGCACAGATCGACGCCCACCGCGACCTGTCGGCATCCCTCGCCTACGACGATGCTTCGCCGGCGAAAGCCTGACGTAGTAGGCGAGGCCCGGCTGTGCACAGCCTCCTCGGGCCGGGCACCCGCGTGATTCCCCGCCTACTGCAACCTCACGACCGATCGGCGGATCGCCTGTCCATCGGCCACCAGGCGCGCGTAGAAGAGCCCACTGCGGACGCGTTGGCCGCTGTCATCGCGTCCGTCCCAGGTGACGCTGCGCTCGCCCGCGGGCTCGGTCCCGCTGAGCAGCACGCGCACGAGGCGTCCACCGATATCGTAGACCGCCAGCGACAGCTCCGTGGCGCGCGGCAACGACAGCCTGAACGTGGTTGCGCCGGAGGTCGGGCTCGGAACGGCGAGGCCAAGACGGATCGAGGGGGGCGCCGTCGGCGGAACGCCCAGTGGCTCGCCGTTGAAGAACGCGTCGGCTGCGGCGTCCGGCGCGTCCATGAGCAGCTCGGGGAACGGCTCGTCATTCACCGCGTTCGTGAGTTGGACGGGAGCCAGCGGCCCGCCGTCGCCCTGTAGGAGTTTCAACTGTGTGAAGCGCACCCAGACCGGTTGATTGCAGCCCGTGCAGGAGTTCGTCCCGACCGTCTTCCTGTTCCCGATCACCAATTGGAAAACCGCGTACTCGGACACGCCGTCGCCAGGAATGCTGATGGGGCCAGAGAGGGGGTTTGCTGTCGCGATGATCTGCACGCGTTCGCGACTCTGGTAGGTGTCGTTGTTGCTGACCAGGGGCCACGTCGTCGCCAGGACTCCGAACCCTTCGGTTAGAAGAGCCGGGCAATTCGGTGGTGGGGCGTTCACCATGGCCACATCAACGGTCAGGGCCGTATTCCGACAGCCGGCGGGGTCGAATCTCCACCAGTCCGCAAGCGGGGGATCGCCGAGGCCTCCACCCATGATGTCCACGACCGCCTCGAAGCCCGTAAGGCTCGGGACCGAGACTCCGCTGGGGAGAACCACCGAAGCCGTGAGGATGTTGCTGCCACCGTTGGTGTTGCAGGCGAATACCTTGTGGGTGATCCCCGACGTGCCCCGGCAGTCGTTCCATGCGATGCGAAGCGGACCGATGTCCTGGGGCGCGTTCTTCGCGACATGAGTCGTCTTCGCCTGAACCGAGACCCCGTCGCATCGGGGAAGGGTCCCGGCAGAGCTTCCCGCGAAGTATCGATTGCAGAATAGCGCCAGGTCGCGCGAGATGACTTTGCCGTCGTGATCGAAATCGCTTCGCGGATAGGGGACGCCCGTGGAGAAATCGCTGAGCCAATTGTACATGTCGTCTGCCGTGATTCCGTTGACCGCGTCCTCGTTCATCGCCGCGACCTTGACGGGACCGGCGGGCGTGAGATCGACCGGCGGGTCCGAACCGACGATCGCGAAGATCTTGGCGGTGGTCGCATACGAGGACCGGTGCTGGACAGATCCCACGATGTCGAATGTCGCGACACCGCCCACCGTGGTGGCGGTCACGATCGGGGTTGCCGCATTGCCGCCCGGAGCGCACGTCGTGGTCATGCCGGGGAAGTAGGGACCGGATTCCGGATCCCCGGCTGGGAACACGTCGATACAATCAAATCGGATCTCCACGACGCTGCCGTCGGGTACCGGATCGTTGTTGTTGTCCTTCACGGTCACCGTGAACATGCCGGCGGGATCGGGTACGCCAGAAGCCTGCCCAACCAGGTCGATCCACGCGGGCACGATCGAGTTCTCGACACATACACAGGGCAGGCTCGGGCAGACTGGACATACGGCCTGCGCGGTCGGCACGGCTGAAACGCCGGTACAACTAGCGACGACGAGCGTGACAGCGGCGCGAGCCACGATGTTCATGATGGCCCTCCTTCGCATGATCCGCGGTCAGAACCGGAGACGGGGGAGCGCACCGTGTCGGGGGCGACGCGCGGAATTCTACGCCTGTCGCCCTCTACCGTAGTAGTGGAAAGCCGCGAGCCTACTCACCGCCCGTCGCCAGCGTCTCCAGCTCCACCCACCGCGAATAGGCCGCCTGCAGCTCCGCCTCGATCGCCGCGAGCTGGCTCTTGACGCCGGCGATCTCGTCGCCGCGCGACGCGTAGAAGGTCGGCAGGGCCATGAGCTCGTACAGGCGCTGCTTCTCCTCCTCGAGCGCCCCGATCCGACCCGGCAGGTAGTCCAGCTCCCGCTTCTCCTTGAAGCCCATCCGCCGCGGTCGAGCGCCCGCCGCTCGAGCGGCCGAAGGCCGAGCGACCGGCGCCGCCACCACCTCCGGCTTCCGCTGCCGCAGCCAGTCCGCGTAGCCCCCGACGTACTCGTTCCACTCGCCCGGGCCCTCGCACACCAGCGTCGAGGTGACCACGTTGTCGAGAAAGGCGCGATCGTGCGAGACCACGAGCAACGTGCCCTGGAACTCGAGCAGCATCTCCTCGATCAGCTCCAGCGTCTCCAGGTCCAGGTCGTTGGTCGGCTCGTCCAGCACCAGCAGGTTGCATGGTCGGGAGAGGACCATGGCGAGCTGCAGCCGCCGGCGCTCGCCGCCCGAGAGGCGCGTCACCGCCCCCTGCATCTGCTCGGGCGTGAACAGGAAGTCGCGCAGGTAGCCGACCACGTGGCGCTCGCCGGCGCCGACCGCGACCATGTCCCGGCCGCCGGCCACGTTGTCGATCACCGACTTCGCTTCGTCGAGCACGTCGTGGAGCTGCTCGAAGTGAGCGACTTCGAGCTTCGTGCCCGCGGTCACCGTGCCGCCCTGCGGGGCGATCTCGCCGAGGAGCAGGCCGATCAGCGTCGTCTTGCCGCAGCCGTTCGGGCCCATGATGCCGATGCGGTCCCCGCGCAGGATCGTCGTCGTGAGATCGCGCACGATCGGGGCGTCGCGATACCCGTACGTCACCCCCTGGCAGCGCAGCACCATGCGGCCCGAGCGCTCCGATTCCTGCAGCTGCGCCTTGACGCGCGCCACGCCGTCGCGGCGGGCGCCGCGTTCCAGGCGCAGCGCCTCGAGTGCCCGGACGCGGCCCTCGTTGCGCGTGCGGCGCGCCTTGATGCCCCCGCGAACCCACGCCTCTTCCTGCGCCAGCTTCTTGTCGAACAGCTTGGCCTGCTCCGCTTCCACCCGGAGCTCTTCCTCGCGCTGGCTCGAGTAAGCGTCGTAGGTGGTGCGGTAGCTGCGCAGCGCCCCGCGGTCGAGGTCGAGGATGCGCGTGGCGAGCGAACGCAGGAAGCTGCGATCGTGCGTGACGAACACCAGTGCGCCGCGGCGCCGCTGCAGGGAGTCCTCCAGGTGACGGATCGCGTCGATATCGAGGTGGTTGGTCGGCTCGTCGAGGACCAGCAGATCGGCATCACGCACCAGCGCCGCCGCCAGCAGCACGCGGCGCTTGGACCCGGCCGAAAGCGATTCGATCGACGCGTCCAGGTCGAGCGTCAGGTCGTTCGCCGCCTGATCGATGCGCGTCTCGATCTCCCAGGCCTTGTCGCTGGTCGATGCGCCACAGGCCACGTGCAGGTAGGCCCGCACCGAGCCGGCGAGATCGGGAGGCACTTCCTGTTGCAGTCTCGCCACGCGCAGCCCCGGCTGGCGGACTACGTTGCCCGCATCGGGAGCGAGCGTGCCCTCGAGGATCTTGAGCAGCGTCGACTTGCCCGCACCGTTGCGGCCGAGGAGCCCGAGACGCTCGCCGTCGTCGATCTGAAGACTCACCGAGTCGAGGAGCGCCGTGCCGGCGAGAGTGAGGCGGACGTCGTTGAGGCTCAGCAACAGCATCGAGGGAAGGGCTCCTCGGGGGTGAACGAGCGTGACGGGGGAGGCGACTATGACAGAACGCAGCGACGTCACCACTAGTGGGTGCGAGATGGCTTGGAGCGCAGGACGAGATCGGCCCGAGCGCTCCCGTGGCCAGGTGCGGCCCGCAAGGTCGCGATGCCCTCGATCGTGCATGCCAGCACCGCCATCACGAGGACGACGTAGCAACTCATGAGTCGGAAACGCTGCATGATCAACCCCCACCATGCCGGACGAGCGTCAGCATCAGAACTGATCCGTGTGGATCCGCGCCGGAGGCACGCCCATGCGCCGCAATCCACGAACCATCGCGGTCATCATCGGCGGCGGGCAGCACAGGTAGAAGGCCCGGCCCTCGACGCCTCCCAACAGGCGCGCGAGCCGAGTGGCGTCGAGCCTGCCCGTTTCGCCGAGCCATGAGGCTGGCGCGTTGGAAAGCACGTGGATCACCCTCAAGCTCGGGAAGTCGCCCGCCTCGATGGATCGCAGCTCGTCGCCGAAGATCACGTCGGCGGGGCTTCGGCTCGCGTACACGAGCAGCACCGATTGCGACTCCCGGCGGTCGCGCATGTACCGCAACATGCTCATGAACGGCGTGATCCCGACTCCCGCGGCGACGAACACCAGCGTTCCCTCACCCGGATGCAGCGTGTGCGAGAACCGGCCGAAGGGCCCATGAACCGTCGCACCGTCACCGGGCCGAACGCGACCGATCCCGGCCGTGAAATCCCCGCTCTCCTTGATGGTCACGGAGATCGAGCCGGATCGTGTGGGGCTCGACGCGATACTGAAGGGGTGGTCCTCGGCCGCGACCTCGGCGCCGTGCAGGCGCAGGAACTGGAATTGCCCGGGAATGAACCGGAACGGACGCTTCGCGTGCGCCTTCAGGGTCAACGTCCACACGTGCGGCGCCTCCGATGTCACGGCCGTCACTCGAAACGGCTGCCGGAGGAGGAGACGGGGCCGCACCACGAGGCCGTAGAGCCAGCACCCGAACGCCAGCGCCATCAACGCCGACCAGACGACCAGTGCGCCGCCGTGTGCGTCATCGCTCCCGGCGAGGATGTGAACGTAGCCGAGCGCCAGGATCGTCGAAGCCAGGACATTGTGCACGCGCCGCCACCGCTCATAAGGCAGCCGCACGACGCGGCGTGACAGGCTTGCGAGCACCTGTACGAGCAACAACGTCAGGCCCGCGCGGCCCACCCAGATGAACCAGGGCACGCGCAGACGCGTCAGCAACGGCCATTGCTTGCCCCACGTGACGAGCACCGGGTGCACGAGGAGCGCTGCCGTGGCGACGAGCGCCATCACGCGGTGGAACACGAGCAGCACGTCGAGGCCGAACGGCGCCTCCACCCAGCGCAGCCGCGCGGTGATCACGAATTGGAGCGCGAGGATCGCAAGGCCGACCGCGGCGCAGCCGATGCCCACCTCCTCCGTGCGCGAGTGATCCGACGTCGGGTTCAAGGCCGCGGCAGTCGCCAGTGGGGCGAGGATCAGCAGCGGGTAGAGCAGCATGAGGAGTGCGGCCCGGATCGCGCCGCTCGAACGCGCACGCACCTTCGGAAGCAACGCGACGGCATCCCCGCGCGCGAGTGGGCCGGAATAGGCGCCCCCGTTGCTCTCGACCACCGCACCTGACTTGACGCTGCAACTCGATCGCATGGTCGACCTCGGGATGTCTCTGGGTGATCTGAACGCAGGGCTTCTGCTCTCCTGACGACTCGCTGGTCGCGCGAGTTATTCCCCGATCGCACGACTTTCTCGTCACGGGAATAATTCGATCCACGACCAGGTCAAGGCCGGTGAAAGCGAAGACTCTCGGCCTTGACCTGGAGGTGGCTCATGAACGTGCCCGGTGGGAAGGAATTCGGACGGCGCTCCCGGTGGATCATGCTGATCGTGACGTGCTTGTGGCTGTCCGCGGCGGGCCTCTTCGACCGCGCGCAGGCCTGCAGCCAGTGCATGTGCGGTACGCCCTTCCCGGCCAGTGTGCTGGGAGGGGTGGTGCCGATGCAGTTCACCTACGGCATCGAGGAGCGTTACCTGTCCAAGACCAGCGCACTCGACGAGGGCCCTGGCATGGAACAGGAGCGCGAGCATCGGGTGGCGGGATTCGTCATGTGGCGGCCTCTGAACCGACTCGCCGTGCTCGGGCGGCTGCCCTACAACTTCAAACAGGTCACCGACGTCGTCGGGCCGGCGCCGCCGAACACCCAGACATCGCGTGGCATGGGCGATGCGGAGCTCACCGTGCTCATGGGAGTCGCGCGCACCGCCTCCCGACACGCCATGACGCTCGGTCTCGTGCTCGGAGCGACGGCGCCGTCCGGCTCGAATGACCTGCGCGACGCGAGTGGCGAACGGCTCGACATCCATTTGCAGCCGGGCATCGGAGCGTGGTCGGGTACGACGGGGCTCAACCTCGCGGTCAGCGGTGGCCGCGGGACCTGGGATGGGAGCGTGCTCAGCCGGATCAGTGGAACCAGCGCCCACGGATACCGCTACGGCAGGGCGGTGCTCTATAACGCCGGGTTCACGTCACACGCCTGGAACGGTGTGCAGGTGATCGCCCAGGTCAATGGGCGCTGGGCCGAGCGCGACCGCCTCGAGGACGGCAGCGTCGGGGAGAACACGGGCGGCCTCGTGACCTATGCCGTGCCCGGCATCCGTTGGTCGATCGGCCCCGGCATGGGGCTGGAAGGAGCGATCCAGGTGCCGGTCACTCAGCGGCTCTACGGCGACCAGCTCGAGCACACGACCGGGCGAGTCTCACTTTCAATGAGCCGGTAGCCTGCGGTCCCGGGATCGCGCAGCCCGCCCCCCAGCGCGCCGCGTCCCGCCGGCTCACGGGCGGCCCGTCAGCGCATGACATTGCCCACCGTCCCGGGACCTCCGTCTCAACGATAGATCTGCTTGATCCTCGACCACGTCGTGGAGCGCGCCGGCGTGGCGCAGTTGATGTCGCTGTGAGCGCTCGACAGGATCACCTGCTCGCCGGTTCCGAGTGTCAGGTGCAACGCGTTGACGGTGATGTCCAGCGCTCCGGGCACGACGATCTGCTCGTTGATGACGAGCGTCGCGATCGCAGGGATCGACACGGTCTGGTTGGGCGCTCCGGTCACCACGACGGCGTTGCCGCCGAACCTGAGGTTGGTGACGACGCTGGAGCCCGAGATCCCAGCGCACGTCGCCTGCGAGTGCGCCTCGACGACATCGGCGGTGAGCTGGGCCGGCTGTCCCTGGAAGGCGACCATCGTCTCCTGGTGCGCCGAGCTGCTTGCCACACCGGAGACGCCGCTGGTGCTGGCGGTGATCGTGTGTGACGACAGCGTCGTCCCGAGCAGGATCGTGAGCAGCGTCGCGGACAGCGTGCCGCCGCTCGGCGGCAGCGGGCCCGTGTCGGAGAAGAGCAGGACGTTGGGCGCCGGATTGACGAGAACGACCTGGGCGCCGTAGGCACGGCCGCTGTAGGAGATGCTGTCGGCCCGGGCCACGGTGGCCGCTCCGACCCACCACCCGATAGTCAGGGCCAGGACGGTGAGGAGAATCGGAATTCGTCCGGCAAACATGACGCGCCTCCGCGAGGTGATGAAGAGGCGGTCGCGGCCGAAGAGGTTCGAAACCGGCGACCTCCACTTCAGCCGTCTCGGAGTCTGCGGCGTGGCGCTTGAGTAGGGCTTGACTGGGCCTCGGGCAGCCCTGGGAGCCGGGGATGCGAGAGCCGTCTAAAGTATCGCGCAAGAGAGATCTATACCGTGGCCATGATCATTCTCGCGGCGCGGCCTGCAATCATGATCGAAGGCGCATTCGTGGCGCCTGACGTGATGGTCGGCATGATCGAAGCGTCGGCGACGCGCAGTCCACTGACGTTGCGGACGCGGAGACTCGAGTCGACGACGGCATCGGCGTCGGTCCCCATCCTCGCGGTGCCCACGGGGTGACCGAAGCTGGCGGACGCTGTCCGCGCGAGGTCGATCAGATCTTGCTTGCTTGCCGAGGGTCCTGGGATGGCCTCGGCTTCGCGGATGGCATCGAGGGCAGACTGGTTCCCTAGTTCGCGGGCTGCCTCGATCCCGCGCAGGATCGCGCGCAGGTCGTGGTCGGTTCCCAGGTGATTGCACTCGATGATCGGAGCGTCGCGCCAATCGGCGCTGGCCAGGCGGACGCGCCCGCGGCTCGTGGGCTGAACGAGCGCCGGCGCGATCGTGAAGCCTTCTTCGGGAGGGGCCCCGAAACGCGCGGCTGCTTCCGGCGTCGCGATCGGCAGCTGCTCGAGTACGAGACACAGATCGGCCGGGTGATCGGAGAGTCCGCTAGGCAAGAACACCTCCGCCTCCACGGCGTTGCTGTCACGCCGACGGTCGGGCATCTTCCCTTTGTACTTGTAGATCACGCCGGAAACGAGAACGTGGTCCTGAAGGTTTCGCCGAGTCGTCCGGATCGCGTTGGCGGCCGGGTTGGCGCCCGTGGTCGTGGTAACGCCGAGCCCCGCTGGATCAGTCGGAAGAGCGTTGGAGGGCCTTGCCGTCCGGCTCGTCGAGAACCAAAATGCCAAGCAGGGCCTGAGCAGCTCACTTCGTCGGGGTCTCGACGAGGTCCCGGACCAGGCGCGTGGGCTGGTGGTCCTCCTCGGGGACATGCCCTGGATCTCGCCGAACACGGTCGGTGCTCTCGTATCCGCGTTCGACCAGGTCGGCGGCCAGTCTCCTTGCGTTCCCGTCCGCGGGGGTCGGTGGGGGAACCCGGTGCTGTGGCCGGCCGCCTTCGTTCCGGAGATGAGGGCGCTGGAAGGCGACCGGGGAGCGCGGCCGCTCCTCGACCTACACGCCGACCGCGTATGCGAGGTGCCCGTTGACGACGAAGGCATCCACCGTGACGTGGACACCCCGGCCGACGTTGTCACGCTACCGCCTGGCCCGTTCCCGCCCACCGCCTAAATCTATGAGAATCGTTCGATCGCCCGTCATGGCTGGAAGTTGCCCGCCCGCTATTGACGAGATCTCGTCAATAGTTACAATCGAGGCCAATCTTCAGGGGCCCAACCGCATGGATGAATCGCTCAAAGCCCAGTTGCAGGCCACGCTGGACATGATTCCGGCATTCACGTGGCTTGCGGAGCCATCGGGCGCGCTTCTTTTCGTCAACTCACGCTGTGCGGACTACCTGGGCCTGCCAAAGGATCATCCGATTCGATTCGGAACCGCCACGGGCGCCGCGTGGGACTCTCATATCCACTTTCTGCATCCGGACGATCACGAAGAAATGCGGAGAGTCGGGTCGGACAATCTGAGGACGGGCGGCACCGCCGAGGCGAGTTGCCGCATTCGGGACGCTCAAGGCAATTATCGCTGGTTTCTCAGCCGCACGGAGCCGCTCCGCGGGAACGATGGAACGATCCTCTACTGGATCGGGATCAATCTCGACATCGACGACCGAAAACAAGCCGAGTTCTATCTGGCAGAAGGACAGCGGCTCGCGCACATAGGAAGCTGGACGTTCACCCCCGCGGGCTTTGAGCACTGGTCTCCGGAGTTGTTCGCGATCCACGGCCTCGATCCTGCGAAGAAAGCACCGACCGTCGAGGAATACATGGCGCTCGTGCATCCTGACGACAGAGATTTCGTCGCGCAGGAGATTCGGACCATGGTGGTGGAGCATCGCGGATTCGACTTCACGAAGCGGATCGTGCGGTCGGACGGATCGATTCGTCATGTGCGGTGCGTCGGCACACCAGCCACAAACAGCGGAGTGTCACAGAGGTTCGTCGGAACAGGGATCGATGTCACCGAGCATGAGGTCCTCACAAGCGCGCTGCGCAAGAGCGAAGAGGAGCTTCGGCAGGTTCTGAATCTCGCGCCACAGTTCATCGCAGTCTTCGGCCGCGACCGCGAGCGCCTTTTCATGAACCGCAGCGGACTCGACTACTTCGGCCTCACTCTTGATGAGTGGCGTGACAAGCCCCCGACTTGCGCTCTAGGTCATCCCGACGACGCGGAACGGGTCCAGGTTCAATGGGATCGTGCCATGTCGAGCGGGTCGGCTTTTGAAAGCGAGGTGCGGTTTCGCAAGGGCGATGGAAGTTACCGCTGGTTTCTGGCCCGTTATAGCCCCTTGCGTGACGAACATGGGCAGATTACGCGTTGGTATGTCGCCGGAACCGACATTGAAGACCGCAAGCGAGCTGAAGAGAGACTGCAGCAAGCAAACGTCGCGTTGCGCGAGGAGGTCGACAAGGCCTCCATGTTCGAAGAGATCGTCGGCGCGTCGCCGGCGCTGACCGCTGTCCTATCGCGAGTATCGAAAGTCGCCGGGAGCGATTCGACCGTCCTGATCACCGGTGAGACCGGCACTGGAAAGGAGCTTCTCGCGCGAGCCATTCACCGGCGTTCTCGAAGAGCCTCGGAAGCATTCATTCCCGTAAACTGCGCGGCCATCCCGCGAGACTTGATCATTTCCGAGCTCTTCGGTCACGAGAAGGGCGCATTCACCGGCGCCGTACAACGGAAACTCGGTCGGTTTGAATTGGCGGACGGTGGCACGATCTTCCTGGACGAAGTTGGAGAACTGTCGGGCGACGCCCAGGCCGTCTTGCTGCGGGTGCTCCAGGAGCGTGAATTCGAGCGGATCGGGGGAAGAGACCGGATTCGAGTGAACGTTCGCGTGATAGCCGCGACCAATCGCGACTTGTCCGCGGCCTTGGACGACGGAACGTTTCGCCAGGATCTCTTCTACCGACTCAACGTGTTTCCACTGGCCATGCCAGCCCTACGTGAACGGCTCGAAGACATTCCCGTACTGGTGGAGTATTTCGTCGCTCGCTA
>Ga0075435_100001474_pt1 | contig 15114 bp, 16 predicted proteins | sample RhiMethybrSRZTD4_FD_75302 | JGI IMG/M metagenome (GOLD analysis project Ga0075435, IMG submission 75302) | Populus rhizosphere microbial communities from Tennessee, USA - Rhizosphere MetaG P. TD hybrid SRZTD4 | ecosystem: Host-associated > Plants > Roots > Rhizosphere > Soil | place: USA...
CATGGACATCCGGTTCATCGCCGGCTTCGCCGTCATCGCGCCCGACCCGGCCGCGAGCCGCGGGCTCTACCTCGACACGCTCGGGCTCCCGCTCGAAGCCGGCGCCGGGAGCGACTACTTCCACAGCGAGGGCATCGCCGGGGCCAAGCACTTCGGCGTCTGGCCGCTCGCCGAGGCCGCCGAGGCGTGCTTCGGCAGCCCCGAATGGCCGAAGGACGTGACCGTGCCGCAGGCGTCGGTCGAGTTCGAGGTGGCGGATCCCGCCGCCGTCGGGAGCGCCGCGGCCGAGCTTCGGGCGGCGGGCTTCGAGCTCGTCCACGATGCGCGCGAGGAGCCCTGGGGGCAGACCGTCGCCCGGCTGCTGTCGGCCGAGGGGCTGATCGTCGGGATCTCGTATGCCCCGTGGTTTCACGGGACGGACTGATTTACCCGTCCTTGCGCTTCTTGCCGGGCGACCACTGGAAGGCCCGCTCGATGGTGCCCGCGATGTGGTCTTCGAGGCGTTTCTCGAAGGCCTCCGAGGCGCGGTCGATGCGCGCATCGAAATCGCGCTTCTCGGCGCCGGGCTCGGCGGGCGGCGGATGCGCGTTCGTGCGCAGCGGCGGGAAGTCCTCACCGAGGCCGTCCCCGACCAGCTGGTGCACCACTTCGGGAGGCTCGATGTCGGGGAGCGCGGCGGTGCCGAGGCTCCTGGTGTCCGCGCCGGAGATGAGCCGGGCCGACTCGCTCAGGAGCACCTGCCCGCCGTGGCCGGCGGCGCACAGGCGGGCGGCGTGGGAGACGTCGACGCCCGCGTAGCCGCCGTCGACGGTCTGGGCGGGCTCGCCGGTGTGCACGCCGATCCGCACGCGCACGGCGATGCGGTCGGGCCACGGCTCGGCCGCCATCCGCCGCTGCGCCTCGGAGGCGGCCCGCACGCCCGCCGCAGCCGAGCGGAAGACGGCGAACATCGAGTCGCCCTGGCAGTCGACGACCGTACCGCCCTCGGTCTCGACGACCTCGCGCAGCAGGTCGCGGTGCCGGGCGAGCAGCGCCGGCCAGGCGTCTCCGAGCGCGCGGGCGAGCCGCGTCGACCCCTCCATGTCGGAGAAGAACAGCGTCAGTGTTCCCGTCGGTCGATCGCCGCCGCTCATCGGTGCACCCGGTCGCGAGCGTACCAGAGGGCCGGACATATGCTGCCGCCATGCCCTCGGCCGGGACACTCGCCGTCTTCCTGCTGGTCGCAACCGGGGTGATCGTCGTGCCGGGCCCGAGCAATCTCTACGTGCTCGGGCGCGGGCTCCAGAGCGGCCACCGGGCCGCGGTGGCCGGCGCCTGCGGCTGCGCCACCGCCGCGCTCATCTACGTCGTCGCGACCGCCGTCGGCCTCTCGGCCCTGATCGCCTCGTCCGAGACGCTCTTCGCCGCGATCCACTACGCCGGCGCCACGTACCTCTGCGCGATCGGCGTGATCGCCCTGCGGCGCGGGCACGACGGCCCCGCGCCGGCGGCCCCGGCGGCGCCCGTGAGCATCTGGCCCGCCTACCGGCAGGGCGTGCTGGTCGAGCTCGGGAACCCCAAGGTCGCGCTCTTCTTCCTGGCCCTCTTCCCCCAGTTCATCCACGACGGCGCCGGCCCGGCCTGGCTCCAGGTGCTGATCCTCGGTGGGCTGTTCGCCGCAATCGGGCTGGCATCGGACTCGGCGTATGCGATGGGCTCGGGGCGGCTGCGCACCCGCCTGCTCGCCCGTGGCCGGCCGCGACTGCCGTGGCAGCGGCTGACCGGCCTGCTCTACATCGGCCTCGGCCTGTGGGCGGCGTTCGGCGGCGGCAACCGGCGCGCCTCGGCGATGTCGCGCTGACGAAAACGCGGGGCCGAGGTCAGGGCCGCCCACCGCCCCGGGGTGAGCCCGTACGCGCGGGTGAAGTGGCGGGTCATGTGGCTCTGGTCGGCGAAGCCGGTGCCGGCCGCGACCGCGGCCAGCGGCTCGCCGGCGGCGATCGCGTCGCGGGCGACGGCCAGCCGGCGCATGCGCCGGTAGCGGTCGGGGCTCGTGCCGAACGCCCGTCGGAACTGGCGGGCGACGCTCCATCGGTCCATGCCCGCGATCCGCTCGAGATCGGCCGCGCGCGTCTCCTCGGTCGCATGGGCGGCCAGATGCTCGCGCACCGCGGTCACGGCGGCCGTGTCGATCGGGTCGCCGGAGGGCGCCTGTCCCGCCGCTGCCTCGAGGGCGTCCGCCACGGCCGTAGCCGCGGCGGCGACGCCGAGCTCGTCGAGCGGCTCGTCGATGTCCGCCAGCAGCGCCACCAGCCCGGCGGTGGCGGGGCAGGCATCGCGGACCGGCTCGGCAAACGGCAGCGGCCGCCCGCCGAGCGCCGCCTGGACGACCGCCGGCTCGACGTAGGCGATCCGGTAGGCGAACCCGTCGGGCGTGGCCGGGCCGCCGTCATGGAGCTCGTCGGGGTGCAGGAAGTGGAGCTGGCCCGGCAGGCAGATCCGGCGCGCGCCGCGATAGCGGAACTCCTGGACGCCGGCCGTCGTGATCCCGAGCGCGTAGGTGTCGTGGCGGTGGAGCGAGAACGCCTTGCGAGCGAAGCGCGCCTCGACGCGCTCGATCCCCGGGCCGCCCGCGCCGACCCGGATCGCGTCGCACGATCGTTCAAGACGGCCGGTGTCGGCCCTGCTTAGGGTCTCGGGCACGGCTCCAGTCTAGGCACCACCGTGACCCTCGTCCTGCTCGCGACCTCCATCCGCTGGTCGGCGCTCCCGGCGCTCCTGCTCACGTCGCTCGCCATCATGGGCAGCCCCGGCCCGGCGACGATCAGCCTGACGGCGACGGGCGTCGCCTTCGGGGTGCGCCGCTCGGCCCGCTACCTGGCGGGCGTCATCGCCGGGACGATCGTGGTGCTCGTGATGGTCGCGGCAGGGCTCACCGGCGCGCTGCTCGCGCTGCCCGCCGTCCGCCCGGCGTTCATCGTGGTCGCGGCGGCCTACATCCTCTACCTCGCCTACCACATCGCGACCGCACCGCCGCTCGCCGCCGACCGCGACGCGCCGGCGCCGTCGCTCGCGGGCGGGCTGCTGCTCGGCGTCGCCAACCCGAAGGCCTGGGTGGCGATCGCGGCAGTGTTCGTGAGCGCCCGGATCGCGGCGTACACGGTGGTCGACGCAGGTGTCAAGGTGGCGGCGCTCGCCCTCATGGTCGTCGTGATCAACGCGGGCTGGCTCGTCGCCGCCGCCTGGGTGGCGCCGGCGCTGCGCGACCCGGTCCGCTCGCGCCGCGCGAACGTCGGCCTCGCAGCCGCCCTGGTGGTGTCGACGGCGGCCGCCGTCGCGCACTGAGCCCGGCGCTGGCGTTCGTGCGAATCGTTGCGATAGATTCCGCACGCCGATGACCGTGCACGCCGAAAGCCCGCTGCTCGAGAAGCTCGACGACGACGACCGCACCGCGGTCGCGGCGGCCTTGAAGCGCCGGTCATACCCGCCGGGGAGCGCGATCGTCAGCCAGGGCGAGATCGGCACCGACTTCTTCGTCATCCTCCAGGGCGCGGTCGTCGTCCTGCGCGACGGCGAGCCGGTCGCCGAGCTCGGCCCGGGCGCGTTCTTCGGCGAGCTGGGGGCGATGGACCCCGGCCCCGGCTACGCGCTCGCGCGCAACGCCACGGTGCGGGCCAAGACCTCGGTCGACGTCGGCGTCGTCGACGAGGCCGGGTTCGCCGAGCTCCTCCGCCGCCGCCCCGCGTTCCGCGCCGCGATCTACGCGACGTCCGCCGAGCGCGAGCGCCATCGCTAGATGGCCGTTGTCCGGCTGAGCGGCGGCCGCCAGGCCAGCTACGAGGTCGTCGGCCGGGGCGAGCCGCTCCTGATGTTCCCGGGCGGGCCCGGGCTGCCCGCCGCGATCGTGCGGGCCGACGCGGAGCTGCTCGCCGACCGGTTCGCGTCGTACCTGATCGACCCGCATGGCTCGGGAGGCTCGACGCCGCCGGCCGACCCGTCCGCCTACGACCATCGCGGCCACGCCGCCTTCTACGACGAGGTGCGGGCGGCGCTCGGGCTCGAGCGGGTCGGCGCCGCCGGCGTCTCGTACGGCGGGACGGTGGCGCTCACGTACGCGGCGCTGTACCCCGACCGAACTACCCGCTGCCTGGCCGTGAGTGCCTTCGCGTTCGGCGGCGACGCCGACGAGGCCCGCGGCGGCGAGGCCGAGGCCGAGATGGAGGCGATGCTCGCCCGCCACGCCGGCGCGGCGTGGTATCGCGACGCGCGGGCGGCGTGGGACAGCTGGACCGAGGTGACGATGGCGGCGACCGACGGCGCCGAGATCGAGGCGCTGTTCGACCACACGCTGCCGCTCTACTGCGCGCACCCCGACCGGCCCGACGTGGCGGCGGCGCTCCAGGAGCTGCGGTCGGTGCTGCGTGCCGACCTGACCGCGATGCAGGCCTGGGAGGGCGGCCTCTACCAGTCGATCGACCTCGCGCCGCTCCTGCCGGAGATCCGCTGCCCCACGCTCGTCGTCGCCGGCGAGCTCGACCTGATCTGCGGGCCCGCGCAGGCCCGCGGCATCGCCGCCGCGGTCCCGGGCGCGCGGCTCGTCACGATCCCCGAGTGCGGCCACTTCCCCGCGCTCGAGGCGGCGGACGAGTACTTCACTGCGGTCGTCGCCTGGCTGGAGGGAGGGGTGTGATGGCGGATGCGCGCACGGGACACGTGCACACCTCGGACGGCCGCCGCCTCACCTACCGCGACAACGGCGATCCGTCCGCGCCCGCCGTCGTCGGCCACCATGGCACGCCGGGCAGCCGCCTCGACGGCCACCCGGACGAGGACGCCATGCTCGCCGAGCTGGGGCTGCGCCTCGTCACGTACGACCGGCCGGGCTACGGCGAGTCCGACCCGCAGCCGGGCCGCCGCGTCGTCGACGCCGCCGCCGACGTGGCCGCGATCGCCGACCAGCTCGGGATCGAGCGCTTCGCCGTCGTCGGGACGTCCGGCGGGGGCCCGCACGCGCTCGCCTGCTCGGCCCGGCTGGGAGACCGCGTCTCACGCGTGGGCGTCGTCGTCGGCGTCGGCCCGTCCGACGACCCGGACTTCGACTTCACCACGGGGATGGATCAGCTGAACCTGGACGAGTTCGCGGCCGCGCGCGAGTCCGACGAGGCCCTGGCCGCCTATCTCCAGCCCTTCGTCGACCAGGTGCGGAGCGACCCGGACGCCTTGCTCGACGAGCTCGCCGCGCACCTGCCGCCGGCCGACCAGGAGGTGTTCCGCCGCCCGAGGCACCGGGCGAAGGGCAAGGCCTCGCTGCTCGAGTCGGTGCGCCAGGGATCGCGCGGATGGGCCGACGACGACCGCGCGTTCGCGACCGGCTGGGGGTTCCCGCTGTCCGACGCGGCCCGCGAGACCCGGCTCTGGCAGGGCGAGCTGGACGTGCTCGTGCCCCGGGCGCACTGCGCGTACATGGGCGAGCGACTGCCGCACGCCCGCTTCGAGCTCATCCCCGGCGCCGGCCACGCGCTCGCCGACCACTGGCACGACATCCTGGCCTGGCTGGCCGGGCGGTAGCGGGCTACGCCGCCTGCGGACCGGCGTCGAGCCGGTAGGCCCACCACAGGACGGTCAGCTGCATGAGCGCGCCGATCGCGTCGCACACGATCAGCGGCGTGTTGCCGAGCGAGAGGCCGTAGGCGAACCAGATGATGTAGCCGCCGGCCCCGATCATGACGTAGCTGCGCGACAGGCTGTCCGACGAGCCGGCGCGGCGCATGCGGATGATCTGGAGCGTCGGCGAGAGCGAGGAGATGACGCCGTAGACGGCGGCGACGAGAGCGAGCTGGTTCGTGAAGGCGGTGAGCATGGTTCCGGTCGTTTCGTGTTCGGATGCGGTGATCTCTCCACGAATATCGGCAGTGAACCGGAGATTTCACAGGTCGGCGAGCCGCTCACAACACAAACGCAATATTTCACCCGGTATCCGGTCAATCTGTTCCAAAAGACGCCGGTGGGGGCGCCGGCCGATCGAGCCGGCGCCCCCGGGATCGACGGCTACGCGGCGACGCCCTCGCGGAGCTCGTACGCCGCCGTGACCTCGTCGTCCTCGGCCTCCAGGGCCGTGTCCTCGTCGACCGCCGTCGCCGGCAGCGCCAGGCAGAGCGCCGCCGCGACCAGGAACACGGCCACCAGGTACGGCGTGACGTCCAGGTACGCGACCTTGAACGAGCCGCCGTCGAGCGCGCCGAAGAAGATCGTCCCCATCACGGCGACGCCGATCGCGCCCCCGATCTGCTGGGAGGTGCCGAACAGGCCCGACGCGCCGCCTGCGGCGTGCGCGGGCACCGCGGCGAGGACGACGTTGACCAGCGGAATCACGAGCAGGGCCAGTCCGACCCCGGCGACGAGCAGGCCGGGAACGAGCGGCCAGGGCCCGGTCCCGGTGCCGACCCGGTGCGCCCCGACGGCGATGCCGGCGGTGCCCGCCGCCATCAGGAGCGCTCCCGCCATCAGCACGAGCCGCCCCCACCGCTGTGCCAGCGGGATCGCGACGGGCGCCGCGATGAAGCTGCCGACGCTGAAGGCGACCATCGTGAGGCCGGCCCGCAGCGGCGAGTAGCCCTGGCCGGTCTGCACCCACAGGGCGAACACCAGGGCGAACCCCTGCATGCCGATCGAGAACGCCAGCTGGACGATCAGCCCGGCCGTGAAGGCCGGCCGGCGCAGCAGCTGCGGGCGCAGGAGCGGTGCGACGCGCGGCCGCGGCAGCCGCGCCTCCGCGACGGCCAGGCCGACGAGCGCCACGACGCCGGCCGCGACCATCGCCCACCCCCACGCCGGCCAGCCCAGCCGCCGGCCCTCGAGGATCGGGAAGACGATCGCGACGAGCGCGGCCGTGAGGATGGCCGCGCCGACGAGGTCGGGACGCCGGTGCGAGCGCGCCCGCGTCTCCGGGACGACGATCGCCGCGGCGATCAGCGACCCGATGACGATCGGGACGTTGACGAGAAAGACGGTGCGCCAGCCCCACCCGAACAGGTCGGCCTGGGTGAGCACACCGCCGAGGATGAGCCCGATCGCCGACGCGAAGCCGAGGGTCGCGCCGTAGACCCCGAACGCGGCGCCGCGCTCCTTGCCGGCGAACATCGCCCGGAACGTGGCGAGCACCTGGGGGGACATCGTCGCCGCCGCCGCGCCCTGGACCACGCGTGCGGCGATCAGCTCGTTGGCGGTCTGGGCGACGCCTGCGCCAAGGCTGGCGGCGCCGAAGATCGCCGTCCCGATCAGGAACAGGCGCTTGCGGCCGAGCAGGTCGCCGAGGCTGCCGGCCGTGATCAGGGCCGCGGCGAAGGCGAGCATGTACGCCGAGACGATCCATTCCAGCTGGGCGCCCGTCGCGCCCAGGTCGCGCCGGATCGTGGGCAGGGCGACGTTCACGATCGTGCCATCGATCAGGTCGACGGTCGAGGCCACGATCATGACGGCCGCCGCCAGCCATCGCCGCGGGTAGGCGGGATCGGGGGGAGTGTGAGGTGGTGCGTCTTGCATGGGACTTCTCCAGTCCGTGGGATCGTTACTAGTACACTGTTCTATCATCGTACGTCGTTCTATGCAAACAGTGTTCGACTAGCTGGTAGGGTGTGAACCCCGTGACCGACGATGCGGCCATCCCGCCCCCGCCCTGGCAGCGGCTGCCGCCCGACCGCGGCCAGCGGCGGCGACGCGACCCGATCACCCGCGAAGCGATCGTCCAGAAGGCGCTCGAGCTGCTCGACCGCGACGGCCTCGACGCGCTCAGCATGCGCCGGGTCGCCGAGGAGCTCGGCACCGGCGCGGCGTCGCTCTACTGGCACGTGGGCAGCAAGGACGGACTGCTCGACCTCGTCCTCGACGAGATCATCGGCGAGCAGGAGGTGCCCGACCCCGAGCCGGACCGGTGGGCGGAGCAGCTGAAGGAGGTCGCCCACGACCTGCGGCGGACGATCCTGCGCCACCGCGACGTCGTCCGCCTCTCGATCGGCCGCATCCCGATGGGCCCGAACGCGCTGCGCTTCAGCGAGCGGATGCTGGCCGTCCTGCGCGAGGGGGGCGTGCCCGACGAGCTCGCGGTGCTCGGCCACCACCTGCTGTTCTCGGTGGTGAACGGCTTCACGATGGACGAGACCGGCGAGCCGGCCGAAGACCTCGCCGGCCTCACCATGGCCGAGGGTGCGAAGATGGCGCGCGACTACATCGCCGCGCTTCCCGCGGACCGTTTCCCCAACATGGTCGCCGTCGCCGACTCCTACGCCATCTCCGATGCCGATCGCCGGTTCTCGCTCCTGATCGATCTCTACGTCGACGGGCTGGCCGCGCGGGTGCGGGCCGCGGCCGGATGAGGCTGCTGCCGGCCGAACAGGAGCGCCTGAACATCTTCCTGGCCGCCGAGCTGGCCCGGCGCCGGCGCGGCCGCGGCCTGCGGCTGAGCCAGGCCGAGGCGGCCGCGCTGATCGCCGACGAGACGATGGAGCTCGCCCGCGACGGGCTGGGCTATGCGGAGGTGGAGCGGCGCGGCTACGGGCTGCTCGGCCCGGACGACGTGCTCGACGGCGTGGCCGAGCTCGTCGACCGGATCGAGCTCGAGCCGGTGTTCGCCGACGGGCCGCGGCTGGTCGTCCTCGTCCACCCGATCGCGCGGGACGCGCCGCCCGACCTGACGGGCGATCCCGAGCCGGCCTGGCTCGACGCCGACACGACGCTTCGGGTCGAGAACGCCGGCCCGGTCGCGATCGGTGTCACCTCGCACTTCCACTTCTTCGAGACGAACCGGGAGCTGCGCTTCGACCGCCGCGCGGCCTGGGGCATGCGCCTGGCCGTCGCGCCGGGCACGAAGGTGGTCTTCCCGCCTGGCGACGCGCGCGAGGTGCGGCTGGTGCCGTTCGCCGGCGCGCGGGTGATCCGCGGCCACGGCGGCCTCGTCGACGGGCCGCTCGATGCGCCCGGCGCCCTCGACGCGGCGCTCGAGCTGGCACGCCAGCGGGGGTATGCCGATGCCGGCGCCTGACCGGATCGCGCTCGGGGACGGCGACCTGTGGGTGAGGCCGGAGCGCGACGACGCCGGAGGCCCCGACGAGATCGTGCCCGGCTGGGGCGGCACGCACCGCGACGGTCTGGGCGTGCGGGCCGAGCGCGGCGGCGTCGACATGGCGGTGGTGGGCGGGCTTGTACTCGACCCGACAATTGGCGTCCGGCAAACGTCAATTGGCATTCGGGGCGGGCGCGTGTGCGCGATCGGCCGGGCCGGCAACCCCGACATCATGGATGGGATCGACGTCGTCCTCGACTCGCAGACCGCCCTCCTCGACGCCCGGGGCATGGTGATCACGCCGGGCGGCGTCGACTGCCACATGCACTGGCTCTCCCCCCAGCTGGGCGAGGCCGCGCTCGCGGGCGGGATCACGACGATCGTCGCCCAGGACTACGGCCCCATCTGGAACCTGGGCGCCAACCCGGCCGCCGGCCTCCGCGTGGCCTGGGCGGCGCTCGAGGAGACGCCGCTGAACGTCGCCTTCCTGGTGCGGGCGTCGACGTCGCGGCCGGAGGGTGTCGAGGAGTCGCTCGCCGCCGGCGGGGCCGGGCTCAAGATCCACGAGGACGTCGCCGCCGGCCCCGAGCAGCTGCGCTGTGCGCTCGACGTCGCCGACCGCCACGACGTCCAGCTCGCGATCCACACCGACGGCCTGAACGAGGCGCTGCGCGCCGCCGATACCGCCCGCGTGCTGGACGGCCGGACGGCCCACCTCTACCACATCGAGGGCGTCGGCGGCGGCCACGCCCCCGACCTGCTCAGCCTGGCGGGGCGGGAGCGGTTAATCACCTCGTCGACCAACCCGACGGTGCCCTACGGCGTCGGCGCCGAGGCCGAGCACCTGGCGATGGTCGCGGCCGTCCACCTGCTCGAACCGGGCGCCAGGGCGGGCGACGCCGCCATCCTGCGGGCCCGCGTGCGGGCCTGGACGATGGCCGCCGAGAGCGCCCTGCACGACCTGGGCGTGATCCCGATCCTCTCCTCCGACTCCCAGGGCATGGGCCGGATCGCCGAGACCGTGCGGCGCGCGTTCCAGTGCGCGGCGGCCATGAAGGCCCAGCGCGGCGGTGGGGGCACGGACGACAACGAGCGGGTGCTGCGCTTCCTGGCCAAGGTGACGGTCAACCCTGCCGTCGCCCACGGCCTGGCGGCGCACGTCGGCACGCTGCGCGAGGGCCGCCTGGCCGACATGGTGATCTGGCGCCCCGACCTCTTCCCGGTCCGGCCCGAGCTCGTGCTCAAGGCCGGGATGCCCGCGTGGGGAGCGTCTGGGGCAGGCGGTGCGACCACGATGATGACCGAGCCGGTGCGCATCGGCCCCCAGATCGCCGCGACCGGCGCCGGGCCGGGCCAGGTGTCGCTGGCCTTCCTGGCCGGATCGGCGATGGCCGCCGACCTGCCGACGACCCGTGAGCGAGCGCAGGTCTCGGACTGCCGGGCGCTGACCGCCGCCGACATGGTCGGGAACAGCCGCACCGGCACCGTCGTCGTCGATCCCGGGAGCGAGACCGTCACGCTCGACGGCGAGCCGGTCGGGTGCGACCCCGTCACCGAGGTCGCCTACTCCCGGCGGTATCTCCTGTAGTGTCGCCGCGATGAAGATCGAGCAGGCCCAGGAGCAGCGCGTCGAGGTCACGGGCGGGAGCGTCTGGACCGCCCGGCTGGGGCCGAGCGAGGGGATGCCGGTCCTGCTCCTGCACGGCGGCCCCGGCGCGGCCAGCTACTACATGATCCCGCTCGCCGAGCGGCTCGCCGAGCACCGGCCGACGATCGTCTACGACCAGCTCGGCTGCGGCCGCTCCGACCAGCCCGACGACACGTCGCTCTGGACGGTCGACCGGTCGGTCGAGGAGGTCGACCAGGTGCGCGCCGCCCTCGGGCTCGAGCGCTGCCACCTGCTCGGCCAGTCGTGGGGCGGCTGGCTCTCGATCGAGTACATGACTCGCGGCGCGAGCGGCATCGAGCGGCTCGTGCTGGCAAGCACCTCGGCGAGCATCCCCGAGTTCATGGCCGGCGCCCGCGGCCTGATCGAGCAACTGCCCGAGCCGCACCGTTCCGCCCTGATCGAGCTCGGCGACCGGGGCGAGTACGACCACCCCGACTACCTGGCCGCCGTCGACGTCTTCTACCACCGCCATCTGTGCCGGGCGGAGCCGTGGCCGGAGGCGCTCGTGCTCTCCAGCGAGCAGATGGACGGAAACCAGGTCTACCTGACGATGAACGGCCCGACCGAGTTCGACGTCATCGGCCTCCTGCGCGACTGGGACCGCACGGCCGACCTCGGCCGCATCCGCGTGCCGACACTCGTGACGTGCGGCCGCTACGACGAGATCACCCCGTCGTGCTCGGAGACGATCACCCGCGGCATCCCGGACGCCCGCATGCACGTCTTCGAGGAGAGCGCCCACTGCGCGCACCTCGAGGAGGCGGACGACTACGCCCGCATCGTCGAGGCGTTCCTGAGCGAGTAGGTCAGCCCCGCGCCGAGAGCGCGAGCAGCGTCTCGGGCAGATGCGCCCCGAGGTGGCGGGCGGCGAGCCGCAGTCCGCCCAGCGCGATCGCCGTCGCGCAGCCGAACACGATCACGGCGCCCGGAAGCGTGCCGGCGCGAAACGCCTCCCTGGCGGCGAAGAAGACCAGGGCGAGGATCCCGATCGCCACGGCCTCGAGGACGAACGCCAGCACCCCGACGCCGGCGCTCCCGCTGCCGCGTGGCCGGCGGGGCCGTCCGAAGGCGGGCGTCGACATCGCCACCGGATACGGGGAGCGCACCGAGACGACGAGCCCTGTCCCCACGGCGAGGAGGATGACTGCCGCCGTCACGAGAAGACCGCTGGCGAGCTCGCCCCAGGCGGCGGACACGGCGGCACCGGCGACGCATGCGAGCGCGGCGATCACGCCGACTACGGTCGTTGTGGCGAGGGCCTTCGCCCGCAGCAGCCGGGCCGGATCGACGCCCGTCGCGACGTAGATCCCGAAGCCGTCGGCGTCGACGCCGAAGAGGTTCACCGAGAGGTTCGACATGAGGAAGAACGCGAGCGGCGCGCCGGCGTACGGAAACGCGTCCTCGTGGCGAGCCCCGGTCAGCAGCGGAAGGAGGACGAACCCCGACGTGACGACGCCGGTGATGATGCTCGCCCGCTGCACGGGCGCCCGCCACATGTAGCGCAGGTCCTTCAGCCACACCGCTCCTGCCGGACCGGCCGGGCGCAGGCGCAGCGCATGGACGGCGCGCCGCCCGTCTCCGCCGCCCGCGGTCGCCGCGGGGTTCGTCAGCTCGCGCCCGAGCGCCCGCGCCCACAGCCAGCCCACGACGGCGAGCGTCGCCGCGCCGTAGGCGAGCCGGGCCGTGGCGGCGGGATAGGCACCGGCATGCACATCGGCCAGCGAACGTGCCAGGGCGCCAGGCGGCGTCCACGAGAGGACGTCGGTGAGCCGCGACGGGTGCAGGTGGTTCACCCGCGAGGCGAGCGCCGCCGAGGCCCGCCAGGCGATGTAGCTCGCCGCCGAGACGACGGCGAGGACGATCGAGGCGACGTCACGGCCCCGCCGGGAGTGAACGGCGGCGGACAGCCCGGCCGACACCGCGCGTCCGGAAGCGATTGCGAGCGCCGTCATGACGAGCACGTCCGCCGCCGCGAGGATCGTCGCTGCGCCGTGGCCGTACCCGACGACGGCGCCCGAGAGGAAGACGAGCGTCGCGACGGGCGGCGCCCCCACGAGCGATGCCGCGAACAGCCCGACCACCAGGTCGCGCGTGGCCAACGGCAGTGCCGCGACCCGGTCGACCGAGAGCGTCCGGTCGGAGCCCATCAGCAGGGGCAGCATGATCCAGCCGATGGTGACCGCCACGAAGACCGCGATCAGCCCCGCGCCGTCGTGGCGTGGCGCCGTCGCGAGGTCGGATGCGCCGACCAGGGCGACCAGGATCCCGCCGCCGCGCATGAGCCAGCCGAGCACCTCCTCCCGTCCGGACGCGCCCGCGTTCGCGAGCAGCCGCCACTTCAGCCGGACGAAGACCCAAGCCATTCGAGCTCCTCGAGACCGACGTCCTCGCGCGCACCGACGAGCTTGAAGAACGCCGCCCGCAGGTCGCCGCCCGGCGCGACCTCGTCCCGCGTTCCCGCCGCCACGATCCGCCCGCGCAGGATGACCGCGACCCGGTCGCACAGCCGCTCGACGACGTCCATCACGTGGCTCGAGAACACGATGGTGCCGCCGCCCGCCACGAACCGGTGCAGCAGCTGCTCGATCACGTTCGTCGAGACCGGGTCGATCGCCCCGAACGGCTCGTCGAGGAAGAGCACCCGCGGCGCATGGAGAAGCGCCGCCGCGAGCGCGAGCTTCTTGGTCATGCCCAGGCTGTAGTCGACCACCAGCCGGTCGGCGTCGACGGCCAGGTCGAGCACGCGCAGGAGCTCCTCACTGCGCTCACGCACGGTCGCCGGGTCGAGCCGCCGGAGCGCCCCGTGGAAGGCGAGGAGCTCGTTCCCGGTGAGGCGGTCGAAGAGCGCCGGGGTGTCCTGGACGACGCCGATCCGGGCCTTGGCCGCGGCCGCGTCCTGCCACACGTCCGCGCCTGCGACCTCCACGCTGCCCGAGTCGGGGCGCAGGAGACCCGTCGTCATGGAGAGCAGCGTCGTCTTCCCGGCGCCGTTGGGCCCGACGAGGCCGAAGAACGAGCCGTCCGGTACGTCGAGGTCGACGCCGGCCACCGCGACCTTGTCCCCGAAGCGGCGCGTGAGCCCGCGCAGCCGTACGGCCGAGCCCGACCCGACCGTCGCTACCTCCGAGCTCGCCATGCTCCGAGGATACGCGTACGCCTCCCCCCGGCCAATTGGCGCCTCGCGGAATGCCAATTGGCCGGGGCGCAAGGAAACGTCTAGCTCCAGGGCAGCTCGGCCCAGGTCGTCGGCCGCGCGACGCTCCAGCGGCCGTAGGGCTCCCGCTCCTGCTCGTCGTCCGATCCGGCGCCGGGCCGGAGCACGGCCTCGGCGCCGTTCCGGCGGGCGACCTCGGAGCGCGGGTAGACCCGCTCGAGGTCGTCGCGCCGGTTGCCGGTCGCAAGGATCACGCACGGCCCGTCGCCCCTGGCGACGAACCCGTGGGCCGTCATCGGCGGGCAGTGCACGAAGTCCCACGCCTTCAGGTGGCGCTCCTCGTCCTCGATGATCAGGACGCACTCGCCCGCGAGGACGAGGAAGTCCTCCTGGACGGATTCGGCGTGGTACTGCATGCCGGTCTCGCCCGGCGGGAAGACCCGGATCGTGAAGCCGGCCTCGGGCTTCATGTACTCGGTCAGGTCAGGACGGCCGCGCAGCACGTACTCGTCCGACTCGAAGATGCAGACGCCGCCGGTGCGGTCGTTGTTCATCCATGCGGCGTCGGCGGTGTTGACGACGAACCAGCCCGGCGTCACCGGTGCCAGGCCCGATGCCACGGGCTCGAGATGTGCTTCGGGTACCAACGTTCCCTCCTGTTCGGTCTTGCGATCTCAAACGGCGGGCACGCTTCGCTGCGGCGCGCCCGTTCGGAAGCGTGCGTGAGAGATGAGACCTAAGCCGGGGACGCCACGGCCTTGAGTCTAGAGCCTGCCACCTCCCAATTGACATCCCCATCGAATGTCAATTGGGAGTAGGCGCCCCCGCCGCCTCACACGTATCGTGGGGTGATGGACGTCTCAACGGCCGCCGCACCCGAGCGCGCCGCCGCGCCTGCGCAATGGCTGCTCGCGGTGGCCGGCGCGGCCGCGTGCGTGCTGCTCTACCTCGGGGCGACGGTGTCTGCCTACCTGCTGACGGGAATGGGCGATCGCACCGTTCCCGCGGCGGTCGTCGCCATCGTCGTGAACGTCGGGCTGTGCGCGGGGGCGATCGCGCTGGCCGCGCGAATCGCCTATCCGGGCGGCGGCGTGCCCGCGGCGATCGTCGGCCGGGCGCGGTCGAGCGGGGTGGGCACCGCCGTCCTTGCACAGGTGGGCTTCGTCCTCGTCGCCCTGCCGCTGCTCACGGAGCTCGGCAAGGCCCTCGGCATGCGCGGCACGACAACCGTGCCGCTGCACCACCGCCACGCCG
>Ga0075435_100001476_pt1 | contig 15107 bp, 12 predicted proteins | sample RhiMethybrSRZTD4_FD_75302 | JGI IMG/M metagenome (GOLD analysis project Ga0075435, IMG submission 75302) | Populus rhizosphere microbial communities from Tennessee, USA - Rhizosphere MetaG P. TD hybrid SRZTD4 | ecosystem: Host-associated > Plants > Roots > Rhizosphere > Soil | place: USA...
TCTGCTCGACCTGCAGGCGAGCGGTGCCGATCTGTTCGCGGCGCGCGGCACGCTCCTCGCGCATCGCCAGCAGCGCGCGGACGCGTCCTTCGTTCCGTGTGCGCCGCGCCTTGGTGCCCTGGCGCAACCACGCCTCTTCTTCAGCGAGCTTCTTGTCGAACTTGTCCTGCTGAACGGCCTCGCTGGCCAGCGCCTCCTCCTTGCGGCGCAGGTAGGTGCCGTAATCGCCGGGCCACGACGTCAGCTGACCGCGATCGAGCTCGACGATCCGCGTCGCCAGCCGCTGCAAGAACGCGCGATCGTGCGTGACGAAGAGCACCGCGCCGGCGTAGCCGGCCAGGAACTCCTCCAGCCACGCGATTGCGTCGATGTCCAGATGGTTCGTCGGTTCGTCGAGCAGCAGAAGATCGGGCTGGCCGACGAGCGCTCTCGCCAGCAGCACGCGGCGGCGCCAGCCGCCGGACAGCGTGTCGACGATCGCGTCCGCCGGCAGGTCGAGCCGCGACAGCACCAGATCGACGTGATGATCGCGGAGCCACGCCTCGTCCTCGGCGAGATGATGCGTGTGGCCGTCGGCGACGACGTCGAAGACGCTGCGATCGGCGGACAGCGGCACGTCCTGTTCGAGCCGCGCGACGCGGAGCCCCGGCTGGCGCCAGACGCTGCCCTCGTCTGGCGGTAGTTCGCCGCTGATGATTTTCAGCAGCGTCGACTTGCCGGTGCCGTTGCGGCCGAGGATCGCCACCCGCTCGCGCGGCTCGATCTGCAGCACGGCGCCGTCGACGAGCGGCGTATGGCCGAACGCGATCGAGACGCGCTCCATCGAAACAAGAGGCACCGAGCAACGGTACTACACACGCATCTTCGGCTACGATCGCCGGCATCATGCGCATGCGATTCCTTCTTGTGCCGATCACGATCGCCTGCGCGGCGGCCGTCGCCGCGCAACCTCGCCTCACGCTCGACCACGCCGCGATTGCGCGGCGGCTCGTCCAGCAGCTGGCGCTCAAGCCCGGCGAACGCGTGCTGTCGATCGCGCATCCTGGCGTGTTCGAGGACCTCGTCCCGTGGATTCGCTATGAAGTGATGAAGAGCGGCGGCATCGACCTCGGCGTGGTCGACGTGCTGCGCGAACCGGTACCAGAGGCCTTCGACGCCGCCGTGCTGGCGAAAGGCGCGCGCGAGGCGCGCAGCCATTACAAGGCGATGTTCCGCGACGTCGACGCCGCGATCATGATGCCGGGCGCGACCACGTCCCATCCGGCGTATCTGGCGATGCAGGACTGGCTCAAGGACGACCTCACCGAGCATCGCGGCCGCCGCACCATTCACTTCCACTGGATCGAAAACGGCAGTGCGTATCCGCTCGCCGGCCAGCCGCTGCCGCCGCGGCCGCTGATGGACGCCGTGTATCAACGTGCGCTGCTGCAGACCGATTACAAGGCGCTCAACGCGAGCGAGCGCCGGTTCGCCGAGGCGCTGCGCGGCGGCGAGGTCCACATCACGTCGCCGGCCGGAACCGATCTGCGCTTTCGCGCCGGCGACCGGCCGGCGAACCTGCAGGACGGGGACGCGTCCGCGGCGCGGGCCGCGCAGGGCATCGTGCTCATCGATCACGAAGTCGAACTTCCGGCCGGCGTCGTGCGGGTCGCGCCGCTCGAAGACAGTGTCGAGGGCGTGATCGCGTTTCCGCCGTCGCAGTGGGATGGCCGGCCGGTGGAGGGGTTGAAACTCCGCTTCGCGAAAGGCCGCGTCGCCGACGTCACGGCGACCAGCGGGCGCGACGCGGTCGAAGCCGAGATGCGCCGCGCCGGTGACGCCGGACGGATGTTCCGCGAGATCGGCGTCGGCTTCAATCCGCTGCTCGCCGTCCCCGAGCGGGAGCCATGGATTCCCTATTACGGCTACGGCGCTGGTGTCGTGCGGCTCTCACTCGGCGACAACACCGAACTCGGCGGCGCGGTGACCGGCGGATACGTCCGCTGGAACTTCTTTACGGATCTGACGGTGACCGTTGGCGGCACGACCTGGGTGCGGAACGGGAAGATGTAGGATCGGCTCGTGCGCGCCGTTCGCCGCCGATCGCTCGTCGCCGCTGCTCTTGCGATCGGGTGCGCCGCCGCCGCGTTCGCGCAGCGGCGCTTCGACGATTTCGGGTTCGGCGGCTACCGCGGACGCATCCCCGAGATCCGCAACATCGCCTACGACGGCCGCTTCACGTTCGTGCGCGTCAAGTACGAGACGGCGCCGGGCGGCTACTGGGCCGGCGGACGTCCAGCCTGGGTGCATGGGTTCCCACTCGCCGAGCAGAACCTCATGCGGATCATGACCGACATGAGCTACCTGAACCCGCACGTCGAAGAAATCAACGTGCTCACGCTCGACGACCCCGAGTTGTTCAAGTATCCCGTTGCCTACATCATCGAGGTCGGCTGGTGGACGTTGAACGATCGCGAAACGGCGGCGCTCCGCGCCTACATCCAGAAAGGCGGCTTCGTCATCGTCGACGATTTCAAGGTCCTCGGCTGGCGCGGCATCGACACCGGCGGATGGGATCCGTTTGCCGAGAACATGAACCGCGTTTTCCCTGGCGTCCGCTTCTTCGACATGGACGCGTCGCATCCAATCTTCCACTCGTTCTTCGAATTGAACGAGCAGAAGCTCGACGACGTCCCGCAGGCGTACAACAGCGGGCGGCCGGTGTTTCGCGGCGTCTACGAAGACAACGACCCGGCCAAGCGACTCGTCATGATCATCAACTACAACACCGATGTCTCGCAGTTCTGGGAGTGGTCAGGCCGAGGACTGCGCCCGGTCGACGACACCAACGAAGCGTACAAGCTCGGCGTCAACTACCTGATGTACGGCGTGACGCACTGAACGCTCGGCTGACGCCTTCGCGCTCCATCTGCCAGGGGTAAGCCCGCCCAACGGTCCGGCTGTTGCAATTAGCGACGGCGGAGAGAGCCGTGCAACTGCCCGAGAAGCTGAGCCGGTACGCCGCCGTCGCCACCCTGCTACTGAAACATCGTTCCGCGCTCGGCGGACCTCAGAGGGAGGCCGACGGCGTTCGCGATCACGCCGACGACGCAAGGCGCTTGACCGACGACCTCGAGCGGCTCGGGCCCACGTTCATCAAGCTTGGCCAGCTGCTCTCCGGCCGCGCCGATCTGCTGCCGCCAGCCTACGTCGACGCGCTCGCGCGCCTCCAGGACGATGTCGCGCCCTTCTCGTACGCCGACGTCGAGCGCATCGTCGAATCGGAGATCGGCGTCAAGCTGTCGAAGCTGTTTCCGATCTTCGAAGCCGAGCCGATCGCCGCCGCGTCGCTCGGTCAAGTGCATCGTGCCGCGCTGCGCGACGGCCGCATGGTCGCGGTCAAAGTGCAACGGCCGGACGCCCGTGAGCAGATTGCCAAGGATCTCGAGGCCCTTGCGGAGGTCGCCGCCTTCGTCGATCGCCACAGCGACGCGGGGGCGCGGTACAACTTCTCGGAGCTCGTCGCGGAATTCCGCCGGACCATCCTCGCCGAGCTCGAGTACCTGCGCGAAGCCGAGAATCTGCGGGTCCTCGCCCGCAACCTTGCCGGCTTCGACGACATCATCGTTCCGCAGCCAATCGACGACTATTGCACCTCGCGCGTGCTGACCCTCGATTACGTACGCGGCACCAAGGTGACCGCGATCAGCCCGCTCACCCGTCTCGACATTCGCGGCGAACACCTCGGACGCGAACTGCTGCGCGCCTATCTGCACCAGATCGTCGTCGACGGGTTCTTTCACGCCGATCCGCATCCCGGCAACGTGTTCGTCACCGACAACGAAAAGATCGCCCTCGTCGATCTTGGTATGGTCGGCCACCTGTCGGCGCGGACGCAGGAACGGCTACTCGGCCTGCTGATCTCCGCATCCGAAGGGCGGGGCGACGACGCGGCCGACGTTCTACTGGAGCTCGGCGAGCGCCGCGACGACTTCGACGAGACCGCGCTGCGGCGGGAGATCACCCAGATCGTCACGGCCTGCCAGGACGCGTCGCTCGCCCAGTTGCAGGTTGGCCGGCTGCTGCTCGACGTCAACCAGCGCGCCGGCGCGCATGGCCTCAAGCCGCCTCCCGAACTGGCGCTTCTCGGCAAGACGCTGCTGAACCTCGACGTGGTGGCCCGGTCGCTGTCGCCGGACCTCGACGTCAACGCCGTAATCCGCGCCGAATCGGTGACGTTGATGCAGCGCCGGATGCTGCAATCGGTGTCGCCCGGCCGCGTCCTGTCGACGATGCTCGATGCCAAGCAGTTCGCCGAGCGGCTGCCTGGTCGCGTGAACCGCGTCCTCGACGCCCTCGCCGGCAACGAGCTGAAATTGAAAGTCGAGATGATCGACGAGGGCGCGGTGATCGACGGACTGCAGAAAGTCGCCAACCGCGTCGCGCTCGGCCTGGTGATGGCGGCGCTGATCGTTGCCGCCGCGCTGATGATGCAGGTGCCGACAACCTTCAGGGTGCTCGGCTACCCGGGAATCGCGATGATCCTGCTGATTATCGCCGCGTCAGCCGGCGCGATGCTCGCCGTGCAGATCATCAACACCGATCGATCGTCACGGCGGCATCGGACGTGATTGTCACCCGGCCGTAGCGCGAAGGCTTCAGCCGAGCGGGCATCGCTCCGCTAAAGCGTTCGCGCTACACGTTCTGATCACTTCACGAGCGAGCAGCTGCTCGAGACCATCTTCACCGAGTTGACGTTCAGCTGACGGACGACAATCTGCGTCTGCGCCGTCGTCTCGACGGTCGGCTTCGAGCCGCCGCTCGTTCCAGTGGTTCCCTGTGCTGTTGCGGCGCCTTTGCTCTTGTCGGTCGAACCGGTCGTGACCTGCGGCGCCGCTTCGACACCGGTCACCTGCACCGTGTGGCCGACGTGACCTTTCAGATCGTCAGGCTTCGACGCGCTGAGCGTGTAGGTAATCGTCTTGGCAACCTTGTCGCCGGCCGGCGTCGTCGCAGTGGTCCCGGTCGGCGCTTCTTTCGACGCAGCGTCGTTGGTCGCCGTCAACGTGAACGTGTCGTTCGGACCGGCGGCGACGCAGCCGGTGACGGTCACGTTCTGATTCGCATTCGGCGCGTTGCCCTGCTGCGCTGGCGGCTGTGCCGTCTGCGCGGCGGCAGCGATCGTGGTGAGCGCGGCCGCGGCACAAGCGAGAGCGATCTGCATTCTCATCTGTTGTCCTCCAGTGCCGTGGACGTAGCAGAATCTGCGCCAGACCGCCGGCTGGGCACGACTACGATGTACGCCCGTGACTGCGACACTGCTCACGCGTGCGGCCGCAGGCTCGCTCGTCGCCAGCGTTGCGATGGCGGCCTTGTGGCGGTGGCACCTTCATCTCCGCAAAGCCGGTCTTGCCGAGGCGGCATCGCCGCTCGTCACCGGCGCACTCGCGGTGATCTACGCTAACGTCGGCGACGGCGCGTCGGTTCATTCGTCGGCGATCGCCTGGATGATCGGATCGTGGGGCGCACGGCTCGGCGTCTACCTGCTCTGGGACGAGGTCCTCGAGCGGCCGGCCACTCCGGGCCTGCGCGAGGCACTCTGGACGTTCGAGCGGCGTGCCGCGGAGGCGGTGTTTTTCGCGCTCCCGGCGCTCTTTGCGTCGTTCAACCGGGCGACCGCGCTATCGCCGGCCGAGCTCGCCGCGGCGGCGGTCTGGCTCGTGGCCTTTGCTGGAGAGACGACCGCGGATCGCCAGTTCGTACGGTGGCGCCGGGAGCGCGCGTCTGCCACCGACGAATCGGAACCGGCGGTCGACGGCGTCCAGGTAGTCGACGCGCACGTGTGCCGCGTCGGTGTGTGGCGTTACGTACCGTACGCGCACGAAGTATTCGAACTGGTTACCTGGATTGCGCACGCGGCGTTCGTGTGGACGTCCCCCTTCGGCTGGATTGCCGCGGCGTGCCCGATCGCGGTCGCGTATCGTGCTGCGACAACTGGCACGCGTCATGCTCAGCTTTGAGGGTTGTGACGACGGATTCACAACCTGCCCCGAGCTCGAGCGGACCGCGGCGAAGTCGGATCAATCGCGTCGTGCTGCTGTGGTCGTCGCTCGCCTTCCTCGGGCTGGCGATGTTCGCGGTGGGCGTCTTCGTCGCGAACGTGCCGTTGTCGTCCGACGTGTTGCGCCGACGCATCGTGGACTCCCTCTCAGAGAGGCTCGACAGCGACGTCGAGCTCGGCGATTTGAGCCTCCGCGTCTACCCGACGCTGCGCGCAGAAGGCGCGGACCTGCGCATCCGCAGGCGCGGCGCGCGCGCCGATCTGCCGCCGCTCATCGCAATCAAGAAGTTCCACGTCGACGGCAGCCTGTTCGGCATCTGGCGCAAACACGTCGATCACGTCCAACTCACGGGACTCGACATCAACATCCCGCCCAAAGCGGACCGCGTCGAGCAGGAGAAAATCCGCGACGAGGCGCCGCGTCCGAGAGCAACCGCCGGAGCGGACAAGGCGGAACCGGGGGCGACCGACAAACCGGAAACCGCCGACGAGCGCCGCGACGATCCGATCAAAGCCGACGGCGTGATCATCGATCGCGTCGACACCGACGATGCGCGGCTGGTGATCATCCCCGGCAAGAAAGACGCGGCGCCGAAAGTCTGGGCGATTCACCACCTCACGATGCACAAGCTCGGCGCGCCGAAATCGTGGCCGTTCGAGGCGACGCTCACCAACGCCGTGCCGCCAGGCGAAATCGAGGTCAAGGGCGGCTTCGGGCCGTGGAATCGCGACGACCCGGGCGAGACGGCGATGAACGGCAAGTTCACGTTCGCGAAGGCCGACCTGAGCGTGTTCAAAGGCATCTCCGGCACGCTGTCGTCGCGCGGCACCTTCGACGGCACGCTCGAGCGCATCGCCGCCAACGGCGAGACCGACACACCGGACTTCATGATTGCCGTAGGCGGCCACAAGTTTCCGCTGCACACGAAGTATCAAGCGCTGATCGACGGAACCAATGGCGACACGCGCCTGGAGAACATCGACGCAACGTTCCTCAGCTCACACCTGATCGCCAAGGGAGCGGTCGTCGACGGGCCGAAAGACCAGCACGGGCGCACCGTGATGCTCGATGTCAACATGGATAAGGCGCGCATCGACGACATCATGGTGATGGCGGTGAACACGCCGAAACCGCCGATGACCGGCGCGCTCCAGCTCACCACGAAGTTCCTGCTGCCGCCGGGTGACGCCGATGTCTCGCAGCGGCTGCGGCTCGACGGACGGTTCGTGATCGCGAAGACCAGGTTTACCAGCTACGACGTGCAGGGAAAGATCAACGAGTTGAGCAAGCGCACCCGCGGCGAGGCCGAAGATCCCAAGACGCAGAACGTGGTGTCGAATTTTGGCGGCCGCTTCAAGCTGGCGAATGGCCAACTGACGCTCCCCGACCTCACCTTCGCGGTGCCGGGCGCGAAAGTGGAGCTTGCCGGCGGCTATGCGCTCAAGCCCGAGACGCTTGATTTCAAGGGCCAGGTGGTGACCGACGCCGCCATGTCGGAAATGGTGACCGGCTGGAAGAAGTGGCTCATGAAACCGGCCGACGCTATCTTTCGGAAGCCCAAGAAGGACGGCAAGGGCAGCGTCATCCCGATCAAGGTGACCGGCACGCGGACCGACCCGAAATTCGGAATCGATCTGCACTCGGTCTTCAACCGCAGGAGTTAGCCGCACCCCTCGCCCTCTCACCTGCCTCGCGCCGATGCGCGACATCTGTTCGCATACGAACATCCCCGTTTAGTCCAACAACTACGCGAAGTTAGGGGCCCTAATGCTGTACAGCTGGCTGGCCGATACAGTATCTGATACAGGTGTCTAAATAGTCGCAAAGGATTCGCGTATGTCTTTCAAGAAAGCGGTGTGGGCCGTCGTGCTCGGAGTGTTGGTCGCGACGACGGCGTCGGGCCAGACGGCCGCCGGAACAGTCACGGGTCGCGTGCTCGATGCCTCAGGCCTCCCGCTGCCCGGCACGACCGTGACCGTCCAGGGCGTCGACTTCACGCAGACATTCATCACGACGGAAGAGGGTCGCTACCGATTCCTCGATCTCCCGCCCGGCACCTACAGGGTGAGCGCGGGGCTCGAGGGTTTCGCGACCGTGATGAACGATCACGTGGTGGTCGATCCGGGACAGACGGTTGATCTCCGCGTCACGCTGCAAATCAGCGCGGTCCGCGAGACCGTCACCGTCACCGCGCCGTCGCCGATCGTCGACACGCGGCAGACCGGCACCGCGACCAACGTCACCGCCGACGAACTGGTGAACATTCCGACATCCCGCGATCCGTTCTCGCTGCTGCGTTCCGTGTCGGGCGTCCTCGTCGATCGCGTGAACGTTGGCGGGAACGAGACCGGCCAGCAGTCCAACTTCGCGTCGAAGGGCACGCGGCCCCAGGACGCGGTGTGGACGATGGACGGGGTCACGATCACCGACATGACGCTCACCGGATCGTCGCCGACCTATTTCAATTACGACAACTTCGACGCCATCCACGTGACCACCGCGGGCCAGCCGATCACACAGCCGGCGGGCGGCGTCGGGCTCAACTTCGTGGTCAAGCGCGGCACCAACCTGTTTCACGGCGGCGCGCGCGGCTACTTCGATGGCGAATCGATGGAAGCGTCGAACGTGCCGGCGGAACTCGTCGCGGCCGGCGTGACGCCGGAGACGGCCGACCACAACAAGCAGATCTCGGACTACGGGTTCGATCTCGGCGGTCCGATCGTCAAGGACAAGGCGTGGTTCTACGGGTCGTACTCGGCGCAGGACGTCCGTCTGGTGCGCCGCTCGGGCACGCTCGTGGATCGGACGCAGGTCAACAACCCGAACGCCAAGGTGAACTGGCAGGCGACGCCGAAGGATCTCGTCAGCTTCCTCTACTTCAACGGAATCAAGGTCAAGGACAATCGCAGCCCCGGCACCTCCGGCATCACCTTCGACGCGCCGACGGCGACGTTCCACCAGGACAACGCCTACACCGACAACCCGCTGCACGGCCTGTTCAAGCTCGCCGACGACCGCGTCGTCACGCCGAACATGTTCCTGTCGGCGAAGTACGCTTACTACAACACCGGCTTCGTGCTGACGCCGGAAGGCGGCATGGACCTGTCGTCCGGGCGTGATCTCTCGAGCGCGCGGTCGTATGGCTCGACGGTGCAGAGCAAGAACCTGCGGCCGCAGATGACGGTGAATGCTGACGCCAACTCGTTCCTGACCGCGTTCGGCGCCGCCCACGACGTGAAGTACGGCGTCGGGTATCGCCGCGTCAATGCGACCACTGCCACGCTGTGGCCCGGCAACGGGATCCTGGCGCTGGCGCAGACGTCGACGGTGGCGTTCGCGCAGCTGTTCCGCGAGGGCAGCGGCACCAACCAGACGCGCTACTTCGATCTCTATGCGGGCGACACGATCTCGAAGGGCCGCAGCACGCTCGACCTCGGCATCCGCTTCGATCGCCAGGACGGCAAGGCGCTCGCGAGCAACACCGCGGCGAACCCGGCATTCCCGACGCTCGTCCCGGGCATCGTGTTCAGTGGCTACGATGCACCGTTCACCTGGAACAACGTCTCGCCGCGTGCCGGATTCACCTACGCGATCGACGAGGCGCGCAAGACCGTCGCGCGCGCCAGCTATGCGCGCTTCGCGGGACAGCTTGATTCGGCCAGCGTCGGCTACTTGAATCCGACGTCGACCGCCGGCGTTGCGGTTTACCGCTGGAACGATCTCAACGGCGATCACCTCGCGTCAGCTGACGAAGTGCTCACCGATCAGTTCGTCGCGGCGGCCAACGGCTTCAATCCCGCGAACCCGACTGCGGTGACCTCGCCGAACCGCATCGATCCGGCCCTGAAGGCGCCGGTGACGCAGACGTTCGTCGCCGGTGTCGACCGCGAGGTGCGGCCGAACTTCGCCGTTACCGCGAACTACACCTACACCCGGACGAGCGACCTGCTCGGCAACGCGTCGTGGGCCGTGACCCCGCGCGTCGGCATGACGATCGCCGATTACACGCCGGGGCCGACGCTCACCGGCGCGCTGCCCGATGGCAGCACCTATAGCGTGCCGACTTACATCCCGGTTCCCGCCAAAGTGACGGCGGGCGGCAGCGGCTTCACCTTGACCAACTGGAACGGCTACACCTCGGACTATCACGGCGTCGAGTTCGGCGCGGTGAAACGTCTGTCGAACCGCTGGATGGGCCGGGTGAACGTCGCGTTCAACAACGCGCGCGAGCACTACCAGCCGGAGGCGATGTACGACACCAACGGCAACCCGACGCGGACCATCACCGAGCCGCTCGTCGACGGCGGCCAGTTCGCGCCGCAGAGCACCGGCAACGGCGTCGGGAACGTCTACATCAACGCGCGGTGGCAGTTCAACGCGAACGGGATGTATCAGGCGCCGCACGGGATCGAGGTCGCGGCCAACGTGTTCGGCCGTCAGGGCTATCCGTTCCCGCTGTTCCGCACCCAGGCGCTCGGCGCCGACACCGGCCTGTCGGTGCTGGTCACGCCGCAGATCGACACGTTCCGCTACGACAACGTGTGGGACACCGACCTGCGCGTATCGCGCAACTTCAAGCTCCGCACGGTGAACATGCGCCTGATTGGCGACGTGTTCAATGTGACCAACGCGAACACGGTCCTGATTCGCAACAACAACATCGCGTCGACGGCGTTCAACACGATCGCGCAGAATCTCAGCCCGCGCATCCTGCGGGTCGGCGTCGTCGTGGGCTTCTAATCGGACGGACATAGCCTCAAGCCTCAAGCTTCAGCCTCGAGCCAAAGCACGAAGGCAGGGAGAGATCGATTCTCTTCCGTGCCTTCGTGCTTTTTCGTTTTTCAGGACGGCTACCGAAGTTTACGAAGGACTCGACCCAGGCTTGAGGCTTGAGGCTTGAGGCTCAGCTTGAGGCTTGAGGCTCAGCTTGAGGCGTGAGGCTCAGCTTGAGGCTTGAGGCTCAGCTTAGCTCTCTGAGCCACCGGCGCGCCTCCTGATACTGCGGGCACGCCGCCGCGACGAGCTTCCAGAATCGCGGTGAGTGATCCATGCGCTTGAGGTGCATCAGCTCGTGGATCAAGACGTAGTCCCTCACCCACTCGGGCATCGTCACCAGCCGCCAGTTGAGACAGATGTGACCGTTGCGGTTACACGAGCCCCAGCGCCAGCGTTGGTTGCGAATGCTGACGCGGGCGACCGCGAGGCCGTGGATGGCGGCCAATTCCAGCAGACGCGCGGGCAGTTGCTGCTTCGCGCGTGCGACCCACGCCTGCAGTTCGTGATGCGGCAGTTCGGGCGGCTTCGGACGCGCCGCCTCGGCTGCGGCTTTTCGCAATTGACGCTCGACCCACGCGCGCTGGCTGGCCGCGAAGGCCTGCGCCTCGCGTCTGGATCCCCAACGCGGGATCGTCACGCGCACTGCGCCGTCGCGGTCGACGCGCAGCACGTAGCGGCGGGCACGGGGGTGGCGGGAGAACAGAAGGCGGGGTTCGGGGTTCGGCGTTCGGCGTTCGGGGTTCTCGGGTTCCGGGTTCTCGGGTTCTGGGTTCTCGGGTTCTGGGTTCTCGGGTTCTGGGTTCTCGGGTTCTAGGTTTTCGCGTTCTCGGTTGGTTGGTTCTGGGTTCTTTGGTTCTGGGTTCTCGGGTTCTTGGTTCTTGGGTTCTTGGTTCGTGAAGAACAGCGAGAGCTGCATCAGTGTCCGCCGAAGACGAGGAAGCCGCGTTTGCGGAGGCTGTCGGCGAGGATCGCTTCCATGTCCTTCGCCTTCGCGTAAGGCATCGGGTTCAGGTGTTCGTACAGGCGCGGGACCAGGCGTTCGCCGCAGCGCCGCACGATGCCGGCCGCCTTGTATCCGCGCTTGTGGTTTTCGAAGCGTTGCTCGGGAGAGAGGCCTGTCATCCCGACGTAAAAGCCGGCTTTGCCGTCGCCTTTCGGATTGCGCAGGTAGACGACGTAGACGTTGTGGTGTTCGGAGCGTTTGCGGCTGCGCGGCAACGGCCCCCTATTCTGCCTAATTTCGCGCCAGCGCCTCTTCCTCCATCGGAAACGGCAGGCCGTCGGTGAGCTCCGGCGCCTGGAGCATCCGCGGCACGCGGTCGATCGGCTCGAGCGGTTTGATCTCCTCGCCGCCGTTCGCCGCCTGCAGTTCCTTGAACCGGCGGGCCTTGACGAGCACGTTGCCTTCGAGCGACCCGACGGCGTCGTTGTAGGCCTCGAGCGTCGACTTCAAACGCGTGCCGAGCGTATCGAAGCGCGACCCAAGCGTTCGGACGGCCTCGTAGAGCAGCTTGCCGTTCTCGCTGATCTTGCGCGCGTTCTCTTCCATCGCTTCCTGCTGCCACCCATAGGCGACGGCGCGCAGCAGCGCGATCAAGGTGGTCGGCGACGCCGGGATCACCTTGCGTTCGACGCCGTGTTCGATGAGCGACGGATCGTGCTCGAGCGCGGCGCTGAAAAACATCTCGCCCGGGAGGAACATCACCACGAACTCCGGCGTTGAGGTGATCTTGTCGAAATAGTTCTTGGCCGAAAGCTGGGCGATGTGCGTGCGCACCTGGCGCGCATGATCGGCGAGGAGCTTCTGCCGCGTGTCCTCGTCGCCGGCTTCGAGCGCCCGCAGATAGGCATCGAGCGGCACCTTCGCATCGATCACGACGTGCTTGCCGCCAGGCAGGTGGACAATCACATCGGGGCGGATGCGCCCCGAGTCGCCGTTGATGGTTTCTTGCTCGCTGAAGTGGCAGTGCTCCACCATGCCGGCGAGCTCGACGACGCGCTTCAGCTGTAGCTCACCCCACCGGCCACGGACGCCGGGACGTTTCAGCGCGTCGGTGAGGCGCCGAGTTTCGTCGCGCAGCGACTGCCCGGCGGTGTCGAGCGCGGCAATGCGCTGCAGCAATTCGGCGCCGGTCTCGACGCGGCGGCGCTCGGCGTCCTTGATCTCGCGATCGACCTGCTCGAGCGTCTTCGCCATCGGCGCGAGCAGATGCTCGATCGCCTGCCGGCGTGCGTCGATGTCCGATGCCGCCTCGGTACGCGCTTCGCGCAGGCGCGACTCGGCGAGGTCGAGAAACTGCTGGTTGTTGCTCTTGAGCGCCTCGGCGCTCATCGCCTGGAACGCGTCGCGAAGCTTGGCTTCCGCTTCGCCGTAGGCTTTCAGGCGCTCGGCGTGGACGGCGCGATCCTGGTTCAGCGTGCTCTGCAGCCGCGCGATCGCCGGCCGCGACGCCAGCCACGCGACGCCGGCGCCGAGAACCAGACCAACAATGAGTGTGACGCCGATGGGTACGATATCGATGGCCATGAGTATCGCATTCGTGTTCACGGGGTACAAGTCCTAAGTGCGCCGCGGCGTCCGTTTCCGATTCGGTCGAGGTGCCGTCTCGCGCCACGCGACGGTGCGCACGATGGCCGGCAGCCCGTATGCGACGTATGCGCCTGTCATCGGTCGTTCCTCACTTTCACGCCACGACGTCATCGCGAGAGCACGAACGGCAGCCAGGCCTCGGGCAACTGCAGCTCCGCCGCATGGGCCGCCTCCTCGAATGCCTGCGCCTGCACCGCCGCCGCGGCGCGGCGAGCCTTCAGCCCTTCACGAATCTGCTGCAGCGCGTGACGTGCCGCGATCTGCGCGTGGCGCCGCTTGTCGACGTATGCACCGGGACCCTGGCTGGCCGCGGTGCGCGCTTCGGCGCGTGCGGCTTTCAAGGCGGCGAGGCGGGCGCGGTTCACCTGCTCGAATGGGAGCTGCGCCTGGAAACGCTCTTCGGAGCCGGTGTTGAGGTTGCCGGCCGCACGCAGCGCCCGCTCACGTTCGAGTTCGGCGCGATAGCACTGGAAGCAGAGGGTTCGCGCCGTGGGCACGAACCCGCGGTTCATCGCCTCGCGACACGCCGGGCATACTGCCTTCGGGCGTTTGCCTTCGAGCTCGCCGCCCGGGAAGGTGACCCACTCCTCCGCGGCCGTCTCGCCTGCGGGTTCGCTGCTGGTCTGCTGGGTGCTGCGCGCCATCTCCCCTCCTGATATGGGCAGTGTAGGACGGGGGTGTGACAGGGGAGGTCACACGGGAGCCTCGCGCGTTTTTCGGGCTCGCTGCAGGGCGCTTTCTGGCTTCGCTGCGCGGGAAACGCGGTTAGATGGTGACGTATAGGACGGCGTGGCCGGTTGCGCCGAGGAAGCGCATGAAGTCGTCGTTCGCGATCACGTAGGTTCGGGTGTTGATGTTCGGATGGAACGAGACACGCGATGCGGTCTTCAGGTCGCGATCGAGGACGACGCGGACGGCATGGGTGGTGTCGTTAATCAACCCGAAGGGCGACACGGACCCGGGGGTGAGGCCGAGGTGGGTCTTGAGACGATCGGGCGAGGCGAAGCTCAGTTTGCCGTCGCCGATCTGGTCGGCGACCGCGCGCAAGTCGGCTCGTTTTGCGTGCAAAAGCACTACAAGGTAGTGACGGTTCCCTTTCTGATTGCGCAGAAACAGATTCTTGCAATGCGTCGCGTCGATGTCGCTCCAATGCTCCACCGCTGCCTCGACCGTCGCCACGGCCGGGTGCTCGTGCCGCGCGAACGGGATGCCCAGCTCCGCCAGCCGCGCTGCCACGGCTGATTCGAGTTCCTCGTCGGTCACGGGGGAAAAGTATACGGGGCGGCTTCGCTGCAAGGTAACCGGAATCGCGGCCGTCGATGAGCAAGTTGCGCGTCTCCATCAGCGACGCGCGCGCGTACTCCAGGAACCGCGCGAAATCACGCGGGCGGAATCGGCCGAACCCTTCGGCAATGCACCGCGGCGCGCCGCTCGCCGAGTCGCGGATCTGATCGCGATACCTGAAATCGCGCGACACCGGTCCGTCGGCCGTGAACGCATACACCTCGCACGTCAGCGAGTCCGCCAGCTGCCAGCACACGAGATCTCGTGAAGTCACGAATCGCCATGCGCTGCCGATACGCCGACCGAGTACCAGCTCCCCTCGCCATCGCGACTTCGTGTGCAAGATGGCGTAGTCGATCTTGTGGAAGACACAACGAATCATGTGCAACAACGCGGCGACCAATTGCGTGCAAACC
>Ga0075435_100001477_pt1 | contig 15106 bp, 16 predicted proteins | sample RhiMethybrSRZTD4_FD_75302 | JGI IMG/M metagenome (GOLD analysis project Ga0075435, IMG submission 75302) | Populus rhizosphere microbial communities from Tennessee, USA - Rhizosphere MetaG P. TD hybrid SRZTD4 | ecosystem: Host-associated > Plants > Roots > Rhizosphere > Soil | place: USA...
CTGGTCGGCGGGCTCCTGCGCAGCCACGCCGAGATCCTGCGCCGGCTGGACGAGCTGCAGCCGGGCGGCACGGCGACGGCCGCCCCGGCCCGCACCTCGACGGCCGCGCACGACGTCTCCGGCGTGACGCTCGCGGGCGATGCGATGCACGTCGGCGTCACCCGCCCCGGCTCGGCCACGCTGCTCGCTTTCCTCACGTCCGGGTGCAGCACGTGCGCCGGCTTCTGGGAGGCCTTCGCCGACCCGCGCACGCGACTGCCCGAGGGCGTCGGCCTGGTCGTCGTCACCAAGGATGCGAGCCACGAGAGCCCGGTGCGGCTGCGGGAGCTGGCGCCGTCGGGCGTCCGCGTCGTCATGTCGAGCCGGGCCTGGGCCGACTACGACGTCCCGGCCAGCCCGTACTTCGTGCACGTCGACGACCGCGGCCAGCTGTCCGGCGAGGGCACGGCGCAGCGCTTCGACCAGGTGCTCTCGCTGCTGACGGACGCCGAGGACGACATGGCCGGGGGTGAGGGCTCCGCCGAGCGCGCACGGCGGGTGGAGCGCGAGCTCGCGGCGGCCGGGATCGGCCCCGACCATCCCAGCCTCCGGCCGGACGGCCAGGGCAATGGTGACGGCGCCGGCTGAGGTCGCAGTGGCGGTGCCGCTCGCGATCGTCGCCGGGCTGCGGTCGCTGTGGTCGCCCTGAGGAGAGTCGATGCTCGGGAGCATCACTCCGCTCGGCGAGCGGAGCCGGAGAAGGCGATGGGGGATCACGGTCACGGCCTTCGCGCTGGCCGCGACTGCCGCGGGGGCGGGCCTCGGCGCCGTGCTCGGCGCCCTCGGCGGGCTCGTCGGCCTCTCGGCAGCGGCCCGCACCGGCCTGCTGGCGGCCGCGGTGGCGGTCGCCGTGGCCGTCGACCTCCTGCCCGGCGTGCGCGCGCCGGGCCCGCGCCGGCAGGTGAACGAGGCGTGGCTGCGCCGCTACCGCGGCTGGGTGTACGGCGGCGGCTTCGGCATCCAGCTCGGCCTGGGCGTCACCACGATCGTCTCGACCGCAGCGGTCTATGCGACCGGCGCCGCCGCCTTCCTGGCCGGGTCGGCGGCCGCCGGCGCGCTCGTCGGCGGGGCCTTCGGGACGGCCCGCGCAGCGACGCTGCTCGCCGCCGGCGGCGTCGACGACCCGGGGGCGCTGGCAACCCTCGACCGGCGCCTCGTGGCGTGGGAGCGGCCGGCCCGGGTCGCCGCGCTCGTGGCCGAGGCGGCGCTCGTCGCGCTCGCGCTGGCGGTCGCGTGAGGCTGGCGGCCCACGGCATCGCCCTCGAGCTTCCGACCGGCTGGGACGGGCGCATCTGGACGCGCACGGGCGGCGGCCCGGTGCTGCACGCCGCCAACGTGGCGCTGCCGGTGACCGACGGCGACTTCGCCACCCGCGCGACCGGGATGCTCCCGGCGGACGGCGTGGTGGTCGTGCTGGTCGACTACGGGCCCGACGAGGCCGGCACGCCGCTCTTCGCGAACGCCGCGCCCGGCCGGATCGACCCCGCCGAGCTCTCGCCGTCGACGCTGCTCCAGCGCCGCCCCGGCCAGCGCGGCCTGCAGCGGTTCTTCACGACCGCCGGCCGGGCGATGTGCCTCTACGTGGTGGTCGGGTCGGCCGCGCACGCCTCCGACCTCGCCGCCGGGGTCAGCCGGGTGCTCGGGTCGCTTCGCGTCGAGGCGCCTCCGACCTGATCACTGGTAGGTGAACCGGTCGGCGGCCGAGGTCTTCGATGTTCCTCGCGACGTGGTGACGACGACGTCGACCGTGCCTGTCCCGGCCGGGCTCGTCGCCGTGATCGCCGTCAGCGAGTGGACGACGACGTGGGTCGCCGCGGCCGAGCCGAAGCGCACCCGCGCGCCGGCGACGAACCCGTGCCCGGTGATCGTGACGGTCGTGCCGCCGGCCCCCGGCCCCTGGCCGGGAGACACCCCCGTGACCGCCGTCGCGGTGACCGGCTGCCAGTGGGGGATCTCGTTCCCGCGCAGCCCGGTCAGCACCGTCGCCGCCCCGCCGCCGGCCGGCATGACGTCGATCGTCTGGCCGGCCGCCGTGGCCCGCGCGAACAGGAGCTTCGTGCCGTCCGGAGACCACGCCGGCTGGAACTCGGCCGCCGAGCCTGTCGTCACCCGGTGGAGCGTCCCCGAGCCGACCGCGACCGTCCAGATGTCGAACGAGCCCGACCGGTTGGTGGCGAACGCGATCTTCGACCCGTCCGGCGACCAGGCCGGCTGCACGTTGCGGGCGGTTCCGCTCGTGAGGACGCTGATCGTGCCGCCGCGAGCCGGCACCACGCAGATCTGGTAGTGGCCGCTGCGCGGGGCGTCGAAGGCCAGCCGGATGCCGTCCGGCGACCACACCGGGAGGCTGTCGACGCCGGCCCGGTGCGTCACCTGCACCAGGTTCCCGGAGCCGTTCGCGTTCGTCGTGTAGATCTCCCAGTCGCCGGTGCGGTTGCTGGCGAACGCCAGGGTGCGGCGGTCCGGCGACCAGCTCGGGAAGGCGTCCTTGCCGGGATTGGTCGTGATCCGGCGCAGGTCGCGGCCGGCGGAGTTCATCGTGTAGATGTCGTAGTTGCCGTGGCGGTCGCTGGTGAACGCGATACGGGCGCCGTCCGGTGAGAACGAGGGGGCGAAGTCGTCGGCCGCGCTCGTCGTCAGCCGCACGGCCGGGCTGCCCCTGGCGGGCTGCTTGACGTAGATGTCCCAGTTGTGGTTGACGTTTCGGTCGAAGACGATCTTGCCGTTTCCGTGGAGCATCGCCCCGGCCGCCGGCACGGCTGCGAGCGCGGCGACGAGCAGCCCTGCCACCACACCCCGGATCGTCGCTCGCATCATCGCCTCCACCTTGCCCGCCCGCGTCGCGCTTCCTGGTGAGCCAATCGTAAACATTTCCGGCCGGGCTAAGCCCCGGCCGTCCCCGTGCCGATCATCCCCCTCGTGCCCCGGAGCAGGCTTCTTCCGTCCCGGGTCTGGGCCCTGATCAGCATCGCCGTCGTCGGCGTCTGTGTCGCCGGCCCGGCTCCCACGCAGGCCGACGTCCGGTCGGGCTCCGCGCTCGACTCGGCCGGGCTGGCGACGCCGCCGCGGTCGCTGCTCTCCCACGCGACGAGCCCGTCGACCGCCTCCGGCCCCGACTACGCGGGCGCGCTGTGGGAGCCCGCGAGCCCGCTGAACTACACGGTCGCCGGCCGGCCGCTGACCAACCCGATCACCCGGCTCGTCATCCACGTGGCCGAGGGCAGCTGGGCCTCGACGTACACCTGGTTTCGCAACCCGCGCGCCGAGGCGTCGGCGCACTACGTCGTCTCGTCGACCGGCCGCGTCGCCCAGATGGTGCCCGACCGCGACATCGCCTGGCACGCCGGCAACTGGGCCTACAACGAGAGCTCGATCGGGATCGAGCACGCCGGCTTCACGAACGTCACCCATTTCCCGGACGCCCAGTACCGCGGCTCCGCCAGGCTGGCCGCGTGGCTGGCCGACACCTACCTGATCACGCCCGACCGCACGCACGTGATCGGCCACTACCAGGTGCCCGACCCGAACCATCGCGGCGAGTGGGGCGGCGTCGACCACCACACCGACCCCGGCCGCACCTGGGACTGGCCGCGCTACATGGCCTACCTGCGGGCGGACGCGCAGGACACCTACCAGCAGGTCGTCGACAACGCCGATCCCTCGGGCGTGCGCTACGACGCCTCCGTCTGGCACGTCGCGACGACCCAGTCGGGCCGCTACGGGGCGAGCTACCTGGCGGCGGCACCGCACACGCCGTCGAGCCCTGTCCAGTACCGGCTGTCGGTGCCCGCGGCCGACCGCTACGACCTGCTGATGCGCTGGCCGTGCGGCGCCGACTCGACCCGGGCCGGCGTGGGGATCACGACGGTGCACGGCCTGCGCACCGCGGCCGTCGACGAGGCCCGCGGCTGCGGCAGGTTCCAGTACGTCGGCAGCTACAACCTCGCCGCCGGATCGGGCTGGCGGCTGCAGGTGAGCTCGGCCTCCACCGGCCGCCGGACGATCGTCGCCGACGCCTTCAAGCTGGTCGAGCAGTCCGACCCGACGCCGCCGGCAGCACCGTCCGTCACGCCGAGCCCGGCCGAGACCTCGATCGGGCTCGCCTGGACGAAGGCGAGCGACAACGTCGCCGTCGGCGGCTACCGCGTCGTGGTCGACTCCCGGCTGCGCTACGAGGGCGCGAGCCGCACGTTCGCCGTCACCGGCCTCGCCTGCGACACCGTTCACACCGTCTCGGTGCGGGCGCTCGACATGGTCTCGAACCTCTCGGCCAGGGCGCCCGTCCGGGTGCGCACCGGGGCGTGCCCGCCCGCGCCGGCCGGCCTCGCCGCGACGCCGTCGCGCAACGCCGTGGCGCTCCGGTGGACGGCCCCGGCCGCGGGGCTGCGCTACCGCGTGCTCGTGAGCGGCCGGCTCATCCGCACCGTCGCCGGGACGACGTCGACCGTGGGCTCGCTCCACTGCGCCGTCACGCGCACGTTCCAGGTCGAGAGCGTCGACGCGTCTGGGAGCGTCTCCGCCCCCGCGGCGGTGGACGCCACCACTCTCGCCTGCTGACCGGCCCTACGGCGTGCGCAGCAGGCGGAACGTGCGCGTCCCGAGTTTGCAGCTCCCGGCCGAAACCAGGCCGGTACCGCGCAGGTCGGCGTTCGGCCGCGCGACCACCCAGGTGGCGCCGGGCGGCAGGATGCCCTTGCCCAGCAGCGCCAGGTAGCGGGCGTGCCGCTCTTGCTGCGTGGGCGCCCTCTGGAGCCACGTCCGGAACCGCACCTTGGCGTGGACGATCTTCAGGAACACCGACGACGCGGCGCTGTGGGCGAAGAGGTCGAGCGCGATCGCGTCGGCGATCGGCTCGCGCGCCGCGACGGCCGTCAGCGACTTCGCCGGGGGGAGCTGCGTGCACACGAGCGGGCGCGGATATGCGTTATGGACGGCCGCGGCGGTGGCGAGCACGGTCGAGGGCACGGCCACCGCGGCGACGACCGCCGCCACCGCGATCCCGCCGGCCCGGGCCGGACGGCCGGCCAGCTCGACCAGCCGCTGCGTGGCGACGCCCGCGGGCACCGCCAGCGCCAGCGCCAGGTACGGCAGGTAGCGCGACCAGCGCAGGAGCGCCGGCGTGCCCAGCACCTCGGTACCGTGGCCGAGGAGCGCGCCGGCCCCGCAGGCGACGGCCGGCACGGCCACGAGCAGCGCGACCGCGACGGTCGAGATGCCCTCCGCCCGCCGCAGGATGGCGATCAGCCCGCCCACGCCCAGCGGCAGGACGATCCCGAGCGCGACGATCGTCTGGCCCGGCGACGGCAGGACGGGGGCGATGTGGGTGATCGACACGAAGCCGCCGTAGCGGTGGTAGTCGATCGCCAGCGGCACGACCCAGACCGCCGCGACGACGACGCCGGCGACGGCCGTGCGCCAGACCGCCAGGTCGCGGGACGCCATCGCGAGGACGAGCGCCCAGGCGACGCAGAAGCCCCCGGCGAGGGGCGCGATCAGGAACGTGAAGCCGATCGCCGCCCCCGCCGCCCACAGCGCCGCGGCGCTGCCCTTCCCGAGGCCCCGCAGCACGAGCCAGACCGAGAGCGGCGCCAGGCACGTGCCGAGCTCGCGGGGGATCAGCGGCGGCACGTTTCCGAGCGACGGGACGAGCGCGTTCCAGAGCACGAGGTCGCCGTGGTAGAGACCGAGGTTGACGCCGTTCGGGTGCAGCGCGGCGGCCGGGCCGTGCTGCCAGATCCAGCCGAAGCCGGCGGCCGCGGTGAAGAGCGCGGCCGCCCAGACGGCGGCGGCGCGGGGCGCCCCCAGCTCGCGCGCGAGCAGCCACATCGCCAGCCACCCGGCCAGCACGCCGGCGACGTCGAGGGCCAGGATCGCGGCGTTCAGGTCGCCCGGCAGCGCTCCCAGCAGCCAGGCGATGATCGAGTGGTAGAGCCAGGGATAGGAGTTCGGCTCGCCCGCGTACACGCCGCCGGGCGCCGGGATGCCGGCGGCGAGCTGGCGGATCCAGCCCTGGTGCCACAGCATGTCCTCCTGGGACGGCCACAGCCGCGGCGTCGCGGCCAGGAAGCCGGGATAGGTGACGACGGCGGTCGTGCCCAGGGCGACGGCGATCGGCCACGGCGAGAGCGGCCCGGGCCGCAGCGACGGCCTCCGCCAGAAGAGGAGGACTGCCACCAGCCCGAGCGCGATCGCCCGCAGCGCCCACGGGTGGCCGAGCAGGCCGACGCCGGCGGGCCCCTGCAGCATCGTCAGCCAGGCCAGGCCGAGGGCGGCCAGGATGCCGTAGGCCAGCCGCTCGGATGCGGGTGCGGCGGGCGCGATCGCCGAGCCGCACACCCACACGGCCGCTGCCGCCACGGCCAGCGTCGCCAGCGCAGACGCGATCACGTGGCCGCCCGCATTCGGCCAGCGATTGTACCGACCCGGTACCATGGCCGCAGGGGCTCGCGGCCCCGCAGGGCCCTCGTAGCTCAGGGGATAGAGCGCGGCTCTCCTAAGGCCGGCGTCGCAGGTTCGAATCCTGCCGAGGGCATCCGCGGCCAGGCCGCGGTGCACCCCGGGCCGACCGGTTCTCGGGGAGTAGACTCCCATGGGCCATGGCAATGCCGACGCGTGCCGAGAGGGACGGCCCGGGCGGCGACCTCGCCCCGACGGCCCGTGGGATCCTGACGTCGGCCGCACGCACGTTTGCCGACCGCGGCTCGGCCGTGAGCATGACCGAGATCGCGACGCGCTCGGGCGTCGGCCGGGCCACGCTCTACCGCCACTTCCCGACGCGGGAGATCCTGCTGCAGGAGCTGCAGCGGGTGGCCGTCGAGAGCGTCGGCGAGCGCCTGCGCGGCGCCGACCTCGGCGCGCTGTCCTGCCCGGACGCGCTCGACCGGGCGGTGCGGGTCGTGCTCTCGGTCGGCCATGAGTACGCGGTGGTGATCCACGAGCAGGTGCCGGTGCCGCGCGACGTGGCCGACCGGCTCGTGCGCGACCCGATCCGGGAGCTGCTGGCCCGGGGCCGGGCGGAGGGGCTCCTGCGGAGCGAGTGCTCGCTCGAGTGGCTCGAGGACATGTTCGTCGGCCTCGTCCAGGCGGGCCTGCAGCAGATCGTGCGCCGCGGCGCCGACCTCGACGTGACCGCCCGCGCCGTCGTCTCGGCGTACCTCGAGGGGGCGGGCCCGCGGCATGCCTGAGCGGGCCGCCGCCAGCCTGCCGTGGCCGCCCGGCAAGAGCGCCCCGGTCGAGCTCTGCACGTGCTGCAACGAGCCGCTCGCCGCCGGGACGGACGTCTGCCCGAAGTGCAACACCGACGTGCGCGGGGGCGCCCGTTCGCAGGCCGCCCGCGGCTCGCTGCTCCTGGGCCTGCTCGGCCTCGCGGTGCTGCCCATCATCTTCTCGATCCCGGCGATCGTGCTGGCGGTGCGGGCCCGGCGCGAGATCGCCCGCACGCCCGGCCTGCACGGCAGCGATGCCGCCGGCTGGGGCCTGGCGACGGGCATCATGGGCACCGTGCTCGGGGTCTTCCTCATCCTGACCGTCGTGCTCGGGATCGCCGCCCCGAGCTGAGATGAGTGATTCCGATTCCCCGCGCGCCTGGATCAACCATCTGAGTGTTGTGGTCGTGACGTGACCGGGCCGAGGCTCGCGTGGATCGAGTCGGGTTCCCGCCTCGAGTACGTATGGGTGGCGTTCGCGGTGCTGAACCTGGCCGCGATGCTGGCGATCATCGAGATCCGGTACGGCCAGGGCTGGGAGACCGTCCCGTTCCACTTCATCTACGTGTCGTTCACGATCCTGTACGGGTTCCGCGCGTGGCGGGGACGGGCCACGCTGCTCGGCATCCTCTTCGTGACGATCTCGACCGGGGTGGTCACGGCCTTCGGCATCCACCGCAACTGGGAAGAGCCGCCGGAGCTGACCGAGGTGCCGCTCATGTCCCTGATGTTCGTCGCGATGGTCTACCACGTTCGACGCCGGCAGCAGGCCCAGGCGGTGGCCGAAGCGCTCGCCGCGGAGCGCGAGCGTGACGTCGAGCGCAAGTCGGCGTTCCTGTCGGACGCCTCGCACGAGCTCCTGACCCCGATCACGATCGGCCGCGGCCACCTCGAGCTGCTGAGCCGCAACCCCCGCCCCGAGCCGGAGGAGCTGGCGGAGACGACCGGGATCGTGCTCGGCGAGCTCGGCCGCATGGAGCGGGTCATCAACCGCCTGCTCCTGCTCGAGTCCGCCGGCGGGGCGGCCGCCCCCGGCTCGCGCGAGCGGGTCGACGCCGCCGCGCTCCTCACCCGCACGTTCCAGCGCTGGCGCAGCACGGCCGACCGCGACTGGCGGCTGGGTGACCTCCCGCCGGGCACGATCTCGGTCGACGCCGACCAGCTCACGCTCGCGCTCGACGCGCTGATCGAGAACGCCGTCCAGCACACCGAGGAGGGCGGGATGATCGTGATCGGCGCGGTCGCCGAGCGCGGGGCGCTGCGCATCCGCATCGGGGACAGCGGCGACGGCATCCCGGAGGAGGCGCGCCGGAGGGTGTTCGACCGCTTCTACCGGGTCGACGGGGGGCACAGCCGCCGCCACGGCGGCGTCGGTCTCGGCCTGGCGATCGTCAAGGCCATCGCCGAGGCGCACGGCGGCACCGTGTCCGTCCACAGCCGGCCCGGCGCCGGCAGCATGTTCGAGGTGCGCCTGCCCGGCCTGCGCTCAGCAGGGGACGAGCCGGTAGCCGCCTCCGCGGACGGTCTCGATCACGGCCTCGGCTTCGAGCTTGCGCCGTAGCCGGGCGACGCAGACGTCGACCACGTTCGAGCGCGGGTCGAACTGGTAGTCCCAGACGGCGTTCAGGATCCGCTCCCGCGACACGACCTCCTCGGGCGTGCGCAGCAGGTACTCGAGCAGCGCGCACTCGCGCTCGGACAGCTGCACGCGCCCGCCGTCGCGGCGGGTGATCCGGCGGTTGCGCGCGTCGAGCTGGAGCACCTGTGCGCCGTGCCCGGGCTGGCCTGACGGGGCCCCCCGGCGCAGACACACGCGCACCCGCGCGAGCAGCTCGTCGAACGAGAACGGCTTGGCCAGATAGTCGCTCGCCCCGGCGTCGAGCGCCGCGACCTTGGTGGCGACGCCGTTCTGCGCCGAGAGCACGAGCACCGGCACGGGCGGGTCGGCCTCGATCGCGCGGGCGAGGACGCCGAACCCGTCGACGCCGGGCAGCTTCAGGTCGAGCACGACCAGGTCCCACTCGCGCCCGCCGAGCTCGGCCACGGCCTCGTCGCCGGTCGCCGCGACGGCGGTCATGTAGCCCTCTGCCCGGAGCCCGCGGCTGACGAAGCTCGCGATCAGAGGTTCGTCTTCGACCAGCAGAATCCGCACGACGCCCGAAAGCATACGCCTGCTCTCGCCGCCTGGACATGACAGGGACATGACATGCGCTTGACGGCGCCCGTGCCCGGATCGAGCATTGCAGCCGCCAAATCCGAGGGAGGGTTCGATCAGTCGGTCCGCGAGGATCCTGTGCACGCTCGGCGGCACCCTGGTGGTGGCCGCACTGGTCGGCTGGTACGTCGTCGGTTACGCGATCTCCCTCCCGCCCACGGTGCCGCAGGCACGCGCCGCCGGCGTCACGAACATCACCGTCCAGACCGTTGCGTCGTACGGCCACCAGCCGCATCCCGACTGGGTCTCCTACCTCGTCAAGAACACGCAGGGGCAGTGGGTGCACAGCACCATCTGGCAGGTGCCCGCGCACTCGATCGTGCGCCTCACCGTCTACCAGTACGACGGCAACAGCGGCCTGCGCAACCCGTTCCTGGGCCAGCCCCGCGGCATCGTCGGCGGCACGATGACGGTGAACGGGAAGCCGTACCACGTCCTCAACCCGGACGATGCCTCCCACACCTTCACGATCCCCGACTACGGCGTGAGCGTGCCGCTCAAGGGCGTCGCCGACGACGCGCCCAACCAGTGCGCCGTCACACCCTGCACGATGCAGCAGGCGCACAACACGATCGTCTTCGAGTTCCGCACCGGCAAGCCCGGCTGGCACCGGTGGCAGTGCTTCGTGCCGTGCGCGGCGGGTTGGCTCTACGGGTTCGGCGGGCCGATGCAGACGGTCGGCTGGATGGACGGGTTTCTCAAGGTCGTCTGACCGATGGACGATCGCGCGCATCTCGTCCGAGCCGCCGCCATCTGGGTCGCGCTCGCGATCGTCGCCGACCTGATCGTGGGCTTCCTGGTGGCGCCGCACATGCCGCCCGGCAACTTCTCGAACACCGCGTCCGATCAGACGCACATCAACAACGTGCTCGCGCTGATCATGACCCCCATCGGCGTCGGCGTGATCACGTTCCTCGTCTATGCGCTGGTGCGCTTTCGCCAGCCGCCCGGCCCGCTGCAGGACGGCCCGCCGGTGCGCGGCCACCGCAACCTCCAGGTGGGGTGGGTCGGGGTGACCGCGTCGATCGTGATCGTGCTCGCCGTCCTCGGCACGATCGAGCTCGTCCAGGCGCCCGACTCGAGCGCCGGCGCCGGGGCGGGCGGCGGCCAGGGGCCGAGCCCGATCTCGCGGCCGTCCGGGAACCCGCTCGTGGTGCAGGTGATCGCCCAGCAGTGGCAGTTCACGTACCGCTTCCCGCAGTACGGCGGCGTGGAGACGTTCTCCCTGGCGCTGCCGGTCGGCCGCACGGTCGAGTTCAACGTCACCTCGATCGACGTGATCCACTCGTTCTGGGCCTACCAGCTGGGCGTCAAGGCCGACGCCGTGCCCGGCGCCAACAACATCGCGTACACGACGCCGAAGAAGGTCGGCCTGTTCCAGATCCGCTGCGCAGAGCTGTGCGGGCTCTGGCACGGCTGGATGGCCGCCAAGGGGCACGTGCTCTCGCGGGCGGGCTGGGCGCGCTGGATCGCACATGAGCGGATCGCCAACGCGCCGGCGACGCACTACCTGCCGCCGTACGCCAAGGTCTATTACCCGGCACCACTGGAGAGGGGCGGATGAGCGCGATGGAGACACCGGCGACCGCGCCGGCGCCCGCAGGCACCGGCCGCAGCGGCCTGCTGACGTTCAACCTTCTGTGGGGCCTGGTCGGGCTCGTCGCTGGCTATGCGATCGGCCTGTGGATCGGCCATCGCATGGGCTCACGCTTCGACTGGACCGCCGACATCGACTACAACGACATCGCGGTGCTCCTGGGGTACGCGCTCGGCACGCTCGGCTATCTCGGCGGGCTCGGGCTCCTCAACCACCCCATCGCGCGCCTCTTCGGCCGCTCCGCCCGCGACGTCGCCCCGCGCACCGGCTGGGCCCGGTACGCGCAGGCGAGCACCGACCACAAGGTTATCGGGAACCAGTACCTGATCGGGATCGGCGTCTTCTTCTTCATCGGCGGCGTGAACGCGATGCTCATCCGCACGGAGCTGCTGCGTCCGGCGACGCCGACGTTCTCCCCGGGGCAGTACCTGACCATCGTCGGCCTGCACGGCTCGATGATGATCATGATGGTCTCGAGCATCATCCTGGGGCCGTTCGGGCACTACTTCGTGCCGCTCATGATCGGCAGCAAGCGGATGGCGTTCCCGCGGCTCGAGGCGCTCTCGTTCTGGATCCTGCCGCTGTCCGGCCTGATCCTGACGACCACGATCGCGTACGGCGGCTTCCCCACCGGCTGGACCGGCTACCCGACCCTCGCCAGCCAGGCCGACATCGGCATGGACGGCTACCTCTTCTCGTTCGCGCTGGTCGGCGTCGGCATGATCCTGAACGCGCTGAACATGCTCGTGACGGTGTTCAACCACCGCGCCCCCGGCATGACCTGGGCTCGGCTCCCGATCTTCGTCTGGAGCATGCTGACGACGTCCGTGCTGATGCTGCTCGGCCCGCCGATGCTGCTCGCGGCGGCCTTCATGGAGGTGCTCGACCGGACGTCCGGGACGGCCTTCTTCTCGTCATCCACCGGTGGCAGCCCGTTCCTGTGGGAGAACCTGTTCTGGTTCTTCGGCCACCCGGAGGTCTACATCCTGGCGCTGCCGGGATTCGGGATCGTGCTCGAGATCCTGCCGGTGTTCGCGCGCAAGCCGCTGTGGGGCTACCGGCTGGCGGTGTCGGGCATGCTCGGCGTCACGCTGCTCTCGTTCATGGTGTGGCAGCACCACCTGTTCGTGAGCGGCATCAACTCCAGCCTGCGGCCCTTCTACATGCTGACCACGGAGCTGATCTCGGTGCCGACCGGCTTCATCTTCCTCGTCGGCATCGCGACGCTCTGGCGGGCCCGGATCAGGTACACGGTGCCGATGCTGTTCGCGCTCGCGTTCTTCGTGAACTTCCTGATCGGCGGCCTCTCGGGCGTGTACCTGTCCGACGTCCCGAGCGACGTCACGCTGCACGGCAGCTTCTTCGTGATGGCCCACTTCCACTACACGATCATGGGCGGCCTGGTGTTCGCGTTCTTCGCCGGCATCTACTACTGGCTGCCGAAGATGGCCGGGGTCGAGCTGAACGAGACGCTCGGCAAGATCCACTTCTGGACGGCGTTCATCTTCTTCAACTCGACGTTCCTGCCGCTCTTCGCCGTCGGCATGATGGGCATGCCCCGGCGCACGGCGACGTATGCGCCCCACCTGCAGTTCCTGAACGACTGGGTGTCGGTCTCGGCGTTCCTGCTGGGCGGGTCGATGCTCGTGTTCCTGGGGAACTTCGTGTGGTCGCTCGTCGTCTCCCGGGTGCCGGCGCCGGCCAACCCGTGGATGGCCCGCTCGCTCGAGTGGCAGCTGCCCACGCCCGTGCCGGTCGGCAATTTCGACGGGCCGGTGCGGATCCTGGCCGGGCCGTACGAGTACGGCGATCCGACGGCGCCGCCGGTCATGGAGCTCGGTCACGCAGTCGTCCCGTCGGCGGGGGACTGAGGGATGGCCGAGCTCAACCCGATCGTCGGCGACGCGGAAGACCTGGACATCCGCGACCAGTCCACCGCCGGCCGGCTCTTCGTGGCGGCCGACGCGTTCCTCTTCCTGGCCTTCGTGTTCGCCTACCTGTACCTGCGCGCGCTGAACAACAACCACATGTGGAACCCGCACGGCCAGAACCCGTCGGGCACGATGGGCCTCGTCGTCCTCGTGCTGGTGGTCGTCACCGCGGCGCTCGTGCACGTCGCCGCAGGTCGGCTCGCGGCGGGCGGCCCTGCCGCGTTCCGCGCCCCGGCGCTGGCGGCGCTCGCGGTCGGCCTCGTGGCCACCGTGCTCGTGGCGTCGCAGGTGTTCCGGCCCGGCTTCTCGCCGAGCCACGCAGGCGGGATCGGGAGCGTCTTCGTCGGGTTCATCGCGGTCTATCTCGTGCACCTGGTCGGCGGCCTCTACTGGCTCGAGACGCAGGCCGTGCAGAAGCCCGGCGAACGGCTGCGCGCGAGCGTGCCGCCGTGCCTGCTCTACTGGTGGTTCCTGGCCGTCGTGCTCGCGATCTTCTCCGTCCTGTTCTACCTCGCCTAGACGGGAGCGACCATGCATCTGATCGCCCTGGCCAACGACAACAACGCCGGCGCGTGGATGACGCTCGTGATCCCGGTCGGCTTCCTCGCGCTCGTCCTCGTCTGCGCGTGGACGATGCGCCACCGCGTCCCCTAGCGCGTACGGATCTCGCGGACCACACCGCCTAGTAGAAGGCGTGGCACGGCAGGCCGGTGCCGAATGCGACCACTGCGGCGTAGCCAAGGAGGACAAATGCGGCGACGCCCAGGCCGAGGAAGGCGAGCCGACGGCCCTTGGCGCCGACGGCACCGAGGAAGCAGCAGAAGGCGCCGATGATCGAACCGACAAAGCCGATGTTCGCGAGGATTACGGGAGTCCGGACGGCGGAGTGCCAGGCGGGGTTCGGTGTCTCCGACGCGGTACACGCCGGCGGTAGCGGCCATGCTCCTGCGACGATCACAAGCAGGAGCGAGAGTGCGAGCACGCCGGCGGTAACCCACAGGAACCGCACGGTTGCGCGCGGCATGGGAGGGGTGGCTTCCGGCGTTACCGGCCCGCTCGACATGCAAGTGTCGTCGGCGGCGTCGAGGAGCCCCTTGAGGCCCGAGGCGTGCGAGCTACACCTGAAACGCGAGGGGGCCGCGAGGTTGTCGCGGCCCCCTCGACCGACCCCATCCGCCGGCCCTGTGAGGGTGGGCTCCTTCAGCCTGCCGGCGAACGCACAATCGGTCGCGCCGATGCAACGGAGGGTTGTGGCATCGGCCCGCAAATGGTAGCGGATGCGACCCCTGTTGACAGGGGCCGGTCATCGCTCTTACGTCCTCCGTCAAACCGCCTTGCGGAAGAAGACGCGTGCAAACCCGTCCTGCATGGCGCGGCCGGTCTCGACGTAGCCCAGAGCGGGGTAGAAGCGCAGGTTCTCGGTCATGCGCTCGTTCGTGTAGAGGACGACCTCGGCGAGCCCCTCGGCGCGGGCGCGATCCTCCGCGAATGCCATCAGTGCCCGGCCCAGGCCCTCGCCCTGGCGGTCGGGCGCGACGGCGATGTTCTCGAGCAGGAGCGCGGGCGGCCGCGGCCGCAGCACGAGCACGCCGGCGACGTCCTCGCCGGCCCGGGCCACCCAGACCTCGCCCGCGCCGATCAGCGCCTCGTAGTCGGCCGTCATCGGCGCCGGCTCGCGGCCGATCCGCTCGACGTAGTGCGCATAGGCGGCGCGGACGCACCGGGCGACCGCCCGGGCGTCGCCCCGCGCGGCCTGGACGATCTCCGGCATCGCCCCGATCGTAGCTATGGTGCCTCGGCCGGAGACCCTGTCGGCTTTTTGAGGATCGGAGAGCGCGATGCAACTCGGAATGATCGGACTGGGCCGGATGGGTGCCAACCTCACCCGCCGGCTGATGCGCGACGGGCATCAGATGGTGGTGTGGAACCGGGATCCCGCGCCGATCGCGACGCTCGCGGGCGAGGGCGCCGTCGGGGCCGAGTCGGCCGCCGACCTGGTGCAGAAGCTCGAGCGGCCGCGGGCCGTCTGGATCATGGTGCCCGCAGGGGTGACCGGCAAGGTCGTGAGCGACGTCGCCGAGCTGCTCGACGACGGCGACACGATCATCGACGGCGGCAA
>Ga0075435_100001479_pt1 | contig 15094 bp, 17 predicted proteins | sample RhiMethybrSRZTD4_FD_75302 | JGI IMG/M metagenome (GOLD analysis project Ga0075435, IMG submission 75302) | Populus rhizosphere microbial communities from Tennessee, USA - Rhizosphere MetaG P. TD hybrid SRZTD4 | ecosystem: Host-associated > Plants > Roots > Rhizosphere > Soil | place: USA...
ACGCCGATGGGGCTCTCCGCGTCAATCGACCTGAAGGTGGTGGAAGTCGACCGCAGGAAGGTGACGTTCGAGTTCGCGGTGCGCGATCCGCTCGAGCCGGTGGGCCGCGGACGTCACGTGCGCTTCGTCGTCGAGACTGCCAAGACCCGCGAGCGCCTGGCGGCGAAGCGGGCCAAAGCCGGCCTTTAGTTTTTCTGCCAACCCCCGCCGAGGGCCTTCATCAGGTCCACGGTGAATGCGAGCCGCGCCTGGCGGTTGCGCACGAAGGCGAGCTCGGCGTCGTTGGCGGTGCGCTGGGCGTCGAGCACCTCGAGGTAGGGCGAGTAGCCCGATTCGTAGCGCACGTTGGAGAGGTCGAGCGCATTGCGCGCCGCCTGCAGCCGCACCCACAGCTCCTCCTCCGTGGCGGCGCTCTCGCTGACGTTGACCAGCGCGTCGGACACTTCCCGGAACGCGGTCTCGACCGAGCGCTGGTAGCCGGCGAGCGCCTGGTCGCGCCGCGCCTGGGTCTGGTCGACGCGCGCCTGCCGCCGCCCGGCGTCGAAGATCGGTCCGGCGAGGCCGGCGCCGACCGACCAGACCCCGCCGCTGCGCGAAAGGAGCTCGCCGAGCTCCGCGCTCTGCGCCCCCAGCGTCGCGGTGAGCGAGATGGAGGGGAAGAGCGCCGCGCGCGCGACGCCGATCTGCGCGTTGGCGGCGTGCAGGGATTCCTCCGCCGAGCGGACGTCGGGGCGGCGCTCGAGCAGCGTCGACGGCAGCCCCGCCGGCGGGGTCGGCGGCACCGGCAGCGAGAAGAGATCGCCCGGGGCGAGCTTCAGGTCGAGGCGCCCGGTCAGCACCGCGAGCAGCCTCTCGGTGAGCGCGCGCGTGCGCTCGGCGTCGCGCCTCTGCACCAGGGCGTCGGAGAGGGCGCCCTGCGCCTGGTACACGTCGAGCTCGGAGGCGAGGCCGGAATCCAGGCGCGCCTTGGCGATCTCGAGCGAGTCGCGCCTTGACAGGATCGAGGTGTCGAGGACGAGGATCTGCGCGTCGAGCGAGCGCAGCGCGAAGTAGGCCTGCGCCGTGCCGCCCGCGAGCGTGAGCTCCACCACGTCGCGCGAGAACTGCGTCGCCGCAAAGTTGGCTCGCGCGGCCTCGCTCGCTCGGGCGAATTTTCCCCAGAAGTCGAGCTCGAAGCTGGTCGAGGCGCTGATCTGATATTGGTTGCGGCTGACCGGGATGCCCGGCTGCGGCGGCGGAATCACGACGTTGCTCACGCCGGTGCGGGTGGCAGAAGCGCTTCCCGTCACCTCCGGGTAGTACGCCGCGTTCGCCTCGCGCAGCAGTCCCGCCGCTTCGCTCACCCGGGCGATGGCGAGGCGCATGTCGGCGTTGCTCGTGCGCGCCGCGGCGATCAGCTCGTCGAGCGTGGCGTCGCTGTAGAGGCTCCACCATCCTTCGGCGACGGGGAGCGCTTCGGCCGACTCGGCCGGCACGGGGTACTCGTTGGGAACCTCCATCACGGGCCGCTGGTAGTCGGGGCCGACCGTCGTGCAGCTGGTCAGGAGAAACGCCAACGCCACGAAAAACGTGGTCCGTCCCTGATTCTTGGCCCGCCTTTTCATTGCGCGGTCGCGCGCGGCTTCTTGCGGCGCGCGACGACGACGAAAAACAGCGGCACGAAGATCGTCGCGACGAAGGTGGCGGCGAGCATCCCGCCCACCACGCCGGTGCCCATGGAGCGGCGCGCGCCGGCGCCCGCGCCGGTCGCGATCATGAGCGGCATCACGCCGAGCACGAACGCGAGCGAGGTCATCACGATGGGCCGGAAGCGCAGCCGCGCCGCGTTGAGCGCGGCTTCGGCGGCGCTCTTGCCCTCGAGAAAGCCCTGCTGGGCGAACTCGACGATCAGGATCGCGTTCTTGGCGGCGAGGCCGATCAGCACCACGAGGCCGATCTGGAAGTAGATGTCGTTCTCCAGCCCCCTTAAGAAAACCAGTGTGAGGGCACCCGCGACAGCGAATGGAACTGCCATGACCACGGCGAAGGGAAGCAGCCAGCGCTCGTAGAGCGCGGCGAGGATCAGGAACACCATGACGATGGCGAGGCTGAAGGCGATCGCCGACTGGCGCCCGGTGCGCTTCTCCTGGTACGCCTGGCCGGACCACGCGATGGTGTAGCCCTCGGGCAGCGCGCGGGCGGCGACCTCCTCGACCGCGCGGATCGCCTCGCCGGAGGACACGCCCGGCTTGCCGTTGCCGAGCACGCGCGCCGCGAGGAAGCCGTTGAAGCGCTCGAGCTGCTCCGGGCCGACCACGTTCGAGGTCTGGATCAGCGACTTCAGCGGGATCATCTCGCGCGTCATCGCGGAGCGCACGTACACCGCGCCGAGGTCCTCGGGCTGCGAGCGGAACGGCGCGTCGGCCTGGATCTGCACGCGGTAGGTGCGGCCGAACTTGTTGAAGTCGTTCACGTAGAGCGCCGCCATGGTGCTCTGCAGGGCATCGAAGATGTCCTGGACCGGCACGCCGAGCGACAGCGCCTTCTCGCGGTCGACCTCGACCCTGAGCTGCGGCACCGTGGGCCGGTAGAAGGAATTGATCGCGGTGAGCTCGGGATGCCGGCGCAGGTCCTCGAGGAACGCCTGGGTCACCAGGAAGAGCCGCCGCGGGTCGGGGTCGGTGCGCGCCTGCAGGTAGAGCTCGAAGCCGCCGGCGGTGCCCAAGCCCCGGATCGCCGCGGGATTGAAAGCGATCACCATGCCGTCGCGGAGCGGCGCGCTTTTACTCGCCACCTCGCGCGCTACCCGTGCGGCCGGGGCATCGGGCCGCACCTCCCAGGGCTTGAGCGGGATGAAGAGCGTCGAGGTGTTGGTCTTGTTGCCGCCGCCGAGGAGGTCGAAGCCCACGATGCCCATCACGGTCTGGACCCCGGGCGTCTTCTGCGCGATGTCGCTCACGGCCGCGGTGAGCTTGCGCGTGCGCTCGAGCGTCGCGCCGTCGGGAAGCTGGATGTTGCCGAAGATGTAGCCCTGGTCCTCCGCGGGCACGAAGCTCGACGGCACCATGAGGAACAGGCCCACGCACAGCGCGATCACCGAAAGGAAACCGATGAGCGAGAGCAACGGGTGCGCGAGCAGCCGCTCCACGCCGCCGAGGAAGCGCCGGGTGCTCCAGGCGAAAACGCGGTTGAACGGCTCGAACATGAACGCGAGGCGCCCGCCGTGGTGGCCGCCCTTCTGCATCAGCAGCGCGCACAGCGCCGGCGTGAGCGTGAGCGCGATGAAGCCCGAGATCACCACCGCGAAGGTGAGCGTGACCGCGAACTGGCGGTAGAGCTGGCCGGCGATGCCGCCGAGGAAGGCCACCGGGACGAACACCGCGCACAGCACGAGCACGATCGCCACCACCGCGCCCGAGACCTCGCGCATCGCCTCGAGCGCCGCCTCGAACGGCGGCATGTTGTGCTCGCGCATCAGGCGCTCGACGTTCTCCAGCACCACGATGGCGTCGTCGACCACGATGCCGATGGCGAGCACCAGCGCGAAGAGCGTGAGGGTGTTGATCGAGAACCCGACCAGCCAGAGGCCGGCGAAGGCGCCGATCAGCGACACCGGCACCGCGATCATCGGGATGAGCGTCGCGCGCCAGGTCTGGAGGAACAGGAACACCACCGCGAGCACGAGCAGCGCCGCCTCGAAGATGGTGGTGTTCACTTCCTTGATGGAGGCGTCGACGAAGCGCGTGGTGTCGAACGGAATCGAGTACTCGACGTCCTGCGGGAAGGCGGGCCTCAGCTCCTTCATCTTGTCGCGCACCAGGCCCGCGACCTCGAGCGCGTTGGCGCCGGGCTGCAGGTAGGTGGCCATGCCGATGGTGGGCTGGCCGTCGAGCGTGTTGGAGGTGTCGTAGTTGAGCGCGCCGAGCTCGATCCGCGCGATGTCCTTCAGCTTCAGCACCCCGACCGGGGCCCCCGACGGCCCCGCCGTCGGCGATCCCGTGGCGCGCACCACGATCTCGCCGAACTGCTCGGGCTCGACCAGGCGCCCGGCGGCAGTGACGGTGTAGACGAGGTTCTGGCCCGGCGGCGCGGGCTCGGTGCCGATGCGCCCGGCCGCGTACTGCGCGTTCTGCACGCGCAGCGCGGCGGCGACCTCGGAAGTGGTAATGCCGAGCTGCGCCATCTTGTCGGTGTTGAGCCAGACGCGCATCGAGTAGTCGCGCGCGCCGAAGATGGTGACGTCGGCGATGCCGGGCACGCGCTTCAGCTCGTCGACCAGGTTGATCGAGCTGTAGTTGGAGAGAAACAGCGTGTCGCGCGTCTTGTTCGGCGAGAACAGCGACACCACGAGCAGGATGTCGAACGAGCGCTTCTGCACGATGACGCCGTTCCGGCGCACCTCGTCGGGCAGGCGCGGCAGCGCGATCTGCACGCGGTTGTTGACGTTGAACACCGACTGGTCGACGTTGGTGCCCGGCTCGAAGGTCGCCGTGATGGTGAGGCTGCCGGTGGAGGACGAGGTCGAGCTGAAATAGGAAAGCTTCTCCACGCCCGAGAGCTGCTCCTCGATCGGCGCCGCCACGGTGCGCGCGAGCGTCTCGGCGCTGGCGCCGGGATAGGTGGTGAGGATCTGCACCGTCGGCGGCGCGATCTCGGGGTACTGCGCCACCGCGAGGAGCTTCGCCGAGACGAAGCCGGCAAGCACGATGATGATGGCGATGACGCCCGCAAAGACGGGACGATGGATAAAAAACTTCGACACTTAGACGAAGCCCCTCAAATTCAGCCCGCTTTCTTTGCCTGCACCGGCGTACCCGGACGCAGCCGCACCAGGTTGTCGACGATCACGCTATCGCCGCTCTTCAGGCCGTCGAGCACGACCCAGTCGTTGCCGATCCAGTTGCCGGCGCGGATCTGCCGCTGGGTTGCTTTGCCGTTGTCGGCGACCCACACGAAGCGCCCGCTCTCGTTCTGCATCACCGCCGCCTGCGGCACGAGGAAGGCCTGCTGCGAGCCCGCGACGACGCGCACGCGCACGTACTGTCCGGGGAGCAGCCCGAGCTTCGGGTTGGGCAGCTCGGCGCGCATCTGTACCGTGCCGGTGGTGGTGTCGACGGTCGAGGCGGAGAAGTTGAGCTTGCCGGCCTGCGGGTAGGGCGAGCCGTCGGCGAGCTCGAGCTTCACCTCGATCGCCTTCTGCTCACCGCCGCGCACGCGCGCGAACTCCGCCTCCGACAGCGCGAAGCGCACCCAGATCGGGTCGCCGCGCGTGAGCGTGGTGAGGAGCGCCGAGTCGTTGTTGGGCGCGACCAGGCTCCCGATCGACTGCAGCGCGCGGCCGGTCACTCCGCCGATCGGCGCGGTGACGTTGGTGTAGGAGAGGTTGAGCTCGGCCTGGCGCACGCGCGCCTGCGCCACCTGCACCGTGGCGCTCGACTGGCGCGCGGCCGAAGCGGCCTGGTCGGCTTCCTTCTGGCTGATGGCGCGCCGGTCGGCGAGGCGCTTCAGCCGCTCGGTCTCCTGCTGCGCGAGCTCGTCGCGCGCGAGCGCCTCGGCGAGCGTGCCGCGCGCCTGCTGCAGCTCGATCTCGAAGGGTGCGCGCTCGATGCGGAAGAGCGGCGCTCCGGCCTGCACCGCGTCGCCCTCGCTGTAGAGCTGGCGCTCGAGGATGCCGGAAACGCGCGCGCGCACCTGCACTTCGCGCGAGCCCTCGGTGCGCCCGACCGCCTCGAAGCTGACCGGCACCTTGCGCGGCGCCATCTCGAGCAGCGTCACCCCGAGGGGCTCGCCTGGACCCGCGCCCGAAGCGGCCTTCTTGGCGCCGTCCTGCGCTCCGCCAGGCGAGCACGCCGCGACCAGGAACGCGAGCAAAACCGGAAATCGCTTCATGGCGCGTACGCCCGCAGGAAGCAGTCGACGATGCGCGCCGTGCGGCGCCCCTCCTCTTTCTCAGCGCAGTGGACGCCGAAGAGCCGCTTCAGCCGGTCGTGACCCACCAGCATGCCGAGAAAGATCTCGGCTGCAAGCTCCGGGTCGTCGCGGCGCAGCTCGCCCGCCGTCATGGCGCGGGAGAGATAGGCGGCGAGCCGCGCGACCAGCGCCCCGGCGCCGCCGGCGTACATCGCGCGGGCGAGCGCCGGGAAGCGCGGCACCTCGGGCACCACGGTGCGCAGCGTCGCGATGCCCTGCGCGCCGAGCACCCGGCTGCGGTAGGCGCGCGCGACGCGCATCAGGCCCCCGCGCAGGTCGCGCGGGCCGGCGTCGAGCTCGACCAGCACGCGTTGCGTCAAGTCTCGCGCCACCGCCTTGAAAAGCTCGTCCTTGCTGGGAAAATGCTGGTACACCGTCTGCTTGGCCACGCCCGCGCGGCGCGCGATCTCGTCCACGCTCGAGCGGTAGCCGCGCGTGAGGAACGAGCTGGTGGCGGCGCGCAGCACGCGCTCGCGGTGGATCTGGGGCATCCTGTGTTTGAACTGGACCGTGAACTAGACTGGGGAGTCTAGCATGGCGATTCTAGACCGAGGAGTCTAGTATGTCGCAGCTTTTGCAGGGCGATACGGCGCTGGTCACCGGCGCGGGCGGCGGCATCGGCCGCGCCGTGGCCGCGGCGCTCGCCGACGAGGGCGCGACGGTGTTCGGCGCCGACCTGCAGGACGCCGACCTCTCGCGCCCGGGCGAGGCCGCCCGGCTGGCCGGGGAGGCGGTGCGCCGCCTCGGCGCCGTGTCGATCTTCGTCCACGCGGCGAGCCCGCGGCGCCAGGAGGCGCAGAAGGTCCTGCAGGTAGCCGAAGCCGAGTGGCGCGAGATGCTGGAAGTGAACCTCAACGCGGGCTTCCTCATCGCCCAGGCGCTCGGCCGGCACATGGTCGAGCGCGCGGTGAAGGGGCGCATGCTCTTCGTGACATCGCTGCATGCCTGGAGCCCGCGCAACCTGCCGCACTACAGCGCGTCGAAAGCCGGGCAGACCATGGTGGTAAAGGAGCTCGCCCGCGCGCTCGGCCGGCACGGCATCCGCGTGAACGCCGTCGCCCCCGGCGCGATCCCCGGCGGCGGCTTCGCCGCGCCGCAGGCGTTGGCGGATAAAATCGCGCTGCAGCGCTTCGGCACGCCGGCGGAAGTCGCGGCGATGGCGGTGGCGGTGCTCTCGGAGCGCTTCGGCGCCTACGTCACCGGCGCCACGATCGCCGTCGACGGCGGCATCGCGCTCCATAACTGGATCGAGCCATGATCGAGCCATGAGCTACCTCGTGCGCCAGTCGGATGTGAAGCCGTATTCGCCCGCCAACCACAGCGGCACGAAGAACTTTCGTCTCATCGGTCCCGAGACAGTGGGCTCTCGTAATCTTGAAGTCATTGTTGGCGAGATCGACCGCGGCAAAGGCGCCCATCCCCACCTCCACACCGGCATCGAGCAGGCGGCCTATCTCCTCGAGGGCAGCGCGCACGTCGAGATCGGCGAGGAGAAATTCGACATGAAGGCGGGCGACGCCTGCTTCTTCCCCGCCGGCGTCATGCACGTCTTCACCGTCACGAGCGACCACGCCCGAGTCCTGGTGGTTTACGCTCCGCCGTACCTCGAAAGGCCCGGTTGAAAGACCTGTCCGAGCCCTGGCTTCCCCTCAAGGGAATCCGCGTGGTCGACTTCTCGATGTTCGTCCCGGGGCCGTTCGCCTCGGCGCTGCTGGCCGACCTGGGCGCCGAGGTGATCAAGGTCGAGATGCCGGGCGGCGATCCGGGGCGCGGCTACGTCCCGGTGCAGTTCGAGACCGAGAACCGCAACAAGCGCAGCCTCGCGCTCGACCTGAAGAACCCGGCGGCGAAGGAGATCGTGCACCGCCTGGTCCGCAACACCGATATCGTGGTGGAAGGATTTCGACCCGGGGTGGCGAAGCGCCTTTCCATAGACTTTGAATCTCTGAAGAAGGCGAACCCGAAGCTGGTGTATTGCTCGATCTCAGGCTATGGCCAGAGCGGCCCCTGGCGCGAGCGCCCGGGCCACGACGTCAACTACGTCGCAGCGGCCGGCGCGCTGGCTTTTCCGGGCCAATGGTTGAAGCCCCCGGCGCGCTCGTCGCTGCCGATCGCCGACATGGGCGGGGGCAGCTTCGCCGCGGTCGCGATCCTCGCCGCGCTGCACGAAGGCAAAGGAGCCTATCTCGACCTGTCGCTCTTCGAGACGGCCTTCTTCTGGGCGGCGATGCGCCACGGCCTCGACCCGGAGGTCGATCCGCGTGCGCACATCTTCCCGGTGAACGACGTCTTCGGCACGCAGGACGGCAAGCGCCTCACGCTCGGCATCCTCGAGGAGCACTTCTGGAAGAACTTCGTGAAGCTCGCCCCCGAGCTGGGCGAGGAGCGCTTCTCCACGGATGCCTTGCGTCGAAAGAACGGCGACGCTTTGTCCCTGAAGTTGGAACAAGTCATCAAGACCCGTACCGCTTGCGACTGGCTTCGTCTCTGCGACGAGAACGACGTGCCGGTGGACCTCTGCGTCACGCCGGGCGAGGCGGCGCGCCACCCGCAGCTCGTCGAGCGGCAGGCGACCGAGCGCGGCTACGCCAGGTTCCCGGTGTGGGCGAACGGCCGGCGCGGCGGCGCGATCCGGCGGCGCACGCCGAAGCTCGGCGAGCAATCGCGCGAGGTCCTGGTCGAGCTCGGCTTCGACGACGCCGAGATCGCCGATTTCCTGAAAGCCCGCGCGGTGAGCGCCTCCTGATGGCGGAGCGGCGCAACCTCGTCTGGCCGATCGTGCTCATCGCGGTGGGCCTGCTCTTCCTCGCCTACAACCTCGGCTACCTCAGGTTCTCCGAGCTGAAGGACATCATCGGCACCTGGTGGCCGCTCATTCTCATCGGCCTGGGCATCGCCGGGCTGCTCGGGAAAAGATAGCCGTGGACTTCGCGCTCTCCGACGAGCAGCAGCGCATCCGCGAGGCCATCGCCAAGGTCTGCGCGCGCTTTCCCGACGAGTACTGGCTCAAGCGCGACCGCGAAGGTGGTTTTCCGTCGGACTTCCACCAGGTGCTGGCGCGCGCCGGCTGGCTCGGCGTCGCCATGCCCGAGGAATTCGGCGGCGCGGGCCTCGGGATCGCCGAGGCCGCGGTGATGATGCAGGCGATTGCCGAGTCGGGCGCCGGGTTCTCCGGCGCGTCGGCCGTGCACATGAACATCTTCGGCCTCAACCCGGTGGTGGTGTACGGCACCCAGGCGCAGAAGGAGCGCATGCTGCCGCCTCTCATCAAGGGCGAGCAGCGCGCCTGCTTCGCGGTGACCGAGCCCAACACCGGGCTCAACACGAAGAAAATCAAGACCAAGGCCGAGAAGCGCGGCGACAAGTACATCGTCTCGGGCCAGAAGGTGTGGATCTCCACGGCGCAGGTGGCCGAAAAGGTCTTGCTCCTGGCAACAACAAGCCAGGGTCTGACGCTCTTCTACACCGACCTGGACCGGCGCCACGTCGAGGTGCGCGAGATCGACAAGATGGGACGCCACGCCGTTGACAGCAACCAGCTCTTCTTCGACGCGCTGCCGGTGCCCGAGGAGGACCGCATCGGCGAGGAGGGCAAGGGCTTCGAGTGCATCCTGCACGGCATGAACCCGGAGCGCATCCTCATCGCCGCCGAGCTCGTCGGCCTCGGCCGCTGCGCGGTGACCCGCGCTGCCGCGTACGCAAAGGAGCGCATCGTGTTCGACCGCCCGATCGGCCAGAACCAGGCGATCCAGCATCCGCTCGCGGCGAACTGGATGGCGCTCGAGGCGGCGAACCTGATGGCGTTCAAGGCCGCCTGGCTCTACGACAGCGGCAAGCCCTGCGGCGCCGAGGCGAACGCGGCCAAGTACCTCGCCGGCGAAGCGTGCTTCGACGCTTGTGAGCAGGCGGTGATGACCCATGGCGGCTTCGGCTACGCGCGCGAGTACCACGTCGAGCGCTATCTGCGCGAGTCCTTCGTCGGCCGCATCGCGCCGGTGAGCCGCGAGCTCATCCTCTGCTACATCGCCGAGCGCGTGCTCGGCCTGCCGAAGTCGTACTGATTCCAGGTTTCGAGACGTGAGCGAACCTCAACCGAGCCCTCGGCTCCTCGTCCCACCGGTGTACTTCCTGGTCGCGTTGCTGCTCATGATCTTCTTGCACCGTGTTGTGCCCTGGGCGCAGGTGCTGGAGGCGCCCTACCGCTACGCCGGGATCGTCATCGCCGGCCTCGCGCTCGGCTTGGGCGCGTGGGCCGCCACGCTCTTTCGGCGCGCAGGGACCAACATCCGGCCGTTCATGCCCTCGAGCGCGCTCGTGGTGGCCGGACCCTACGAGTTCACGCGCAACCCGATGTATCTCGGCATGGCCGGCATCCTCCTCGGCGCCGCCCTCTTCATGGGGTCGCTCACGCCGTTCGCCGTGATCCCCGCCTTCATGGCGCTCATCGCCGAGCGCTTCATCATTCCGGAGGAAGCGAAGCTCGAAGCCGCGTTCGGGCGCGACTACCTCGAGTACAAGGCGCGGGTGCGGCGCTGGCTGTAGTTCAGCCCATGCGCCAGAGCGGGGTGCGGCCCGGCGCCGCGGCGGGCTGTGTCTCGAAGTTGCCGAAGCGCTCTTCGCGCGTCGTGTTGCCGCTCGGCAGGTCGGCCCACACGTCCCAGAGCACGCCGCGCTCTCCCGCCGCCGCAGCCTTCTCGAAGAGCTCGCGCCAGTACTCGATCGGGCGGATGGTGCAGTGGGCGTTCTCGCCGTTCGGCAGCGTCTTGATCGCGGGGTAGCAGGCCACGTTCGCGAACACGAAGCGGCGCGCAAAGCCGAACAGCCCGCCCACGATCCACGCCATGTCGTCCTCCGGGCAGTGCTCGAGCACGTCGGTGCAGACGACGCCGTCGAAACGTCCCTCGGGCAGCGTCGAGAACGGCGGGTAGCCCGGGTCGTAGCAGCGGATCGATTCCACGCCCCAATACTCCTGCATGCTGTTCCAGCGCACCACGCCGTTCTCCATGATCCCGTTGGGCAGGTACTGCTTGCCCTTGCCGCTGCCGTAGTCGAGCAGCGTCCTCGCGCCGGTCGCGGCGATCAGCTTCCTGATCCGGTACGCCTGCCGCGGCAGGCTGCGGCCGTCGAACGTGTGCTCCGCCGCCATCCCGTGGCGCGCGTCGCCGTCGCGGTGCATCGCGCGATACTGGTCGAGAAGCTCAAGGAAGCGCGGGCTTGGGCGGCTGCGGCTGTAGGTCATCGTTTCGATCGCCGAAGAGCGGCAAGCGTATCAGAAATGCTTCGCGCAACCTTGCCCTGATCGCGATCCGATGTCGGAGCGCGGGATAAATGGACGCCGCGCGGCACGGCGCGGATACGGCTGCTAATGAGCCGTTCAAAACGCGGACTATAAGGACTTCCCTGGCGCTGCAACGGCGCAGTTAAGGACGTAAGAAGGTCGGACTAGGTCACTATAAACGGCCTGTTTGTGAGCGAACTGGCGCTCTCGCCCGATGAGAGCCACACACCCGGAGCTCTTTCGTCAGTCGGCCTTAGTGTCGGGTGCGAGGGAAACAGCTGGTGGACTGATTCGGGTCTACACTAGCCGGACGAGGAGGAAACATGCGCACCCTGATCGCGGCCTGCCTGCTCGCAGTCAGCGCCTGCGCGCTCGCGCAGGCTTTTCCCTCGCGTCCGGTCCGCTTCATCTCCCCGTTCCCGCCCGGAGGCGCGGTCGACATCATCACGCGCATTACCGCGACGGGCTTGCAGGAAGCCCTCGGCCAGCCGGTGGTCGTGGAAAACCGCTCCGGCGCCGGCGGCACGGTGGGCGCCGACGCGGCTGCACGCGCGCCGGCCGACGGGTACACATTGTTTTCCGGCGGCATCGCGACGCACGGTATCGCGCCGGCGCTCTACAGCAAGCTCGGCTACGACGCGGTACGCGACTTCTCGCCGCTATCGATGATCGGCACCACGCCGAACGTGCTGATCGTGAACCCGTCGGTGCAGGCGCGCAGCGTCGGCGAGTTCATCGCGCTCGCGAAAGCCGCGCAGCGCAAGCTCGACTACGGCTCGCCCGGCATCGGCACCTCGCCACAGCTCAGCATGGAGCTCTTCAAGCTGATGAGCGGCATCGAGCTCGTGCACATCCCGTACAAGGGCAACGCGCCCGCGATCGCCGACCTGCTCGGCGGCCAGTTGCCGGTGATGTTCGACAACCTGCCGGGCGCCATGGGCCACATCAAGGCGGGGCGCGTGCGGGTGCTCGGCGTGAGCTCGGTGGTGCGCCATCCGAGCCTGCCCGACGTGCCGACCATCGCGGAGAGCGGCCTGCCGGGCTTCGAGGTGGTGGTGTGGTACGCGGTGTTCGCAGCGGGCACGCCGCCCCCGCAGGTGCTCGCGAGCCTAACCGCGGCGGCCAATCGCGCGGTCAGTTCGCCCGAGGTGAAGAAGAAGCTCTCCGATGCCGGCGTCGATCCTGGCGCGTCGAGCCCTGACGATCTCGCCATGCGCGTGCGCACCGAGATGGCGAAGTGGGCCAAGGTGGTGAAGGATGCCGGCCTGCCGGTGCAGTGAGGCTCGCGCTCCTCGCCGTCGCGCTTATCGCGAGTGAGGCGTACTCCGCCGCGCGCCTGAAGCCGGACGTTAGGCCGTCAGCCCAGCCACGGCTCGCCGCACCCACGGTGCCACGAGCGTGACCGTCGGAAACGCCACCGGCCAGGTCGTCGCGCAGCTCCTCAGCCATTGCCACAGGAATCCCTGCTGGATCCCTTGGTTTAGCGCCAGGACGACGCCGGACACGATCGCCACCATGATGGCCGAGAGCAGGGCGCCGAACAGAATCGGCGCAAATCGTACGGGTATGGTCATTTAGCCCTCACGAGAGTAGTTGGGTTAGTACGCGCGGACCAGGTTGCCGAGCCACGCTGCCGCGTAGAGCCCGACGCCGAAGACCGCGTGCGTGACGAGGCTCTGTGCGCGCGCGGCGCCAGGGCGCACGGTCCGGCGCGCGGCGATGCCGGCGCCCAAGCCCGGCTGCAGTATCAGGAACGGTGCCGCGACGCTGCCGATGCCAACGATGAGCGCCGGCGCCAGCTCAGGCTCGCGGATCCACTCCAGGCCCCAGACACAGAGGAGAACGCCCGCGAAGGCGATTCCGATGAGGTAGTGGGCGGTCCAGCCGATCAGGCGCTCGCCCCGCACCTGCGGCGTGCGTGCGATCGGGTCGTGCCGGAAGCGTCCGCGCGGCAGGTAGGCGAGCCAGCGACCCACCAAGCCGTAGTCGAGCGCGGGGATGCCGAGGAAGCGCTTGCGCGCGACTACCCAGAGATCCATCAGCGCCGTTGCGCCGGCGCCGGTGAGAACGCTGCCAGTAACGTAGTCCATGTTCGTTCTCCATCGACTTGCCTTCGAGAGGCGGAGACTGCACAGTGCCACTTCAAGTCGACTTGAGGTCAAGCAGCGGGCGGCATGGACATCAACGAGGTGGCGCGGCGCTCCGGCGTCCCGGCGTCCACGCTACGGTTCTACGAGGAGAAAGGTTTGATCGCCTCTAGCGGCCGGCGCGGCCTGCGGCGGGTGTTCTCCGCGGGTGTGCTGGACCGGCTAGCGCTCATCGCCCTGGGACGCGCGTCGGGCTTTTCCCTCGATGAAATCGCGCGCATGTTCGCCAGCGACGGCCAGCCTCGGATTGACCGGCAACTTCTTGCGGCGAAGGCTCAGGAGCTCGACGGAACGATCCGCAGGCTGAGCGCAATGCGCGATGGCCTGCGGCACGCTGCCGCCTGCCCCGCGCCGAGCCATATGGAATGCCCCACGTTTCAGCGCCTCTTGCGAGCTGCCGCTTCCGGAGCTATCGGGGCACGGGCAACGAAGGTCCCGACGAAACTGCCGCGGCCCAACCGGCACCTGCCTTTAAGGCGGAACGGGCAGAGATGATCCAGACCTGCCGCGGCGCATGCCATTGCGGCCGCGTCATCCTGACCGGTGAGGCGGATCTCACGCTCTACCAATTCAACACCAAGACGGCGAAGCACTATTTCTGCAAGCATTGTGGAATCCACCCGTTCATTCGCCCGCGACTCGACCCCAGCCGTTGGGCCTTCAATGTCCGTTGCATCGACGGCATCGACCTACCCTCCATCAAGGTGCGCCAGTTCGACGGGCAGAACTGGGAGGCGACAGCCAAGGCCTACTATGACCGCCTCAAGAAACCGCCGGCGGACACATGAAACGCACGAGGAGTTTTCAGTGCGGGATCCAGATGGTTACTACGTCACCATCAGTGCGCTCGATGGAGGCTAAATCCCGATGTTGATCAGCGCGACCGTCGAGAACAGATTTCAGCGGCATCAGGTATCGCTGACGACCAGCGGCAAGTCGCACGCGATCGACATCCCGCCGCGTCCGTCGGGGCTCGGCTCCGCGGCAAATGGCGGCGAGCTGCTTTGTCTCGCCATGGCGACGTGCTACTGCAACGACATCTACCGCGAAGCTGCCAAGCGCGGGATCGAGGTCGCCGCGGTGGAAGTGCAGGCAGACGCCGAGTTCGAAGCCGAAGGCGCTCCCGCCCGGCGCTTGTCGTATCGGGTCGTCGTGCGGGCGAAGGCATCCGAGGCGAGCATTCGCGATCTCATTGCGCATACCGATACCGTCGCGGAAGTGCAGAACACCCTTCGCCTGGGTTTGCCGGTCACGCTCGAATCGGTTTCGGCAATATCATCCGAGTAAGTTACAAAAGCTGGAGACCAAGGTGCCCGATTCTTCTATCACCCACCTCGAGCGCCGCGAGATCGAGGCCGGCGTCCTGATTCCCATGGTGCAGGCATTCCAGCGCGCGATCGCGGGAGGCCGCTGTGACCCATAGGACCTATACGGCGATCAACTTCCAACAGAAGTTTGGCCTCTTCACCGAGCAGTGGGCGCCGAAGGTGGTGGCGGAGATGAACGACTACCAGTTCAAGGTCGTCAGGCTGAAGGGCGACTTCGTCTGGCACCACCACAAGGACACCGACGAGACCTTCATCGTGATGGACGGCGCGCTGCGCATCGATTTCCGGGACGGGGCGGTGACCCTGCGTTCCGGAGAGATGTTCGTCGTGCCGAAGGGCGTGGAGCACAAGCCGTACGCGGAAGGCGAAGTGAAGCTGCTTCTCATCGAGCC
>Ga0075435_100001481_pt1 | contig 15088 bp, 16 predicted proteins | sample RhiMethybrSRZTD4_FD_75302 | JGI IMG/M metagenome (GOLD analysis project Ga0075435, IMG submission 75302) | Populus rhizosphere microbial communities from Tennessee, USA - Rhizosphere MetaG P. TD hybrid SRZTD4 | ecosystem: Host-associated > Plants > Roots > Rhizosphere > Soil | place: USA...
GGGGCGCACCAGAAACCGGTCGCGAACCTGCCCTCCGGCGTTGCCGCAGCAGAGAGCACAGAGGGTTGCTAGCCGGTAACGGGCCAGTTATGGTGCGGGCGGAATGTTCTCTTTGCCCGCAAAACCTAGGGAGTTTGCATGCGTCTGCTGCGTTACCTGATCGTGTCCGGTTCGGCCGCTGCGATGGCCGGGGCTGTGACGCTCTCCGGTGCCACCGCCACCAGTGTCGCCGCCCCTGCGCGGGCGAGCCACGCGCCGTCGGCCGGGTTCCTCGCCGATGCCAGGACGGCGCTGGCGCATTACCTGCGCCACAGCCACCCGCAGGTCATGCTGGCGCACACGGGCCACGCGCAGGCCGTCAAGAACGTGGTCGCTGCCGCAGCCTTCAACTGGTCCGGCTACGCCGACACCGCTACCAGGGCCCAGACGTTCACCAAGGTCAGCGGTAGCTGGACGGTGCCGAGTGTCACGTGCAGCGCCGAGGACCAGATCATCTCGGACTGGGTCGGCCTGGACGGCTTCAACAGCAGCACAGTCGAGCAGCTGGGCACGACCAGCTGGTGCTATAAGGGCAAGGCCGTCTACTACACCTGGTACGAGATCTACCCCAAGGGCGCGCACCAGGTCGGTACCGCGCTCAAGCCCGGCGACAAGGTCGCCGCGTCGGTGACGCGCAGCGGCACGAGCTACGCGTTCAAGCTGACCGACTCCACGACCTCCGGCAACAACATCTCCGTGACGAAGACCTGCGCGCTTGCCACCTGCAAGGACACTAGCGCCGAATGGATCTCCGAGCGGCCGTCGTTCTCGACCGGCATCGCGCCGCAGGCGCACTACAACGCCTTCAAGATCACCAATGGCAGCCAGACCAGCAGCGGCCACACCGGAACGATCGGCGCCGGTCCCGGCGTCAACGCCGTCACCATGATCGACTCCACGCAGACCTACAACCTCAGCACGGTCTCCACGCTCACCGGAGGCAATAGCTTCAGCACGACCTGGAAGAACAGCTACTGATTCGAGTCGGCAGGACGGCTAGTGACCTGTAGCTCACCACCGGGGCCCGGCGGCCCGCAGCACTGTCACCGGGCCCCGGTGCCATGTAGCGAGGTGCCCCGGCCGGGGCGCGGGGTGTTTGACGGGCCGCGGCGAAGGGGATAACCTCTCTCGAGAACGGTGCTTACGACGCAGGCACACCCTCACGCCGTCCTGGCGTGAAGCGAGGTGTGCCTTTTTTGTGCTCCATAACCGGACCCACGCGATGCCAGGGCTGCGACAACCACCCAGGAGGCATCGTGATGAGGATCGCCCTCGTCGCCCAGAACGGCAGCCCGCTCGCTCCGGCCACGAGCCAGGAGCCGATGTCCCAGGCAGCCAGCGTCGCCGCTCACGCGCGGGAGCTGGCCCAGCTCGGGCACCGAGTCACCATCTACGCCCGGCGGGATGCGCGCGCGCTGCCCGACAGCGCGATCCTCGCCCCGCGGGTGACCGTCGAGCACGTGACCGCGGGCCCGCCGGCCCCGCTGAGCGGCGCCGAACTCGCCGCGAACATCGCCGACTTCAGTGACCAGCTCGTGCGGCTGTGGCACAAGAACCCCCCCAGCCTGGTCCACGCGTTCTTCTGGACCAGCGGGCTCGCCGCCCTCACGGCCGCCCGCGGCCATGGCATCCCGCTGGTGCAGACGTTCGGCACGCTCGGCGTCGCGGAACGGCGCCACGGTTCGCTGGTGGACGGCAACGATGTCCGCATCCGGCTGGAGGCATGCCTCGCGCGCAGCGCCGACGCCGTGCTGGCCAGCTCCAGCACGGAAGCTGCCGACCTGATCAGCATGGGCGTGCCGCGGGCATCGGTAACCGTTGTCCCGCGCGGTGTGGACACGGCCCTGTTCGCCGCCGAAGGCCCGACCGCCAAGCGCGGCAAGGACCGGCGGCTGCTCGCGGTGGCCCCCCTGGATGTGCACCAGGGCCTTGACACCCTGCTGCACATGCTCACCCGGGTGCCCGGTGCCGAACTGGTCGTCGCCGGCGGGCCCGCCCGGGCGCAGCTCCGTAAGGACGAGGTCCACCAGAGCCTGACCAGCCTGGCGGGGCGCCTCGGCGTGGCGGACCGCCTGTCGTTCACCGGCAAGGTCGCGACCGACGGCCTTCCCGCCCTGCTCCGCTCCGCGAACCTGCTGGTGAGCGCCGCCCCCTACGACGCGTCCGGCGCCACCTCGCTCGCCGCCATGGCGTGCGGTATCCCGGTCGCCACTCTGGCCGCCGGCGCCAGCGCCGATGTCGTCCTTGACGGGACCACCGGCGTGCTGGTCCCGCCGGGCCGGACCGGTCTGTTCGCCCGGCGGGTGCGTGACCTGCTGGGCAGCCCGCTGCGGCTGGAGGCCTTCGGCATCGCCGCCGCCGACCGTGCCCGGGCGCGCTATTCCTGGGATCGCATCAGCCGGGAAACCCTGGCTGCCTACGAGCACTGCCTGCGGCCCGCGGTCGCGGGCCTGGCCGGTGCCGGGTCTGGCTGAATCCCCCCTTGGCCAGGTGCCAGGCACCACGCCGGGCGGGACGGTACGCCGTCCCGCCCGGCTCTTGCGTTGAGCGCCCGGTTCACCATGGCTCTGGCGCCGCCTGCTGGCCCGCGGAGTACCGGGCAGCACCGAGATCGTGACACCCTGAGAGGGCGGGGTCAGTATCTGGCCCGGCAACCGGTGAGCGGAGGTGGCGGTGCCCCGGTCTGATCTGGCGCACGAAGCGGCTGAGCTGCTGAGCATCGCGAACACCTCAGAGCCGCGGTCGCTCAACCAGTTGGTGACGCTGGCCTCCTATCAGGTAGCGGCGTGCTCGGGTGCGACCGCGGTCCTGTGGCGCGGGAACGAGCCCGCCGTTCGCGCCGCCAGCCACCCTGACCTGCCCGGCCTGGACGATGTGCAACTATCCAGCGGGCACGGTCCGGTGCTGGAGGCGCTATCCGGCGGAGGCCCGGTGAGCTGCCCGGACACGCTGGCCGAGACCCGGTGGCCGGAATACGCGGACGCGGCGCTGCGCCGCGGCGTGCGCTGCTCCGTAACGCTCGCCTATCATCCGGGTCCGGACGCCGTCACGCTGTCGCTGTCCGGCGCCCGCCCGCGCTCCCTGGAACCCGGCCAGTTCGCCGAACTGCTCACCGCATTCGGCGGCGCGGTCATGGGCAACGCCGCCGAGTACGGCGATGCCAAGCGGACCGCGCTCCAGCTGCGCGCGGCAGCCGAGTCACGGGCACTCGTGGATCAGGCCAAGGGGATGTTGATGCAGGCGCTGGGGTGCAGCCCGGAGGACGCGCTGGACCGGCTGCGGCAGATTTCCCAGGAACGCAACCTGCGGGTCACCGATGTGGCCAGGACGATCATCGAGTCTCGCGGCGCCCGCGGCGCACGTGCGGACGGGAATGGTTCAGCCCGGCGGTGATACCGCCGGGCCGAACCCTCCGGGGCCGGCCGCACGTGCCAGGCATGGCGCCCGATGGGGGGTCGGCGCCGTGCCCCGCGGCCCTATTCTTCGACGTACTGCTCGACTACTTCCTCGGTCGGCACGGGGTCTCCGGGGCGTGCCGCCTCCTCGGCGGCCTCCCACTCGGCCTTCGTCCGTTCCACGACGGCCTCCCGCTCACGGGCCCGCCGCTCCGCGTCCTGCTCATCCACCGGGGCGTCGTCGGGGCCCCGCTCGTCGGAGGGGTCGGCGGCGGCCGGGATGTCGCTGCCGGAATCCGGGGCGACCTCGCCCGCGACCGCGTCGCTGCCCGGGTTGAGCATGATGTACGGCGGGTAGCGCTTTTCCTCTACCCGGTCGACGATCGGCCGGCCGCCCGGCCCGCGCCGCAGCACCATCCGGCGCCGCAGCCACCCGTAGCCGCGCCGCGGGAAAGCCATGGCGACTATCCCGGTCAGTATGAGCACCCAGCCGACTACCTGGATGTTCAGCCACGAGGGGTGGCCCCGCACAGCGAAGGCGAGAATCGCGCCGAGGGCTATTAAGGTCAGCCCGGTTCCGGTCGCGGTCCTGGTCCTCATGGCCGTCATCTCCTCTTCGCAAGCACGGCAGCCGCCGGGAGTCAGTGCGGCTCGTGGCCGGTGTCTGGGCCGAGCACGCGCTCCCGCAGGTAGCTGAGGGCGCCCGCGAGCAGCCGGGACACGTGCATCTGGGAGATGCCCAGCCGTTCCCCGATCTCGGCCTGGGTCATGTTGCCGTAAAAGCGCATCATCAGCAGCCGCTGCTCGCGCTCCGGGAGGTCGCCCCAGTGCGCCCAGACCGACTCGATGTCGAGTGTGTGCTCGAGCTGGGGGTCGTCCTCGCCGAGGATGTCGGCCAGGGTCCCCGGATCCGGCCCGGCCGACCGCGGAGCGTCCAGCGAGGACGCCTGGAACGCCAGGTCGGCGCGCTGCGCGTCGCGTAGTTCGTCGTGGCTGATGCCCAGGCGCTCGGCCAGCTCGTCGTCCTTGGGTGCCCGGGAGAGTTGCTGGGTCAGTTCGGTGCGGGCCCGGCACAGCTCCAGCCGCAGTTCCTGGGTGGACCGCTTGACGTGCACGTGCCAGCGCTTGTCCCGGAAGTGCCGCTTGATCTCGCCGGTGATGCAGGGCTGCGCATAGGAGGCGAGGTTGCTGCCGAACGACGGGTCGAAGTTGTTGATGGCCTTGAGCAGGCCGACGTAACCGACCTGCATCAGTTCCTCGGGCGACTCGGGGCTGTGCCGGTAGCGGTGAGCGCAGGCTCGCACGAGCGACTCGTACCGGCCGATGAGCTTCTCACAGGCCGCGTTCCGCTGCTCGCTGTCTCGCGGCAGCGACTGGACTAGCTTCACGAGTTCCGGGTCACCGTCCGTGACGGACGTCCCGGTCTGGGGCAAGACGGTGGTCATTGGCGATCACCTGCTGCGGTTCTGGTACTCACAGCACGTTCGTGCCCTCTGTACGGGGTCTAAACATGCCACGGAACGTCACCGTCAATGCGGCGGCCGTCGACCGAGTTCAGCGGCCTGCCACCTGGCCGAATAAGCCGTAGGTCACATTACGGGATCGGCTGGTTCTCGTGGCCGGCCAGCAGGTTTTGCCCTCCGCTGTGCGGACATGTGAGGAAGATGATGAGGAGATCGACAGGGCTGGCGCTTGTCGCGATCGGGGCGATCCTGGTGCTCGCTGTCCACGCACAGCTCACCGTTATCAATTTGAAGCTCGCCGGCCTGGTTCTGGTGATCACCGGATTGGCGGGACTCCGCGCGCCGCAGCGCGCCTACCGGTGGGTGCGCGGTCACCAGGATCAGCTCCGGGATGCCCTGGACCGGTTCACGGCGGCGCCGGAGCAAGCCCGCCGCGTGCCGTTGGATACCTTGCTGCGGCCGGACGTCACCGCTAGGACACCGGCGGGACGGCGCGGCTGACCGGTGCCAGCGGCCCGGTCAAACGCCCGGTGGTTTGTTTACCTGCGGCTTGTTTGAAAGGCGACGCGCACGGTACCTGTGGCCCACGGGCGAGACCTCGCAAGTCTCGCGTTCTATGGCAAACCGGAGGTACCGATGCGCACCGGATCGATCCTTCTTATCGTTTGGCTGGTCATTGGCGCTATTGCCGCCGGGCAGCGTAACTATTACAGCGGCTCGCAGGCGAACTGCGCGCACGCGGGGACCATCGCGGTGACCATTCTGGCGGGCCCGCTGAATTACGTCGGCGTGAATCCCAAGGTCTCCTGTCATGTCCCGCAGCCGAGCCAGTGAGCGCTCTTGCCTTCACGCTGACCGCCATGCTTACTGACGGCCGGCCAGCCCGCCCTGGCCGGCGTTCACTAAGTACCAGCGCCTGTCGAAGGTCCCAGCGCGCCGGCCCCTGACCCGGGCCGGCGCCAGTCAAGAGCTACGCGGTCCCGCGGGCGCCCTAATAATCCCGGCCGGGGTAGTCCCGGCCCGGGGGGGTCTGGCCCGGATACGCCTGGCCTGGGTAGGTCTGGCCCGGGTAGGGCTGAGGCGGATACCCGCCGGGCGGTGCGCTGACCACCCTTCGGCGCCGTACCGCCCGGTGGGCAACCCCGCTGATCAGAGTCCCGATGGCAACGCCAATCACCAGGTAGACGGCCGCGGTGGCGATCTTTTCCTCCATCGTCGCACCGGTGCTGAACGGGAAGACCACCAGGACCAGGGTCACCAGCCCGACGATCCAGCCGAAGAAGAGCATCGGGCGCGGCGTGCTGAGCAGCAACAGGTGCGCAAGCAGCGTCGCGACGAGCGCGCCCAAGGCGGCGACCAGGATCAGGGTGGTGGTGTGGGCGTTTCCGTAAGCGCCGTCCCGTCGCGGAGCCAGGATCGGGACGTCGAACAGCCATCGGCAGACCAGGACCCCGACCAGCGCGATGAGCCCCGCCACTACCGCCGTCGCGGCCCCGCCGGCCCACAGCTGACCCGCGTCCACTCCCGGCCGGGCCCGCCGTTCCGGTGGACCAGGCCCGCGTTCCGGCGGGCCCGGCGTCATAGGTCTAGTAGTCATCGTGCTCACGAGCCCTTCTACAGGCATGCCTAGCGGTCGCTACGGCCTTATGTCCCTCACCAAGAGACGGTAGTCCAAACACGGGCCTCGTGCCGGTGCCCGAAGGGGCTTATCGGCCGGGATTTGCTGATCAGGGCTCGATCAGGATGACCTCGAGCGTGCGCGGGCCGTGCACGCCCTGGACCCGGTCCAGTTCGATGTCACTGGTGGCGGAGGGGCCACTGATCCAGGTGCACGGGCTGCCGGGAGGCAGCCGGTCCATGGCCTCCGGGACGATCCCGACGATCTGGCCGGCCTGCAGGAGGCACAGGTGGTAGTCCGGGACCAGGCTCAGCGCGCGGCGCCCCTGGCCAGGCCCGCCGTCAAGGACGATCGTCCCGGTCTCCGCGATCGCGAGGGCGGCGGTGGTCATCACGCCGTCGGCGGCGTCCAGCGCGCCGGGGGACAGGCCGTCATCGGCGAACAGCGTGACGCCGGGCACATCCAGCCCGGGCAGCTCGAACCCGGCAGGCACGACGACCCGGCGCGCCCCCCGCCCGGCCAGCGCCTCGGCCACCGCCGCCGGTACCCCGGACGGCGGGCAGCGACGGACCGCGGTCCCGTAGTCGTGCAGCCGCTCGGTCAGCAGGCTGATCAACGCGCCGGTGTCCAGGCCGGCACTCCTCCGGTAACCGCGGGGAACCCGGTCACCGGCCGGGGCGCCGGCCGCCGGGGACCTGCCCAGCGCGGTCCGGATCCGGGCCAGGACCTCATCCCGCGCTGCCATCGGCGTTCCCGTGCTCGTGCTGCCACCATTCGCGGAAGGTCTGGGCCGGGGGAGCGGGCGCGTCCCGGGCGGCGGTCCAGGCCGACAGCGGTGGCGGCAGCCGCCGGATCCTGCCCTGGCGGCCCAGTGCCCGCCCGGCCCGGCCGGCCCGCTGTGCGGCCGCGTACCGGCCCGGGCTGGCCATCACCCAGGACGCCGCCGCCATGGCCACCGCCTCGGCGGTGGGCAGCCGCCGGCTGCGTGCCGCCTCCTCGACGTGCCGGGCGCGCAGGTGGACCAGCAGCGACGGGATGTCTATCCGGACCGGGCAGGCGTCGAAGCAGGCCCCGCACAACGACGAGGCATACGGCAGGGACGCGTTGTCCTCGACCCCCGTGAGCTGCGGCGACAGCACCGCCCCGATCGGCCCGGGATAGACCGAGCCGTAGGCGTGGCCGCCGGTGCGCTCGTAGACCGGGCACACGTTCAGGCACGCGGAGCAGCGGATGCAGTGCAGCGCCGGTCGGCCGGCCGGGTCGGCCAGCGCGGCGGTCCGCCCGTTGTCCAGCAGCACCAGGTGGAACCGCTGCGGGCCGTCGCCCGGCGTCACGCCGGTCCACAGCGAGGTGTAGGGGTTCATCCGCTCACCGGTGGACGAGCGCGGCAGCAACTGGAGGAACACCTCAAGGTCCCGCCAGGACGGGATCACCTTCTCGATGCCCATGACGGTGATCAGCGTGTCCGGCAGCGTCAGGCACATCCGCCCGTTGCCCTCGGACTCGACCACGCACAGCGTCCCGGTCTCGGCGATGGCGAAATTGGCGCCACTGATGCCGACCCGCGCGGACAGGAACCGGCGCCGCAGGTGCAGCCGCGCCGCCTCGGCCAGCGCGGCCGGGGTGTCGGTCAGCCCCGGGTCCACGTCCGCCATCTCGCGCAGGAAGATCTCCCTGATCTCGGCGCGGTTGCGGTGGATGGCCGGCACCAGGATGTGCGAGGGCCGGTCGTGCCCGAGCTGCACGATGAGCTCGGCCAGGTCAGTCTCGTGCGCGGTGATCCCGGCGCCGGCCAGGGCCTCGTTAAGCCCGATCTCGTCGGTGACGATCGACTTGACCTTGACCACTTCGTCCGCGCCGGTGTCGCGGACCAGGCCGGTCACGATGCGGTTCGCCTCGTTCGCGTCCCGCGCCCAGTGCACGGTCCCGCCGTGCTCCTGGACCCGGCTTTCGAGTTGTTCCAGGTAGTGGTCCAGATGTGCGAGCGTGCGCTGTTTGATCGCCTGCCCGGCCGCGCGCAGCTCCTCCCAGTCGGGCAACTCGGCCACCACGGCGGCCCGCTTGGCCCGGATCGTCCTGGTCGCCTTGCCAAGGTTGCGGCGCAGCTGGGTGTCGCCCAGCGCGGCGCGGGCCGCCACCGGGAATGGCTCCTCGCCGCGCAGGTGACCGACCCCGCGCGGGGCGTACGGCATGCCTAGAAACGTGCTCATCGGGCGCCCTGGGTGCTGGCGAGGATCTCGGCCAGGTGCACCGTGGCGGTGCCGGCGTTCAGCCGGGACAGCCCGCCGCCGATGTGCATCAGGCAGGAGCTGTCGCCCGCGGTGCATACCTCCGCACCGGTGGACAGCACGGAACGCATCTTGTCCGCCAGCATGGCCGTGGACACGGCAGCGTTCTTGACCGCGAACGTGCCGCCGAACCCGCAGCACACCTCGGCGTCCGGCAACTCCACCAGGTCGATGCCCGCGACGTTGCGCAGCAGCCGCAGCGGGCGGTCGCCGACCCGCAACAGGCGCAGCGAATGGCAGGTCGGGTGGTAGGTGACCCGGTGCGGGTAGTAGGCGCCGACATTCTCCACCCCAAGCACGTCGACCAGCAGCTCCGACAGTTCGAACGTCCGCGCGGCGACGGCCTCGGCCCGCCGGGCCAGCGCCTCGTCACCGAACCGGCGCGCCACCATCGCATGCTGGTGCCGCACCGAGCCGGTGCACGAGGCGGACGGCACGACCACCACCTCGCAGTCCTCGAAAACGTCCACGTACCGGCGGACCAGCGGTAGCGCCTCGCGCAGGTAGCCGGTGTTCGTGTGCAGCTGCCCGCAACAGGTCTGCGCCTGCGGGAAGACCACCTCGTGGCCGAGCCGCTCCAGCAGCCGCACGGTCGCCTGGCCCACCCCGGGAAACAGCCCGTCAGCGAGGCACGTCACGAACAGCGCGATCCGCACGGTGCCCTCCCGGATGTGGTGCAAGTCTGCGGCGCTCGTCTGGAACGTGTCAATCGGCCGGGCCCGCTCGGTGGCCGCGCACCGGCGGGCGGTCCTGGGCAGCCGCCGCCCGGCGCCTCAGCTGGTTACGCGGCGGCCCTTTGTCCAGACCGCGGTGATGTGCTCCGGGCGGCCGAGTACCGCGATGTCAGCAAGCGGATTCGCGGTGACCGTGATGAGATCGGCGTCGTAGCCGGGTTCCAGCCTGCCGGACCTGGGCGCCTGCGGGCCGAGCGTCCGCGGGGCGGTGGCGGTCGCCGCCTCGATCGCCTGCAGCGGCGTCATCCCGAGCCGTACCAGGTGGGCAAGCTCGGCTCCGTTGGTTCCCCAGGAGTTCGGATGGCCCGGGCCGGTCACCGAGATGTCGGTGCCCATCGCGATGGTGACTCCGCGATCAATCGCGCGGGACACCGCTTCGGCGTGCCGGCGGGCCACCGCGGTGAGCTTGGCCGCCGCGTAGTCGGGCACCGCAGCCAGGTTTGCCAGGATGTCCTCGAAGATGGCCCGGGTCGGGACGAGGATGGCTCCGGTCTCGCGCATCGCGTCGCAGGCCTCATCGTCGAGGTAGGTGCCGTGCTCGATCGTGCGGACGCCGGCCTCGACCGCCGCCATGATGCCGGGCTTGCCGTGGCAGTGCGCCGCCACGGCGCGCTCGGCGAGCCCGGCCACCTCCACGATCGCCCGCAGTTCGGCGCCGGTGAACTGCTGGTGGATCGGATCATCGATCTCGGACAGCACCCCGCCCGAGGCGCACACCTTGATCACCCGGGCGTTCTTCCGCAGCTGCTCGCGGACCGCGCGCATGCACTCGGCGGGTCCGTCGGCCAGCCGCAGCTCGCCGTGGTGCGCACCGAAGTCGGCGACCCACGGCAGCGGATAGGAGTGGAGGTCGCCGTGGCCGCCCGTGGTGCTCAGGATCGCCCCGGCGGCGTAGATGGCCGGGCCGTCGAGCACGCTCTCGGCGACCGCCCGCGCAAGGTACACGCCCATACCGCCGACCTCACGGACCGAGGTGATCCCGGCGCGCAGCGCGGCCGCCAGGTCGCGGGCACAGCGCGCCGCCCGCAGCGGCACCGGGTCCAGCGGGAGCCGGCCGAGGTCGAGCGTGCGCATGCCGAGGAAATGGCCGTGACAGTCCCACATACCGGGCATCACCGTCTCGGTCCGGTGCACCACCGCCCCCGGCGTCGCCGGAGCTTGGCTGGCCGGCCCGGCGTAGCTGATCGCCGCGTCGCCGATGATCACTACTCCGTCACTGACCGGCTCGCCCTCGCCGGGGATCAGCAGTTCGGCCTCGATCCGCTCCATCTCGCCCTCCTGCCTGACGGCCATATCCGCGGCCGGCGCCGTGATTAGTCCACAGTCGGCCCGGTGGACAGGGCCGGGCCGGCTTGCGCGCCACCCGGCCGAGGGAGTCGAGCCTGACGGTCTTGCCATCCGCGGCCGGCATGTACAGCGCGGCCAGCCGGTCCGCGCCTTCGTCGCCGGCGTAGAAAGCCGTGTCGGTCATGCCGAGCGGGCCCAGGATCCGCGCGGCGAAGAATTCGTCAAGCCGCTGCCCGGAAGCGACCTCCACCACCCGGCCGAGCACGTCGGTCGCCACCGAGTAGTTCCATTCCGTGCCCGGCTGGAACAGCAGCGGGAAGGACGCCCACGCCTCGCACGCGGTCGCCAGGTCCATCCCCGCCGGCACCGACCATTCGAACCCGGCGGCGCGGTACCGGGCATCCACCGGGTGGGCGCGGAGGAACCCGTAGGTGAGGCCGGAGGTGTGGGTAAGCAGGTGCCAGATCCGCACCGGCTCGGCCGCCGGGACGGTCACCGGCCGCTGGTCAGCACCACCGGCGTAGACCCGGACGTCGGCGAAGGCCGGGATGAACCTGCTCACCGGGTCGCTCAGCTCGAAGGCGCCCTCCTCGTAGAGCATCATCGCGGCGACCGAGGTGACCGGCTTGGTCATCGAGTAGATGCGCCACAGTGTGTCCGGCTTCACCGGCAGCCCGGCCTCAAGGTCGCGCGACCCGTAGCAGGACACGTGCGCCAGGCGGCCCCGCCTGCTCACCGTGACCAGCCAGCCGGGCAGGCGCCCGTCGTCCACGTACCGGGCGAAATGCCGGTCGATCCGCTGGAGCCGCTGCGCGTCCAGGCCCACCTCGGCCGGGTCGACCTCGGGCTTCAGCACGCTCATGCCACCGCCTTCCTGCTCGCGCCCGCCCGGTCCCCTGGCCGGTCACCAAGCCGTCACCGGCACCGATTCTGCGGTCTGCGCGGCACAAGGTCTAGGGCACCCGGTCTCCCCGGCGGGGATGCCGAATCATTACCTGGATATCGGGTCACGGCGGACAAGGCGACGCCGGGCCGCCCCCGCCATGGCATGCCATCGGGAGGGCTAGACCACGACGGCGTAGTGGCCATCGGTGGGCGTGACCGGATGCGGTGCGCATTGCTTTCGGTGCCTAAATCAATGACTATCTTGCCTAACGTTGAAGTCGCGGTGAGCGGCGCTACTTCACCGGCCCTGATCCCGTTCCAGGGAGGTGCGGTGCCGGCTTCGCAGTGGCCCGATTCCGCGCCGGAAAGCCGTGGTTCCGGGCTGACCGGCAGCCGGCCACCGAAGGCCGCGATGCTGGTCGCGCACCGGATCGTGCGCGACATCGGGCGCGCCGGGCTGCGCCCCGGTGACCTGCTGCCGCCCGAGCGGGCCATGCTCGAGACCTACGAAACCGGCCGCGGCACGCTGCGCGAGGCGCTGCGGCTGCTGGAGTTCCAGGGCGTCATCGCGCTCAAGCCGGGACCGGGCGGCGGGCCCATCCTGCTCAACCCGGCGGCCGCGCACCTGGCCAGCACGCTGCAACTGCTGATGCAGCTCAACCAGGCGCCCTACCGGGTGGTCATCGAGGTGCGGCTGGCGCTGGAGCCGGTGATCAGCCGGCTCGCGGCCGAGCGGATCAGCGACGAGTCGCTTGCCGACCTGGCCGGCAGCGTCGCGCAGATGCGCGCTGACCCCGGCGACAGGGCCTGGTTCCGCGACGTGGACCGGCGCTTCCACGGTGTGATCGCCTGGTCGTCCGGCAACGTCATGTTCGGCTACCTCGTGGAGGCACTCCTCGGCATCCTGGACGGCACGGTAATCGGGATCGACAACCCCGGTGACCGCCGGGCGGCCATCCTCCGGGCGCACGAGGAGATCTACGCGGCGATCGCGCGGCACGATGCCGCCGCGGCGGGGGATCGCATGCGCGAGCACATCGAGGCGTACTCGCGCTACGCGCAGCGCAAGTTCCCGGAGATCCTGGACCAGACGATCACCTGGGACCGGCTCCCCGGCTGACCGCGGGAGGACCCCGGACGGCGTAGGCTCTCCTGCCATGCCTGCCGAGTCGCCCACCATCCTTGCCACCTCAGGCGGCCTGCGCCGGGGCAGCTGGACCGACGTCGAGTTCAGCCCGCTAGTGCTGCATGCCATCGAACTGTCCGGTGTCACCGGGCGCGCGCCCCGGCTGTGCTGCGTCGGCACCGCCGGCGGCGACCAGCGCTGGTTCCAGGGCTGGCTCAGCGCCGCGGGGCAGGCGCAGGGCATCACCGTGACGCACCTGAGCCTGTTCTCGATGCCCAGCACCGAGGACATGACCGGCCTGCTGCTGGAGCAGGACGCGGTCTGGGTCGGCGGCGGCAGCGTGGCGAACCTGCTCGCGCTGTGGCGGCTCCATGGCCTCGACCACAGCTTCCGCCAGGCGTGGGATGCGGGCGTGGTGCTCGGCGGGATTTCCGCGGGCTCGATCTGCTGGCATATCGGCGGGACCACGGACTCGTTTGGCCCGACGTTGCGGCCGGTGACCAACGGCCTGGCGTTCCTCCCGTTCTCCAACGGGGTGCACTACGACTCCGAGGCACAGCGCCGGCCCCTGTATCAGCGCCTGATCGCCGACGGCACGCTGCCAGACGGGTACGCCACCGACGACGGCACCGGCCTGCTGTACCGCGGCACCCAGATGACCGAGGCGCTGAGCGAGGTCAAGGGCAAGGGCACCTACCGGGTCACCCGGGACGGCGAGGCGGCCCGTGAAGAGCGGATCGAGCCGCGGGTCCTGCCCGGTGCAGCTTAGGCGGCGCCCGCAAGTTCGCCGGGCGCGCTGGCGGTGGCGGCGATGAAGCCCGTGACGACCTTGCCAAACAGCTCCGGCGAGGCGGATGGCCAGCTATGGCCCTGGTGCGGCGCGATCCACAGTCGGCCTCCCGGCAGCCCGCCCGCCAGTTCGCAGGCGGCCGGCATCGCGCGCCAGTCACGGGAGCCACAGACGACCAGTGCCGGCGCGGTGACCCGGGGCAGGTAGCCGCGCAGGTCGGTGCGCTCCAGCTCATCGAGCATCCGCACCCAGTCCGCGCGCCCGTTGACGTCGGAGAACAACGGCAGCAGCGGCGCGGGCAGCCGCCGGAACCGGCGCAGCGCCGCGGGCAGATCGCGGCGGGGGACGACCGGGGTCCCGGTGACCACCAGGCTGGCCACCTGGGAGCCGAGTTGCGCGGCGGCGCGGACGGCGACCACCCCGCCCAGCGACAGGCCGCACAGGTGTACCGGCGCGGTCTGCACCGCGATCATGCCGCACACCGCCCGGGCCGCGCCCCCGACCGTGAAGGGGCTCTCGGACCGGCCGAACCCGGGCAGATCAGGAGCGAGCACGTGCCAGTCGGCGGACAAGCCCGCCAGCGCCGGGTCCCACATCCGGCTGGCCCGTCCCGAGCCGTGCAACAGCACCAGCACCGGCGCCGTCGTCGCCCCGGCCTGCAGGATGCGCATCCTCACAGTCACCCATTCTCGCCGGGCACCCGCCGCCGCGGTAGCCGTCACCCAGGGAGCCCGTACTGGCGGCGCAGCACGGAGTCGCAGGCGCGCGCCGGGAGGACCCGGTTCATCGCGACGAGGCTCTTGGCCACCGGGTTGATCAGGTACCGGGCGCGCGGGCGCCGTGCGGTGACCGCCTGGGTGATCACCTTGGCGATGTCGTCCGAGGTCGAGCCGAAACGGCCGAGCAGGCCGGCCTGCGCCCGGCCGAACGAGGCGCCGACGGCGGCCTTGTACTCCCGGTAGGGATCGTCGGCCGCGGCATCGTCCGGAGCCGCGGGCCCGCCGTCGGCCGTCGCCAGCGAGGCAGCCGCCACGTCGTTCCACAGTGTCTTCACCGGGCCAGGCTCGATCAGCACCACGTCGATACCGAACTGGGCAACCTCCATCCGGAGTGCGTCGCTGAGCGCCTCGACCGCGTACTTCGAGGCGTGGTAGAACGCTCCGCCGGGCAGGGTGATCCGGCCGCCCATCGAAGACACATTCAGGATCCGCCCCCGGCCGCGCTGGCGCATCCCGGGCAGCACCAGCTGGGTGAGCCGGACCAGGCCGAAGAAGTTGGTTTCGAACTGGCGGCGAATCTCGGCCATCGGGACCTGCTCGACCGGCCCGTACAGCCCGTAACCCGCGTTGTTGATCAGGACGCCGACCGGGCCGGCGTCGGCTTCCACCGCCGCGACGGCCTGCGTCATGGATTGCTCGTCGGTGACGTCCAGCGCCACCGTGCGCAGGCCGCGGCTGGCCACG
>Ga0075435_100001484_pt1 | contig 15079 bp, 7 predicted proteins | sample RhiMethybrSRZTD4_FD_75302 | JGI IMG/M metagenome (GOLD analysis project Ga0075435, IMG submission 75302) | Populus rhizosphere microbial communities from Tennessee, USA - Rhizosphere MetaG P. TD hybrid SRZTD4 | ecosystem: Host-associated > Plants > Roots > Rhizosphere > Soil | place: USA...
CGATTCGTTGTTCGCCCGAGCGCGATGCGCCGTATCAGAACGGCACGGCGCCGTTCGAGCTCTATCAGGACTCGAGCGGCAGCGACAACTGGCGCAGCACGAACCACAAGAACCGCGATGGAGTCATCCCGCTCCAGTTTCGCGGCTACCGCCTTCGCAAGGGCACGGGCGAACGCAGCGGTCACCGTGCGTCGCCGGTCGTGTCGATGTCGCGCGGCGGCGCCGAGATCGCCGTCGCGATGCCGCATTTCTGGGAGAACTTTCCCAAAGCGATCGAAGCTGGACTCGAGGGTCTGACGCTGCGGCTTTTTCCACGGCAGTCGGCCAACGGCCACGAAATCCAGGGCGGCGAGCAGAAGACGCACACGTTCTTTCTCGCGTTCGATCGCGACCGCGTCACCCCGGTGCCGCTCGACTGGTGCCGCTCGCCGCTCCTCGCGCGCGCCGATCCGGCGTGGTACTGCGCGTCGGGCGCCGTGCCGTATTTGCTTCCCGCCGCGGAAGATCCGGACCGCGACTACGTCGCGCTCACGCAGTCAGGCGTCGACGGCCACGATACGTTCGCGCGCAAGGCCGAGAAGATCGACGAGTACGGATGGCGGAATTTCGGCGACCTCTATGCCGATCACGAAGCGGTGTTCCAGACCGCCGGGCCGCCGCTCGTCTCTCACTACAACAATCAGTACGACGGCGTCGCCGGCTTCGCGATCCGCTTTCTGCGATCGGCTGACGCGCGGTGGTGGACGCTGATGGACGATCTCGCGTCGCATGTCGCTGACATCGACGTGTATCACACCGCCGGCGACAAGGCCGCCTACAACCACGGGTTGTTCTGGCACACGTATCACTACGTCGATGCCGCGACGTCCACGCACCGGTCGTATCCGACCCATCCGACCGCCGGCGGCGGGCCGTCCGCGGAGCACAACTACCCTGCCGGTCTCCTTCTGCACTATTACCTGACCGGCAATCCGATGTCGCGGGAGACGGCCGTCGAGCTCGCGCAGTGGGTGATCGACATGGACGACGGCAGCCAGACTGTGTTCCGCTGGCTCGATCGCGGCGCCACCGGACTGGCCAGCATGACCGGTTCGCCGCTGTATCACGGCCCCGGACGAGGCGCCGCCAATTCAATCGTGGCGCTGCTGACCGGTCATCGCGCAACTCGTGACGCGAAGTTCCTCGCCAAGGCCGAAGCGCTCATCCGCCGCTCGGTGCACCCGGAGGACGATCTCGTCGAGCGCAACCTGCTCGACGCCGAACGCCGGTGGTTCTACACGGTGTTTCTGCAGGCGCTCGGCAAGTATCTCGACTACAAGGTCGAGTTGGGCGAAGTCGACGGCTCCTACGCGTACGCGCGCGCCAGCCTGCTGCACTACGCCGCGTGGATGGTCGAGCACGAATATCCGTACCTCGATCGCCCTGAGATCCTGGAATACCCGACTGAGACGTGGGCCGCCCAGGACATGCGCAAGAGCGACGTGTTCGCCTACGCGGCGAAGCATTCCACTGGCGAGGCGCGCACCCGATTCCTGGAGCGCGCGGACTTCTTCTTCCAGGCGTCGGTTTCGAAGTTGAGCAGCATGCCGACGCGCACGCTGACGCGACCGGTCGTACTGATGCTGACCAACGGGCTGATGCACGCCGGCTGTCCGCGGACGTCGAGCATGCCGGCACCCTCTGCCGCGCAGACTGCCGACTTCGGCGCACCGGAATCGTTCGTGCCGCAGAAAACGAGAGCGATGAAGCGAGCGCGCCTGATCGCCGCCGCCATGGCCGCGACGACGGTCATCGCTGCAGCCGCCGCTCTTCTCTCTTTGTTGTAGACGACGCGCCTATTCGGGACACGATCGCGCCGCACCCGCTCCACCTGACTCAACCCCAAAGATCAAGCTCACCCGAGGCCGCCCCGCGCGCACCGGTGCTGTCGCTCGAATTGAATTTTTTACTGTAAACATCGGTCTTATTTTCTGTAAGATAGCCGTCATGCTGCCGAAGAAAGAACTGCTCATCCTCGAGATGCTCGTCTCGGCAGGACCGATGTACGGGTTGCAACTCGTCGAACGATCCGACGGCGCGCTCAAGCGAGGCACGGTGTACGTGACGCTCGGGCGCATGGAGTCCAAAGGCTTCGTCGAGTCGGAGCAGGAAACGCTCGATCCCGCCGCCATTGGATTACCACGGCGCATCTATCGTCCGACGGCGCAGGGCGAGCGAATGCTCCGGGCGTGGGCGACGTTCACGCGCGAAGTGGCGTGGGAGGTGAAGCCATGACACCGGGGGCGAGACTGCTGAAGATCGCGCGATGGTTTTTCAACGAGCGCTTCAGCGCCACCGTCGTTCGTCCGACGATCGCCGATCTTCAATCAGAACTGGCCGCGGCCGGACCAGACCGCCTGAAGCGTCTGGGCGCGCGATGGCGCGGTTACTGCGCCTTCTGGACGCTGATCTTCGTCTCGCCATTTGCGTCGTGGTCCGAGGACCGGCCGCACAGCGGCAACGGCGGTGTCGCCGTAGGGGCGGCCGTCGTCACGCTGCTGACGGTGGTGACGCTCGGCGCGTGGATGGTGTTCGTGGCAGCCGCGGGCACGCTGGTCGCGTTTCTGATTCACGCTTGGTACGAGCGCCATCCCTCTGAGATTGCCGTGCCGCCCGACGCATCGGGGCGCTCACCGCAAATCAACTTCTCGTCGACCGACGTCGCTGGCAACGTCGGCGGCCTGATCTTCGTCGTCGGCAGCGTGTTGATCGTGTCCGTCGGCGTGCCGTCGGTGTTGTGGTTCCTGTTGGCGAGCACCGTCGCCGCGTGTTTCGTCGCGTGGGGCCTCGCCGTGCGGCATACGCGCGCACGAGGGGAGGACTGGACATCTGGCGGACGACCGCCGCGAGTGCTGTTGTAAGTACGTAGACCGATCTCGGACGCGCCGTCGACCGCTAATGCGTCGGAAGAACCGGCTACCGTGAGTACGCGAGCGCCGGCCGCGCGGCGCGGAAGCCGGCGGCGTCGTGCAGGATATCGACCAGCCGCGACAGGCGTTTGTCCCAGCCGAGCGCGGACAGGTTGGCGTGCATGGCGATGGCGCGGCGCTCGGCCGGCGTTCGGTTCAACAAGTCGAGAATCTGCGTGGCGAACGCATCGGCTTCTTTCGCGACGCGGCACGCCGTGGCCGATTCGCTGGGAAGCCCCTCGAACACCGCCGGCGTGACCACCGCAGGCAGACCGCAGGCAATCGCCTCGAGGACCTTGTTCTGAATCCCCCGTGCCGTCGCGAGCGGAGCCGCCGCGACCGCCGCGCGATGCAGATACGGCCGCACGTCGGGCACCGTGCCGGTCACCGTGACCGATCGATCGCGTGCGGCCAGCGCACGCACGGCCGGCGTCGGATCCGCGCCGACGAGGAACAGCGTCGCGTCGGGACGCTGCCGGCGCACGTACGGCCACACCGCGTTGGCCAGCCAGAGCGCGGCCTGCTCGTTCGGGGCATAGTTCATCACGCCGCAGAACACGACCGATGCGTCCGCCGACGGATGGGAAGCAGGTTGAAACGTGGAGAGATCGATGCCGTTCGGCACGACGTGAATCCGCGCCTCCGGCGCCAGGCTCGACAGGCTTGCCTGCTCCCGCTCGTTGACGACGAGCGTGGCCTTCGCGTGATGGGCCGCGGCCGCCTCGAAGTCGGCGAGCCGGTAGTGCTCGCGGCTGTAGACCCACGATCGTGGCGGACGGGCGACGCGCGCCAGCGCGCGCCATTTTTCAGAATCGACGTCGACGAAATCGACGACGGCCGGAATCCAGCGCAGCGAGTCCTCGAACATGAGCCGCGCCATCCCCGTGCAGTACGCGAGGACGACGTCAGGTCTTCGTTCGGCGACCATCTGGGCGAGCGTCGCACGAAGATCCGGCGCGTCGAGCAGCGCATGCGTCAGCGGCCGTGACGTCGGCAGCGCGAGCACCCCACGCACCAGACTCGGAATGCGCCGGACGCGCGCCGTCCGCACCCGCGCGACCATGCCGCGCAAGTCCCGCGCGTGCGCCTCCTCCTCGTCGTCGTGTGTGAGCGACAGGAGATCGACGTCGCCGCGCCGCGCGAGCTGCCGCGCGATGTGATAGGCACGGATCCGATCGCCGCGGTTGGGCGCATACGGCAGCCGATGGGTGAGGAACAGGACTCTCATGCTGTCATGAAACCCGAGGAGCTAGACCGCTCGTCTTTCCGCTGCGAACGTACGTCACCGCCTTGTCGCGGTGCTTGACGATGCGCGCCGGAACGCCGGCGACGACGACGCGATCGGGCACCGGCCGCGTGACGACCGCACCGGCGCCGACGATGGCGTCGCGCCCGACATCCGCCATCACCACCGCGGCGCTGCCAATCCACGAGCCGGCGCCGATGTGCACGAGCAGCGGCGAGCCCTGCTGATCCCGAATGGGAACGCCCACATCGGCGGTACCGTGACTGCGAGCTCCGCTCGGGACGTGCACGCCCGCAGCGAGCAGCGCATTCCGCTCCACGTGAACGAGGCCGAGATGACAGCGCGGACCGACGTAGGCGTTCTCGTCGAGGCGCGTATCGGCCTGCGCGAAAATCGTCCCGAACTCGACGACTGCCGTTGGGTGGCAGCCGGCGAGGACCCGAGAGAGGAACGCGCGCCGGATGTACTGACCGAGAATCCCGGGTACCCAGGCCAGCGCCTGCGTCGAGCCTTCGAGCGCCCGATCGCGACCGAGCAGCGCCGACCGGACCCAGTAGGACATCAGCGCCGGCGCGACGACGATGGTTGCCGCGCCGCGCGCCAGCGCCTTCAACGAATTGCGCACGGCGTCCTTCGATTCCTCAGTGTCACTGCACCTTGAAGACGTGCACCACCGACAGAACCGTGTTCCCGTCGATGACGTCGGTCTGGTATTGAGCGACGAAGATGCGTCCGCTCTGCTGATCGAACGCCATGCTCGCGCGCGTCACGCCTGTGGGCGCGAACGGCAGACCGTTCAGCTCCCACACCGCGTACGGCCTGACGTCCCACGGCTGCCTGGTCCCGGCCGCGACGGCCGCCAGATGGTTCGCGTCGTAGGCCCAGACGTAGTAGTGATACGGATAGCCGTGCACGCCCTTCGAGCTGTCTTCCGGGTCGTAGCAGTAGTTGTCGCCCGTCGGCGTGCCTGAATCGGGATCGATGAACGGCGTTCCCGCCAGCGCGCCGTCTTCCGTGCCCGGCCCGTAGCAGAAGTCGCCGAGACCCGGCACCGTGGGCGCGCCACCCAGACCACCGTGCCGTCCGAAGAAGAGCACGCTCCGCCATCCACTCGGAAACGCCACACCTTTGATCTCGCTCGTGCCGTTGAAGAGCGTGCTGTTCAAGCTCCACCCGTCCACGATCGGTTTGCATGCGTTCACGTCGAGACAGGGGACCAGACCCGGTTCCATCAGCGGATGCGCCGCGGGATAGAACAGCAGCGGCTTCGCCGGCAGCGGTATCGTGACGCCCAACTGTGTCGGATCGATCGTGAAGAGCGCCGGGCCGTACGACGTGCGGCTGATAACGCCGAGACAACAGTTTCCGTTGATGACCGGCCCGCCGAACGCCGTCTGCCATTCGAGCGGCACCAATCCGAAGTAGCCGTCGAAGAAGCCGGCGCCCAGACAGTTCTGGGTCTTGGTCGGATCACTTCGATCGCAGTCGGGGACGCTGACTTCATACGCGCCACGGACGTCACCGACGACGGACAGATCGGGGTTCGCGACGAAGTGCGACACGATCTGAGTCTCGAGCCCGTCGTAGTAATCGTACCCGGTGACGTACAGCTGACCCTGATACGGCAGCAGGCCGCCGATCTTCTTGGAGTTCGTGCTGCCCGGATTGATCTCGTCGACCTTCGCCTCCGTCGGATCGCTGAACGGCTGCACGTAAGTCGCGACGTTCAGGCTCGCCAGGTTCGAGGACACCACGGGCACCGGAATGCCGACCTCGGCAACCATCGCACCCTGGTTGTTTCCAGTCAGGAAGAGCGAGTCGTGCGCGGGATTGAACGCCATCGCCCAGCCACCGAAATTGAACGTGGCGAGGCCGTTCGTGAGCTCCCACTCGGTCGCGTTGGGACCCGGATTCACTCCACTCGGCAGGCGGAACGCCCCTTGGTAGACGATGTTGTTCGGCTGTACCAGCGGCGCTTTGTCCGGTGTCGGCGCCTCTTCCGTGTGCCCGATCACGAACGGGCTGAGCGACGACACCGCCGCGCAGATCGTGTGAGTGGCGAAGTCGGGGGCAGGCGCACCGGGCGCGAGTATCGTGCGATCGACGAAGACGCCGCCCTCTCCGTGCAGCACGCGAAGCTGCGCGAAGGCCGCAGCGTCGCCGGTGAACGACGAGGCGTTGAAGCAGACGGTCACGCCGCCGGTGAACTCGGCGGTCGTGCTGACGTCGAACGACAGCGCGGCGTCGATCGTGAACCGGGCCGGAAGCTGTGCCGGATCGGGTGGTGCGATCGACGAGGCGGTCGTCGTGCCGCCCTTCGTGACGTTGGCGAACGTCACCGTGGCCAACGGCAGCGTGACCGTGACGTTCTGGCCGACCGGCGTCTGGTCCGGCGGCGTTTTGCTCTTCACGGTGATCGTGACGATCGCCGACGTCGTGCTCAGTCCGCCGTTGTCGATCGCGATTGCTTTCAGCGAATGCGCGCCGAGCGCCGCGCCGCGCCACGTCACGATGTAAGGCGCCGTGAACTGAATGCCGATCGGCATGCCGTCGGCGAAGAACGTGACGAGCTTCACCTTGCCACCGTCCGTGTCGCTGGCGTCAGCGGTGATCGCGATCGGGTCGCCTTCCACGAAGCTCTGGCCGTTGGTGGGCGACGTGATCGCCACGGTCGGCGCGACGTTCTCCTTCACGGTCACCGTGACCGGGGCCGATGTCGAGCGCTTGCCGCGCTCGTCGGTCGCGACGGCGGTCAGCGTGTGCGTTCCCACCGATGCGTGGTGCCACGTCACACGGTAGGGCTCCTCCCACGCCGTGCCAATGAGATTTGAATCGACGAAGAACGCAACGTTCTTGATGCCGTCACTGTCGCTCGCATCCGCGGTCAGCCTGATGTTGACCGGTTGCGTGAAGCTGGCGCCGTCGGCGGGCGACGTGAGGCGCACGCTGGGCGGCGCGTTCTGCTTGACGGTGATGTTGACCGGCGCCGAGGTCGCCGTGAGCCCGCCGTTGTCGGTCGCGACGGCCGTCAACACGTGCGGCCCGACTGCGGGGCTGCGCCATCTGAAGGTGTAGGGCTCACGAAACGATGTGCCGATCGCCAGACCGTCGACGAAGAACGTGACGGACCTGATCACACCACCGTCGCGATCGTCTGCGTCGGCGGCGATCGTGATGCTCTCCGGCTCGATGAAGCTCGCGCCGTTGTTCGGTGCATCGATGTGCACGGTCGGCGGCGGATTCGGCCGCACGCGAATCGTGACCGGATCCGAATAACCCTGAGCGCCGACGTTGTCGGTCGCGACGGCGATCACGGTATGCAGGCCGGCAGGAACGTTCTCCCACCACACCGTGTAAGGTGCGTTCGTGGCCGTGCCGATGAGCGTCGAGCCTTCGTAATACTTGACGGATCTGACCCATCCGTCGGGGTCGTTGGCGCCCGCGGCGAGCGCGATGCTGGCCGGGGCCGTGAACTTATCGCCGGCCTCCGGCGACCACACCACCGCGAACGGGGCCTGGTTGGCTTTTTTGGGAGCTGGTCCCGCGACGAGATTCGGCGCGAGCGCAGCCATGACGAACACAATCACTCCAGCGGACACACGGACGCTAGGTCTCAACGTCACACGAGGAACCTTTCAGAGAATGATGGTGACCGACCAATCGGCCGGCGCCCTAAGACGCAAGAACAATTCCCGACGTCCGCCTGTCGATCGCCAATAAATCCAGCCTCGAGCCATGGGACCGTCCGGAAGTCACCCTCGAGGCAGACTTAGTTCATCAGAGGATTTGAACAGTGAAGACGTGGATCACCGGCAGCTCGCCGTCGCCGAATCCCTGCGACAGGAAGATGTGCCCTGTTTCCGGATCGTAGGCGGCGCCGTTCAGCGTCGCGTGCCCTTCTTCCGAAAACGGCAGCGTCAGCGACCAGGTTGCATACGGCTTCACATCCCACGGCGACTTGCGCTCAGCCTTGACCTCCGCGAGATCATTGGCGTCGTAGGCCCAGACGTAATAGCGGTATGGGAACCCGTGAGTCCCCTTCGACTCCGTCGCCGGGTCAAAGCACCACTTATCGACGCCGCCATCGGCCGGTTGTCCGACCTTCGCCTGATCGGTGGTTCCCGGGCCGTAGCAGAACGCCCCGAGCCCATGTCGTCCGAAGAACAGCACGCTGCGGGTGCTGGCGTGAAAGACCACGCCGCGAATTTCCGTTGTCCCGTTGAAGAATGGACCGGTGGCATCCCACTCGGCGAGGGGATGCCGTTGCGGATAGTAGACGAGCGGCGTCGCGGACAGCGGATTCTGGGTTCCGAGGCGCGCCGGATCGATAACGAACAGCGCCGGGCCATACGACGTCCGGCTGATCACGCCGAGACAACAGTTCCCGTCGAGCACCGGACCGCCGAGCGTGGCCTGCCACGCCGCCGGGACGACGCCCATGTAGCCCGACACGAACCCCGCGCCGATCGTGCCGATCTGGTAAGGCCCGCGCACGTCGCCCGACACGGACAAATCCGGGGCGGACACGAAGTGCGAGAGGACCTGCTCGCCGGCACCGTCGTAATACAGATACGCGGAGAGATAGAGCTGCCCTTTATACGGCAGCAGGCCGCCGACCTTGACCGTGTTGGGACCGACCTGCCCCATCTTGCCTTCGGTCATGTCGGTGAAGGGCTGCAGCAGGCTCGCCGTCTCGAGGCGCTGCAACGCCGTCGCCGATCGAATTTCCGGAATCGAGATCTCCGCGACGCGCTGGTGCCAGTCGTGGCCGACGATGAACAGCGATTTGTGCTCGGCGTTGAACGCGATCGCCGTGCCGCCGTACGCGAGGCTGGTGTCGTTGACGATCGTCGAGGGCACGCGGAAGGCGCCTTCGTAGACGAGATTCCTGGACTGCACCAGCGGTCCGCTGCCGGCGACTGTTGGTGGCGGAGGCGGCAGATGCGCGGCCTTCGCAGCAGTACTGAAGACAACGGGCAACGATCGCGTCAGCAGTCGGGCGTGCCGGAACTTGAATCCGATGAGTACCGATGCGCACAGCGCGACAGTCGTACCGAGAACGAACAGCTCCGGTGGGATTCCGAAAATTCTTCTGGTTGGCACGGGCTTGCTGAGAGCAGGGAGCAAGGAGTTCGCCACGCGCGGGCGACGGCGTCCCGGCCAGAATAGCGTGGATCGACGCGGGGGTCGATCGGTTGTCTGCGTGGCGGACGACAAAAGTCGCCCGCCACTATCAGGCACCTTCTACTGCGGCGTGAATACGACGTCGACCCAATAGTTGTTGGCGTTCGAGGTCTGCGTCGGGAACGCCGTCGCGCCGTAGACGAACACCGCGTTCGGTCCATCGACGCCGTTGGCCAGCGCGTGCAGCGGCGGATTGTCAGCGCCGCCCGAGAGGAAATAGCCGCCGTTCAGCGCGTAGTTCCCTGCGTTGGTGTGATACGAGGCGATGTAGGTCGTGTTCGCCGCAATCGCCACCGGCGTCGAGAACGTCACTTGCTGCCACCCCGACGCCGTTTCATTCGTGAACGTGGCCGTCGCGAGCAGCGTGCCGGTTCGGCTCCACAGATGTGCGACGTGCGTGCCGGTGTTCGTCGTGCCTTTGTAGAAGCGGATGCCGGTCACCACGCCGCTGACGTCGGCTCGGAATTTGACGCCGAGCTCCACCGGCTGCGAGTCGCCGGTGATGTTCGCGGGCGTCGTCGACGCACTCCAGATCGTGCACGGACACGCTGACGCGACCGCCGCGGTGGTGAACGACCAGACGAAGTTGCTCGCCAGCGCGTTGCCGGCTGTATCCTTCACGCCGCCGCTGCCACCGGTGATCGTCGCGGTGTACGTGGTGGACGCGCTCAGCGCGGAGGACGGCGTCAGCGTCGCCACGCGCGTGCTCGCGTTGTAGCTGACCGTCGCGGCAACGACCGCGTTGGCCGGATTGCGCAGCGCGAACGTTCCCGTCGTGATCGTCGACGCCGTCATCGGTTCGCTGAACGTTGCCGTCACCGACGCCGTCGCGCTGACACCGGTTGCATTGTTCGCCGGCGACGTGCTCGTCACGGTCGGCGGCGTCGTATCGGAGGGTGTCGTGTTGAAGACGACGTCCACCCAGTAGTTGTTGCTGTTGAAGGTCTGGGTCGGGAACGCGCTGGCGCCGTACACGAACACCGCGTTCGGCCCGTCGACGCCGCTTGCCAGCGCGTGCAGCGGCGGGTTGTCCGCGCCCGCGGCGGAGAAGTAGCCGCTGTTCACCGCGTAGTTGCCGGTGTTGGTGTGATACGACGCGATGTAGGTGGTATTGGCCGTGATCGCAACCGGCGACGCGAACGTCACCTGTTGCCACCCCGACGCCGTCTCGTTCGCGAACGTCGCCGTCGCCAGTCGCGTGCCGGTACTGCTCCACAGGCTCCCGACGTGGGTGCCCGTATTGGCGGCGCCCTTGTAGAAGCGCACACCGGTAATCACACCGCTGATATCGGATCGGAATTTCACGCCGAGCTCGACTGCCTGCGCGTCGCTGGTGATGTTGGCCGGCGTCGTCGATGGGCTCCAGATGGTGCACGGACACGTTGGCGGCGGCGGCGTGGTTTGTCCTGCCTGCGTCACCGTGACCGTCTGACTTGCGATCGTCAGCGTGCCGGAACGTGAGGCGGTGCCGCTGTTCGGATCGACTGTATAGCTCACCGTCCCGTTGCCGCTGCCGGCGCTGCCGGCGGTCACGCTGATCCACGCCGCACTGCTCACCGCGGTCCAACTGCATCCGGCGGGCGCCGTCACCGTTGCGCTTTGCGCGCCGCCCGCCGCGGGCGACGAGACCGACGTCGGCGAGACCGTGTAACTGCAGGTCTGCCCCGCCTGCGTGACCGTGATCGTCTGGCCGGCGACAGTCAGTGTGCCAGTGCGCGTCGCGGTGCCGCTGTTTCCGGCAACCGTGTAATTGACCGTGCCGCTGCCGTTGCCGCTGGCTCCGCCGGTGACCGCGATCCAGCTCGCGTTGCTCGCGGCTGTCCAATTGCAGCCGGCTGAAGTTGTCACGCTCGCGCTCTGCGCGCCGCCCGCCGCGGCGGCAGAGACCGACGTGGGCGAGACCGCGAAGCTGCACGGCTGCCCCTGCTGCGTGATCGTAATCGTCTGACCTGCGACGGTCAGCGTCCCAGTACGTGCGGCGCCGGGATTCGCGGCGACGCTGTACATCACGGTCGCGCTGCCGCTTCCGCTCGTGCCCGACGTAATGCTGATCCACGAGGCTTGAGACGTCGCCGACCACGCGCATCCTGACGCGGTCGTCACGCCCGTCGAACCAGTGCCGCCGCCAGTGGCCACGCTCTGCGACGTGGGCGAGACGCTGTACGAACAACCGGGGGCCGTCACGAAGCGGAAGCCGTTGGTGAACGTCCAGTTCGATCCAGCGGGATTGGTCACGGTGACGTTCACGTTCCCCGCTGCATGTGCCGGCGCTGTCGCCGTGATCGAGTTGGGTGAGACGACGACGTTCGTCCCCGGCGTACCGCCGAACGAGACCGCCGCGCCGCTCACGAAGTTCGCACCCGAGATCGTCGTCGGCGTACCGCCGCCGATCGATCCCTGGAATGGATCCAGCCAGGTGATGGCGGGACCGCCGCTCGCGGCGGTGCTGCAGACGATGCCGTTGATCTCGGGACGATGATTGCCGCACGGCGCCAGACCGCCTGCGACGTTCTGCGACGCCTGCTGGTTGTAATACACCTGGAAGTTGTCGGACGGGACGCCCTTGTATCCGTAGACCAGCACGGTGTCGCGCTGCGTGGTATTCGACTGGGCCGAGGTCTCCCAGCTCATGCCGATCGTCGTGGTGCCGAGGAAGTTGACGTTGTTCGCGACGATCGTCCGCGGCGGCAGCCAGCCGGGTCCGTTCGCGGAGTACATGGTCTTCACGACCATGTCGGATTGATTGCGCAGCGTGCTGTTCTCGACAACCTGCAAGCCCGTGCCCGCGGCCGACCATTTGATGCCGATGATCATCCCCTCGATGTCCGAGTTCACGATGCGAATGTCTCTCGCCGAGTAGTCCTCGCCGTGGACGCCGCGGCCGCAGCATCCGCTCATGGACGGGTCCTGGCCGAGAATCGTCAGCCCGTCGAAGCGGACGCGCGCGGCGGGATAGTGATAGACCGCCGCGTTGTAGACGTGCCAGATGCGCAGGTCGCGGAAGACGCTCTCCTTCGGATCGGCGGGTGCGGACGGGTCCAGGCTGCTCAGCCACCAGTAGGTGAGACCTTGCGCCGCGCCGTACACCTCGTTGTTGCTGAACTCGAGAATCGGCAGGTTGTTGCCATCGACCGCGATGTACGAGACGGGGTCCTGTCCTTTCGCGGTCGGGATACGCACCGTGCCGAGGAGCCGCATGAAGTACTTGTAGCCGTAAGCGGCCTCGGTCTCGTCGGAGTCGAAGTTTGCCGCGACGTTGCCGCGGACGTAATTGTTCGGGCCGCGGAACCAGAAGCCCTGGCCTTCGTCGCCCATGCCCAGCCGGCCACCCGTGCCGGTGCTGCGCATCACGAAGTTGCGTTCGAAGACGTTGTAGCTCTCGGATCCGGCTTCCGTCATCACCAGCGCGCCGGCGTAGTTGTAGAGGACGTTGTCGGAGATCAATCCATAGTGCGCGTCGTCGAGGCTGATCGCCCAGCGGCGCGAGTGCGCCGCCGAGCCGCCGTCCACGGCGTTGCCGACAAACGTGAACTGATAACCGTTGGCCGGAGTCGTGGCCGGCCCGATGAGATCCTCGAAGTAGACCGGATAGCGGCCGTTGGTGGTAGACGCGCGAGTTTGCGTTCGTCCGAGACTCTGGAACGCCGCGTAGCGAATGTCCACGTCGGCGCGGTCCATGAACATGGTGTGGCCCTGCGTGCCGGTGCCGATCGGCGACTGCGATCGGACGATGACGTTTCGCGTCAGGTTGCCGACGTGCGGCAGGAACCGCAGCGTGCCGTTGCCGGTCGCACCGTCGCGCGCGCCAAGGTGATTGAAGCGGAGCGCGGCCGAGAGCGTCAGCACGCGACCGTCGGCCGATACCGATGACAGCGTGAGTTCTTCCCATTGCGGTGACGTTCGCACCCAACCGGTCACTTCGTTCCAGTGCAGATGGCGGGTGTCGGGCAGGATGAGACGATCGCCCGCACTCCAGCCGGTGACGGGCTGCGCGAGCGTCAAGGTCGTGTCACCGGCTTTTGGTTCGGTGGCGAGCCGCGTCCAGGTCGGCGTTTTCTCCGCGCCGTGCATGTCCACGGTGCCGAAGCCGAGCAGTCCGGTGCCGAACTGATTCGTGTCGGTCGGCGCGCGGTTCGCGATCACGAGCTCGGCGGTCACGCCAGCCGGTATCGGCGCGGCGGTGGTGCCGATGGTCAGCGTGCCTTGTTCGTACACGAGCATCGTCGCCGCGGTGAGACGTGTGGCGGCATTCGTCCGGAATGCAAGTTGTCCCACGACGCCGACGCAGGTCAGCGCCGCGTCGCTGACCGCGTCGTAGGTCACGGAAGTTCCCGCGGCGATCCGAACCAGATCGTTGGCGGCGGGGACGCGCGCCGGCGACCAGGTCAGCGGATCGGACCAGCCACCGGACCGCACACTCGAGATCGTCGGACCGGCGCACAGATCAGGAACGCCGACCGGCACGGTCTGCGCGATCGCGTCGGCTGCACCGAGAATCACCGCGCACACGACGGCGATGCGAACGATCGCCGCGCTGCTCTGAATTCGCTTGTTGGGAGCCATGCGAGACACACCTCTCCCCTCGCGCATCAACGTGCGCAAAAAAGACATGACACGTGGGCACACTGACGCGGGCGCGTCGGATCAGAGACGCGGCAGAGAGGACGCCTCCACGGAGGTGCGCTTATGAAATCGACATCAGCGCCGCCGCCGCAGTGCCGCCGGGCTCGCGGAAGAACTGAGAGTAGGGATCAGAACCCGCGATCCACGGCGGGGGCAGAGGGCAAGAACAAGTCCAACCGACAGATTGGCTGTCGATGATTCAGGCGAGGTCGCAACGGATGCTCATGACCGCGCCGCTGTAAGAAGGTACAACCTCATTCTGTCGTGAGGGCCGACAATCGTGGCACCCGTGGCACCACCTCAGGGTGGGGGAGGCGTGGACGTCAACTGGCCGCGCGCGTCGCCACGTCGGTGTGCGCGCGCTGAACGGTAACGAGCCCCTCGTAGATCGCCTCGAGCGCGCGGGTGCGTCGATCGAACGACAGTTCGCGCTCGACGCGACTGCGAGCGGCAGAGACGCGGTCGAGCGTCGCGCGGCGATCGAGGATCGTGCGCTCTATTGCGCGCGCCAATGCACTCGAATCACCACACGGCACGAGGAGGCCGTGAATGTCATGCGTCAGGATGTCGCCCGTGCCACCGGCGGCCGTCGCCACGACCGGCGTCTCGAGCGCCATCGCCTCGAGAACGGAATTGGGTGTGCCCTCGGAATCGGAGCTCTGCGCGAACACGTCGAACGCGTGATGCAGGTGCGCGATGTCCGACCGGTGCCCGAGAAAGTGGCACCCGGTCAGGCCGAGCGCCGCGGCCCTGGCGATCAGCGGTTCGTTCAGGACGCCGTCGCCGACGATGAAGACCTTGAGCATCGGCCAGCGCTTCTGGAGCTGCGCCACTGCGGCGAGCAGCACGTCGAACCGCTTCACCTGTTCGAGGCGCCCGACTGCCCCGACGGCGATTTCCCACGGCTCGATGCCGAGCGCGCGCCGCGCCGCCGCGACCTCGCCGCGCATCCGCCGGAACTGCGCCGGATCGATGCCGTTCAAGAGCGTCGTTATCCGATCCGCCTTGACGCCAGATTTCACCAGCGTCCGGGCGATCACGCTCGAAACCGCGACCACGCGCGGGAAGAGGCGCAGCA
>Ga0075435_100001485_pt1 | contig 15073 bp, 11 predicted proteins | sample RhiMethybrSRZTD4_FD_75302 | JGI IMG/M metagenome (GOLD analysis project Ga0075435, IMG submission 75302) | Populus rhizosphere microbial communities from Tennessee, USA - Rhizosphere MetaG P. TD hybrid SRZTD4 | ecosystem: Host-associated > Plants > Roots > Rhizosphere > Soil | place: USA...
GAACAGGCCGAGCTCGCTTACGCCACCAGCGCGCTCGCCGTGCGACGGCTGCTCGATGAGGCCGGAGGGTTCGCGATCGCGAACCTGCTGCGCGATCTCGGAGACGGCGCCGACTTCAACGCGTCGTTTCTGCACCGCATTCAGCGGAGCTTCGAAGAATTCCAACCCGGACCGCTATACTGAGCGCTACCGTGGCCGAGGGAATAGCTGAGCTCATCGCGCGAATCGACGCGGCGGTTCGGCTGCGCGATCCCGCCGCGATCACGCACCGCGTCAAGCGCGAGCTCCAGGACGCGATTCACACCAACCAGATTTCCCTTCCCGATCGGTTCCACCGCGTGCGGCCCGAGGGCTATGCGCGGCGCCTCCTCCATCGCAGCGGCAGTCTCGGCTACACCGCCGTCGTCATGACCTGGGGACCCGGCCAGCAGACGCCGCTGCACGATCACGCCGGCATCTGGTGCGTCGAAGGCGTCGTCGAAGGACAGATGGATGTCACGCAGTTCGATCTCGTGGAAGAAGCCGGCGCCGCCTGCCGATTCGAAATGAAGGGCTGCGTGCACGCGTCGGTCGGAGCCACCGGTTCGCTGATTCCGCCGTTCGAGTATCACGTCCTCGCTAATGCGATCGACGAGCCGTCAATCACGCTGCACGTGTACGGCGGCGAGATGACGTCGTGTCATATCTTCGAGCCCATTGCCGACGGCCGGTATATCCGCCGTGAGCGGCCGCTCAGTTACCACGAGTGAGCGCCGCTTCCAACTCACGACCACTCAGACTCAAACCTCTCATCGCTGCCCTGTCCGTCGGGGTACTGGTGACGCTGGCCGCGATTCGAACGCTCGATCTCTGGTGGTGGCGTGCCCAGGCGCTCGGCGACGCGCGCGAGCGCGCCGGCGATCTCGCGCTGATCCTCGCCGAGTACGTCCGCGGCACCTTCGCTGCCGCCGATGCCTCGCTGCGCCAGCTCGCGCTCCACAGCCAGCGCATCGGCGGGCCGGACGCGGCGGACGAGGCGTGGACGCCCAGCCTCCTCTCCGCGCGCGCGGGCCTGCCCGGTATCGGCTCGATTTCAGTGACCGACGCGAACGGCGTCATCCGCCACTCGACGATTCCGCCGATCGTCGGACAATCGCGCGCGGATGAATACGGATTTCGCAAGCTGGCTGCCGAACCGCTGGACGACTTCGTCGTCAGCACGCCGTTTCTCTCGATCAGCGAGCCGCGGCGGTTCATCATCCCGATCGCCCGTCGTCTGACGACGCCCGGCGGCGCCTTTGCCGGCATCCTCGCCGCCACGTTCGTCCCCACGCAGCCGAGCGGTTTCTACAGCGCGATCAACGTTGGCGCGCACGGCGCCGTGTGGGTCTTCCACCCGGACGGGTTCGTGCTGTTCCGCGAGCCGTCGACCGCAAACCCGCTCGGTGAATCGGCCACCGCCAATCCGATCTTCCGGGCGGCGCACCGCTCCAACGCGGCCGGCACGATCGAAGGACCCGTGGAATCCGGCGGGCGCGTTCTGCTCACCGCCTACCACGTGATGACGACGCCGCCACTCATCGTCGCCGTGTCGCTCGATCGCAGCGAGATCCTCACCGACTGGCGCCGTCAGGCGATCGGGTCCCTCGTGTTCTTCACCGTCCTCGCGGTGGCGCTGGCGTGGATGATGGCCGTGTTGTTTCGCCAGATCGAGGCGAAAGCCGAGGCGGAACGCGCGCTCGAGCTCGTCAAGCAGAGCGAAGCCGACACGCTGAAGGACGTCAACGAGCGGCTGGCCGCCGCGCTCGGCGGCGAACAGCGCGCGCGGCGCGAGACGGAGGAGGCGAGCCGCCTGAAAGACGAGTTCCTGATGACCGTGTCGCACGAGCTGCGCACGCCGCTGACCGCCATCTCCGGGTGGGCGCAGATGCTCGCGGGCGGCGCCCTCGACGACCGGCAGAAAGCGGCGGCGATTCAGACCATCGCCCGCAATGCGCGCATCCAGACGCGGCTCGTCGAGGATCTGCTCGACATGTCGCGCATCATCGGCGGCAAGCTCCGCCTCGACGTGCGCGCGATCGACCTCGAAGACGTGATCCGGCACGCAATCGAAAGCGTCCAGCCGGCCGCCGATGCCAAACAGGTGACGCTCGAGAGCGTCTCCGCCGGCGGGACGATGGCGATCGTCGCCGACGCCGAGCGGCTGCAACAAATCCTCTGGAACCTGTTGTCGAATGCTATCAAGTTCACGCCGAGCGGCGGCCGCGTCGAGGTGCGGCGGGAACATGCGGAAGGGGCGGTCGACATCATCGTTCGCGACACCGGCGCCGGCATCGCACCGGAATTCATTCCGCACGTGTTCGAACGATTTCGACAAGCCGATGGCGGCGCGCGCCGCCGGCACGGCGGCCTCGGTCTCGGGCTCGCGATCGTGCGGCACCTCGTCGAGCTGCACGGCGGGACGGTGCGGGCCGAGAGCGGGGGCGAGGGCCACGGCGCCACGTTCGTCGTCCGGCTGCCGATCAGAACGACGGCCCCCGCGCCCGACACGAGCGCGTCAAAGATCGATGTCGGCGAATAGATCGGCGAGGTGCTTCAGGCGGTAGCCGCCGTCAGCGGGGTTGTGATAGCCGACGGCGCGCTCGTCGGGCGAGAGCGTCGCCGCATCCTTCATCGGCTCGAATTGATGGCCCTCGTGCCACTCGTTGAACGAATTGATGTAGGTGAGAAAGAATCCGTGCTTCACGTTCGCCAGACCCGCCGTCGTCTGCACCGCGATCGTCGTCTGGAACGCGTCGCTGATGCGCACCATGCTGGCGCGCGCCGCGCGTTCGCGATCGGTGGCCTGGGACCAGTTGTAGCTCACCGCGCCCGGCTCGAACGGAGTCGGTGAGTAGCACGAGCCGGGCTCGACGTCCCGCTCGAGGATGACGTCGAAGCCGGGGTTGATGTTGAAGGAGAACACCAGATCGCGCGACGTGCACGCGCTCGCGTGATCGGACCACGAGTCCGGCGCGACGAAGTTGTCGTAGATCGCGATGCCGTCGAACCCGCTGGCGCGCGTGCGATCGAAGTTCAGCGAATCGGCGAGCAGCGTGATCCGATCGAAGTCGCCGCGAAATGTCTCGCGGACGCGATCGGTCTGCAGCCGCCACACCGCATCGGCGGCGTAGTCGCCGACGGTGTAGCGGACGCCGTGGCAGTCGGTTCCGGTCTCCGGCACGATCGTGCGGAACGACTTGAATACCGGTCCGACCTTCCCGTCCGCGTGCTGCAGCAGCAGGAAACAGTCCCAGCTCCGGCGATCGCCGTACTCCTTGAGGAGATATTGAATGTCGCGGGCGTAGTTCGCCGAATGGTTGTCGGTGTAGGGCTCGAGGTGAAACGCGACGTGGATGTCGTGCGCGGCCATCACGTCCATCAGCACCGGAATCGTGCGATCGGTGAGGTCGCCGGGCCCCCACCAGCTGACGTTGATGGCGCCGACGCCGATGTCGGCGATCCATCGCGCATGCTGCTCGATGACGCGCGGGTCCGCCGAGCGGTAGGCGCCGAGCCGAGGCATGTAGTTCGACGCGACGTCGATCGGCGGATGCCGTTTGGACTGATCCCAGTGCTGGTACGGCGCGGTCTCGTACCACGGGTAGTACTCGAAGACGAAATGGCGCCGCAGATCGGGAAACCGATTGTGCAACTGCCGCGCGCGGCCGGCCTGCGGCACCGCCACCGCGAGCGCGGGGGCGGCACACACACCAACGCCCGCCGCCGCGAGCGTCTCGAGAAATTCCCGGCGTGACGGGTTCACAAGCGGTGATCATAGCCTGCTAGACTGAGGCCGGTGCCGACAGAAACGTCATCGCCGATCGACGCCCGCGCCGCGGCCATTGCCGAGCTGAAACGGTTGGTGGGGAGCCGCGCCACCGACGCGGCCAGCGTGCGCGAACATCACAGCCGCGGCGAGTCGTATCACGCGCCGGCGGCTCCCGATGTCGTCTGCTTCCCGCACACGACGGACGAAGTCGTGGACATCGTCAAAGTCAGCGCCCGCTACGGCCTGCCACTGGTGCCGTTCGGTGCGGGCACGTCGCTCGAGGGGCATGTGCACGCGGTGCGCGGCGGGATCACGATCGATCTCCGTGAGATGAACAACGTCGTGCGCGTCAGCGCCGACGATCTCGATGCGACCGTCGAGGCCGGCGTCACGCGGAAGCAGTTGAACAAGGCGCTGCAGAACACCGGGTTGACCTTTCCCATCGATCCGGGCGCCGACGCGACGATCGGCGGCATGGCCGCGACGCGCGCGTCAGGGACGACGGCGGTGCGTTACGGCACCATGCGCGAGAACGTGCTCGGCCTCACGGTGGTGCTCGCCGACGGATCGGTCATCCACACCGGATCGCGCGCGCGCAAGTCGTCGGCGGGCTACGACCTCACGCGGCTGTTCGTCGGATCGGAAGGCACGCTGGGCGTGATCACCGAGGTCACCGTCCGGCTGCACCCGCTGCCCGAAGCCGTCTCGTCGGCGGTATGCGCGTTCGACTCCATTGGCGGCGCGGTCGAAACCGTGATCGCGACCATCCAGCTCGGCATCCCGGTCGCGCGCATCGAGCTCCTCGACGAGGTGCAGATGGACGCGGTCAACCGCTACTCGAAGACGAGCTACGCCGCCGCGCCGACGCTGTTCTTCGAGTTCCACAGCGACAGCGGGCGGCACGTCGCCGATCAGGCGGACGCGGTGCAGGCCATCGCCGCCGAGCGCGGCGGCCGCGGATTCCAGTTCGCGACGCGGCTCGAGGATCGCGAGCGGCTCTGGCAGGCGCGGCACGATGCGCTCTACGCGGCGCTGGCGCTGCGGCCGGGGGCGCGCGCCTGGACCACGGACGTCTGCGTGCCGATCTCACGGCTGGCGGAGTGCGTCCTCGAGACCAAGCGCGACAACGCCGGCGCACCGTTTCCGATCTGCCTCGTCGGACACGCCGGCGACGGCAACTTTCATCTCCTCTACGTGCTCGATCCCGACAGCCCGGGCGAGCTCGAACAGGCGCACCTGCTCAACGAACGGATGGTGATGCGGGCGCTCGCGATGGGCGGCACCTGCAGCGGCGAGCACGGCGTCGGCTTCGGCAAGATGAAATATCTCGAGGCCGAGCACGGCCTCGCGCTCGAAACGATGCGCACGATCAAGCGCGCGCTCGATCCCGACAATCGGATGAATCCCGGAAAGATGATCGACATCAGCGGCTGATCACTCATGCACACACACAAGACTCGGACGGCGCTGTTCGCACTCATCGTGATCGCGTTCATCGCGTCGTCGGCCCGCGCCAGCGAGCTGAGCGACGACCTGAAGGCGCGCCGCGCGCGCGTGATGGAGAAGCTCGGGCCCGACGCCATCGCGATCCTCTGGAGCGCGCCGGGGGCGCGCTACTCGCTCGACATCGACTACGAATACCGGCAGGACAGCAACCTCTATTACCTGACCGGGATCACGCAGGAGGAAACCATCCTCGTGCTGATGCCCGGCAACGAGTCGAAGCGCGAGATCCTGTTCGTCTGGGATCGCAACCCGCTCCGCGAGCACTGGACCGGTCATCGCCTGACGCACGAGGAAGCGACCGCGCGCAGCGGCATCGAGACGATCCTCGATTCGAGCCAGTTCGACGCCTTCATCGCCGCGATCCTCGAGCGGCGCGGCTCTGCCGCGGTGGACAACAAGCAGGCCGCGAAGTTCTTCGACGCGCTCGCCGCCGGCCGCGGCCGCGTGGCGTTGACGCTCGAGACCGGCCGGTCCGTGAACGATCCGCTCACCCCTGCGCTCGAGTTCGCGCGCAAGATCCGCGATCGCTTCGTCGGATTCCAGGTGAGCGACGCGACGCCGATCCTGACCTCGCTGCGGCTGGTCAAGACGCCCTACGAGCGCAGGATCCTCACCGCCAGCCTGGAGATCTCCAGCGACGCTCAACTCGCGGGCATGCGGGCGGCGCGCTCGGACGCCTACGAGTACGAAGTCGTCGCCGCGATCGAAGCAGTGCACCGATCGCGCGGCGCCGTCTCGTGGAGCTATCCGTCGATCGTCGGCAGTGGACCCAACGCGACGACGCTGCACTATCACGGCGGCGAGCGCCAGATGCACACTGGCGATCTCGTCCTCGTCGACGCCGCCGCGAACTATCAGTACGCCTCGGGCGACATCACCCGCACCTATCCGGTCAGCGGCGCTTTCTCGCCCGAGCAGCGCGACATCTATCAGATCGTCCTGCGCGCGCAGGACGAGGGCATCAAGGAGGCGAAGGTCGGATCGTCGCTCGAAGAGATCCACAAGAAGACCGTGGACGTCGTCAAGGACGGCCTTCTGAAGCTCGGGCTGATTGCGGACGCGAGCGGCGATCAGTACAAGATGTGGTACACGCACGGCTCCACGCACTACATCGGCCTCGACGTGCACGACGTCGGCGACCGCCGCGCGCCGCTGGCGCCCGGCATGACATTCGTCATCGAGCCGGGGATCTACATCCGGCAGAGTGCGCTCGACATCCTGCCGCGCACGCCCGAGAACAACGCGCTCATCGAGAAGATTCAGCCCGCGGTCAAGAAATATGTGGACATCGGCATCCGCATCGAGGACTCGTTCCTGCTCGAAGAAAGCGGCGTGCGGAGGCTATCGGCGTCGGTGCCGCGAACGATAGAAGAGATCGAGGCGTTCCTCCAGAAGCGCCAGCCCCGCGCCACCACCCAGAGGTAAGCGATGCGACGTTCGACGTTCCCGGTTCTTCGGTGGAAGTTCTCAGTTCTGCTCGCGCTCGCCATCGCGGCGAGCGTGTTGACGCCGGCGCAGGCCGCGGCGCGCAGCTTCCTGTGGAAAGTCACGGGTAAGAACGGCGGCGTCGTCTACCTCGCCGGGTCGGTGCACATGCTGACACCGGCGCACTACCCGCTCGCGCCCGCGTTCGATGCCGCATACAAGGACTCGGACCTGCTCGTCGAGGAGCTCGACATGGCGGAGCTCCTCGCACCGACGACCCAGATGGCGTTCCTGTCGAAGGGGATGCTCAGCTCGGATCAGTCGCTCGACAAGCTGGTCTCGCCGGCCACCCTCGCGCTCGTCAACAAGGCGCTCGCCGATCTCGGTCCGGCTGGCGAGATGCTCAAGAAGTTCAAACCATGGCTGCTGGCGATGACGCTCGAGCAGCTGGAGATGCAGAAGGCCGGCTACGACGCGAGCCTCGGTCTCGACAAGCACTTCTACGATCGCGCGCAGGAGAACAACAAGTCGGTGCAGGGGCTCGAGACGGCCGAGTACCAGATCTCCCGCTTCGAAGGGCTGACGATGGAACAGCAGGATCACCTGCTGGCGGAAACGCTCAAACAGCTGGAGACGGAGAAGACGAGCATCACCCGACTGCTCGACGCGTGGAAGAGCGGCGATGCGCCGACGGTCGAGAAGATCGTCCTCGCCGATCTCAAGAACGATCCGGTGCTGTATCAGCGGCTGCTCGTCGAGCGCAACCGCAACTGGCTGCCGAAGATCGACGATCTCTTCGCCCGCAAGGGCCGCGCGTTCGTCGTCGTCGGCGCCGCCCACCTCGTCGGCCCCGACGGTCTTCTGTCGATGCTCAAAGGCAAGGGCTATACGATCGAACAGCAGTAGTGAACGCGAGGCCGACGACCCTGAACGCGGCGGTCAAGGTTCGAGGCATCTGCCGCGCGTGAGCAGGTGATCCGCCGCTACACGGATCAACGGATGCCCTGCGTCGCGGGCGCGCGTGAGCTGACGGCGTGCGTCGGCGGCGAACGTGTCGCGCTGCGCTTCGGTCCCGGAGCCTTCCAGCTGGCTCGCACACAGTTTGCGGTGGCCGGCGATCAAGTTCAGATACGGCGCGAGCCACGGCTGCGGCAGATCACGGAGAAGGTTGTCGATGAAGGCGGCTTCGAGCCGAGGCGAGTCGGCCATGCCTTCCCATATCTCGATGTGGGCGTCTGACGCGTACGAAGCGGCGATTCGCGCGCTGTCGCGGCGCGGAAACAAGCAGAAGAGGACGCGCTCGATGCCGACGCGGTCCATGAACAGTTCCTGTTCCAGCGTCGAAGGGTTCCGCGGCGGCTTGAGCGCACTTCGAAACGTCTGCTCGCGGCTGCGATACTCAGCGAGCCTGGCCTGCACGTCAGCGGGCAGGTCGCGCGTCTGAGCCGCGGGCGCCATCGGATTGACTGCCCACAGCAGCGCGTCGGCAACCGCTGCCGAACCGGTCGACTGCGGCGCGGTCGCCGCCAGACGCAGCAACGACACAATCAGGACGGCAAGCACGCCTTAGCGTAACGCCGAAGCCGACCCCTTGCGGCCTGGCCGACCGGACTGATAGAGTGCGGACGCTGCACCGCAGCAGGTTGGCGCGGCCACCCGCGCACGGAGGTTGTGATGTAGAGCGTGATTCCCTGACAAACGCCAACAGCACAGGACCAGGTCCTGTTTACCGCTGATTGACAAGCCGTCGTGGCACGCGATGCCCGGCGGCTTTTGTATTTCCGGCGTTGTTTTTTCCCGAACGCACACAAAGGAGACCGCACATGAGCGAGAACACGATGCAGGACCGCGTGACGAAGACGCCGGTGGTCTACACGATGCCCGGGATGGCGGACGTGACCGTTCGCCGGGAGACCTATCGAGTCACCGATACAGGCGCACTCACCATCGATCTCTACTGCCCGCCCGCGGCGGCGCGTGGAGCGCGAACCCCCGCCGTCGTCTTCGTGAGCGGATATCCCGACCTCGGCGCTCAGAAGATGTTCGGGTGCCCGCTCAAGGACATGGCGTCGTACGTGTCGTGGGGACGACTCGCGGCGGCGTCGGGAATCGTGGGTATCACCTACGAGAACAGAGATCCGGCCGCGGATGTCCACGCCGTCTTTCAATACATCCGCCACAACGCCGCGTCATGGGGGATCGACGAGAACAGGATTGCCGTCTGGTCGTGCTCCGGCAACGTGCCGAATGCGCTGTCCGTCCTGATGCAGCCCGGCCAGGATTACCTGCGATGCGCCGTTCTCTGTTACGGACTGATGCTGGACTCCGACGGATCGACGATCGTGGCCGCCGCGGCGTCGCAATTCCATTTCGCGAATCCGAGCGCGGGAACATCGGTCGACGATCTGCCGCGCGCTCTTCCGCTGTTCGTCGCGCGAGCCGGCCGCGACGAGTTTCCCGGCTTGAACGACACCATCGATCGATTCCTGGCGGGAGCGTTGCGCTGCAACCTGCCGATCACGTTCGTCAATCATGCCGAGGGACCGCACGCGTTCGACATGTTCGACGACAGTGCGGCCTCTCGCGAGATCGTCAGGCGGATCCTGTCGTTCCTCCAATTTCATCTTCTGACATCGGCGGCTACGACGGCGGCTTCTGCGGAAAGTGTTTCTCGTACCACTTGATCGAGCGATCGATCTGATCGACGACGTGCTTCGATTCGCGGATGCCGTGGCCTTCGCGCGGATAGCGCACCATGACCACCTCGGTGCCGACATCCTTCAGCGCGATATAGAACTGCTCGGCCTCCGCGATCGGCACGTCGTTGTCGTTCTCGCCGTGCATCAGCAGCGTCGGCGTGTGCGCGTTCGCGACGTGGCGAATCGCGGAGCGCTGCAGCAGCGTGTCCATCAGGTTGCCCTGATGCGGATAGACGCCCCACTCCATCGCCTCGTACTGGTTGTAATAGGTCATGTAGTTGTAGCTGATGATGTTCGTGATGGCGGCGGTCGGAATCGCCGCCTTGAAGATGTTGGTCTGCGTCGGCAGCCACGTCGACAGCTGACCGCCGTAGCTCGTGCCCTCGACGCCGAGCCGATCGCGATCGATCCACGGATAGCGGCGCAGCGCCGCGCTCACGCCGTAGAGCACGTCCTGCCCTTCGTTGCCGTTCTGATCCGCGAACACGGCATCGGCGAACGCCTGACCGTAGCCGGTTGAGCCGCGGTAGTTGACCATCAACGTCGCCCACCCGCGCGCGGCGTAGACCTGGTTCTTGAAGTTGAACGCCGGACCCTGCTGGCCGTGCGGTCCGCCGTGAATGTTGACGATCAACGGGTACTTCGTCCGGCCGGCGCCGGACGCCGCGTCGGCGGCGAGACCGATCGGCTTGGTCAGAAACGCTTCGACCTCGAACTTGTTGTCGTTGGAGATGAACGTGAATGCGTCGACTTCGGCGATCGGTTTGTCGCGCAGCACGGCGGCATTGAGGTCGGTCATCTTCTTGCCAGTGACGTAGAGCTCCGCCTGGTCGGCCGGCGTAGCCAGCGCGTACGCGACGGTGTTCCCCCGCGCTGAAAATGAACCGACGGTGCCGCGCTCGTTGACGACGATCTCCGCTTTGCCGCCGTTGACCGGCATCCGATAGAGGCGCACGTTCCCGCGATCCTGTACGGTGAACAGCACGGCGCCGTTGTCTGGCGTCCACTCCGGCACGCCCTGACGATTGTCGATGCTCGCGCCGACGTCGCGTCGGTTCGTGCCGTCGGCGTTCATCACCCACACATGCGTGTCCTCCATCGTCGTCTCACGATCGGTGAGGCCGCGCTTCGTCGCCTGGAAGGCGATCATCCTGCCGTCGGGCGACCACTGCGGGTGGTACTCGTTGCTCTCCGTCGCGCTCAGGCGTCGGACCGACTTGTCGGCGAGCTTCAGCGCGTAGACGTCGTAGTTGAAGAACTCGTCATCGTCCGCGTCGCGATTCGTGAGGAACAACAGCTCCTGCCCGTTCGGCGACCAGTCGATCGAATGCTCGTAGCCGTTGCCGTCGGTGAGCTGATCGATCCGACCCGACGCCACGTCGACGACGAAGAGATGAAGCCGGCGGTTGTCGTTGAAGTGCGTCATCCCTTCGGCCGCGTCGGGCTTGTAGAGATACCGGGTGATGACCATCGGGTCGCCGGTCGTGTCGGCGGTCTCCGGGCCCGGTACGGCTGACACGAACGCGATTCGCTTGCCGTCCGGAGACCAGGCGGCGCTCGTGCTGCTGCCGGGCAGCGGTGCGTTGGTCCCTGTCACTTCGGCGAGCAGTCGTGCGCCGGTGCCGTCAGGCTTCGCGATCACCAGGCCGCTTTTCCCGCCGGCGCGGCCGCGATAGGCGATCCATTGGCCGTCCGACGACCACTGCGGATCGCCGGACGATTCCTTGTCGGCGCCGAAGCGGACGCTCTTGCCGTCAGCCAGCGTCATCACCGAGAGCTGACCGTAAGGCCGGCCGGGACCGTCGTTGTTGTCGACGACGTACGCGACGCGCGTGCCGTCGGGCGAGAGTTGCACGCTCGTCACCGATCGCAGCTTCAGCAGGTCGCTGCTCTGCAGGGCGTTCGAGCGGTTCTGCGGCGACGCGACGTGCGGACCGGCGATCGCCAGTGCCGCAGCGACGATCAACTGATGTGGGCGCAGGAAGGTTGTCCTAAGCATGCCGCGCATTTTATCGCCTGACCGAACAACCGGTCAGACCCAGGTCAGACTCAGGTCAGACCGCGGTCAGACTCGGGTCAGACCGTGGTCAGACCGTGGTCAGACTCGGGTCAGACCGCGGTCAGACTCGGGTCAGACCGTGGTCAGACCGTGGTCAGACCCAGGTCAGACCGCGGTCAGACCGTCGAAGGGATCGTCCTAGTCGGCGAGGACGGTTCGGGCGGAGCGCATCGACACGCGTTCCCAGACGCGGCGGATCGCCATCCATTCTTCGGGAACGAGTGCGCGGACAATCACGATGGCGGTGGCGTAGGCGAGCGCGTATGCCCCGCCACAGACGATCACCACGGCCGCCGGCGGCGCAGACAGGAGCGCGAGCCGGACGGCCGCCGCGACGAGGGCGGCTGCGGCCGCTGCAGCCGCGATGCGGCCGAGCGCCGCGAACGGCGCGAAATCGGCGCGGCGGAGATGCATGACGCGGCTCAACCTGACCGCGGCCGCGACCGTGCCGACGACCTGGGCCGCGACCATGACGACGATCGTGCCGACCAGGCCAAGGCGGCCGATTCCGATCGCGAACGCCACCACGGTCGCCGCGAACAGGACGAGTCGAATCTTCAGCAGGAAGAATCGCTGCTCGGCGTAGGCGCGCGTAATCGGATCCAGCACGATCACGCCGGTCGGAATCACCGTGAGGTAGATCGCGAACACCGGCCAGCTCGCCAGGTACTGTCTCGTGAACAACAGGACAATGAACTCGCGGCCGACCACGATGAGGAAGGCGTACATCGGAAAGTAGACGAGCGCCAGCTTGCGCGCGACGCTGGCGACGAGGCCGATAATCGGCCGCGGATCCTGCTCCTGCTCGAGGCGGCTGACGCGGGGAAGCATTACCGAGCCCACCGATTCGCGGAGCAGACCGATCAGCGGCAGATTGAAGACGCCGACCGCGAAGATCGCATACGCCGTCGCCCCGAACGCGTGCGCCACGAAGTAATGCGGGACGTCGTTCTGGAGCTTGAACACCAGCGCCGACAAGCCGAGCGGCAGCGCGTACGAGGCTTGCGATCGCAGCAGCGGCCAATCGAACTCCGTCCAGAACCGGGGATAGTGGCCGTGCATGTAGACGACGAGCACCGCGATCTGCAGGACACCGAGCACGACTCCCGCATCGATCAGCGCTCGCACCGAACCGGCGGTGAGCGCGGCGAGCATGAACGCCGCCGTCCGCACCGCCTGATTGCCGATGATGAACGCCGTCGAGGCGCGCACGTCCTGGCGGGCGACGGCGATGATGTCGAGGAACGATCCCACCGTCCACGTCAGAATCACCAGACCGATCTGCGCCGCGTACGGCACCAGCGCGTGGCTGTCGAAGAGGCGTTCGAGCACGCCCGGCCACAGCCACAACGCGGCGGCCGCCAATCCTCCGACGGCCGCGTGCACCAGCATGATGTGCATCACGATCGATCCGTGACCGTCGCGGCCGCGCGGCAGGAAGTAGAACGCGCTCATGCCGAAGCCGAGCGGCAGGATCGTCGTCGCGGTGCCGACGATGAGGAACGCCTGCTTGTAGAGGCCGAACTCGCTCTGGGAGAGCGTCCGCACGAGCACGAGCGGCAGCGCCATCGTCAGAGCGAAGCCAATGGTCTTGGCGATCAGGAGCCAGAATGCTTGAGCCGTGAGCGAGCGGGTGCGAGGAGCCGGCATGTCAGCCTGCCGATACCTGCGCGATGAGCTGTGAAATCCGCTCCACGCGCTCGTCCCACGTGTTCTGGCTGGCCATCCTCTGACGATGAGCCACGCGCTCGGGCGAACGATCGTGGATCGCTTCAGCGATGCCCTCGATCCACTCGTCCGCCGTGTTGGCAAACGTGATCAGCTCCCCGAACGGCTCGAGCGCCGCGAGCGGTTTGCTGACGACTGGCTTTCCTGCCGCCATGTACTCGTACGCCTTGAGCGGATCGGCGAGCTGTTTGTTCTCGGTGAGGACGTAGGGAATCAGGCAGGCATCGAACGCCTTCAAGTACGACGGCAATGCCGACAGGGCGCGACGGCCGACCAGGTGGACGTTCGGGAGCGATGCGAGCGCCGACAGCGCCGGCGATTGCGCACATGCCGGCCCGACGACGACGAACGTCCAATCGGGGCGGCGACGGAAGACCTCTTCGAGCAGCGCGGCGTCGAAGTAGTCGGGCACGATGCGCGTGACACAGCCGATGATCGGGTGAGGCAAGTCGCGCACGTCAGCCGCCACAGGCAACTCGGGATCCTGGGCGGTCGCGAACAAATCGTAGTCGACGCCGTTGCGAACCAGATGCGTGTTCGCATTGACGGCGCGCTTCCTCTCGTACAGTCCCTCGGATACCGTCAGGACGAGATCGGCCGACGCGAGCAGCTCCGCTTCGTCGTCCTCGACCTTGGCGCGGTCGGCCCCCGTGAACGCCGCGTACTCGTCATAGCAGTGATACACAACCGCGCGTGCGCCGTCGATCTCTCGAATCACCTCGGCGAACGACGGATGCCAAATATAAAGGACCGGCCGTTTCATCCCCAGCCGATCCAGGATGCGCGTCATGGCCTGCGACCGCAGATGCCGCGACACGCGATCGACGCGCGGGAATCGATACGTGTACGGGAGCCATCGGGGAGGTCGATAGGTGTGCAGTGTGTCGCTGATTCGGGTCAGCGCACCACCGTCCGCGCTGTCGCGAAAAACGTCGCGCAGATACCAGGGCGACGACGTGAACAGCACGCGGTTGCGCCGCGCGAGCCTCGACATCACGTGGTGGCGGCAGCGCGGGACGTCCGTCCACCGGTCGACGGCAAAGGAAACGATCGATGCGCCTTCGAGCGCCGACTTGAGGTAGCCGCGGTGAGGAAAAATGGAATTCTCGAACTCAGCCGTGGCCTTCGAGACACGATTGACAAGCGGAGCCGACATCTCGGGCGTGGAGGTGCAAGGGCGGATCCAAGCTGGTCGAGCTATCATTCGCCCGGAGGTTTCCATGCGCCGCACCGCCCCCCTGGCCCTGCTCGTCGCGCTTGCGCTCACCCCCGCGGGTCGCGCGGACGGCAAGAAGTTCTGGTCTCACGTCGAGGCGCTGGCCGGCGACGCCATGGCCGGACGACTCGCCGGCTCCCCCGAGCACAGACGCGCGGCTGACTACGTCGCGAGCAATTTCGCGAGCGCTGGACTCGAGCCGGCCGGCGTCGGCGGCAGCTTCATTCAGCCGGTCACGTTCAAGACGCGGCGCTTCGTCGAGGCGCAATCCCGCCTGGCGGTCGTTCGCGCCGACGGGAAAGTGGAGGCGCTCTCCTTCGCCGACGACGCGAACATCAGCATGCGCGTCGATCCCGCGGCGTCGATCGATGCGCCGATGGTCTTCGCCGGCTACGGGCTGAGCGTGCCCGAGCAGCACATCAACGACCTGCAAGGGCTGAATCTCAAGGGCGCGATCGTCGTCTACATCAACGCGACGCCGAAATCGCTGCCGGGCCCGCTGCAGGCGCACTTCGGCTCGGCCGGCGAGCGCTGGAAGATGTACAAGGCCGCCGGCGCGATCGGCACGCTCGGCATCGCCAACCCGAAGAGCATGGACGTGCCGTGGTCGCGATCGACGCTGTCGCGGACGCAACCGCAGATGGCGCTGG
>Ga0075435_100001486_pt1 | contig 15064 bp, 15 predicted proteins | sample RhiMethybrSRZTD4_FD_75302 | JGI IMG/M metagenome (GOLD analysis project Ga0075435, IMG submission 75302) | Populus rhizosphere microbial communities from Tennessee, USA - Rhizosphere MetaG P. TD hybrid SRZTD4 | ecosystem: Host-associated > Plants > Roots > Rhizosphere > Soil | place: USA...
TACGGGCGGGCAGGAGCGCTGACAACATCAACTCCGCGCGGAATCTTGAACGCGAACTCCTTATCGGCAATGCCCACATTTTCCTTCAGGTTCGTAAAGGAAAAGCTCGATTTTCCTCCCTGCGCGTCGATGGTCTGGAGGCCGCGGATGTCGAGCGACGCCGGATCGACCACCAGCGTGAGCCAATCGTAGTCCCGTTGGCGGGCCTTCGGCACGAGTTTCAACGCGCGGCTGCCCGTCGCCATTCCAGGGGGCGCCTCGACGAGCGATGGGGTGAAATCGCGGGTCAGGCTGCCTTTTCCGGCCAGAAAGAGCGTCGGCGTGCTCGCCTCGTCGTCGGGAGGCACCGACGAGATAATCACCTGTTTGTCCTGCGGGATATACGAGTACATCTTCAGCCCGTCGGAGACGAACTGCTTCTGCTCCGGCGTCGTGTAGTCCCAGCGCATCTTGCCGGGCTTTTTCACCAGCAGGCGCCCGCGTTCGGTGATTTGCTTGCGCAGCACGCCCCCCTCGTAGACATGCGTGAAGTCGGTGGTGAAGTCGTGGATGCCGTCGATTTTCTTCTGCAGCGCTGCCGCAAGCTCGGCTGCAGTTGGCTCGGCGGCGCGCGGCGCGGCAACGAGAAGAACAGCAATCAAAGGAACGAACCGGCGCATGAGGCCACCATACCATCAGACGGAGCGCGAAGGCTTCGCCAGATGGAGCGCGAAGGCTTCAGCCGAGCGTTGGTCTACCGCGGAAGCCGTTCGATCGCCTGAAGGGTTCGCGCTCTATCGGGATTGCGAATACCGACCAGATACCGCGGCTGCGGCGCGAAGATGTTCGACGCATACGCCGTCCGCAGCGGACGTCCGGACGCGTCGAACGCGACGAAGCTGACGCCGCGCTCGACGATCAGCGTGTGCTGGCGCGCGGCCACGACGTGGCCGAAACCCATGCGACGAATCGTGTCGGACGTGAGCCACGACTCCATGCGGATCTCCACGCCGGTCTCAGCAATCCGCAGGCGCTGGCGGAACGGTCGCGTACTTTGGACGGCGACCTGCGGCGGCCGGCCGGTCACCCCGGCGAACGCCGCGTAATCGGCCTCCGGCAATCCCACCGGCGATCCGGCGAGCGATTCGAGCAGCCGCGCCAACTCGACGCGATCGAGCGCGAGATCTCTCGAGGGTCGCAGCACCGTGACCACGTAGCGAGTGTCCGCCGGCAGATCGCGGGCCGCGTCGCCGAGCCGCGGCACGACGACGCGCGGATCCGGCGCAATCGACAGCAAAGGCCCGTACGCCGCCTCCGCGGCGGCGCGCGCACGCTCGGTGAGCGCGACTGCGCGGCCAATCGCCGCGTTGTCGGCGACGAGCGCCGGCGCGTACAGCAGCACGTCCGGCATCCGCGTCCACGCGATCTCGGGCCGCGGCACGCTCGCGAAGTACGACAGTCCGTTTTGAACCTGCCAGTTGAGATCGGCGATGAGAATGGCTTGCCGGTCGTCGAGGCCGGAGGTCAGCGCCGAGATCACCTCGGTCGGGCGCCAGTCGCCGCTGCGATCGAGGGCGGGGAAGTCGCGATAGGCGCGCACGCCCGCGTCGGTGACTAGCAGCGCCGCCGCGATCGAGGCGGCAACACGGTTGAGGCGAGCGAACGCCGTCACTGCCGGCGCGGCCGCGAGCGCGATGCAGAGATGCGACGGCAGGTAAAAGACGTGCGCGTCGCCCACGTTGTAGCTGTAGGCGAACGCGAGGTTTGCCGCGAACAGCATGGCGATGAGGAGTCCGCGCCGCCAGTCGCGCCGCGTCAACACGGCGAGTCCAATCGCCGCAACCACCGGCCCGGCGACTCCGAACTGCTGCCTCAGATCGAACCAGTACATCGCCGCGTGATCGCTCATCAGCGTCCGCGGCACGTTCATCACCATCGTGTCGCGCCAGTCGGTCTTGGTGACGTCGAACCAGAACCGGCGCAGCGCTTCGACGACGCCGTCGGGCGGGTCCGGCAGCAGCCAGAGCGCGTGCAGGTTCCAGATGTACTGCGCGCCGCCAACGGCGGCGCACAAGGTGGCGATCGCGACGATCCGCGGCGCGAACATCGATCGCCAACCGTCCGGTGCCGCCACCAGCAGGAACAGCGTGAATCCGGGCGCCAGCAGAATCATCGACAGGTGGTTGCCGAAGGCGAGCGCGTAGACAGCGAAAAACGCGACCAGCCGTCCGATGCGGGGCGCATTCGACCACCGCAGCACGAGCAGCAGCGTTGCTGCGACGAACGCGATGTGCAGCGCGTAGACCTCGGCGATGATCGCCTGGCTCCAGAAGGTGTACGACACGGCGAAGAGCAGCGCCGCCGCCGCGCCAGCCGCGGCCGATCCCGACAATTCCGCTGCCGCCAGAACCACGATGCCGCACGCGATGGCGCCCTCGAGCGCCGACGCGAGATTCAGCGCGCGCGCCGGTTCCATGCGCGTGATCCACACGATGGCTTTGCCGAGCGCGAAGTACAACGGATAGGCGTTGCGGGGCGTAACCAGCGGTGCGGCGACGACGGTCTGGAACGATCCGGTATCACCGAAATCGAGCCCCGGCAGCAGCGTCGCGTAGTAGAGCGCGAACGCGGCGCACGTCACGCCGACGGCAGCAGCCCAGGCGCGCTGCGGCATTGGAATCCTGTCGCTCAGCGGCCGGCGCGCTTGGCAGCGATGGCCGCGCGCACGGTGTCGAGCGGCCCGGTGTTCAACACGTGACGCGGTTCGACCCAGCCGCGCCGCGCCATCGTGACCCCGAATGCCATCTGCCGCTCCAGCTTGTCGGCGGCGTGACAGTCGCTGTCCACCGCCAACATCGCGCCGGCCGCCACGGCGCGTCGAGCCAGCGCGCCGTCAAGATCCAGGTGCGCCGGTGCGCCGTCCACTTCCAGGATTGTGCCGGTCTCGACCGCGATCTCGAAGACGCGCTCGTAATCGAGATCGTAGCCGAGCCTCGTCGGCAGGACGCGATTGGTGGGGTGGGTGATGATCGCCACCAGCGGATGCTGCATGGCAGCGGCATAGCGGCGGAGCAGCTGCTCCGGCGAGTGGCCGGCGCGCTCGTGCAGCGACGCCAGCACGATGTCGAACTGTTCGAGGACGCGATCGGGGAAGTCGAGGCGGCCGTCCGGCAGGATGTCGACCTCGCAGCCGTGGAGAATCGTGATATCGCGATAGCGTTCGCGCAGCACCGCGATTTCGTCAGCCTGCCGGCGGGCGCCGTCCGCCGTCAGGTTGCGGATCGCCGCCGAATGCTCTGAGTGATCGGTAATCGCCATGTACTCGTATCCGAGCGCCCGACACGTCGCGACCATCGCTTCGATGGCGTCGCGTCCGTCGCTCCAGGTCGAGTGCATGTGCAGATCGCCGCGGATGTCGGACGCCGCCAGTAGCCGCGGCAGTTCGCCGCACGCGGCGGCGACAATCTCGTCGTCGCCGTGGCGGATTTCGGGCGGGATGAAGGGGAGCCCGAGCGCGTCGTAGATCTCGGTTTCGGTCGCGGCGGCGAACGTCGCGCCGTCGGCGCCGACAAGTCCGTCGTGCCTGAGTGACAGACCGCGCTCGCGTGCGCGGGCACGCAGTGCGCCGAAATGGCCGGCCGATCCCGTGAGGTACAGCTGTGCGGCGCCCGCGACGCGCGGTTCCGGAACCCGGACGCCGATTTGCGCGCGCTCGGTAAGGACGTAGATGCGCCGCGCGCTGCGATGCAGCGTGTGCGCGAGGTGCGGCAGATCCATGACCGCCTCGATCGCGTCGTGCGGATCGTCCGCCGCTGCGACGAGCTCGATGTCGCCGACCAGGTCCTGTCCGCGCCGCAGCGATCCGGTGGGCTCCGCCCATTGCACGCCCGGCGTTGCGCGCAGCGCGTCGAGCACAGGCGCGGCGAGGGCGGTCGCGCGCCCGAGCGGCAGGCGCGGCACGTGCGCGCGAAGCGACGGCAATGCCGCGGCAATGCGTTGCTCGGCGGCGGCGTCAAACCCCTCGACGCGGCGGATCTGCTCCTCGTGGACCGCGGCCGCCAGGTCGGCTGCCGTCGTCACGCCAAGCGCGCCATGGAGCACTGCGAGTTGTTCGAGCGTGACGGCGTCCGATTCGTACAGCCAGCGCAGGTCGGCCGGAAGATCAGCGACCGCCGACTCGACGAGGACCCAGCCTCCGGCCTCGTACATCTGGCGCAGCCGCGTGAGGGCTGCCGCATCGGCGCCGTCGGGTGGTGAGGCAAAGAGCGGTTCGAGGTCGTTGTCCGACGCGATGCCGTGCGCCGCGGCAAGCCCTGCGGCGCGCGCGAGAAGGGCCTGTTCCGCCGCATCGCCGCGAATCGCAGCCAGCGCCGCGAGTTGTCCGAGCGTTCGCGAGAGCGACGTTAGCCTTTCAGTGCGCCCGGTTCGGGCGGCGCCTGCTTGGGCGCTTCCTTCGTTTCGGTCGGCAGGTTGGCGGCAAGCCAGTCGCTGATGCCGCCTTTGAGCGCGGCGGCGCGATAGCCTTGCCGGATGAGCTCGGCGGCAACATCCGTGCTTGCGAGCTCGTTCGGATCGGAGTCGTAGACGACAATGTCGCGGTCGCGCGGCAGTGCCGGGACAGGGCCGTCGGCCATCACCCGGACAGCGCCTGGCAACTTCACTGTGCTGTGTTCGTAGGGGTACTTGAGGCGGGCGTCAACAACAACCACCGGCGTGCCGGCGTCGAGTCGTTGCTTGAGCTCTTCTTTCGTGATGCGCGGGACCGGCACGACGCAACATTGTGATCGCGCGTCCGGGCAGTGTCAACCTGGCGAATGTGAAGTCGGAGACGTTTAGCTCGCCGCGGCGCGCGGGAACGGCACGACCCGGGCCGGCGTGTGTGCCTTCGCGACCGCCGGACGCGGTTCGCTGATCGCCTCAGTCTTGCCGCCGATCGTCCACCCTGGGGAGCGCTTCCCGCAGTGTACGCAGCGCAAGAAGATCTGGCCGGGCTCGCACCACATGCCGTAATCGTGGCGTCCCGACAGGTAGCAGTGAAACAGATTCCACATAACAAAACCTCGCGCAAAGGTTCGGGTGCTGGCCCGAATCGCAAACGCAGTGCCGTAATGACAGCAACCTGCCGGTACATGGGCGTTCGACGAGAAACTTTGGGTTTTTGCCGAAAAGGATCGCGGTCGAGCGTCGACGGATATGCAACTGCTGTGTTCAGCCGCGGCACACAAACGGGATCTCGTCCGACAATTCTGTAAGATGGCGACCCAGGAGCACATGGCCAAGAGGCTCAATCTGAAGGGCCGCCGGTTCTGGATCATGTCCGAGCCGCAAGGCGCCGGGTGGAAGGCCTTCGTCGTCGAGATGACGGGGGATCAACGGCAGGAAGAGATCGGAATCGAGGCTACGGCGGAGACGCGTACTGCGGCCGACGACGCCGCGGAGCGGAAGCTCCGACGGATGCTCCAGGCCTATTGAGCTCGGCTGAGCATCGCTACTTCGCGGCTCGAAGCACCGCGAAGGCGCCGCGCCGCCACAACACTTCTACGCGGTATCGCGCATCACGCAACAAGTCCACCTCGGCGTCGAGCGGCACATACACGTCTTCGTGCGACCACGCGCGCAGCAGGCCGCGCGCGGCCGCAGGCGAGTAGGCGCAGCGCAGGTGCGCCAGCCAATCGTCGAATTGCTGCCGGCGAACGCCGCGGTCGACCGCGGGCTGGCAGTCGACGATGAGGAAGGTGCCGCCGCGGCGGAGGGCGGCGTGGGTGCGCCGGTACAACCTGCGCTTGGCCGGCCGCGTCCGCACATGGTGCAGTGAAAACGACGCGACGGTCACGTCGCTCGCCGGCAGCGGCGTTGTCGTGAACGACCCGGCACGGAGCGTTGCGCGGCGGCCCAGGCGTCGGGCAGCGACGCGCAGGATCTCGGGGTCGGCGTCGATGCCCAACGCCTGAGCGCGCCGCGCGACGGTCAGGCAGGCTGCCGACAAAGCGCCAGTGCCGATGCCGAGATCGAGGATCGTCCGCGCCGCCCGCGGCACGGCCGCCGCGGCCACCCGCAGCATCTCTTCGTAATCCGGAATGAAGGTCCTGATCCGCGCGTCGTACTCCGAGATCTTGATGCCAAGGTGCGAGGCGACGCTCATGAGGTGGCATCCCGTTCGTAGCCGCGGCACGCCAGAACCGGCAGCGCCGGGTATTTCCGAAAAGTCGGATCGGTGTCTGCGCGCCGGCACCGGTAAAAGGTCGATTCGTGCGAGGAGGTGATGACGTCGACGTGCTGGCAGGACAGGCACAATCCAACGCGGGATGCGAGCGAATCGGCAGCGGGTTGGGTCACAGGCGTACTTCGATCGTACAACACCGCAAAATTCTTTGTTTGAGGTAGTTTACCCTCGTGGCTGATCCGAATCTCGCACAGTTTGCTGGCCAGAAGTACATCTCGGTCGAGTCGTTCAAGAAGAACGGTGAAGGCGTGAAGACGCCAGTCTGGTTCGTTCTTCAGAACGGCATCTTCTACGTGTATACCGAGGCGGCTTCGTGGAAGGTCAAGCGCATTCGCAACAACCCGCGGGTGCGGGTGGCCGTGTGCAATGTGCGCGGCGCAGTGAAGGGGCCCTGGCTCGACGCGACTGCGGCGATCATCGAGGGCGACGAGCGACGGACTGCCGACAAACTGCTCGATCGGAAGTATTTCCTCAAGGTGATCGCGAACCTGATCCCCGGGAAACCGGCCCGCGCGATGATCAAGATCACCCCGGCGTGAGGCGCTGGCTCATAGGTACATCGGCCGACGGTCGCGCAGCGCCAGCCAGCCGCGGACCACGCGGTAGATGAACCAGGCCGCGACGGCGATCAACGGCATCCAGACGATCAGGATTCCGATGCCGAGCGTCATCACGATGAAGATGCCGCAGAGCGCAACCCAGAGCAGGCCGTACCAGAACGTCCGAATCTGCCAGCGGAAGTGCGACTCCAGCCAGGTGCCGCGGACGTCGCCGCGCTTGACGTAGTTCAGGATCACGGCGATCAGCGACGGCCAGCCGGTAAGGAACGCGCCGATCACCGTCGCCGTGCCGATGATGCCGATCAGCAGGCTGAAGGCGTGCAGTGCGTAAATCAACTGCGTCCAGTTGAAGAGCGATTCGTCGACCGGCTGTTGATCCATGAACGCAGTGTAGCGAAAGTCCCGCTCAATTCCCGGCGCTAGTCATCGGTCCCGTCGGGGGTCGCTGCAACGAGAGTGGCAGCGTCTGCTCAGCTGGAATGAACCAGTAGTTGCGGTCTGAAGACAAGCGCCGGTCAACTGCTTCAAAGCGCCCTTCTCCTCCGCGATTCACATAGGCGGCGTATCCGAGCGACTTCATGAGCGGCAGCAATTCGTCTTCGAATGTTTCGATCAGCCAGGTCGGTCGCTTTGTCGAGATCAGCGTCTGTGCGCCCTTCACCACGGCGACTTCGGCACCCTCCACGTCGCATTTGATGAATTGGGGTCGTGGGATCCCCTCAGCGATCAGCTGATCGATGGTGTTAACACGAACCTCGAGGTCCCCGAGATCGTCGAGACGTGCGATATAGAAGCCACCGTAAAAGCCTTCGACTGGTACGAGTATTCGACGCACTCCTGACGAATCAGAGATCGCCGCTTGCTCGATGGTGACGTTGTTCAGTCGCCCCAGTCTGACGACGGTTTTCAGCACATCGACGTTGTGAGGAACTGGCTCGAAGGCCCAGACGCGGTCGCACAGGCGCGAGAGCGCGATTGTGAACGTCCCGGTGTTTGCGCCGATATCCCAACACACATCGCTCGAGCCGACGAATCGATCGAGGAAGTCGACATCGCCTTCGCGATGGGCACGCCCGGATACGACTTGCCGGGCGAGCCATTCGCGGCGAATACCGAGCGCGACGCGTCGCGGCAGTAGGCGCCGCATCAACCGCCTGCCGAGGAAAAGGATTCGATTCAATGCGCGCCAGAATACCAAGTTCCGCGACGGCACAATCGCCGGGCCGGTCGTCGGGCACGGCTGCTCGAGCAAGATTTCTGGAGACCGCTACTCAGATTGCGCACGTTTTCGATGACCGCATCGGCCGCACTCCCAATACCAGCGAAAGACGCCGTCGTGCCCGATCCCGTAGCTCAGATGTAAACCCAGCGCGCCGCATTCGTGGCATCGACGGAACCACGCCGTCGACCGCAGCATCCACGTACGAATCGATCTCATGTCATCGCTTCCGGTCGCGCTGCCAACCGGTCCATCGTACTTGAAGACGGAGATGCGATTCGCCCGGCCATCGCCGACCATTGGCGCGCGTCGGCGAGTTCCTCGCGCTGCGGAAGACTACATAGGAAGAGTGCGGCCGATTGCGATCACCGACGCGTTCGCGCCAGCATCTTGCGCTGCTTCGCAGCGTCGGTGGGCAACCTTCGCCTGGATTGTGAGCGAAGGTTGGTGGACGGCAGGAGGCTCGAACTCCCGACCTCCGCGTTGCGAACGCGGCGCTCTCCCAACTGAGCTAGCCGCCCACTGAAGGACACCGATTGTACCATGCGCCTTCGCGCAGCCGCAACGGCGGCTGCCGGAAACCGCATGGTACACTCCGCCGAATGTCAGCGATTCAGCGCCTCGGCGTGCTGACCGGCGGCGGCGACGCGCCTGGTCTCAACGCGGTCATCCGTGCCGTCGTGAAGGCCGGCTCGAACGCCGGCATCGAAGTGGTTGGCCTCGAAGACAGCTTCGACGGCCTGATCGAGCCGAACCGCTCGCGGGCGCTGACGCCGCGCGACGTCACCGGCATCCTCCGTCTCGGCGGCACGATCCTCGGCACCACGAATCGCGGCAACCCGTTCGCCTACCCGGTGGCGACCTCCGAGGGCGTCCACGACTATTCGGATCGCGTCGTCGAGATGTTCCACAAGATGGGGCTTGGCGCGCTGGTCGTGATCGGCGGCGACGGCACGCTCGCGATCGCGCACCAGTTCGGCAACCGCGGCTTGCCGGTCGTCGGCGTGCCGAAGACGATCGACAACGACATCGTCGGCACGACGAACTGCTTCGGGTTCGACACCGCCGTCGACTTCGCGACCGACGCCATCGACCGGCTGCACACCACCGCCGAAGCGCACCACCGGATCATGGTCGTCGAGGTGATGGGACGTTACGCAGGCTGGATCGCCTTATACGCTGGAGTGGCGGGCGGCGCCGACGCGATTCTCATCCCCGAGATCCCGTTCGACATCGCGATCGTCGGTGAGCGTCTGCGGGCGCGCGACCGCTACGGCGCGCAATTCAGCATCGTCGTCGCGGCCGAAGGGGCCTACCCACGAGGCGGCGCGGCGTCGCTCGTCGAGGCGGCGCGCGAGGGGTTCGCCGAACGCCTCGGTGGCATCGGCGCGTTGGTTTGCCAGGCACTCGCGCATGAGACCAAAAAGGAAACGCGCTCTGTGGTCCTCGGTCACCTGCAGCGCGGCGGTGCGCCGACGAGCTTCGATCGCGTGCTCGCGACGCGATTCGGCGGCAAGGCCGTCGAACTGGTGCGCCGCGGGGAATTCGGCACGATGGTGGCGTACGACCCACCGGACATCGTCGCGCGCCGGCTGGATGACGTGGTAGGGAAGACCAAGACGGTGCCGCTCGACCTGGATCTCCTGCTCACCGCCAAGGCGCTGGGGATCACATTCGGCGACTGAGATCGCGCCGCCGACCGGCGTGGCACTTTCCTTCCCCGTAGTGTCCGGCTTCAGCCGGACCGGGAGAGTCCGCCGGAAGGCGGACACTACAGAGGAATCCGAAATTGACCTAGACCGTGCGCCGCGTCACGATCATCCGATAAATCCACAGCAGCAGGATCGCGCCGAGGATCGACACGATATAGCCGGCACCGTCGTTGGGGCCGTACCAGCCGACCGCGCGCCCGAGCCAGCCGCCGACCAGCGCGCCGACGATGCCGATCGCCATCGTGACGATGATGCCGCCGGGATCGCGGCCGGGCATGAGCAGCTTCGCCAGCGCGCCGACAATCAAACCGAAGAGCATCCATCCAAGTACGCCAATCATCCGTTCACCCCCGGCGGCGCGATGCTGCAAAAGGTGTGACAGCGGGAACGCTCGAGGTGTATATGATGGCGGCGGATCGCGGCCACGCAGCCACAAAAGAGGCCTCATGTCGAAAATCAACCGTCGGTTGGCGTTCACGGTCGCAGCCGTCGTGATTGGCGCAGCCGCGTCGCTGTGGTCGACGCGGGGAGCGCTGGGCCAGGCGACGGGAATTCCGAGTAACAAAAACGGCGACTGGACTCACTACACCGCCGACGTCCGGGGCTCGAAATACGCGCCGCTCGACCAGGTGAATGCCTCGAACTTCAACACGCTCGAGGTAGCGTGGCGGTTCAAGACCGACAACCTGGGCACCCGGCCCGAATTCAAGCTCGAAGGAACGCCCGTCGCAATCCGAGGCGTGCTGTACACGACGGCTGGCACGCGCCGTTCCGTGATTGCGCTCGACGGCAAGACCGGCGAGTTGATCTGGTCGCACAGCTACCGCGAAGGAAATCGTGCCGCGATCGCACCGCGACAACTCTCCGGCCGCGGCGTGTCGTACTGGACCGACGGCAAGGGCGACGAACGGGTCCTCTACGTGACCACCGGCTACCGGCTGGTCGCGCTGAACGCGAAGAACGGCTCGATGATTCAGTCGTTCGGCGAGGGCGGCGTCGTTGATCTGAAGAAGGGCGCGGTCTTCGGCAAAGGCCAGCAAATCGACCTCGACACCGGCGAGATCGGCCTCCACGCCACGCCCACCGTGGTCAAGGACGTCGTCATTGTCGGGTCGTCGTTCAAGGAGGGTACACAGGTCGTCACCCACAACAACACCAAGGGGTTGGTGCGCGCCTTCGACGTCCGCACCGGCAAGCTGCTGTGGACCTTCAATACGATCCCGCGACCGGGGGAGTTCGGCAACGACACGTGGGAAAACGAATCGTGGGCGACCAACGGCAACACCGGCGTGTGGACGCAGATCACGGTCGATGAAGATCTCGGGTTGGTGTATCTGCCGGTGGAGGATCCGACTTCCGATCAGTACGGCGGGCATCGTCCCGGCAACAATCTGTTCGGCGACACGCTCGTCTGCGTCGATCTGAAAACCGGACAGCGCAAATGGCACTTCCAGGTTGCGCACCATCCGATCTGGGATTACGACCTGTCGTCAGCGCCTCTGCTCGCCGACATCACCGTGAACGGGAAGGCGATCAAAGCCGTCGCGCTGCCCAGCAAGGAAGCCTTTCTTTACGTCTTCGATCGCGTGACCGGACAGCCGGTGTGGCCGATCGAGGAGCGTCCGGTACCGCAGTCGGACGTTCCCGGCGAGAAGACGTCGCCGACGCAGCCGTTCCCGACCAAGCCGCCAGCCTACGCGCGCCAGGCGATCACCGTCGACGAGTTGATCGATTACACGCCGGCGCTGCGCAACGAAGCGCTCGCGCTCGTGAAGAACTATCGCATGGGCCCGATGTTCCTGCCGGCGGTCGTCAGCAAGGTCGGCGGGCCGCTGGCGTCGCTCACCATCGGCACGCTCGGCGGCGGCACGAACTGGCCGGGCGCGTCCTACGATCCGGAAACGCATACCGTGTTTGCGGAGGCGGCGAATGCGGGTGTCTCGCCGCTCGGCCTGGTGGAACCGCCGAAGGGGTTCTCCGACATCCGCTACGTCGCCGGCGTTGCCGGCCGCGAATTCCGCATCAACGAAGGTCCGGGCTTCGGCAGCGCCGCCGATGCGCCGAAGGTGAGCGCGAGCCAGCAGCGCCTCCAGCAACTCGGCGTCGCGCCAGCCGCGGCGCCGGCGGCGGTCCCGGCCGCTCCGGCCGCTTCACCCGCTGGCCCAACCGCGCCGCCGGCCGGCGGCGGCGGAGGCGGCGTGACGGTGCAGGGGCTGCCGCTCGTGAAGCCGCCGTACGGCGTGCTGAACGCGATCAACCTCGATCGCGGCGAGTTGGTGTGGCAGGTGCCGCACGGCGACACACCAGACAACGTCCGCAATCATCCGGCGCTCCAGGGGCTGACGATTCCGAAGACGGGACAGCAGGGCAACGTCGGCCTCGTCGTCACGAAGACGCTCGTCATCCTCGGTGATCCACAGGTGACGACGACGCCGGAGCATCCGCGCGGTGCAATGCTGCGCGCCTACGACAAGCCATCGGGGAAGCAGGTGGGCGCAGTCTGGATGCCGGCCGCGCAAAGCGGCTCGCCGATGACGTATCTCGCCGACGGCAAGCAGTACGTCATCGTCGCGGTCAGCGGCGGCAACTATTCCGGTGAGTACCTGGCCTTCGCGCTACCGGGCAGCGGCACGCGCACGAGCAGCGCGGGAGGACGTTAGTCCGAGAGGACGTCGAGGTATTTGAGCGCGCCGCCGGTGTTGAACAACACGACGCGCTCGTGCGGCTTGATCGCGCCGCTCGCCGCGAGACGCTGAATCGCCACCAACGCCGCGCCGCCTTCCGGCGCGGCGCTCACGCCGGCGTGCTTGCCGATGGCCAGCATCCCGGCGACCATCTCCCGATCGGCGACGGCGAGCGCCGTGCCGCCGCTTTCACGGACGGCGCGCAGGATCAAGAAGTCGCCGATCGCGCGCGGCACGCGCAGGCCGTCGGCGAGGGTTGATGCGTTCTCCCACGGCTGCGCCTTCTCCGTGCCCTGCTCGAAGGCGCGGACGATCGGCGCGCAGTTTTCTGCCTGTACCGAGACCATCTTCGGCCGCCGTCCGGTGCGCACCCATCCGATCTGCTCGATCTCGTCGAACGCCTTCCACATGCCGACCATGCCGGTGCCGCCGCCGGTCGGATAGACGATCCAGTCGGGCCACTCCCACGCCAGCTGCTCGGCGAGCTCGTAGGCCATCGTCTTCTTGCCTTCGATGCGATATGGCTCCTTCAACGTCGAGACGTCGTACCAGCCGAGCGGCGCGCCTTTCTCCGCGGCCATCCGTCCGGCATCGGTGATCAACCCGTCGACGAGCGTCACGTTGGCGCCGTACAAGCGGCACTCGTCGACGAACGGACGCTTGGCGTCCTTCGGGATGAAGACTTCGCAGGCGAGACCGGCCGCGGCCGAGTACGCAGCGGCGGCATTGCCCGCATTGCCCGCCGTGGGGAGCGCGATGGTTTTCGCGCCGAGATATTTTGCGCGCGTGATCGCGGCAGACTGGCCGCGTGCCTTGAATGAGTTGGTCGGGTTGAGCGATTCGTCCTTGATGTAGAGGCGATCGAGGCCGATGGTGGCACCGAGCGCCCGCGCGTGGAACAGCGGCGTGAAGCCCTCGCCGAGCGTCGTCGGCGATTCGCCGTCGAAGAGCGGCAGCATCTCGCGATAGCGCCACATGTTCGGCTCGCGGCCGGCCAGCGAGTCGCGCGACCATGCCCGCGCCCGCGACAGATCGTAGCGGGCGAGCAGCGGCGCGCCGCACGTGCACAGGTGATGACGCTGACGGGGATCGAGCGGCGCGGCGCCGCAGGGAACAGAGCACTCCAGATGAGAAAAAAACGTCACACGTCAGCCTCAGGCCGCAAGCCTCAAGTAAGCCTCATACCGCGAGCGCCCGCACGTGACTGCAGGCTTGTGGCTCGCTTGAGGCTCGAGGCTTAGGCTTCGTAGGGTCACCGTCCGAGAAGCTCAGAATCTTTCTTCTTCTGGAGATCATCAATATGCTTGATGAAGTTGTCGGTCATCTTCTGGATCTCGTCGAGGCCTTTCTTCTCGTCGTCTTCCGGGATCTGGTGATCCTTGAGGAGTTTCTTCAGGCGATCGTTGGCGTCGCGGCGGACCTGTCGGACGGCGTTGCGACCTTCCTCGCTCAGCTTGTGGACGTGCTTGGAGAGTTCCTTGCGCCGTTCTTCGGTGAGCGAGGGCAGCGGGATGCGGACGACTTTGCCGTCGTTGGCCGGGTTCAAGCCCAGGCCGGCGCTGCGAATCGCTTTCTCGATCGCGCCAAGCTGCGACGGGTCGAACGGCTGCGCGACGATCAGCTGCGGCTCGGGAATCGACAGGCCGGCCACCTGGTTCAGCGGCATCTTCGATCCGTAAGCCTCGACGTGCACGCCGTCGAGAATCGTCACCGAGGCGCGGCCGGTGCGAACGCCGCCGTATTCGTGCTGCAGATGATCGAGCGCCGCCTTCATCCGCTTGTTTGCTTCCGCGTACAACCCTTTGAGGTCATTCACGTCCATCGTCGAAGCTCCGTTCGCAACAGCCTTGCTCTTTACCTTCTACCTTGCTCTAAGCGGTGACCAGCGACCCAATCGCTTCGCCGCTGATGGCCCGCTTGATGTTGCCTGGCGTGCGCAGGTTGAAGACGACAATCGGCAGGCGGTTGTCCATGCACAACGAAATCGCGGTCGCGTCCATCACCTTGAGGCCCTGCTCGAGCACCTGGAGATACGAGATCCGGTCGAACCGCGTGGCGTTGGCCTTGACCATCGGATCGGCGTCGTAGATGCCATCGACCTTGGTTGCCTTCAGGATCACCTCGGCCTTGATCTCCATCGCGCGCAGCGCCGCGGCGGTGTCGGTGCTGAAGTACGGATTGCCGGTGCCCGCGCCGAAGACGACGACGCGGCCTTTCTCGAGGTGGCGGATGGCGCGGCGGCGGATGAACGGCTCGGCGACGGCGCGCATTTCGATCGCCGTCACCACGCGCGTCACCACGCCGTACTGCTCGAGCGCGTCCTGCAGCGCGAGCGCGTTGATCACGGTCGCCAGCATCCCCATGTAATCGGCGGTGGCGCGGTCCATGCCGCGCGCGCTGGCGGCGACACCGCGAAAGATGTTGCCGCCGCCGATGACGATCGCCGTCTCGACGCCCATGCCCTGGATCTCGGAGATGTCGCGCGCGATCTGCGTGGCCACCGCCGGATCGATGCCGTAGGTCTGCTCGCCCATCAGGGCTTCGCCGGAAAGTTTGAGGAGGATGCGCTTGTAGGCGGGGCGGGCTGGGGCGGTCACGAAGAACGATTATATATCCATGGCTAATGGCTGATGGCTAATGGCATAGGGTCGATGGTCGCCATCCGCGCCATATCCCATCAACCATAT
>Ga0075435_100001487_pt1 | contig 15059 bp, 11 predicted proteins | sample RhiMethybrSRZTD4_FD_75302 | JGI IMG/M metagenome (GOLD analysis project Ga0075435, IMG submission 75302) | Populus rhizosphere microbial communities from Tennessee, USA - Rhizosphere MetaG P. TD hybrid SRZTD4 | ecosystem: Host-associated > Plants > Roots > Rhizosphere > Soil | place: USA...
CCCTCTCGCTCATGGTACGGCATGTCTATCTCGACGATTTTCGTAGTGTCGCTCAGGATCGCACGAGCGCTCATGGCGGGCGTGAAGTGAAGGCCGTCGGGCAGGGGGAGCAAGGCCGGGAGGCAGGTCCGCCGCACCACGCGCATGCCACTCGCGGTGTCACGGAGGGTCGAGGACGAGAGCAGGGCCAGCATCGAAGCAAAGAGCCGGTTCCCCAGGCGGCGGAGCCAGGGCATCTCGCTGTTCACGTTGAGACGGCAGCCGAGGGCGATGTCCGCCTCGTGCGTCTTCAGGGCATTGATCAGCGGGGAAAAGAACCGGGGATCGCAGGTCCCATCGGCATCGAGAAACCCGAGAAGGTCCGCATTCGATTGGGCCCACGCTTCCTTGATGGCCGCCCCATACCCGCGGTTCTTCGGGAAGACGATGAGCGTGATGCGATCGCCGAATTGCGATGCGAGCTCGACCGTCCGGTCCGTCGATCCGTCGCTCACCACGGTGATGTCGACCTCGGTCACCGGCGACGTCTCGACGATCTCCGAGCGAGCCTCCAGGCAGCGCACGATGATCTGCTGGATGCTGGCTTCCTCGTTCAGAGCAGGGATGGCGATGAGAAGCTTCATCTCCTCACGGTGCCCTTCTCATGGGTTCCGCTCTGTCGCGGGGCCAGCCGATGGTTTGGGTCGCCGGGTCATGGTTCCCCAGATCGTTCCGGCCTCGAGGGCGAGAGCGAGCTGGAGGGTGAAGGCATCCGATCGGCGAAGGGCGGTGTGCACCAGGGCCTCCCCGGCAGAGCGGAGAAGATGTCGGAATCGCCAGGGCCGCACTCCGAGGACCTCCGCCTCGCTCCCGGACGGCATGTGCCGCGCCTGCCCGCACGCGTGATCGAAATACCGACGAACGAAGAATGACTTGCGGAGCCTGCTCGCGCCAAGGCGATGGTGCACGACCACGGACGGCTCATAGCCGATCCGCTTGCCCTTCAGAAGCAGCCGATGGATGAACTCGACCTCTTCCTGTCCATAGAAGCGGCGCCCTCGGTGTCCAAGACTGGTCTGGAATAGACCGAATTCCTCGAAGACCTCGCGTCGGAACGCCATGCTGGCGCCCACGATCCGCCGGGTGGGCGAGAGTGGGTATTCGAGCAGGCAGGGCGTGTCTTCCTCGACGAGGGCCAACCACGACAACAAATCGGGCCGGGCCGAGAGCCAGCCCGGCAGGGCGGCCTCCCACTGCGGCAGCACTCGTCCCCCCACGCCATGGAGCCGGTCGATGGTCAGGGCGCTGAGTATGCCTGACACCCAGGTGCGATCGGGAAGGACGTCGTCGTCGGTAAACAGAATGAGCGCGCCCTTCGCCGCCTCGATTCCCGCGTTCCGCGCGAAGCTCTGTCCCAGTCTCGGCTCGAATTCATACCGGATGGCCACGCTGCTCGTCTCACCGAAGCGACGCACCGTCTCTTTCGTCCGGTCCGATGAGTTGTTGTCGACGACGATGATTTCCCATTGAAGGGTGGGGGGGATGTGCTGAGCATCAAGAGAACGCAGGGTCTCGACAAGGAGATGTGCCCGATTGTAGGTGGCGATGACCACCGAGCAATCCACTTCGTTTCCTCCAGATGCGGCGCTCTCCAAGGACGAGCGCGAGGGCAGTCAGATGGCCCAGCAGAGCCTGCGGAAAGTGACGGTGTTGCCCGCGGCTCGGCCATTCCCGCATCGCCATCGTAACAAACACGAGGCAACGATGCTCCAGCCGTTGCGGGCTACCCCCCCGAAACGCGGTTGATGACGAGCCCAACTCTGGCAGGTAGACGAGCGAATCAGAGGCCACTCGTCAGCCGGTCGTGGTCACTCGGTAAGAGTTACGTGAGCGTGCCGTTGAGATGTCAAGTGTACCGACGATCTGCGGAGGCCACTACCGAGGCACGCGAGGGATTCGAGCTTCACCTACGACGACGGCAGCGCTGGCGTCAAGGTTGGACGCCAAGCTTGATCGCTGCGACGAGGAGGGCGACCTTCGAGACGGATTCCGTGATGCGGTGGTCGACGGCCATGGCCACCGCCTCTCGAAACGGGATCACCCGGCGCTCGAAGAACTCGTCGTCGTCGGAGGCGAGAGGATCGGCTACCAGCGCCTCTCCGATGTAGCAGTAGGCCGTCTCGTCGAGATAGGCGTTGGAGGGCTGGAAGCGCGTGAGGAAGGTGAGGCGGCCCGCCCGGTAACCGCCTTCCTCGCGCAGCTCCCGCTGGGCCGCCGTCTCGGGATCCTCGCCGAGCTGGCCGCCGCCGCCCGGCAGCTCCCACGAGTCGCTGCGGGCGAGATGACGGAACTGTCGAATGAGGAGCACGTGCTCGGGATCCACGAAGGGCACCACGCCCACCGTGATGCCCACGTGGAGCACGGGGTAGCGCCGCTCGCTCCCCGTGGGCAGCCGCCACGCGTCTTCCCGCAGCGTGAGCTTGCCGAAATGCGCGAGAGTAGTGGAGCCCAGGAAGTGCCAGGCCTGCGTCATGGGGAGCCTCCCGGGCGGCGATTATACCTGTGCTATGGTACGAGGCATGTCGTCCGATGCGCATGTGGATCGCCTGATGGGCAAGCTTGTGCACGCGGTCGAGGTCTCGCTCAAGGCCACGGAGGCCGCGCGTGACGCCGTGGCGGAGATCCTCAAGCGCGGCGCGGAGACGGGCATCTTCTTCGCGCAGGGTCGGGGCACGCCCGCCTCCACCGGCTTCGAGTTGACGGACCTGGACCGCGATTTCCTCCGTTCGCTCTCCATACGCCCCGACCGGGAATGACCTCGTGCGCGCCCTGCTCATCCTGGCCCTGTTGATCGCCTGCTTCGTGCTGGTCTCGCCGCTCCTCCGGGGCTGGCGGCCGCGGCTTGGCGGCGAGGACCGGTCGAACCAGCTCGTGAAAGATCCGTTCTGCGGCACCTACGTGCCGCGCTCGCGTGCCGTGCGGCGCGAGAGCGGCGGCGAGGCGCTGCACTTCTGCAGCGCGGACTGCGCCGCCCGCTTCGCACGCGGCGAACGTCCGGTGTGACGCCGCCGCGCCGGCCGGCGCGCGCATGACCTACCGCCTCCTCGTCTGCGACCTCGACGGCACCCTGCTCGGCGACTCCCCCGATCTCGACCTCCCGCTCGTGGACGCCCTCAAGGGCGCCATGGGGCGCGGTCTCGCCTTCAGCATCGCCACCGGGCGCATGCCGCCGGGAGTGGACCGCTACCGCGACGAGCTCGGCGTCACCGCGCCCATGATCTTCTACAACGGCGGGCTGGTGCGGGATCACGAGGGCGGGCGCGATCTCCTCGCCCTCACCCTGCCGCGCGGCATCCTCTGGCAGGCCCATGGGATCTTCGCGAACGCCCCCGTGGATCCGCTCTTCTATCGCGACGATCAGGTCTACTGCCTCGCGGAGAGCTTCGCCGTGCGCCGCTATGCCGAGAAGCAGCGCGTGCCCCTTGAGGTGATCGACGCGCCCGAGGATTTCCTGCGCCTGGGCGGCTTCGCCAAGACGCTCTTGATCGGCCACCCCGCCTGCCTCCCCACCGTGCGCGCCGATCTGAGCGACATCATCCGGGACAGCGCACGGCTCGTGACCACGCAGCGGGACTACCTCGAGATCATCCCCGCCGCCGCCACCAAGGGAGCGGCCCTGCGCGTTCTCGGCGAGCACCTGGGCATTCCCCTCGAAGAGACCATCGCGGTGGGAGATCAAGAGAACGACCTCGAGATGATCCAGGCGGCCGGCCTCGGCATCGCCATGCCGCAGGCGCCGGAAGCGGTGCGGACGGCGGCCCGGCGGGTGGCTCCGCCGGACGCGGAGGGCGGGCTCCTCGCCCTCTTCCGCGAGATCATGCCCCAGCACTTCGCGTGACGCGCTCCCTCGACCCCTACGGCGCCATCGACCGGCAGCGCCGGCCCGAGGGCTACGTCGGCCACTTGGAGGCGCGCGGCCGCACGCCGGCCCAGACGCGTCTCCGGCGCCGATTCCTCCGCTTCGCGCGGATCCGCGGCGGCCAGCGCGTCCTCGAGATCGGCTCGGGCACGGGCATCGTCACCCGCGATGCCGCGCGCCTGGTGGGACCGCGCGGGCAGGTTGTGGGCGTGGACCCGAGCTGCGTCATGACGCGGGCCGCGCGACGTCTCGCGCGCCGCGCCGGCTTCGGGCCGAGCCTGGTCCACGCGGTGGGAGACGGCGCGCGGCTCCGCTTCGCCGCCGATCGCTTCGATCGCGTCTTTGCCGTCACCGTCCTCCTCCACGTGCGGGACTCCGCGGCCATCCTCCGCGAGATGGTGCGCCTGACGCGCCCCGGGGGCATCGTCGCCGTGCAGGACCAGGACTTCGGCGCCCTCGCCCTCGATCATCCCGACCGCGTTCTCACCGAGCGCATCATGGACGGCGTGGTGTCGCGCATGTATCCCGACCCGTTCTCCGGGCGCACCATCTACGGCCGGCTCGTCCGCCTGGGTCTCCGGGACGTGCGCCTGGCCGTGGACGTCTTCCAGGACACGAAGCTCGAGCCCTATACCCGCGCCATGCTGAGCCGGCGGGCCGAAAACGCGGTGCGGCTGGGGATCACCGGCCGCCGGGCGGCCGCCCGGTGGCTCGCGGACATCGAGCGGCTGGCCGCCACCGGCCAGTTCGCCTTCACGCTCAACTATTACGCCGCCCGCGGCGTCAAGCCCCTGAGGACGAATTAAGCCTGCCGTTCTGCCGGGTTCCGTACTTGTATACTGGCTTTACCCACCAATGAGCGACCCGACGTCGAACCTCCCCGCTCAGGCGCCCGGCCCTGTAGGATCCCACGAGGTCTCCGCCATGCCCGAGGCTCTCGAAGCGAGGTTGAGCGAGGCGACCGCACTCCTCACCGTGGCCCGCGTGGTCGGCTCCGCCACGGATCTGGGCGAAGGGCTCCGGCTCATCTGTCACGAGCTGGGACGCCTGACGCGCGCCGAGACGGTGTCCGCTCATCTCCTCGACGGGCACACGGGCGAGCTCCGCCCAATCGCCGCCCACGTGGTGCCGCGCCACGCGGTGGAGGCGCTCACCGCCACCACGCTCACGCCCTCGGAGCTGGCCGGCCTTCGCGACGTGTTCGTGGACGGTCGCATCCTGTGGAGCGACGACGTGCCGGCCAGCGCGCGCTTCTCCGTCGCGCCCTTCCGCGGCGTCCCGCATCAGTCGGCACTCCTCCTGCCCTTGGTCCTCGACGGCGAGGTGGCGGGCGCCTTCTACCTCGTCTGGTGGCAATGTCGCCGTCGCTTCGAGACCGCCGAGCTGGCGCTCCTCTCCGCCATCGGGGAACAGGCGGGGGCGCTGCTGAGCAATGTGCGGCTGCGGGAGGCGGCGGAGGGGCGGGCCACGCGGCTTCGGGCGCTCTCGCGCGTCAACCGCGTGGTCTCCTCCTCGCTCGACGAGCGCGAGGCGCTGGGCGCCATCGCCCGCGCCGCCGCCGAGATCACCGGGGCGCCCTTCGTGTCCTTCTGGACCGCGGATCCCCGCTCGCGACGCCTCGAGCTGCGGGCCGTCTCCGACGAGCGGCCGGGCGCCAACCTTCCCTTCACCTCCATGGAGTTCGGGCGGGGGAGCGTGGGCTGGGTCGCCGCCCACGGCCGCATCCTCGACGTGGCCGACGTGTTCTCGGACCTGCGCTTCACCGCGCGCGCGTGGTGGCAGGGGCACGGCTTCACAAGCTTCCTCGGCGTGCCCGTGGCCCTCGACGGCGAGATCCTCGCCGTGCTCGCCCTGTGCGGGCCGCGGCCTTTCCGCCTGGGCGCCGACGAGCGCGAACTGCTCGAGAGCTTCGTGGCCCAGGCCGCCGTGGCCATCCGGAACGCGCGGCTCTTCGCCGAATCGTCCCTCTATGCCCAGCGACTGGAGACCCTCACCGGGCTGAGCCGCGCCCTCACCGCCTCGCTCGACCCCGAGACCATCATGCCCGCGGTGGTCGACGCTGCCCTCACCCTCTTCCCGGGCTGGGCGTGCGAGCTGTGGACGGTGGAGGGCGAGCGCGTCCGCTTCATGGCCGGATCCCTCGACGGCCGTGAGGACACCGAGGGGCGTGCGGAGCTGCCCCTCGGCCGCGGGTTGGTGGGCGAAGTCGCGGTGTCGGGGCGCTCCGTGGTCGTGGAGGATCTCGCGGCCCGGGCGGGGGAGGGCGCCGATCCGACCATTCGCGCCGCGCTCGTGGAAGCGGGCATGACGCGTGCGGTGGTGCTGCCCCTCCTGGTGGCGGCCCAGGCGGTGGGCGTGGTGTGTCTCTTCACGCGCTCGCGCGACATCCTCACCCCGGGCGAGACCAAGGTCATGGAGGCCTTCGCCGAGCATGCGGCGGTGGCCCTGACCAAGGCGCGCCTCTTCGAGGACATCCAGGACAGGCGGCGCTTCTCGGAGGCGCTCCACGTCATCACGGTGACGATGATGCGCTCCATGGATGTCCAGCAGCGCGTCGACGCCTTCGTGCAGGGCGCGGCGGAAGCGCTGACCTTCGACCGCATCAGCGTGCTCCTCCCCGACGCCGACGGCACCTCCCTGGTCGTCGCAGGTACCAGCGATCCCGATCCGGCGGCGCGGCGTCCCGTGCCCATCGCGGGCGGCGGCGGCATCGGCCGCGCGTGGGAGACGGGCGAGACCAGCCTCGTGGTCTCGGACGCCGACGTGGCCGCCCTCCCCCCGCTCGATCCCACGCTGCACGACCATCCGCTCCTGCGGGTGAAGCGCTTCGCCGCGGTGCCCCTGCGCTTCCAGGAGCGCACCATCGGCGTGGTCCTCGGCGACAACAAGCGCCGCCGTCGCAACGTCACCCGCCGCGGGGTGGCGCAGCTCGAGATCTTCTGCCAGCAGCTCCAGAACCTGGTCTCCAACGCGCGGCTGTGGGCGGAGACGCAGCAGCGCGAGCGCGACGCGACCCTCCTCGTGGAGGTGACGCGACGGCTGTCCTCCACCCTCGACCTCGAGCAGGTGCTCGACATCATCACGGAGAGCGCGCTCGGGATCGATGCGCTCGATGCGGCCGGCCTCTATCGCTGGGACACCGCCCGCGACGGGCTCGTCCTCGTGCGGGGACGGCATCTCTCCGAGGCGATGATGCGTGGGATGGCGCTCAAGCCGGGAGAGGGCGTGAGCGGGCGCGCCTACGCGGAACGGCGGCCGGTGGTGACCATGGACTGGAAGGCCGACGGCCTGCTCCGCTATCGGCCGGAGACCATCGCTGCCCTCGAGGAAGGGAAGAGCCCGCGCGCCTTCGTGGCCGTGCCCATCATCATCCGCGACGAGGTCTTCGGCGTGCTCCTGGGCGGCGCTCGCGAGCCGCGACGCTTCACGGAGCGCGACGTACGGGTGCTCTCGAGCATGGCGGCCCAGGCGGCGGTGGCCATCGAGAACGCGCGGCTCTACACGGAGACGCAGGACAACCTCGCCGCCGCCGCCCTCCTCAACGAGGCGGCGCGCCGGCTCCATCGCACGCTCGACGCCCGCCGCCTGCTGCCCGACGCCCTCGCCGGGCTGGGCCAGACCTTCAACGCCGAGGGCGTGGCGGTGATCCTGTTCGGCGACGCGGCACCGGGGCAGGGAACGGTGATCCGCTGGGGCGCCATGCCCGAGGAGGCGATGCGCGCCCTCGCCGAGCCGCTCCGGCGCCGCGAGGCGCCCCTCCTCGTGGCCGATGCCGCCACCCGTCCGGACCTGATCCCGCCCGCCATGCTCGAGACGGGCCCGCGCGCCGTCTCGGCCTTCCCCATCCGCGGGCGCAGCCGCGTGCTGGGCGGCCTCGCCCTCCTCTTCGCGGGGCATCGCTCGTCGTCGGAGGCGGAGACGCGCCTCCTCGCCGCGTACGCCGATCAGCTCGCCATGGCCCTCGACAACACCACCCTCTTCGAGGAGGCCGAGAACAAGAAGACACAGCTCGAGCAGGTCTTTGCCTCCACCTCCGACGGATTCCTCGTGGCCGATCTGAGCGGCCGGGTGGTCGCCTTCAACCGGCAGGGCGGCGAGCTCATGGGCGTGCCCACCGAGGAGGTGGTGGGACGGCCCTTCCAGCGCCTGGTGGAGATGCTGCGCCCCACCGTGAGCTGGGATCAGCCCGGGGCGCGCGCGCTCCTCGCGGTGATCGCCAGCGGGCGGCCGGGGGAGGCCGCGGGCGACCTCGAGCTGCGGTCCCCCGAGGCGCGCACCCTCGGCTGGCGAGCCGCGCCCATGCGCGATCTCCTCGGGGCCATCGTGGGGGTGACCATCACCTTCAACGACGTCACGCGCCAGCGCGAGATCGATCGCATGAAGACGGAGTTCGTGTCGACGGTCTCCCACGAGCTACGGACGCCGCTGACCTCCATCAAAGGATCGCTCCACCTGCTCCTCTCCGATCCGTCGCTCCAGCTCGACGTGACCCAGCGGCAGCTCGTGGACATCTCCGTGAAGAACACGGACCGGCTCATCCGCCTCATCACGAACATCCTCGACATCTCGAAGATCGAGGCGGGGCACATCCAGCTCGAGCTGGGGATGCACAACGTGGCGGAGTTCGTCTCCGTGGCGGCGGACGGCATCGCCGCCTTCGCCGAGTCTCGCGGCATCGTCATCCAGTCGCAGGTCGAGCTGGGACTGCCCCCGGTGCGAGTGGACGTCGATCGAATGGTGCAGGTGGTGACCAACCTCCTCTCCAACGCCATCAAGTTCTCGCCGCCCGGCTCGCGGGTGACGGTGGGGGCGCGGCGCGGGAACGGGCAGGTCGAGCTCCGCGTCACCGACCAGGGACGCGGCATCGCCCCCGAGGACATGGGCAAGCTGTTCAAGAAGTTCCAGCAGCTCGACGGGAGCAACGTGCGCTCGGTGGGTGGCACGGGGCTGGGCCTGGCCATCTGCCGCGGGATCGTGGAGGAGCACGGCGGCTCCATCGAGGTGGACAGCGAGCTCGGGCGGGGGGCGACCTTCATCGTGGCGTTGCCCCTATCCACCCCCACGGGCGTGGTGCCGGTGGAGCCGAGCGAGCCGGCGGAGGGCGACGGGCCCGTCGTTCTCGTGGTGGACGACGAGCCGGACATCCGCGGCGTGCTGCGCGATCAGCTCGAGCTCGACGGCTTCCGGGTGCTGGAGGCGGGACGCGCCCTGGAGGCGGTGGAGGTGGCGCGCGAGCGCCAGCCTGATCTCATCACCATGGACCTCATGCTGCCCGACCTTGACGGCTTCGAGGCCATCCGCCTCCTCCGCGAGACGGAGCGCACGCGCGAGATCCCCGTGATCATCCTGTCCGCGGTGGAGCTGAGCGCCGACGACACGCGGTCGCTCGGACCCACCGCGCACCTGACCAAGCCCTTCTCGCGCCTCGACCTCATTGCCGCCGTTCGCACCAACCTTCGCATGGATCGGAGCCTTGGCCGATGACTGCCTCACGCATCCTGGTAGTGGACGACGAGATCGACATCAGCACCGTGCTCACGGTGACCCTGCGCCGCGCGGGCTTCGAGGTACGCACGGCGGGCGACGGCTTGGAGGCCATCGAGGCCATCCGCCAGGAGCCGCCCGACCTCGTCATCCTCGACGTGATGATGCCGCGCGCGGACGGCCTCGAGACGCTCAAGCGCATCCGCGAGCACGGGCCGACCACGCACCTGCCCGTGATCATGCTCTCCGCCAAGACGCAGCTTGAGGACAAGATCCGCGGCTTCGAGCGCGGGGCCGACGATTACGTGGCCAAGCCCTTCGAGCCGTCCGAGATGCTGGTGCGGGTGCAGACCCTCCTCAAGCGCACGGCCATGGCGCGTCTCACCGCCCCCTTGCTGGGCGTGCTCGGCGACTGGTCGTCCGCGGAAGGCGTGGCCCAGCTCACGCGGGACCTCGAAGCCGCGCGCGACATCCAGGCTCGGCTCACCCCCGCGGTGCCCGCTACCCTGGGCGGCCTCGACGCGGGCGCCGTCCTCCGGCCCTCGACCATGGTGGGCGGCGACTTCTTCGACATCGTGCCCATGGGCGAGCGCGTGGCCATCGCGGTGGGCGACGTGTCCGGGAAGGGCATTCCCGCCGCGCTCCTCATGGTGATGGTGCGCACGCTGCTGCGGGAGATCGCGCAGAGCCGGTCCGAGCCGGCGGAGGTGCTGGCGCATCTCAACGCCTCGCTGTGCCGCGACATGCCTCCCTCCATGTTCGTGACGATGGTGCTCGCCGTGCTCGCTCCAGGTCAGGTCGGCCGCGTCGCCCTCGCCTCCGCTGGTCATCCCGAGCCCATCCTCCTGCGACGGGGCGTCACGCCCAAGGCGGTGACGGTGGGGGGTATGATCATGGGCGTGTTCGACGAGGCGGTGTTCGAGGAGGCGGTGGTCGAGCTGGAGCCCGGCGACAGCCTCGTCCTCCTCACGGACGGCGTGATCGAGGCGCCGGGCGCCGACGGCAAGCGCACCAGCCTCGACCGCGTGCTGCAGGTCCTCGACCGCTCGCGCGGGGAGCGTGCGCAGGCGCAGGCCGAAGCGCTCACGGGAGGTCTGCTCGCGGAGGCCTCGGGCCGCATGGCCGACGACATGACCGCCTTCGTGCTCAAGCGCCCGTGAGGCGCGGCCTCGCCTCGGCCCTGGCCCTCGGCGCGCTCCTGGCGAGCGCGGCACCCGGGACCGCCGCGCCCACGCGCGAGGTGGTCATCCTCACCTCGTTCCCCAAGGAGCTCTTCGAGACCTACAAGCAGGGCTTCGAGCAGAGGAACCCCGGAGTCAAGGTGGTGGTGAAGCAGCAGCAGACCAAGCAGGCCGTCACGTATCTGCGGGAGACGCGCGCCCGTCCCGACGTCGACCTGGTGTGGGCCTCGGCGGTGGACGCCTTCCAGACGCTCAAGAGCGACGGGCTCCTTGACAAGGTCGTGCTGCCGAAGGAGACGCTGGCCCGCATCCCGGCGAGGATCGGCGGCTTCCCCATCCACGATCCCGACGGACAGTACCTGGGCTTCGCGGTATCCGGCTACGGGACCATGTGGAACACGCGATACCTGGCTCTCCACAAGCTGCCCGCGCCCAAAGAATGGACGGATCTCATCGACCCGCGCTACTACGGGCACCTCTGCATCTCGGCGCCCTCGCGGAGCGGCACCACGCACCTCACCGTCGAGGTCATCCTGCAGGCCTACGGGTGGGAGCGGGGCTGGGCCCTCCTGATGCAGATGGGCGGGAACATGGGGGCCATCGCCGAGCGGAGCTTCGGGGTGCCGGAGGCGGTGATCTCCGGTCAGCTCGGCATCGGAGTGGTCATCGACTTCTTCGGCCTCTCCGCCATCGCCTCCGGGCAGCCCATCGACTTCGCGTATCCGAAGCAGACGGCGGTGGTGCCGGCCTCCGTGGCCGTGATCAAGAACGGCCCCAACCCGGACAACGCGCGGGCCTTCGTGCAGTACCTGCTCTCCGACGAAGGCCAGCTCAAGCTCTTCTCTCCCGAGATCGGCCGGCTTCCCGTGGTGCCCGCCCTCTACGCGCGAGCGCCCAAGGGCTACCCCAATCCCTTCACCATGAAGCTCGGCGGCGTGCAGTTCGACGACAAGCTCTCCTCCTTGCGCCGCAACGTGGTCAACTCCCTCTTCGACCACACCATCACCTTCCGCCACGCCGAGCTCAAGGCGGCGTGGGGAGCCATCTACGCGGCGGAAGCGAGAGCCGGGGAGGTGCGGGCCCAGGGCAAGAACCTCGACGACGGGGCGCGCGAGCTCGCGGAGGCGCGGTGGCTCGCCACCACCGTGCCCCTCGACGGCAAGCAGGCCGTCGACACCGGCTTCAACGAGCGCTTCCGGGACAAGCCCGAGGTGAAGTCGTGGCTCGAGACCGAGTGGGACACCAAGGCCAAGGCGAGCTACGGCAAAGCCCAAGACCGCGCGGACCAAGCCGCGCGCATGAGGTAGCGACCATGCCCAGAGTGCGGGAGATCGAGGACGACGGCGGCGACCCGACCCTCAAGGAGATCTTCGCCAGGGAGCGGGAGCTCTTCGGCGCCGTTTTCAACACGACCAAGGTCTACGCGCATTGCCCACCCATCCTGAAGGCGGCCAAGCAGCTCTCCGTGTCCATCGAGAAGTCGGGGCGGCTACCCGCCGCGCTGCTGCCCCTCGTGTATCTCCGCGTCGCCCTCATCAACGGGTGCCCCTTCTGAATCGACATCAACGCATCCAGGGGGATGCAGGCGGGAGCGGACGAGAACAAGATCCGCGAGGTGCCGGCCTGGCGGGAAAGCCATCGCTTCTCGGATGTTGAGCAGACGGCGCTGGAGTACGCGGAGGCCATGACCATCACTGGCCAGCGGGTGAGCGATGCGCTTTTTGCGAGGCTGCGCGGGCACTTCGACGAGGCCCAGATCGTGGAGCTGACGGCCGCGGTGGCCCTGGAAAACTTCCGGAGCAAGTTCAACGTGCCGCTCCAGATCGAGAGCCAGGGCTTCTGCGTTCTCTCGAAGGTACACAACAAAGGGAACACCTGAGCCAGGAGCACCAAGCGGTTCCCGCGGCGCCGGGGTGGTGCTTTTCACCGGAAGCTCTTCGGGCATCCACCTCGCAGAGACGCGGAGGAGCACACTCGCCCTTCGCCAGCCTTCCTGCCCCTGGAGATGGAGCACCGGGGCGTTGCAACTGAGAAGCGTCGACGCGAACGGGTGCCGTCGCTGCTCGGGGCGTCGGTAGCGGAATCTCGATGATTTCAACGGGGTGAGGCATCTTCCACGATTTCATGGGCGCCGATATCGAATCCCGCTGCCTGTGGAGTCGGATGACCGTAAAAATCTCGGCTCCCAGGATCGATGCCAAGGGCCGGGAGAGCGAGGCCCTGATCTCGTAGTGGCGAGGTGAGGGTCAGTTGATATGCGGCAAGTGTGAACAGTCTGTCCGCATCCCCGATCGTTCCCCCCTGGCCAGCCGCCACCAGACCCGGATCGACCTGAAGACCGGTGTCCGCGCCGTTCAGTCTCTCTTGACCGGTACCGGCCCGCCAGGAGGCCAAACTACCGTAGCGGTGGCCGCCCCAAAGAACCTGAAAGGCCAAGCCCATATCCCAGTAATCGTTCCCCTGCATCCACACTCCCGCCTCGCCTCCGCGGAAGCGCACGATCTTCGTCCCGGAGCTTGCCACGAAAATGTTGTTGTGCACTCGGACATTGCTCACATGTCCGTCGATGCCGAATGCGGCGTCCGTCCGCGCGCCCGCATACACCGTATTCCCATAGATCTGCACGTCAGCCATTCGGCCGGGCCCGCTGGTTCCCAAGTGGATCCCGCCAAAAAACCCAGCCCTCCCGTCATTTTGAGAAATATTGTAGCGAACAACATTGTTACGGGATTGCCGCGCATCGTGCCAATCCCATAGCAGATACCCTGCACCGTCGTTGTCGTGGGAGTAGTTGTATTGCACTCGTGAATTGGTTACCCCGCCATCCAAGTCGAATCCATCTCCATCGTTCGCCCGCGTACGGTTGTGGTGAGACTCGTTGTACTGAATCGTTACGTTGTTCGAAAAGATGGCCCATATCCCGACCGGACCACCGCCAGCATGCTTGTTTAGCGCACCGTTGTTGTACGCAAGACAATGCTCGATCACGCCACCATTGACGTCTTTGAAAAAGATCCCATTGCCTGTCTGTTCATCAATGTCGATGCCTGGATTGTCATGAATCAGGTTGTGACCCGCATAGACGTTATCGAAACAGTAGATCCCGTGGGATCCGCTGGCGGCGCAACCACCCATCCACACGCCCGCGTAACCATTGCCGTAGATGTTGGAATGCGTGATGCGTATGTCGTTGTATCCCACCGAGACGTGGGGAGCAGCATTCATCGTTATTCCCGCCATTCGAAATCCGCTCGTCTCCACGTGATCGAGGTAAATGGAGTTGAGCCTCCGAGAGCCGGACACCGTGCGGCTCAACCTGATTCCATAGCCATGGTTACTGTTTATGCCGCTGCCCGTCACCTTGATATTGGAGACTCTGACGTGCTCTGCGTTCTCGATTGTGATTCCATCCCCATCACCAGCCAGAATTTCCGCCTGGTTCCCCCCCGGCGTTGGATACGACGCCACTTGAATAGGCAGGGCGACGGTCCCCGATTGCCGAAGGACAAGGTTTCCCGTGAAGTGGGAGCCCCCTTCGAGAGCGACGGTATCCCCGGGCCTGAGGGACGTCGCATTGATCTTGTCGATCGTCTTCCAGGGCTTCATCAATGACCCGTCATGTTCGTCGTCTCCCGAGGCGCTCACGTAGTAGGTCCGTGGGCTGGCGGAAGAGGGCGCCCTGAGGCCCGTCGCCGATTGCTCCGCACAACCGGCGAACAAAGCCACTGGCACGAGGCTGGAGAGCAACCATCCGCAGTGTAATCTCCATGCGCGTTGCCATCTCGGGCGTGTACTCAGCACGGGAATCCCTGGGCTGACGCCGTTCGTGCAGGCGGCTGGCTTTCGCTTCGCATATCATCGATTCGTAGAGCAGGGTGGAGTGGCACGGCACCTCCGGGTACGGCGGCGCCCGGGCGCGGTTGCGCGCTCCTTCCGGAAGTACCAGGATCAGCCTCCGCCGGCCGGGACTCCATCGCTCCTCCGCCGAGCAGGGTGGCTTTGCTTGTCGGACCCGGTGCAGTGGAGAGCAACCCGGATTCTACGTTAGGCTACAGGCCCGCTCTTCGACTGGGGGTCGGGCTTGCGAGCGAGCACACGTGGAGCGCCGCTCTGCTCCCGACCCGGTTTCGAAGAGACCGGCCGCGGGGAGTCAGAGCACTCACGAGTGGCCAGCCGAAGGAGTTCGATCGTGTCATGCTCATCCTCCTCGACTCCGAAGGTCGTGCCTGAGCTGCCGAAGCGCCGTCACGCTTTGCGCGGAAGGTAGCGTGCGCCGGGGGGACGGTCAAGGTCCGCTGAACCGGAGGGAGACCCCCGCATATCTCGATGAGATTCAAGGCAGAATCCGTGGCAACGGGACGGCGTGTCTCGGGGGCGCGGGTATCCATGCCCTGCGAAGAGGCCGTGCGGAGTCTGCGGGGCCCTCATGCTATGGTGGTTTTGCCATGTTCGTCGACTCCGAAGCTGATTCTCGCCGCGGGTGACCGCATGCCGAT
>Ga0075435_100001489_pt1 | contig 15056 bp, 15 predicted proteins | sample RhiMethybrSRZTD4_FD_75302 | JGI IMG/M metagenome (GOLD analysis project Ga0075435, IMG submission 75302) | Populus rhizosphere microbial communities from Tennessee, USA - Rhizosphere MetaG P. TD hybrid SRZTD4 | ecosystem: Host-associated > Plants > Roots > Rhizosphere > Soil | place: USA...
GAGCACGCGAAGTGGCTCGTGCAGAAAAAGGCTGAGCTCAAGAAATCCCGCGGCAACGCCTATTTCTCGGACATCCTCGACAAGTTGAATATCGAGCGCGGGGTTGCCAATCGGGCGATGATGGCGGACTATCTCGATCCAAAACGATTTCCGTGGGTCTTCTTTGCCGACGCGTTCATGTGGCCGTTCGACGATAAACGCGAGACTGCGCGTAATCCTGATGAACAGGTTTACATTCCGCTGCAGGAGAAAATGTTGCGACGCTGGATGAAGCAGGAGAATGTCGAGAAGCTGCCGGCTGAGTTTGCTGCATATCTCTCCTTCGTGACGAGGACACTCGAGGACAACCAGAAGAAGGGCGGAATCGCGATGAAGTTCGAGGTCGCGTACTTCCGTCCGGCAAAGTTTGCCGATCCCACGCGCGACCAGGCGGAGGACGTTTACTTGCGTTTCGTAAACGGCGGCATTCCCAGCGAGCAGGAATACCGGAGTTTTCAGGACTACATCTTCCGCTACCTAGTGCGCGAGAGCGGCAGGCTACATCTTCCGGTACACATTCACTCGGCCGTGGGGATTGGAGACTACTTCAATCTTTCCGAAGGCAACATCTTCAATCTCGAAAACATTCTTCGTGACCCACGCTACGCGAACACTGTTTTTGTGATGATCCACGGCGGATATCCCTACGAGCGGGAGGCAATCTGGCTGGCGGCGGCGAAGAATGTGTACATGGATTCCTCGCTGATGGAAATTCTCATGTACCCCTCTGAGTTCAAACATTCCATCAAGCAATGGCTGGAAACCTTTCCAGATAAGATCACCTTCGGCACCGACTCATTCCCCTACAACGAAACTCTCGGCGCGGAGGAAAGTTACTGGCTGGGAGTGCAGTCTGCGCGCACAGGTTTAGCAGCCGCGCTGGCAGAGATGATTTCCGAAGGCGAAGTGAGCGAGGCGCAGGCTCTGCAGATGGCGCGCGGTTACCTGCACGATAATGCGGTGAGTATCTACGAAGGAAAGGGGCACTGAGATGCCGAGAGTGCAAGGCCGAGCCAGGAAGCCCGCGAAAAAGCGCCTAACAGCGCGTAAAAAAAAGCTGTCGAAAATGGAGCTGAGGTACATTCCCTGGAACTCCGTGCTGCTGGAAGACCTGAATCCCTTGCTGCAACGCCAATTTGTGGTCGGTGAGGACATAATGCTCGCGCGGGTGCTGCTGAAAAAAGGATGTATCATTCCCCTGCATAGTCACTACAACGAGCAGCTGACCTACATTCTCGAAGGCGCGCTGAAATTCTGGATCGACGGCAAGGTAATCGTAGTGAACGCCGGTGAGGTGCTCACGATACCTCCTCACATGCCGCACAAGGCTGAGGCGCTCGAAGATACCGTCGACCTGGACGTCTTCAGCCCCCCTCGCGCGGACTGGATCAACAAGACGGACCAATACCTTCGGGGCAGCAAGTAGGGCACGAGTGCCTTATCCTTATAAACTGAATGACTGAGCGCGGGGCGTCCGTCTCCAAGATCAAGGAAAATATCTCTCAATTGCGTTGCATTGAATGCGGTGCTGTGCGCGAAGACGGCGACCGCGCCTTTCGCTGCGCGCACTGCGGTGATCTGCTGGAGATTGTCTCTCCCGGATGCGAGAGCCTTGATCCAGCAGCCCTCAAGTCACTTTGGCTGCAGCGCCGCACATCACGTTTACCAAGTGACGAGAGCGGCGTCTGGCGCTTTCGCGAACTCTTGCCGGCGCTGCGCGACTGGACTAACGCAATCACGCTGAAGGAGGGGAATACACCTCTATATGAGCTACCGCGCTGTGCCCGCGCCGCTGGCCTGCAGCAACTTTTCGCCAAACATCAGGGCATGAATCCTACGGGATCGTTTAAAGACACGGGCATGACTGTGGCTGCGTCAGTTGCCCGTGAACAAGGATTCCAATGGGTTGCCTGTGCCTCTACGGGAAACACTTCTGCATCGATGGCAGCCTATGCCTCTCGTGGCGGAATGCGCAGCCTGGTGCTGATTCCCGAAGGGCACGTGTCCTGGGGCAAGCTCTCGCAGAGTCTCGATTATGGCGCGGTTACATGTCAGCTGAAGACCGGCTTTGATGGCTGCATGCGGGTGTTGCATGAAATCGTGCAGCGTAAGCCAGTGTATCTTTTGAACTCGGTCAACCCGTATCGGTTGGAAGGCCAGAAGACTGCTGCCATCGAATTGCTGGAGGGTTTGAATTGGGAGCCTCCCGATCACATCATCGTCCCCGGCGGCAATATGGGAAATTCATCAGCTCTCGGCAAAGCGCTGCTCGAAATGAAAGAGCTGGGTCTGATTTCGAGGCTCCCGAGACTCTCGGTCATCCAGGCTGAAGGTGCCAACCCGATGGTACGCACCATGCGGGAGACTGGCGGTCGCAGCCTGGTTTCGGTTGAAGCAGATACGCTGGCAACCGCCATTCGGATTGGAAGCCCGGCTTCGTGGAAAAAGGCCGCGCGGGTGCTACAGGCTACTGGCGGCGCGGTCGAGCAGGTGAGCGAAGACGAAATTGCGCTGGCCAAGGCGGAGATCGGAGCGGACGGCGTAGGCTGCGAGCCCGCATCCGCCGTTACCCTCGCCGGACTCAAGAAGCTGGTTAAACAAGGCTTCGTGAAACCCGAAGACCATGTAGTATTGATTCTCACTGGACACCTGTTGAAGGATCCCGATTTCACTCTGAAATTTCATCGGGGCGATCTGCTGGAGCGCCAGGGAACGCCGGTTCTGCGGCGCCAGCAGCGCCCGCCGATTGCTGTGGATGGGAGCGCAGATTCGGTGATCCGCATTCTGGAAGCCGAGAATCACGCGCCAGCGTAGCAGTTGAAGAACAGCTCAAAACTTGTGAAAAGCCGTGCTCGCCAAAAACCGTCACGACCGAAGCAGCTGAGACTAAGTCTTCCCGCCACCTCCGCAAATCTTGGTCCGGCATTCGATGCTGCCGCACTCGCCTTCGATCTATTCCTGAAGATTCACGCCCACACTGACCGAGATTTCTCGGTCGAGGCGAGCGGACGAGATTCGGAAGCCTGCAGCCGAGTCGAAAACCACCTGATTCTGACGACCTACCGTGAGGTGCTGCGCTCACAAAACAAGCCCATCCTGCCGCTCGCGCTACGAATCGAAAACGAGATCCCGATTGGCAAAGGATGTGGTTCTTCCGCCGCTGCCCGCCTTGCAGGCACGGCGCTTGCAGACCACTTCGGACGTTTGCATTGGAACGATGCGCGAATTGTCGGCGAGGCTTCCCGGAGGGAGCATCATGCGGACAACGCCGCCGCCTGCTGGACGGGGGGATTGGCGGTCGCGCGGATGTCGAATGATAGTGAGGCCAGCATCGCCAGCATTGTGCCGAAGGGGAAGTGGCCGCTACTGCTGGCCGTCCCGGATGAGGAACTTCCTACCGAACAGGCCAGGCGTGTTCTTCCGGCGCAGTATTCCCGGGCTGATGCGGTCAGCAACGTGCAAAACGCGATGCTTCTTCTTTCAGCGTTTGTTCAGGGGCGGCCGGGCCTGTTGACGTTAGCACTCGAAGACCACCTGCACCAACCTTATCGAGCGTACGCGTGCCCCTTACTCCCGGTACTGCAAAAGATGACAAATTCAGGAATTCTGGGTGTGGCGCTGAGCGGAGCGGGACCTTCGGTGCTGATTTTTCTTGATCCCAAAGCTAACTTGAATCGAGCCATCCAGCAAATCCGCGCTCACCTGACGGCGGAAAGAATGACAGCGGAATTGATCCCGGCTAGTATCACGCAACGCGGCGGGCGGGCATTGTTGCGAAGAGCATAGATCCGGAAGTCTATTTTCTCGCCAACGTAAGCTTCTTTCTGGCAGTCACAAGTTCGGGACGCTCCTCGCCCTTTGCCACTGACATCAATGCGCGGTAGTACTCAGCGGCTTTGCTCGCATTGCCGGCAGACTCTGCCGCTGTACCAGCACCATACAGCGCGTTGAACCGGTTTGGGGCCAATTGCAGGACCGCTTCGTACTCGGCAAGCGCCTGCGCCGACTGATTCTGCAAGGCGAGCAACTCTGCCAGCATCTCGCGCGCAGGAGTGATTGCACCTGGAGTGACGGCGTCCTTGTCCATGGTTTCCTCCAGCTCTACAGCCGCCTTGATTTTGGAAAGCGCCTCTGCGTGATTGCCATCTGCGTGAGCGATCCATGCAGCGACTTCGCGGCGCTGGACATCGATCTGATTTGACCAGTACGTGTTTTTCAGCGCATTGGCTTGTTCGCGAAGCGAAGCGAGCGACTGTTCCGCCTGCTTCGCCCGTTCGACATTTCCCGACCTCGCAGCTCCCTCGCCGATGGCCGACCATGTGAGCGCCTGTGCCCACGGCACCACAGCGGGATCAGGGTTGAGTTGCGCCGCCTGTTTCCAATCTCTGCGCTCGACGGCGTATCTGGCTGGAATCGCAGATGCGCCATAGTTCCCCGTCAGCGTAAGTCCGCTCACCGGAGCAAGCGAATGCAGTTCCTCCAAGACCTTCTTGGCTTGACTATCAAGCCCGGATTGCAAGTACGCGTACTCCAGATAATCCATGGCATGCAGGCGCTGATCCCGAGCCTCGCCGTTGGTTGACGTAGTCTCGGCCTGCGTTGCTGACGACTTGGAGCGCTGATTTGATTCGATCGATTCGTCCCACGAGCCCACGCGGGTGAAAATATGCGAAGGCATGTGCTGTGCATGCGCTGAACCGGGGGCGATCTTGGCATAAGCACGGGCGGCGGTGAGTCCCTGTTTCGCCAGCACCGGATTGTCGTAGCAATGAATCAGGTAGTGCGCCACTCCGGGATGATGCGGTTGCTGTCGAAAAATGGGTTCCAGAATTTCGCCGCACTGCCGCTGGTTCGCGAAGGTTTTGTCGGTTTTCGGAGCACTGACGCCCAGGGACAAGGCATAAAAGATAGCGGCTTCGCTGTCGCCAGGATTTTCGGAGTGAAGTCTTGACAGCTGGCGTTGGTATGCCAAATCATGCGTAACCGCATCGCTGCCGTCCTGCTTGTAAATTTCGGCAAGAGCTTCAATGAAGGCCTTCTCGCGGGTTGTTGTGGTTGTTGCAGAGGTTGCGACCTTCCGGGCCTTGTCAAGCGCCGCTCGTCCAGCATCCAGGTCGCCGTTTTTCCATAGGCCATGATAGTGCGACATTGCGACGCCCCACTCGGCCATCGCGCAGTGCGTATCCTTCTTTGCCACCGTCTCAAAGATTTGGCGTGACTGCTCATATTGAAACGAATGCAACAACGCGACCGCGCGATTGAAGCCCGTCTTTACTTCTGCAGAGCACGAGTTTGGAAAGTTGATGGATCCGATTTCGGCGTCTGTCAAGGCATGATGATGACCTTCATCGGCCCAGAGCGGGATCGTCAGAAGCGGAAGAAAAAGGAACGATAGCGAGCGAAGAGTTGACCTCATTAGACCTCCTACTGCGGTAAGCGGCGACCTTGGCGATTTTACATCGGGCAGGGTGAGGAAGCTCTCCAGCGAATCAGCAATCTGGGGTTGGCGACCGTCATCTTGAGGATCGCCCTTTTTCGGGTCGAAGGATCTAAGTGTGGTGGCCCCTGTGCTAACTGTTCTCGACTATAAAACATGAGTCGGGCACGGTTGTGGATGTCCGTTCGGTCCCTCCGGTTTGGGAGTGCTTGCTCCATCACACACGATATGTCAATGCGGCAACCATTTTTGCCGCGTACGCCGGGCGTGTGCCTGTGATCGCAGGTATCCTGATTATTGCCGTCGCCAAAACCCTTGTCTAAGTTATAGACCTGGTAATCGGAGGCGCATAGTGCGTAGTGGCCTTGGCGTGAGATTGGACATCGAGCTGTCGCCGCCAAACCGAATCCGCTGGTCCAGGTTTTATTGAAGCGAATCGTTCTCTGTGACCCGCCCCAATTGACTCCTACAATTTCATCTTCCCAGGAGCTCTGTACCGTTGAACCGCCGGCGTTCGGTTGCCATGCCACGAGATAGATGTTTGTAACACCGCGTCCGGCATTGGCATGTGACGAATGCTCATCGTCATTCCGTTGAGGTCCGAGGGCAGTGCTGACATCAACATTGGATGTGGTAGCCATGGTGTGCATGCTATCCGCGGCTGATTGAGGAATTGCCACGTCACGCATCTCGAAGCTGCTCTGGTGTCCGTAGCTCCAGAAGCAAACCCCATAATCGCACGCCCAATGCGACCTTCATTGCAGGCAGGTGTCATTGACTTCATTGGTCCCAATCGTCCAAAAGCTTTGTGGTCGAGACCGAGCACTGTAACTACTCCATTTTGGCCGCTGCGGTCAATTTTGACGTTGGGCACGCCACCTGGCGATGAAGATCCAACTCCGCTAAACGTGGACATAGCAGTCTGGCGAATATCAGATCGCTCTGTCGTGCGCTGGCATGGATTTCAACAGAACACTCAAAGGTTTTCGGACTACCAGCACTTGCAGCTAAGTACGTTCATGCCTACACTGCGCACCTGATGCCGGTTCGCAATGGACCGGAATAAGTGCTCCCCGCTCAGCGCGATAGCTGAAGGCACACTAAGTCTCGAACCACTTCTGGACAATCCGGCAGGAGGGTTGAATGAGGAAGCTCCACGTGTCTATGTTTGTGCCGTTACTACTGATCTTTGTTGGCGTCCCCGAGGGCAAAATCACTCCCAGCGATGTTATGAGCGGCGATTGGGACCACATGTTGCAAACGCGCATAGACTCGCTGCGTAGCAACATTGGCGAAAGCGACGAATCACAAATTGCTGTCGACGTCAGCACGCCGAGGGAAGGGAGCAGCTTGAGTGGGCCTATTCATTTCAAGGCTACAGCCGCAACCGTTTGCTCTGAAGGCATCACTATGATGGCGGTTTCCAGCAGCCAACAGCATCTTGCATATGTAATCCGTGGCAACAGTCTTGATACCTGGGTGAAACTTGATCCAGGCATCTACAACCCAACTGTGCAAGCCTGGGACAGATGTGGGAATTTCGCCCAGACACCCCTGACGATCACCGTCACATCCTCAGACTCCAAAATTCCACAAACGGCGTTGAACTCGAGCTCAATTTCGGCAGCGACGGTGCAAAGCAGCACCACCGCTACAACATCGACCACAACTTCGACGACGACCTGCGGCCCGCCGAATTATTGTTCCAGAACGGACACACAGGTTGTTCCTTATCCCAGTCCACCGCCCAATTTCGGAGGATTGCAAGGTATCAACACGGTTGCCAAGGATCCAAATTTCACTAATTCGGTTCTGCGCTTTACCGATGCCACCCTGCAGCCAAATTTTCCAAATCGTAGCTACAACACAGGGCTTGGCGGCTCAGGCGATAAAGCCGTCTGGAATTCAGACTCGACAATTCTTTTAGTGAGTGACACCTACGGCCGGTACTTTCCAGTTAAATTTGATCCCGTAAACTTCAGGCAGCTTGGGCCCTTATATGGTCGATACCCAATATTCGTCAGCGGCCCCGGAGTCTTCTCTCACGTCAATCCAAATCATTTTTATGAGTTCTACAACGGAAAGGTGCGGCTGCTCGACTACACAAACAGAACGATACCGCCCACCGGCAAATTGATTTACGACTTTAGAAATTGTGGGATTCCTGCCCAAGTGATCTGGCAATCGACAGCGGGCGTGGATACGACGGACACGACCTTCGGCGCGGCATACTCCACCACGGGAACCCAAGGCACAGGGGTCCACGTGGTAGCTTATAATTCCAGCTTAAAAACCTGTTCTCACTTGAACACATCCACTGGGATCGTAACATCTTGGCCGAGCGGCAAAGTGATTGGAACAGTCTCATCTTCAGATCGTTTCACGGTACATAATGTCGTTCTAAAGGGTGGTCTCTGGATGGTGGTTACTCGAGAGGTTCTACTATCGAGTACTCCCTCCCCGGGACCAGCGTATGCCTGGCAAATGGGTACCAGGATGCTGAATCATTTGGTCCCCCAATCGACTGGACACTGGGCCGCAGGCTGCGGACGTTGGGTTAACAGTCCCGGCAAGGTTGGCGCCTACTATGTGGCTCGGCACTATGAGGATCCATCTCTCTACAGCGAGTTATGGACCGTCCCGAGGAGCACCTGTAACACAACAGGTGCGCCCTCCTGTACCGCCCCGTTCGATTCCCACCCTGCCATGTACGGTGGATGCGCCGACGACACCCCTCTGTGTACATCCACCGTGGCGCCCAGCCCACGGATTTCCTGGCCTTATCAGAACGAAATTGTTTGTTTTTCCTCTGATGGCTCCAATAAAGCGTGGCGCTTTGCGCATACTTATTCTTATCCCTCGAACAACTTTAGCGCCGCGTGGTCGATCGGCGCCTTGTCGCAAGATGGACGCTTTTATGCTTGGACAACGAATAATGGCGGGGCTTTCGGATGCACAAATGGGACCATGAACTGCACGCTTCTGAATCGCCGTGCGGACGTCCTTATTGTCAAGCTGCGGTAGAGAAGCTTGTGATCCATGAAGCATATTGCGAACTTCGAGAATCGAGGGCATCTTCCAGGGCTTCGCAGTAAGAACGAAACGAAGGTCTTCTGTCGTAATACTGTAGGCACCGTCAAACGCCAATCGTGACTGGATCTGACTCTTGAAACGCGTTCGGAGCCAACCTTAGATGGATCTGAGCGTGATCCTCTGTACATACAACAGAGCTGAAAGTTTGCGCAAGACCCTGGAAACCTTTTCGAGCCTGGTAGTCCCGCCCGCTTTAAATTGGGAACTCCTCCTGGTTGACAACAATTCGAAGGATCACACACGCGAGGTCATCAACGAATTCGCGAAAGCCTCGCGGTTCACCGTTAGATACGTCTTTGCGAAGGCTCAGGGAAGATCCCATGCTTTGAATGCCGGAATTGCCGCCGCCCAGGGAGATCTTCTGGCCTTTACGGATGACGACGTACTACTCCATCCCGACTGGCTCTGCAACATGCTTAAGGCGTTCCGAGATTTCAATTGTGCGGCCGTCGCAGGGAGGATCATTCCGGTTTGGCATCACCAAAAGCCCAGCTGGCTTGAGATGGAAGAGCAGCAGGTTGTTGTTCACTTTGAATTCGGCGACGAGACAAGGCAACTGGATCGTCCACCGATGGGAGCCAACTCAGGGTTCCGCCGCAATCTATTTCAAAAGTATGGCACTTTCCGCCCTGATTTAGGTGTATCCAGCGATCAGCGTATAACTTGTGAAGACACAGAATTTGGATTCAGACTTTTGCGTGGCGGAGAAAAGATCGTCTATTGCGCGAACGCCATTATCTACCACCCTGTGGACCCCTCGCGCATCACGAAGAACTATTTTCTTTCGTGGTTTTACAATGACGGCCGGTCCCTAACACGCGCTGAGGGCCTGCCAGCCGAAGGCGTGTTCTATCTGGGGATTCCTCGCTGGCTGTATCGGGAAATCGTAGTGAATTTTTTGAACTGGATTTTGTGTTCCAACCCCAAGGCACGCTTTCACCACAAGCTACGCACCTACCGGAGCCTGGGCAAGATTGTGGAATCTTGGCGACTCGCACACCTCAGACATCGCACCCACCCGACTCCACCCGCTGCCAGCGATGTCTCTCCCACATGAGAAATACCGCAAAGCGCCGATTTAGTTACCTTCAGAGTATTCTGGATCCGTACTTCCGAGTTATGCTGCCTGCAGGCAACCCCGGTATTTCTGGCCCAGGACGTTGAAGAAGCCCGCCTCGCGTATCGCTTCTTTTCTGGCATTACAACGGGCAAGCTTTCTGGAGGTTTGGAAAGGATAGATTGAACGCAAAAGACGGCATCTTGTCCAAAACCAGCAGTCCCGATCTGGAAAAGGTTGCAGGACCTAATGATCTCTCGCGCGACCGGACGATGGATCGTTCGCTGCTGAGCAGCGTGGCATGGAATGCGACGGGGGATTGGGTTAGCCAGATTTTCTCCTGGCTGTCATTCTTAATAGTCATAAGACTGCTGACGCCCGCCGATTTTGGCATCGTCAACATGGCGTTGGTTTTGTTGCCATTTCTGCAATACATGGCGACTTTCGGCATTGGTCGAGCCATTATTACGCTCCGCGATCTTACCGACGAGCAGCTGGCGCAGCTCAACACCGTTGGTTTACTTCTAGGCATCACCGGGTTCGCGCTAGCGGCCGCCTTGGCAAAACCTTTTGCGGTGTTTTTCAAAACGCCGGGCGTGGCCCCAGTCTTAATGGTGACTTGCATCGCCTTAATTCCCAATGGAATGCAAACTGTTTCCGCCGGCTTGCTCACCAGGGACATGCGCTTCCGAACACTGTCGCTGCTCAATGGGGCCAGTGCCGTAGTAGCTGCTGTGTTCACCCTTCTATTTGCGTGGTTGGGATGGAAATACTGGGCCCTGGTACTCGGGAATCTTCTAGCGACGTGTTTTCGTTCCGCGTTCATTCTACGAAGCCGGCCCCAAAAGTATGCTATCCCGCACATCGCTTCGATTCGCGAACCCTTACGGTTCGGAGGACACGTCATCGTTTCACTGATCGCTTTGAATTGTTATCAGCGATTGGACAATCTCACCGCCGGCCGGGTGCTCGGGCAAACAGCACTGGGCTTGTACGGCATGGCCTGGACTTTGGCCAATGTACCACTGGAAAAAGTGACCAGCCTGGTAACCACCGTCATCCCGAGCTATTTGGCGCAGCTCCAGGAGGATCCTGCGGCCCTGCGTCGCTATTTGCGTAACCTCACCGAAGGCCTGGCGCTCGCAACCTTCCCCGCGACGGTCGGATTGGGACTGGTGGCACGTGAACTTATTCCGCTGGCTCTTGGTCGCAGGTGGATCGGTGTTATTCCATCACTTGAGGTGCTTTCAGTCTACGCCGCCTTCCGGTCGATCGTCGCGCTGCTGCCGAAGCTCTTGACCGCGATTGGGAATCCTCGCTTTGTAATGTGGAACGATCTCGCTGCACTCGTCATTCTGCCGGCAAGCTTCTATGTGGGGAGCCGGTGGGGAATTGCAGGCATTGCATGGGGCTGGGTAGTCGCATACCCAATCATCGCCGTGCCGCTCTACCGTAAAACCTTCCTGACGATCGGAATGAAGACGAGGGAATACATCCGAGCCCTTCGCCCGGCGTTGGATGCAACCATCATCATGACTGCAGCGGTGTTGTTGTTGAAATACTTAATTCCGGCACGCGAGCCACTGCCTTTGCGCTTGGCTCTTGAGATCACCGCAGGAATTCTCGCCTACGGAGGGACCTTACTGCTGGGGTATCGGCAACGCGTCGCTGCATTCGTCAACACAGCGAAGAGCTTTCGCCACCGCTGATTGCCAACAACAGCGGTAGCAGGCCCAATGATGAATCTTTCATTTTTCGATCCCGCTAGGGGTTGGTCTCGAACGGGCCAGGTTCAGAATCATGGTCGGCGGAAACTTGGTTTATGTGACGCAGGGGCAGATGAGGGCAGAATAGCGCGAATGGCGGTGCTTTTTGTAAGAAGCAGGTCACATAATTGGAGCCGTTGGTATTTGGGGAGTGCGGACACCGTGTAAGGCTTCGACAAGTCTGTGCAATGAGCCAGGTGGCCCCCCAGGTGGCCCCGTGCACCGAAGTCACGGGTCCTCAGACGGGATGCTTGACGTATTTGGCCAGGAGGTAGTCCATATCATCGCCGACGCCGTAGCCAAAGGCGTGACTGATTTGGCGCACACGGTCAAGTCGGGCGATCAGGCTGTCGCGGCCGCTGGCGGGTAGCGTGTTGGCCGACTTGAGGGCTTGGTCGAACATGCGCACCAGGGCGTCGAAAAATCCTTCCTCTTGATAACCGATATCCTGACAGTATCCGGCCGCTTGCTCGCAGTAGAAAACCAGCAGTTCGGTGAGTCCCGCGGGGTCGCCCACAGCCTTTTTGTAATGGGAGATGGCCTGCTTCGCTTTGGAGACGGACGTGTCCTGGTTGCGAAACGGGTCAGGCCAGAGCCAGCGATCGATGGTTTTCTTGTAGGGCTCCAACACGTCCTCGCCCAGGCCAAAGCGAGCGTGTAGGAACGCCTGGTTGTCTTTGTGTGCGGCGTATAGATGGTGCAGCAAGTCCAAGAGCGCGGTCCGGTCAAAGGCGGCCAGCTTGGCTTTGACATCTGTCCAGGTGGGTTGCGATTTCGGCTCACGTTTCGTCATAGGATTCTTCGAGGGCTGGCCTCATGCGTAACTCTCAAGGAGCTGCCCTAAGTCAGAAGCAGTAGCCTTGCGCCAGCCAGTAGTGCCAGTGATTGATCGCCTCGACAGTGGATTCGTCCGCCTCGGTGGCAGTTAGTTGGGAGAGTGGCACCGCGACATTGCGGCCATGCCAGCGAATCAGCACCAGCATGTCGTGGGCACAGGAATCTTCCGGTGCCAGGCTGCGGACCTCGACCGTTTCCCCCTTGCGGAGCGGAGAGACTACTTCAGCGGCCATGCACCGAGCCGAGAAAGGAAACTGGATTTTGTTCTCTAGGTAGTAGTACCAGCCGAGCGCCTGTTCTTCTGGCCCATACGCATCGACGATAACTTCATTGTGGATTCGTTCTTCGCGGATGCGGTTCTTGCGCAGCTTGGGCACGTAGTGCTCGATTCGAAGGCTGGTTAAACTATCGATCCATCCTCTTGGGCGGGAGACTCCAATACTTCTTCCATTCGGGCAAGGTCGCCGGCTCAGGCGTCGGCCTCGGTGTACCTGCTCAAGACGGCTTCGATGCGGTCGCACAGTTGGTCTAACTGTTCTTGCAGAACCTTATTCTTGGCGTGGTTGGCTTCGGCCGCCACATCGCCTACAAGTTCATCGAGTTCGTCGAGAGTGAAGTGAAACACGGGGCGTTGCTCCGATTGCGGGAAGACTCGCAGCCGGTTGGTTATCGATTCATCGGCGAAGGTGTGGGCAACGATCAAGTCACGTTCGCGCTGGTTCAACTCCAGAGGAACAGTGGCATCTGCCGTGATCGGGATGCGCTGCCCTTGCGGTCTGATCGGCCTGATAAACGTCTTGCTCAGACGATTAGCGCTCGCCGACAGCTTCGGCGTTGAGGTGATCGAGCGCGGTGCCGCTTTGGGCCTGGAGCGAAACTTCTTGGCGAGTTCCTGGTTAACCTTCTCTACCGAAAACTCTTCAGCATCGAATGGTCCGCGCCACATCATCCTCTCTTCATGTTCCGCATGGTTTGGATCAAACATTGCTTCCAGGTAGTCGGCGTAACCCCCGATTCCTCCGACATCTTCTGGTGGGCACCGCCGTTCGCCGGCGAGGCACCGCGGATACGTCACGGCTGGTTCGGGCATAAGGGTTGCTTCCGGCAGCAGTTCATGCTCCCAATCGTCGCCGTAGTCGTACACATATGTGAAGGTGGTACCTACGCTCGGCATCACCGCGGCAAGGCGAACCCGCTTTGCGTCGACCAATCCCAAATCATCAACACCGTCGGGATCGGGCGGTCCGTACCTCTTACTGCCAATTCGAAACATGTAGAGATGGTAGTTCTCCCAGCCCATGACCACTTGCAAGACGCGATGGAATTGGGCCAGGGTATAGTCCCCAGTGACCTGAACACGGCGCCAGATCGGCGGGGTGATGCCGAATAAAGCCACTTTGAACTGGTAGATCGCCCCGCTTTGGGCCGCTCCCACGATTCCTCTCCTTGGCACTACAGTCCGCACAACGGAGCATTCTTTCATTGATGCCATCGCTCAGCAAGCCTCGGCGATTCGCTGCTACTGGAAATCCCCGACAATGGGCCGGGTTCAAGGAGACCCAGTGAATGATAGAAAGCATTTTCCAACTGAAATGGGTGGTGTCACGTCACCAACAAGCGCCTCTCAAAGAGCGGGAACAGTTCTTAGCGCACTGCCGGCAGCAAGGAACGAGCCACAAGGCACTTCACAACATGGCCCCCAGAGCTGATTGCCGTTCATCCGATTCCTGCGGATAGAAGAACTCCGCGACGTCAGCTTGGAAGAAATAAGGCTGGCTGCCGAAGCGTGGGCCGCGGAACAGCGCTCGAATCCCAGAGCGCGGAGCTATGCGAAGTCGGCCAGTTACTTCATCTTCGTTGCGAACAGGTGGCTGCGCTTTCACGGAAAGTGAAGATGCCGTCTCCGCCACGCACACGCTTTGCGAATGAACTCGACGATTTCGTGGCGTACATGGCGAGCGAGCAAGGGCTCTCGCCGATCTCCATACGATCCCATCGATGGAAGACATCGAAGTTCCTGAATGGTTCGCGAATCGGCATCGGCTCTTGTCGTCGGCCACTTTGGATGATGTTGATGAGTTCCTTGCATTCAAAGCGAACAACGGCTGGAATCGCGAATCGGTTTCCACTGCGGCTCAGGCTCTGCGCTCATTCTTCCGTCACGCGGAGCGCCGCGGTTGGTGCAAGGCAGGAATAGCCGCAGGAATCCAATGATCTGCTGGCTTTCCTGTCCCAACTCTAACCGACTTATGTGACGTTCGGCGACGCCAAAGGACGTGCAAGATGCGGCCGGCAAAGTTGAATGCCATGCCAACATAAGCATGAAATGATTCAGTGGCGGAGTGGTAGAATTCGTTTGCTTCGCATCAAATCGACTCTCGTTCCAGTCCCCGACCTGCCGCTTGCCGGGACTCATCGGAGGTGCTTATGGCCATCAGCTTCACCGTAAATGGTAAACCACAAAGTGTGGACGTCAGTCCGCAAATGCCGTTGCTCTGGGTTTTGCGAGATACTCTGGGCCTAACGGGCACCAAGTTTGGCTGCGGTATGGCCCTTTGCGGAGCATGCACTGTGCACATCAACGGAGAGGCCACCCGCTCGTGCGTCACTCAAGTCTCCAGTGTAGCGGGCAAGAAGATCACCACGATCGAGGGGCTTTCGACCGGGAACAACCATCCCGTTCAGCAAGCCTGGATCGAAGTCGACGTGCCACAGTGCGGCTACTGCCAATCCGGTCAGATTATGCAAGCGGCCGCTCTGTTGTCCAAGAAACCTAATCCCAGCGACGCCGACATCGACGAAGCCATGGCCGGCAACATCTGCCGCT
>Ga0075435_100001491_pt1 | contig 15047 bp, 18 predicted proteins | sample RhiMethybrSRZTD4_FD_75302 | JGI IMG/M metagenome (GOLD analysis project Ga0075435, IMG submission 75302) | Populus rhizosphere microbial communities from Tennessee, USA - Rhizosphere MetaG P. TD hybrid SRZTD4 | ecosystem: Host-associated > Plants > Roots > Rhizosphere > Soil | place: USA...
GTCTGACCCCGGGTCTGGCCCTGGGTCAGACCCCTTCTACCGTGCGCGCCTAATATATCAACATGCGGAAACGCGTTGTCTTTGCGGCAGCCGTCGTCGCGCTCGTGCTCGCGCCCGGTTCGGCGTCGGCATGGGGATTCGTGGCACATCGCTACATCACGGCGCGCGCGATCGACCTGCTGCCGCCGGAGCTGAAACGGTTCTTCGATCACTTCCGCGACGAGGTCGTCGTCCGCGCCATCGATCCCGACCTGTGGCGCAGCGTCGGCTGGGAGGACGATCGCAATCACTTCCTCGACTTCGGCGTTCGCGAGTTCGGCGAGTACCCGTTTCGTGAGCTGCCGCGCGACTACACCGCGGCGCTCGAGAAGTTCGGCATCGCGACGCTGAGGCGTGACGGCCTGCTGCCCTGGCGCGAAGCGGAGATGTTCGGCAATCTTCGCCGGACGTTCGAGAGTTTCAAGGGCGCGTCGGTCTACGGCCCCAGCGATGCGGTGCTCTTCGCGGCCGCCGCCGGTCACTACATCCAGGACGCGCATCAGCCCTTTCACGCGACGAACAACTTCGACGGCCAGCTGACGGGAAACAACGGGATCCATGCGCGCTTCGAGCGCGATCTCGTCGAGCGTTTCCAGTCACGTCTTCGTGTCACGCCTCCGCCGCCCAAATCGATCACGAACGCGCGCGACGCCGCATTCGACGCGCTGCTGACCGGCTACAAGCTCGTCGACCCCATTCTCAAGGCGGATACCGAAGCCATCGGCGCAAAAGAGGCATACGACGACGAATACTTCGAGCAGTTTTTCACGAGGGTGCAGCCGATCCTCGAACAGCGGCTTGGCGAATCGATTACCGCCACGGCCGGCGTCATCATCGGCGCGTGGGAACTCGCCGGCAGGCCGCCGCTTGCGACCGCGGGCGCGCGGCCGCTCGAAAAAGTGAGAAGGAGATAAAGAGGACGTCAGCTCGAAAAAAAGGGATGCAGACGACGGCAGTGGGTCAGTCGCGCCGTCGATGAGTATTGGACTGAAGCGTTCCAGAGCGGCGTTCGAAGAACGCCTCGATTGGCGGGAGCACGGCCAGCACGATCAGCGTGACGACCGTCGCGACCGTCGCGATCGCCAACTGCCCGGCGCCCGCTGCCATTCCGACCGCCGCATTCACCCAGATGGTCGCCGCCGTCGTCATTCCATGAATAGTCGTCCCGTGCCGCAGGATCGCCCCGGCGCCCAGGAATCCGATGCCCGTGACGACCTGCGCGGCAATGCGGTCCGGGGTGCCGCCCTGGCGGGCGAGCACGATGGACATGACGGTGAAAAGCGCCGAGCCGACTGCGATGAGAATGTTCGTGCGAAGGCCGGCCGGCTTCTGCCTGAGCTCGCGTTCGAAGCCGATGGCGGCGCCCAAGCCGGCGGCCACAAGGAGCCGGAGTACCAAATCAGCTGATGGCATGACAGTTGCGGATTATTGTCCGAAGGAGGGCGTACATGCTCTGGACTTTGATTGTGCTGCTGCTCATCTTGTGGGCGCTAGGCCTTGCGTTCAAGATTGCGGCAGGAGCAATTCATATCCTGCTCGTGATCGCGCTGGTGCTATTTATCGTCAACTTGGTGAGTGGCCAACGAACGAGCGTCTAGAGAATCGGTAACGGTTTACCTGCTGCCGCTCGGCGCCGGAAGGTACGAGTTGTACTCGGAACCTTCGGACGACGACGGCGATGCCGGCGATCGGCGTGGGTTCGTGCGCCGTCGGCTGGACCGGCTGCAGGACCGCTGGAGCGCCGCGGTTCATGACGCGCGGCGGGCCGACCCGGGCTCAGGTGTTTTCGCGCGCTGGCGCGATAAAGCCGTGTGCCTGGCGGCCGAGATGATCGCCGAGCAGCGCACGTTGTGGATGCTTCGCTCGGTTGAATCGGCCGTCCTCGTTCATCCTTCCGATCTGGATGCGTCCGGTGCGGCGACGGCGCGCGACGGGATCCTCGAGCGCGCCTCGCGGCACCACCGCGTGTGGAGCATCATCGATTTCCTGCTCTTCATTGCATCCGGACTCTTGATGCTCGTCCCGGGGCCCAACGTCATTGCGTACTACTTCGGCGCGCGACTGATCGGCCACTACTTGTCGTGGCGCGGCGCATACAACGCGTTGACGCGCGCAGAGTGGCGTGCACACGCCGAACCGGCGCTGACCGAGCTCGGCGCGCTCGCGAGTGAGCCGCGCGAAACGCGCGCACCGCGCGTCGAAGCGATCGCGAGCCGCCTGAAGCTGCAACGGCTCGCGGCGTTCTTCGATCGCGTTGCCGCGCCGGTGCACTGATCATCCCTCAGCACGCCGCGTGCTATCCTTGCCGCACGCTTGAAACTGAAGGAGCTTGCCGCGCGTCTCGACTGCCGTCTTGAAGGCGACGGCGACGTGGAGATCGTCCGCGTGGCCGGGATTCAGGACGCGCAGCCGGGTGACGTCAGCTTTATCGCGAACGCCAAGTACACGCCGCAGCTCGAAACCACCCGCGCGTCGGCAGTCATCGTGTCGGACGCGCTTGCGTCCGCAGTTCGGGCGACGGCGGCGCGTGCCATTTCCCTGCTCCGGACGCCGGATCCGTACTCGGCGTTCGCGCGCGCGCTCGCGTGTTTTGTTCAGACCACGCCGCCAGCCAGAGGCGTCGATCGATTGAGCTCGATCGCAGACGATGCGGTTATCGGAAGCGACGTCTCGATTGGACCGTTCGTCGTCGTGGGCCGTGGCGCGTCGATTGGCGCGCGAACGGTGATCTTTCCAAACGTCGTCATCGGCACCCGCGCGCGGATCGGCGACGACTGCGTGCTGCATTCGCACGTATCGGTGCGCGATCGCGTGGTTCTCGGGAGCCGCGTCGTTCTCCACGACGGTGTGGTCATCGGGAGCGACGGGTTCGGGTTCGCGCGGCAGCCCGACGGCACACATTTGAAAATTCCTCAACAGGCCGCGGTCGTCATCGAGGACGACGTGGAGATCGGCGCGAACTCCACGATCGATCGGCCGGCGGTCGGGGAGACGCGCATCCGCTCCGGAACGAAAATCGACAACCTCGTGCACATCGCACACGGCGTCAGCATCGGCGAGCGATCGCTGCTCGCGGCGCAATCGGGCGTAGCCGGCAGCACGACGATCGACGCGGATGTGATGATTGCGGGGCAAAGCGGTGTGAACGGTCACGTGAAGGTCGGCCGCGGCGTGAAGATCGGTGCGAAGAGCGCGGTGCTGCAGTCTGTGGATGCGGGAGCGTTCGTCACCGGTCATCCCGCGATCCCGCACGCCGACTGGCGGAAAGCGACGGCAATTTTCCGCCGGCTGCCTTCGCTCAAGAAGCGCGTGGTCGATCTCGAACGGCGCCTGACCGAACTCGAGGAAAAACTCTCCGAATGCCCGACCCGACCCGATCGCTGACGATACGCGCGGCGCTCGCCGCGTGCCTCCTCATCTTCGCCGCCGCCCGCGCCGCCGCGCAAATTCCGCAGCCGGTCGTCACGCCCACGCCATCGCAACCGGACTTCCTTCCGCGTTACGAATTCCACATGACGACGTACAAGCTCACGTCGGTGGAGGACGATGCGCTGCAGCGCTTCGACTGGGATGCGCATTTCGGCGGATCGGTCGATCTCGTCGACTACGTTGTCGGCCGTGCCGCGCTCGCCGTCGATTACGAGACGGTGCTTGGCCACGAGCAGCGGCCGTTCGATCCCAATCAGGATGTGTACACGCTTGAAGGCTCGGTCTCGGGCCGGGCCGGCGGTGCGGAAATCGCCGCCGTGTTCCACCACGTGTCGCGTCATCTCACCGATCGTCCGAAGCTCTTCGCGGTTGCGTGGAATACGTTTGGCGGACGTCTGTTGTATCAGGCGCGTGCGGCCGACACGACGATCGACGTCGATCTCGACGTCGGCAAAGTGATTCAACGCTCGTTCGTCGACTACACGTGGATCGGTCAGCTCGGCGTCCAGGTGCGCCGTCCGATTGCGTCCCGCGCCGGCGTCTTCTTTCGCGGAAACGGACAGCTGTTCGGCACGGACGACACGCTGAGCGATCGGGGAAGCCAGCTGGGCGGCTTCGCGGAAGCTGGTCTGCGGATCGAAGGCGCCGCCGGCGCATTGGAGATGTTCGCCGGCGTCGAGCGTCGCGTCGACGCATATCCCACCGAACGCGTGGCCAGGCAGTGGGGACTCGCCGGTTTTCGGCTAATCAGTAGATAATCGACCGATGAAGGCACCGTCCGTCCGTCCGATCGCCGCCGCGGTGGCCGCCGCACTGCTCGTCATGGCGGCTGCGACATCGCCGTCCGCAGCCGTCCGGCCGCCGAAGCTCCAATACGAGATCACCACGCTGCCGAACGGCCTCACGGTGGTGCTGTCGGAGGATCACTCGACGCCGATCGTTCACCTGCAGCTCTGGTATCACGTCGGGTCGAAGAACGAGAAGCCCGGGCGCACCGGCTTCGCTCATCTGTTCGAGCACCTGATGTTCAAGGGATCGAAGAACGTGCAGCCCGAGGCGCACACGTCGATGATCTCGGCCATCGGCGGGCAGAGCAATGCCTATACGACCGACGACGAGACGGTCTTCTGGGAGACGGTTCCGGCGCAGTATCTGCCGATGATTCTGTGGCTCGAAGCGGACCGCATGGCGACGCTGCGCGTCGACAAGGACACGTTCACCAACGAGCGCGAGGTCGTGAAGGAAGAACGGCGGATGCGCATCGACAATCAGCCGTTCGGCAGCCTGAACGAAATCATGTACGACCAGGCGTTCACGACGCATCCGTACAAGCATCCGACGATCGGCAGCATGACCGATCTCGAGGCGGCGTCGATCGAAGACGTGCGCGACTTCTATCACACGTACTACGTGCCGTCGAATGCGACGATGGTGCTCGTCGGCGACTTCGATCCGACCCAGGCCATCCAGCTCGTGTCGCAATATGTTGGCCGCGTGCCGAAGGCCGAGAAGGAAGTTCCGCGCGACATCTCGAAGGAGCCGCCGCAGACGAAAGAGAAGCGCGTGACGCTCCAGGAGCCGTGGCCGCTGCCGGCGGTCGTGGTCGCCTATCACATTACTTACGACGGCAACCCCGATTCGTATCCGCTGCACATCACCAACAAAGTGCTGTCGGACGGGCAGAGCTCGCGAATTTACAAAAAACTTGTTTACGAAACGCAAATGGCGGTTGCCGCGTTCGGCAACGCGAACCTGATCGAAGATCCGAATCTGTTCTATGCGGTCGCCATCGTGCAGCCCGGCCACACGACGGAGGAAGTGACCAATGCGCTGATCGCCGAATTCGATCGGCTGAAAACGGAGCCGATCACCGATCACGAGCTGCAGCGGACGAAAAACCAGTTCGCGCGGGACTACATCCTGTCGCGCGAGTCGAATCAGCAGAAAGCGTCGCATCTCGCGCACGCGGTCGTCATCCACCGCGACATCAAAACGGCGGACGGGGAGTTCGACATCTTCCAGAACATCACGGTCGCCGACGTGCAGCGTGTCGCGCGGACGTACTTCACGCCGGAGAACCGTCTTGTCCTGACGCTGATGCCGTCGGGCAAAGGCGGTGCTCAATGACGATCGATCGCAGAGCCGCCGGACGTGTCGCGGCAGTCGCGTGCGCCGTCTTCGTGGCGGCGTTGCGCATGGCCGGCGCACAGACGACGAGCTGGCCGACGGAGCGGCCGCCGTCGCCGCTGCCGCCGCGCGACATCAAGTTCCCGCCCTACGAGCTGCAGTCGCTTCCGAACGGACTCCAGGTCGTCGCCGTGCTGCATCACGAGCAGCCGGTCGTCAACATGCGCCTGCTCGTTCGCGCGGGCGCGGCGCACGATCCGAAGGAGAAGCTGGGCGTCGCGCACATGGTCGCGTCGCTCCTCGATCAGGGCACGAAGAACAAGTCGGCGCAGGAAGTGAACGACACCATCGATTTCATCGGCGGCGCGATGGGCGCCGGCGCGGGGACCGACCTGAGCTTCGTGAACGTCGTGGTGATGAAGGACAGCTTCGAGAGCGGAATGCGGATGCTGTCGGACATGGCGCGCCAGCCCACATTCGCGCCGGCCGAGATCGAACGGCAGCGCCAGCAGACGCTCTCAGGACTGAAGGTCAGCGTCGAAGATCCCGAGTGGGTGGCCAACTCGGTGTTCGATCGGCTCGTGTACGGCTTCCATCCGTACGGGCTGCCGGAAAGCGGGACGCCTGAAACCGTGGCGAGCCTGACGCGCGACGATCTCGTCGCGTTTCATCAGAAGTACTTCGTGCCGAACAACGCGATCCTCGCGATTGTCGGCGACGTGACGGCGGAAGAAGCGTTCGCGACTGCGAGAAAAGTCTTCGGCGACTGGGAGAAGCGCGAAGTGCCGGCGCAGAAGTTCATCGATCCGCCGGAACCAACGCGCCGCGTCGTCGTCGTCAACAAGCCGGATGCGGTGCAGACGGAGGTGCGCGTCGGCCATATCGGCATTCCACGCAAGCATCCGGACTACATGGCGGTCAACCTGGCGATCCGGATCCTCGGCGGCGAAGGCAGCAACCGTCTGCATCAGGTGCTGCGAACGCAGCGCGGGCTCACCTACGGCGCGCAGGCGAACATGGACACGCTCAAGGAGTCCGGCGATTTCGAGGCCGAGACCAACACGCGCTCCGAGGCGACCGGCGAGGTGCTGCGGCTCATCGTCGACGAGTTCTGGCGGCTGCAGCGCGAGCGCGTCAGCGAGTACGAGCTCGCGGATGCCAAGGCGTATCTGACGGGCAGCTTTCCGCTCACCATCGAGACCCCGCAGTCGATCGCGATGCAGGTGGTGAACGTGCTGTTCTACGGCTTGCCGCTCGAGGAGCTGCAGAACATCCGCGAACGCGTGAACGCGGTCACACCCGACGACATTCAGCGCGTCGCTCGCGCATTCCTGCGGCCCGATCGGCTGTCGGTCGTGCTGGTCGGCAACGCCGCCGCGTTCGCGCCGCAGCTCAAAGGCGTCGGTTTCGGCACGTACGAGACCGTCGAGCTCGCCGATCTCGATCTCACCGCCGCGAACTTCAGGCGTGGACCGTCACGCGCGGCGCAGGCGGGTGGGGCTGGTGGGTCGGGTGGGTCGGGTGGGTCGGGTTGGTCCGGTGGGGCTGGTGGGGCAGCGTACGCACGCGACACGCAGGAGTCGACGATTACGCCGCAGGAAGGCGAGAAAGCGAAGGCGCTGCTCGATCGTGCGATCGAAGCGAAAGGCGGTCTCGAGAAGTTGCGCGGGCTGAAAACGATCGTCGCGACGCAAACGCTGACGAACGTCACCGAGGGCAACGCCTCGAGCCCCGCAACGAACTACATCGAATATCCGGATCATTTCCGCATCGAAACGCCGGTGCCTGGCGGGACCGTCATTCAGGGTTTCGACGGGACGAAGTCGTGGGTGAAGGATCCGCGCGGGCTGCACGACGCGCCGGACGCGCTCGCCCGCGAGGCGCGCAACAGCCTGCGCCGCGACATCGTGTCGCTGCTGCTGGCGGCGAAAGGCGGATCGGTGACGCCGCGTATCCTGCCCGACGTGAAGGATGAATCCGGCCACGTCGATCACGCGCTCGAGCTCTCCGCGACGGACATGAATCCAATCGTGCTGTACGTCGATCCGGAGTCGGGGCTGATTCGTAAACTGCTCTTCACGGCCGACGCGCCCGGGCGTCCACTCGTCGAAGAGCGGTTCTCCGATTACCGCGCGATCGACGGGATCCAGATTCCGTTCGTGGCCGTTCGCAAGGCCGGCGATCGGACGATCGAACGCCGCATCTCCGACATCAAGATCAATACGCCTCTCGATCCCGCGCTGTTCAAACGTCCGGCGTCTTGAGCGCGCGCCTTCTCATCTCCTGCGCTGAAGCCTCCGGCGATTTGTACGCCGGCGCGCTGACGCGCGAGCTGAGAGCGATCGATCCCTCGATCAGCATCGCGGGGCTTGGCGGTCCGCAATTCGCCGCGGCCGGCGGCCGTCTCATCGACGACTACCGTGACATCGCCGTCACCGGACTCACTGAAGCGATCGCGAAAATCCCGCGGTCGCTTGCCGCGCTGCGCCGGCTGACCGCCGCGGCGCGGACGGAGCGTCCCGACGCGCTCGTCGTGATCGATTCGCCGGATCTCAACTTCCGCCTCGCGCCGCAGGTGAAGCGCCTCGGCATTCCCGTCATCTATTACATCAGCCCGCAGATTTGGGCCTGGCGGCCCGGACGGCTGAAGTCGATTCGCGCGTTCGCCGATCGCGTGCTCGTCATCTTCCCGTTCGAGGAGGCGATCTACCGTGACGGCGGCGTGCCGGTCGAATTCGTCGGGCATCCGCTCGTCGATCTGATCGCGCCGCGTACGCCCCCAGACGCGTTTCTCACTGCGCACGGGCTCAGTCCGGCTGCGCCGACGATCGCGATCCTCCCGGGCAGCCGCTCGAACGAAGTAGCCAGAATTCTTCCGGATCTCGTTGCCGCGGCGGGCCATATTGCACGCGACCTTCCGGACGCGCAGTTCGTGATCGCGCGCGCGCCGCATCTGCCCGATCGGCTGTTCGATGTGGTTCCGCCGAAGACGACGACCGGTACGGCAACGCCGCCGTTTGCGATCGTCGCCGGAGACACCGACACCGTCCTGGCTGCCGCCGACGTCGCGCTCACCGCATCCGGAACCGCCACCGTGCAGACCGCGCTGCACGATGTGCCGATGGTGATCGTCTACCGGCTGTCGCCGCTGACGTACAGGCTGGGGCGGCGGCTCGTCACCGTGAACACCATCGGCATGGTGAATCTCATCGCCGGCGGAAAGATCGTCCCGGAGCTCGTGCAGGATGCGTTCACGCCCGAAGCAGTCGCGCGCGAGGCGATCTCGATGCTGACCGATCGCGCGCGCGCGGCGCGCATTCGCGCCGATCTCGCGAACGTCCGCGCGAGACTCGGCGGTCCGGGCGCGAGCCGCCGCGCGGCTGAAGCCATCCTGCGGGTCGTGCACACACACAAAGGACATCATCATGATGAACCGGCACTGGAACATCGTGCGCGTCCGTCGTAACGCGCCGCCCACTCGCCTCCGCATCGCGACGGCATTCATCGCGTCCTGCGTCATCGCTTTGTCCGTTCACGCGCGCGCAACGGTGCTCATCGGCGCGGACCTCGGCGATCTTTCTCGCGACGCGATTGCCATCGCGCGCGGCCGCATCGCAGCGGTCACGCCGCAGTGGACCGACGACCGGCGCACGATCGAGACGCTCGTCACGCTGGAGGTCGACGAGTACTTGAAAGGTGCGCTCGGCGCGTCGGTGCAGTTCCGCGTGCCGGGCGGCGATCTCGGCCGCTTCCGTACGCTCGTCGTCGGTGCGCCCGAATTCGAAGTCGACGAGCAGGTGATCGTGTTCCTCGGCGCGCGCGGGCCGAGCGTTCCGTACGTCGTCGGCTTCAATCAAGGCGTGTATCGGCTCGTTTCATCGGCCGATGGATCCGCGTCGCTCGTCATGCCGCCGCCCGTTCTGCCGACGGCGTCCGCAGGCAACGTTCGAATCGTCCGCGGCGACCTGTCCCGCCGTCCGATGCCGCTCGATGCATTCGAGCAGCACGTTCGCGAGCTGGCCGGAGGTGCGCGGTGATCGTGTCGAGCCGTCGGAGACACAGGACGTTCGTGCTCGTGGCCGTTGCGTCGATCCTCTTCGCGCACGCGCAGCCGGCGTTTGCGTATTTCAAATTCGGAGTCAACGTGAGCGGTACGGCGGTGGCGCTCCACTGGGCCAGGACGCCGGTGCGCTACTTCGTGAACGATCAGGGCGCGAACGGCGTGACGGCGTCTCAGTTCCAGACCGCCGTGTCGCGCGCGTTCTCCACGTGGGAGGCGGTGCCGACGGCGTCGATCTCGTATCAATTCGTCGGGTTCACCGGGGCTCAACCAGGCGAGGAGGATGGCCTGTCGACGCTCGGGTTTCTGAACAGACCCGATCTCGATCGCGTGCTCGCGACGACGAGCTTCGTCATCGACAATTCGACCGGTACGCTCGTCGAATCGGACATCTTCTTCAACTCGGCGTTCGACTGGTCGGCGGCGGAGGCGGGCGAGAGCGGCCGCTTCGATATCCAGAGCACCGCGCTGCACGAGATCGGGCATCTCAGCGGCCTCGGCCACTCGGCGCTCGGCGAAACAGAGCTGCGCGAAGGCGGCGGCCGGCGCGTGCTCGCCGCGGATGCGGTCATGTTTCCGATCGCGTACGGCGCGGGAACCATTGCCGGGCGGACGTTGCGTGCCGACGACATCGCCGGCATCTCGGACATCTATCCCGGCAGCGGCTTCAGGACGGAGTTCGGCAGCATCTCAGGGAAGATCACCAAGAACGGCAGCCCGCTGTTCGGTGCGCACGTGGTGGCGTTCGATCCTCGAGACGGCACGCTCGTCGCGACGTTCTCGCTCGGATCGCAGGGCGATTTCTCGATTGCCGGCCTCTCGCCGGGACCGCACATCCTCCGCGTCGAACCGATCGACGATGCGGACCTGGACAGCTTCTTTTCGGCGGCGCGCAACGTGGACATCAATTTCCGCGTCACGTACGCGGACCGCATCGTGACCGTGCCGAAAGGCGGCGACAGCGGATCGATCTCCGTGCAGGTCGCCCCGAAGTGATCACTGAACTGATTGCCGCCAGCACGAAGCCGACCGTCGCTCCGCGGCTCGCATCTTTCGCTGTCGTCGTCGCGTTCCTGGCGTCAGCGCCGCGCGCGCTCGCGCAGACGACCGCAGAGCCGGGACGATTCGAGCTGTCGGTCGGCGCAGGATGGATCGGGCGAGTGTCGCTCGGATCGCGAGACGCGAACGAAGTCACAGGAAGCGGTGGCGCGTTCCGCCTGTTCAGTTCCTCGACGGAGCTGGCGCCGTCGGCGACGGTCGACGCGCGGTTTGGTCTGCGGCTGACGCGATCAATCGACGTTGAGGCTGCGGGGACGTACGGCCGCCCAGAGATGCGCACGCGCCTCGAGAACGACTTCGAAACGAGCAACGCACCTCTCGTCGCGTCGTCGACGATCCATCAGTTCACGATTGGCGGCGCCGGACTGTGGTATCCCGCGCGCGCGCGACTCGGCACGCGCACGCGCTTGTTCGTGCGTGGCGGCGCGAACTTCGTGCGGCAGGTGGAAGGCGGCCGCATTCTGGCGGTCGACGGCGCGACGTACGAGGTCGGCGGCGGCGCGAAGGTGCTGCTCACGACGCGCGACGCCGCAAAATTGAAGGGGATCGGCGCGCGCGTGGATGGGCGCGCCGTCATCTGGTCGCGTGCAGTGACGCTGGACGAGCGCGTTCACGTCGCGCCGTCGATCGCCGGATCCCTGTTCCTGCGATTCTAGTTGGTCATTGGTTCATTTGGTCATTGGTTCATCTGGTTATTGGTTCATTTAAATTGATTAATTTCAATGAACCAATGAACCAATGACCAAATGAAAAAATTCACTGGCCCCTAGATCTTCGTATTCAGCGTCGAGTCGCCAGTCGGCATCGTCGGATCGTCGTTTACGCCGCCGCGATTGACGCGGCGGTCGTCGCGATTGACACGGTCATCGCGATCGACGTCGCCGTCGATCTCATCGACGCGCTGCGCTTCCGCTTCCGCGTCCTGATTGACGATGTGCGACTGCCGATCGTGCGTGACCGGATCGCGATGATCGGGCGGCCGCGATTCGGGAACGGCCTTCGGGTCGTGGCTCGCAACCGGTGACTGATCGTGCGCATCTTCTCCGATTGGTCTCGCGTCGTTACGCATGGCTCCCGTCCTTGGCCTCGCCTCGCGGAGGCACGCGTTCGTTATTGTCCTCCTCTTCGGCCAGCGGCCGGTTCGTGATGCCGCCGCTGTCGGCAATGTTCGTGTTTTCCCGCGATCCTTCAGCCTTTTCCTTGTTCGCCGCCTGATTGGGCATCGTTCGATCGTTCGAACTCGGCTGTTGTGGCATGACTGGCGCCTCCGGTGGTACCGTCGCAATCGGGATGCCCACTCAGGCCATCGAGTTCCGCGACGTCACGTTCACGCGGCCCGGCGGACGAGCGGTGCTCGAGGGTTTTAGCCTCTCGATCGATCGCGGGGAGACGCTCGCGCTCGTCGGACGCAGCGGCGCGGGCAAATCGACGACGCTGAAGCTCGTCAACCGGCTGCTGTTGCCCGAGTCTGGTACCGTGCTGGTCGACGGCCGTGACACGCGCGACTGGGAGCCGATCCGTCTGCGCCGCCACATCGGCTACGTCCTGCAGGAGGTCGGGCTGTTTCCGCATATGAGCATCGCGGACAACGTCGGCATCGTTCCGCGGCTCGAGGGGTGGCCGGACGATCGCATCGCGGAGTCCGTCCGCGCGATGCTCGAGCTCGTCGGCCTTCCACCGCAGCAGTTCGCGTCGAGATGGCCGGACGAACTTTCCGGCGGTCAGCGGCAGCGCGTCGGCGTCGCGCGCGCGCTCGCGATCGATCCGCCAATCCTCCTGATGGACGAACCGTTCGGCGCCCTCGATCCGATCACGCGCGCCGAATTGCAGCGCGAGTTCCGACGCATTCAGGAACGGCTGCGGAAGACGGTCATGATCGTGACGCACGACATGGCTGAGGCGTTTGCGCTCGGCGACCGCGTCGGCGTACTCGACGCGGGAACTCTTGCGGCGTGCGATGTACCCGACGCCGTGGCGTCATCGCAGGATCCGCGCGTGCGCCAGTTGCTCGATGCGCTGCCGCGCGTTCCGGGCCTGCTCGGCTGAGACGGACGTGCAGGCAGTCATCACGTTCTGGTCGAGTCATCGCGCCGAGCTCGCGGCGCTCCTCGGTCAACACGTCATTCTCGTGGCGATCTCGACGTCCATTGCCGTGCTCGTCGGTGTGCCGCTCGGTGTGTTCGCCGCCCGGCGGCCGCGCGTGGCCGCGCCGATGATTGGCTTTGCGAACGTCGTGCAGACGGTGCCGAGCCTCGCGATGTTCGGCTTTCTGCTGCCCGTGCCGTTCGTCGGCGGCGTCGGCGCGCGCGCCGCGCTCGTCGTCCTCACGCTCTACGGGCTGCTGCCAATCGTCCGTACGACGATCGCGGGCCTGAGGACGATCGATCCCGCGATCCGCGAAGCCGGCGTCGCACTCGGGATGACGACGCGTGAGCTGCTGCGCTACGTCGAGATGCCGCTCGCGCTGCCGTCGATCGTCGCAGGCGTGCGCGTCGCGGCCGTCGTCGGCGTCGGATCGGCGACCATTGCCGCGGCGATTGGCGCAGGCGGTCTCGGCGAGTACATCTACCGCGGGCTGTCGATGGTGGACACCACGGTGATTCTCGCCGGAGCGATTCCGGCCGCGCTGCTCGCGCTGACCGTCGATGCGGCGCTGTTGTGGGTCGAGCGGCAGCTGTCGGCGCGGCGCCGTCCGCGTGCGTCGCGCCGTACTGCGGTGATTGGCGTGGCAGTGGCGGCGGTCGTCGTGGTGTCGAGCGGGCTCGCGGCGCGCAAAGCCGGCGGCGCCATTGTCGTCGGTTCGAAGAACTTCACCGAACAGATCATCCTCGGCGAGCTGCTCGCGCAGACGATCGAGCGCGAAGGCGTGCCGGTGTCGAGGCGTCTCAATCTTGGAGGAACGCTCATCTGCGATCGCGCGCTGATGACCGGCGACGTCGACGTGTACGTCGAGTACACCGGAACGGCGCTCACCGCGATCTTCCGTCAGCCGATCGACAGCGATCCACACGCCGTCTTCGAAACCGTTCGAACGGCGTACGCGCGCACCGGTCGAACGCTCCTGCCGCCGCTCGGCTTCAACAACACGTTTGCGATTCTCGTCCGCGGGACGGACGCGCGCGCGAAGGGACTGCGGACGATCGACGACGCCGCGCGGGAGTCGCCGGCGTGGCGCGCCGGATTCGGGTACGAGTTCGTCGAGAGGCCTGATGGCTTTGCCGGTCTCGCGCGAACCTACGGACTTCGTTTTCCGCGGCCGCCGCTCGTCCTCGACCTGACGCTCAGCTACCGCGCGCTCGCGTCCGGCCAAGTGGACGTGATCGCGGGAGACGCGACCGCCGGCCTCATCAAAGGCCTCGATCTCGTGCAGCTCGAAGACAACCGCCGGTATTTTCCGCCCTACGACGCCGCGCCGGTCGCGCGCGCGGAAACGCTGCTGCGCTATCCGCGCGTAAGAGAAGCAATCGAGCGGCTGGGCGGGCGTGTGTCAGCCGCCGACATGCGCGCGATGAACTACCTGGCCGATGTCGAGCACCGCGATATCACGACCGTCGTCCGCGAATTCCTCGCGCGGCTCCGTTGACCATCGGCGCACGTCACGATGAGGCAGCCGACGAAATGGCCCATCAACGCCGCGGCGCCGAATTGATCCGAGGTTTCGATGGCGAACACCGCTGCGTTCAACGTGTTCACGCTCATCGATGCGGTCAGCAGGAATGCGGCCAGCGCCGCGAGCTTGGCCAGGATGATCGTGCGTCCGCGAACGGGCAGCGGTCCGAACAGCATCGCGTCCCGGCGATCGAACGTCAGCGCGTCCCACGCGAACACCGCAACGAGTCCGACCGTGATCATCGAGTAGCCGACCAGAATGCCAGGAAGCGCTCGATTTTGTCTTCGAGCGCGTCTTCGGGCAGCTGACGCAGACCTCCGACGAGCCGCAGGTATTCGGGACCGGTCAGATATGAATAGAGGTGTGGCTCCTCGGGCACATATCCAACGGTGGACTTGTAGCGGACGAGGTTCGCGAAGATGTCGCCGCCGTCGACTCGGACGGTACCTTCGGTCGGCTGCAGCAAACCCGTAAGAATCTTTACAGTTGTGCTCTTCCCGGAAGCGTTCGGTCCCAGGACGCCGAGCACTTCGCCGGGCCGTGCGTCGAACGACACGTCGCGGATCGCCGTAAGCGCGCCGTATTGCTTCGTCAGCCCGCGCACTTCGAGCATGTGGGCTTAGACACCGCCCGTGGGGGAGCCGGCCGGGGGCCGCTGCCAACCAATGGCCGTGAGGTCGCGTCTAAGCGGACATATATGAAGGACAGCATGAGATGGATCCT
>Ga0075435_100001493_pt1 | contig 15022 bp, 13 predicted proteins | sample RhiMethybrSRZTD4_FD_75302 | JGI IMG/M metagenome (GOLD analysis project Ga0075435, IMG submission 75302) | Populus rhizosphere microbial communities from Tennessee, USA - Rhizosphere MetaG P. TD hybrid SRZTD4 | ecosystem: Host-associated > Plants > Roots > Rhizosphere > Soil | place: USA...
GTTAATCCCACATGAAGGGGGGGATAACAGACAATGGCGAAGAAAGCCAAGGGCGGGAAGAAGAAGGCCGGCAAGAAACGGTAATAGCCGACCTCTCCCGTGAAAAAAAGGGGGCCACCGTGGCCCCCTTTTCAATTGCTGATTGCTGAAGGTTGATTGCTGATTGATCGGAAGTACCGGTTTTCTCAGCAGCCGTCGTTACCGAATCAGCCCTTCCTCACTCTTCAATCCTCCAATAAATCAGCAATCAGCCTTCAGCAATTGTTCAGGGCGACATCGTGACGCCATCCCAAATCTTGACGCTCCGAATGACGTCCCACTGCTGAATCTTGTCGACGACGTCCATGCCGGCGACGACGCGGCCGAAGACGGTGTACTTCGCGTCGAGGTGCGGCTGCGGCGAGTGGGTGATGAAGTACTGGCTGCCGCCGGTGTCGCGCCACGGATCGAGCGCCATGCCGACGCTGCCGCGCAAGTACGGCAGCTGGTTCAGTTCGTCGCGAATCGAATAGCCGGGGCCGCCTTCACTGTCGCCCCGCGGATCGCCGTCCTGGATCACGAAATCGCCGACCACGCGATGGAAGCTGAGTCCGTTGAAAAAGCCTTTGCGTGCCAGCGAGACGAAGTTCTCGACGGTGAGCGGCGCTTCGTTCATCGCCAGCTCGATGTGGATCAACCCGCGATCGGTTTCGAGGAATGCCTGGATGGCCACGGCCGGCGAGACGAGACGCGGCGCCGCATACACGTCGGGCGCGAGCGTGGTCGGCGCCGGACGAATCGACGTCTCGACGGTGGCGCCGGCGCCGTTCGGGTCCAGTTGCTTGATGATGCCGGCAGCGCGCACGCGCACCGCCCAATCCTTGTCGGTGAGCGCGGCAGTGAGCACCGGCATCGCCGCTCCGGCGCCGTACTGCTGCAACGCGGCCAGCGCCGCGGCCCGCGCCGTGTAGGTTGAATCGCGCTGGCCCAGCCGGTAGGCGTCGGCGAGTGCGGCGGCGCCGTTCGGCGGCTTCAGTTCGCCGATCCCGGCAGCCGCGGCGGCGCGCACCGCGAAGTCGTCGGCCTTGAGTTTCTCGAGGAGCACGGCCGCGGCATTCGGCGCCTTCAGCTTGACCAGTGCCGCGAGCGCCGCCGGGATCACGCGCTGATCGCTGTCCTCGAGCAGCGGCTGCAAACGCGCGCTCGCGGTCTCGACGCTCATCGTGCCGAGCACCGTGGCCAGGGCCGCGCGGACGCTCCAGTGCGGGTCGGGATCGAGACCGGACAGGACGGTCACGAAATTCTCCGGGTCGGCGGATGCGATCGAGCGCAGCGCCGCGGCGCGAATCGGCGGGCTGGGATCGGCAACCACGTCGAGCAGCGCCTCGGCAACTTCCGGCGCCTGGATGCCGCCGAGCGCACCGACTGTCTCGAGGCGGACCAGCGGATCGGCGGTCGCATCGCGGACGATTTTCAAGAGCGGTTCAGACGCTGCGCGATCGGCTATTTGCCCCATCGCACGAACGGTTTCGATCAGCACGTTGCGATCGCCGCTCGTCAGGAGCGGCGTCAGCACCGGCAGCGCCGACGCATCCTTCAGCGCGCCGAGCCCCTTCACGGCGAACGCGCGCGTGTAGGGGTTCGCCTCCTTCGCCAGCGTGAGCAGCGCCGGCAGCGCACGGCGATCCTCCAGGCGCTGCAGCGCGAATGCGACTGGCCACCAGCGCACGCGCGGCTGCGCGCTGCCGTCGAGGACGGCAGCCGACAGTGGTCCGTACGCCTTCAGGCGAACCAGCGCGAAGATGCCGAGCCGCAGCGCCGCGGCCGGCGTGTCCCGCCGCGCATCGTCTTCGGCTGCCGGCGCCTGCGCGACGGCGCCCGACTGAATCCCCTGCGCGACGAACCGTCCGATCGCGTCCGCGGCAGCGGTGTCGCCGATCAGGCCGAGCGCCTCCGCGGCGCTGCCCTGCACGAGCGGCGAGGCATCGGCGAGCGCCGCGACGAGCCGATCGCGGGCGCGCGCATCGCCAATCAGGCCGAGCGCGAACGCCGCCATCTGACGCACTTCCGGATCCGGATCGGCGAGCAGCGACAACAGCGGCTCGACGCCGTCGGCAAGCCCAACGTGGCCGATGGCAAGCGCCGCACGGCGGCGAAGCCGCGGCTGCTCGTCGGAGAGCATGCGCACGAGATCGGGCGGAGGCGGCGGTGGCGTCGGCGCTGCTGCCGCTGGCTGACGGCCGCGCACAGGTGCCGCGGGAGGCGGCGGCGGCGCAGGCGGCGGCGCCGGATCGCGCAGCACGCGCTGATCCTCGAGGCGGAGGATTGCGGCCATCTTCTGCTCGAAGCTGGCGCCGGCGGGTTTGGACACGACCGGCGCCGGTGGGGCGGAAGCGCATCCGAACGAAGCCGCAAGCCACAAGCCGCAAGCCAGCCACAAGCCGCAAGCCGCAAGCCTTGAGCCGCAAGCCAGACACCTTAGGTGTAGCGCGGCCATTTCACGTCGGCCCGGTCGGGCTGAAAGCCCGCCCCTACGACCCGTCGTCTGTCTCATGCCCGAACTGCCTCGAGAACTGTCTGCTTCAGCGTCGCGCCCTCGATTCGGTCCTCTCGGATCGCGACACCGATTCCTGGCGACGTTGGCACCGCGATCGTGCCGTCGGCGGCGACTTCGATCGACGGGTCGATCAGATCCGGATCGAAGTAGCGTTTGCTGGCGGCGATGTCGCCCGGCAGCGTGAAGTTCGGCAGCGTCGACAGATGGATATTCGCGGCGCGGCCGATGCCCGATTCGAGCATGCCGCCGTGCCACACCGGGATCTGCTGCGACGCGCACAGATCGTGCAGGCGGATCGACTCGGCAAACCCGCCGACGCGTCCGGGTTTGATGTTGATGATGCGGCACGCGCCGGCGTTGATGGCGTCGCGGGCGAGGCCAACGGTCTTGATCGATTCGTCGAGGCAGATCGGCGTGCGCAGCCGGCGTTGCAGCGCGGCGTGGTCGGCGATGTCGTCGTAGTCGAGCGGTTGCTCGATCATCATCAGCTCGAAGGCATCGAGTGCGGCGAGATGATCGGCGTCCTTGATCGTGTACGCCGCGTTGGCATCGACCATCAGCGGGATGTTGCCGAACCGTTCGCGCAGCGTCCGCACCGCCTGGACATCCCATCCCGGCTTCACTTTGATCTTGATCCGACGGTAGCCGGCCGCGAGCTCACGCTCCACCTTCGCGACGAGATCGTCGAGCGACAGCTGAATCCCGACCGAGACGCCCGACTCGATGCGCGCGCGCGCGCCGCCCAGCGTTCGCGCCAGCGGCTCGCCGCGCTGCTTCGCGTAGAGGTCCCACGCCGCCATCTCCACGGCCGCCTTCGCCATGTTGTGGCCGCGGATCGCTTTCAACGCCGCAAACACGTCGCGCGGGTGCGCGAACTCGGCGCCGACGACGCGTGGCGCGATGAACGACGTGATGATGTGCCAGCAGGTGTCGTTGGTTTCGGCGCTGTAGTACGGATCGACATCGGCCACGCATTCACCGTAGCCGACGACACCGTCGCCCTCGACGCGAACGAGAATGAAATGTTTGTCGTCGATGCGGCCGAAGCTGGTTTCGAAAAAGTGGACGAGCGGGAGCTTGATGAGACGCAGCTCCAAGCGTTCGATCCTCACGGCGCGATGATATCATTCGCCCGCATTGGCATTCCGCTACATCGCGATAGAGGGTCCGATCGGCGCGGGAAAAACCGCCCTGGCGGAGCGTCTCGGCACGCGGCTCGACGCGACCGTCGTGCTGGAAGAATCCGACAACCCGTTCCTCGCCGACTTCTATGCCGATCGCCCGGGCGCGGCGTTGCAAGCGCAGCTCTTCTATCTCCTCCATCGTCATCGTCAACAGACGACGCTGCAGCAGGCCGATCTTTTCAGCCAGACGACGATCTGCGACTACGTGTTCGATAAGGACAAGATCTTCGCCTACCTCAACCTCGACGACAACGAGCTGTTCATCTATCAGCGGCTCTACGAACTGCTCGCGCGTGACGTGCCGCGGCCGGATCTCGTCGTCTATCTGCAGGCACCGACCGACGTCCTGCTGCGCCGCGTCCACAGCCGCCGGCTCGATGCGGAAACAGTCGCGTTTCAGCCGGACGATGACTATCTGAAAGAGCTGAACGAGGCCTACCACCATTTTTTCTTCCACTACACGACGACGCCGCTGCTCGTCGTGGAGACGTCGCAGTTCGATTCGGATGCGAGCGAGGAGGCCCTCGACGATCTGATCAAGCAGATCCGCGCGATGGGCCCGGGCACGCGCTACTACGTGCCGCGGACGAAATAGGCCGGGTGGGCCGGGTAGGCCAGGTGGGCCGGGTGGGTCGGACGCATCTGATTAGCGATCCGACCTATCTGGCCTACCCGGCCTACCAGGCCCACGCGCGCCATCGCGGCGGCGCGCCCCTCTGTTAAGCTGTCCCGAATGGCGTGGTTCAAGAAGGCCAAGAAGCCTATCGTCACGCCGGCGAAGGAGAAGGCCAGCCGGGTCCCCGAAGGACTGTGGGTGAAGTGTCCCGGCTGCCAGCAGGCGATTTACAACAAAGACCTTGCCGGCAACATGAACGTCTGTCCGAAGTGCAGCCATCACTTCCGGATCAACGCCACTGAGCGGCTGCGGATGCTGTTCGACGGCGACTGGGTCGAGCACGATCCCGATCTCGTCTCCACCGATCCGCTCACCTTCACCGACACCAAGCCGTACAAGTCGCGGCTGAAAGCCGGCATCGAGGGCACCGGGCTGAAGGACGCGATCATTTCCGCGTCGGGCACCATCGACGGCCTGCCGGTGATCGTCGGCTCGATGGAATACGGCTTCATCGGCGGCAGCATGGGCGTGGTCGTCGGCGAGAAGATCACCCGCGCGATCGAGCGGGCGATTGACGAGCGGCGGCCAATCGTCATCGTCTGCTGCTCGGGCGGCGCGCGGATGATGGAAGGCGCCCTATCGCTGATGCAGATGGCGAAAATTTCCGGCGCCCTGGCACGCCTCGATCGCGCGCGGCTGCCCTACATTGCCGTCCTGACCGATCCGACCACCGGCGGCGTAACCGCCAGCTTCGCGATGCTCGGCGATCTGAACATCGCCGAGCCCAAGGCGCAGATCGGGTTCGCCGGCCCGCGCGTTATCGAGCAGACGATCCGCCAGAAGCTGCCGGAAGGATTCCAGCGCAGCGAGTTCCTGCTCGAGAAAGGGATGATCGATCTCGTCGTCGATCGCCGCGAGCTGAAACAGGTGATCGCCAACGCGCTCCGGTTCATGGGCGCGGTGAAGGCACCGACGGCGGAACCGGTGGTGGCCGCCGCCGCGCCATTGCTGATTGCTGAGTGATGATTGCTGATTTATTGACGAAGGGGTGAATCAGCGGCGCTCAGCAATCAGCAATGGATCCGCTCTCCTACCTCTTCTCGCTCGAGCAGTTCGGCATCAAGTTCGGGCTGCAGAACATTTCGGCGATCGTCGCGGCGCTCGGGCATCCGGATCGGACATTCAGATCGATCCACGTCGCCGGCACCAACGGCAAGGGATCGGTGACGGCGATGGCCGACGCGGCGCTGCGCGCGGCCGGCCACCGTTCGGCGCGCTACACGTCGCCGCATCTCGTCGACCTGACAGAGCGGTTCACGATCGACGGCGCGCCGGTCTCGCAGGGCGCGCTCGTCGCGGCGATCGCCGACGTGCGCGCGGCGGTCGAGTCATTGCGCGAACGCGGCGTCCTCGACGTCCAGCCGACGTTTTTCGAAGTGACGACCGCGGTCGCCTTCGAGCTGTTCCGTCGAGCGCACGTCGAGGTCGCCGTGCTCGAGGTCGGTCTCGGCGGCCGCCTCGACGCGACCAACGTCGTAACGCCGCTCTCGACCGCAATCACCTCGATCGCATTTGATCACGAGAAATACCTTGGCCATTCGCTCCGCGAGATCGCGATCGAAAAAGCCGGCATCATCAAACCCGGGATCCCGGTCGTCGTCGGCCCGCTTGACGCCGAGGCGGCGGCAGCAATCCAGGCGATTGCGAGCGATCGCAGCGCCGAAGTCATTCGCGCCACTGCGTGCGATGCCGATGGGTTCGCGGTAGGCCTTGCCGGTTCGCATCAGCGGGTCAACGCGGGAATCGCTGTGCGGCTCCTCGAGAGTGTCAACGCCCGCGGCATCGCGGTACCCCGTGAAGCGATCGCTGCGGGACTTGCCGACCCGCAATGGCCGGGACGTCTCGATCGACGCCGCCTTCCCGACGGCCGGGAACTGCTTCTCGACGCCGCCCACAATCCGGCCGGCGCCATCGCCCTCGCGTCTTACCTGAAAGCCGACGGCCGCGGTCCGCGGCCGCTGGTGTTCGCCGCAATGCGCGACAAACACGTGCGCGAGATGCTCGACGTGCTCCTGCCCGAAGCGAGCCGGCTGGTGGTGACGGCAGCATCGACGCCGCGATCGGCCGAGCCGGCCGCGCTCGCAGCCGTGGCGCACGAGTTGTCGCCGGCGCTTGCGATCGACGTCGAGCCGAGCCCGGCCGCCGCGCTCGATCGCGCGTGGCGCGCGTCGCCGGATATCGTCGTCGCGGGATCGATTTTCCTGCTCGGCGACGTACTGAAGCTCATCAACCGCTCGTGATACGCTTCGAAGGCCTCCCCCGGCGGGCCGGAATGCACTTGCTTCGCAGTCTCTGTGTCCTCATCGTCATCGGCTTTGCGGTGCCGTCGGATGCGGGTCAGGCGCCGCCACGCCCCCCGGTCGCACCACAGCCGTCGCCGTCGGTCGCCGAGACGACCGCCAGCGATCGGCGCGAAGCGACCAACGATCAGAAAGACTGGCACTTCATCGGCCACGTCGAAATGGACCGTGATCCGCAGGGGTTGTCGAAAGTCTACGCCGACGACGTGTGGGTCTACATGGGGACGGACAAAGCGATTGCCACCGGCAACGTCCTGCTCACCCAAGGCGCCAATCGCATCTCGGCCGAGCGCGCGGAGTTCAACACCAAGGACAACCTGGGCACCTTCTACAACGCCTGGGGGATGGCCACGGTGAAACCGCAGCCGCTGCGGCCCACTGCCGGCATCGCGCCGCCGCCGATCGTCGGACAGGAGAACGTGATCATCTTCTTCGGCGAGAAGATCGAGAAGATCGGGCCAAAGAAATACCGAATCACCAACGGCGGTTTCTCAACCTGCGCGCAGCCGACGCCGCGCTGGGATATGCACGCGGGCACCGTGATCCTGAACGTCGATCACTACACGGTGCTGACCAACATGGTGATGAACGTCAAGGGCGTGCCGATGTTCTATCTGCCGGTCATGTACTATCCGACCAAGCGCGACGACCGCGCGACCGGCTTCCTGATTCCCACATACGGCGCATCGACCTTGCGCGGCCAGTCGTTGCACAACGCGTTCTTCTGGGCCATCGACCGCAGCCAGGACGCGACGTTTACGCACGACTGGTTTTCAAAGACCGGCCAAGGCTACGGCGGCGAATACCGCTACAACTACGGCATGGGCACCGACGGCAACCTGCGCACCCACGTCGACGATACGCACGATGCCAGCTACGTGCAGCCCGACGGCAGCGAACACGTCCAACCGGGGAGCCGCTCCTACGAAATCCGCGGCAACGCGAACCAGCTGTTACCCTTCAACCTCCGCGCGAGCGCCAACGCCAACTACTTCTCGAGCATCACCGCGTCCCAGGCGTTCAATACGAACATCTACGACATCACGCGGAACCAGCGCTCGTACGGCGGCAACGTCGTCGGCGCGTGGAGCAGTTACACGCTGAACGCGACGGCCATTCGGTCGGAGTACTTCAATACCCAGACGACGTCGTCTTTGTCCGGCAGCTGGCCGCGGATCACGTTCTCGCGCAACGAGCGGCCGATCGACGGGACGCCGGCGTACTTCTCGGTGACGACCGATGGCGCGCGTTTCGTCCGCGAATCGCGCGGGACCGTGACCGATCCAGACACGAACGAAACACAGAACATCACCACCGACTTCGGCCTGAGCCGGTTCGACGTCGCGCCGCTCATCCGATATCCATTCAAGCGCTGGCAGTGGTTCACCGTCAACAACACGATCACGTGGCATCAGACTTATTACACGCGGACCTATGCGCTCGACGCCAACGGCCTTCCGACGAACGTCGTGATCGACCAGGGGTTGAACCGGCCGGTGTTCGTGTACCAGGCGCAAATCGTCGGGCCGGTGTTCAACCGGGTGTGGGACACGCCGGGGAACGGCTACGCCGAGAAGTTCAAGCACACGATCGAACCGGTGCTCACGGTATCGAAAACGTCGACCATCGATGAATTTCAGCGGATCGTGCAGAGCGACGGGATCGATAATTTCGTCACCGGCGTGCAGTACAACTACGGCCTCAACAACCGCTTCTACGCCAAGCGTTCGCTGGTGCCCGGTCAGCCGGCAACGGCGCGCGAGATCGTCGACGTGTCGATCACGCAGACGTATTACTCGGACGCGCGGCAGTCGCTCTACGACCGGCAGTATCAAACGAGCCTGCTGAGCGGCAACGAACAGTCGCACTTTTCGCCGATCGCGCTGTCGGTCCGCGGGATGCCGACCACCACGCTGAACGCGACGGTGAACGCCGAGTTCGACAGCCGCTACCTGGAGCTGCGGACGATTTCGGCGCAGGCCGGTTACTCGACGCCGACGGTCCAGGCGTCGCTTAGCTGGAGCAAGCGCGCCTTCATCGAGCAGCTTCCTCAATTCAACGATCCGAAGAATCTCGACCACACGATCACCGGCACCACGAACCTGCACACGAGCAACAACAAGTACGGGCTGAATTATTCGGTGGGCTACGATGTATTGCACGGCGGCATCACCGCTCAGCGGCTGACCGGCTTCTACAATGCGCAGTGCTGCGGCCTCGCCATCGAGTACTCGACGTTCAACTATCTTGGGTACGGCAGCACCAATTCGCTGGCGCTGATCCCGTCGGACCATCGCTTCTTCATGTCGTTCACGCTGGCGGGCCTTGGCAACTTTTCACCGTTCAACGGCGCGCTCAGCGGGGTCCCTCGCTAACGCTCGGGCGCAAAGGCCGAAGAGACACGCAAGGGCCGCAAAGACGTGAACAGGATTCTCGTCACCGGCGCGGCCGGATTCGCCGGCAGCCACCTGCTCGATCTGCTCAGCGCCGGCGATCGCGACATCGTGGCGTGGCACAGACCCGGCGGCCGGGCACCGCGCACGGTGCCGCGGACCACGTGGGAGGCGATCGATCTGCTCGATCGCGCCGACGTCGCGAGCGCGATCGAGCGGCTGCGCCCCTCGGTCGTCTACCACTGCGCCGGCGCGGCGCACGTCGGCCGCGCGTGGGACGACACGGAATCGACCTTCGCGGTCAACGTCCGCGGCACGCATCACTTGCTCGACGCGCTTCAGCATGCAAACGTGAGCGCGCGCGTGCTGGTGCCGAGTTCTGCGCTTGTCTACGCGACTCTTGCCGAGCCGCTCAAGGAATCGCATCCGCTCGTGCCGAACAGCCCGTACGGCTTGAGCAAGCTGGCGCAGGAAATGCTGGCGCAGCGGACGAACGGGACCGTGTCGGTGGCGCTCGCGCGCCCCTTCAATCATGTCGGTCCGCGGCAGGATCCGCATTTCGTGGCCTCGGGCTTCGCGCGGCGGATTGCCGACATCGAGCGCGGCCAATGGCCGCCGGAGATCGCGGTCGGCAACCTCGAGGCGCGCCGCGACCTGACAGACGTGCGCGACACCGTCCGCGCCTACCAGTTGATCCTCGAGCGCGGCCAGCCGGGCCGTCCCTACAATGTCTGCTCGGGCCGTGCGCTGCAGATCCGGGAATTGCTCGACATGTTGCTGTCCCGCGCGCGTGTACCGATCACTGTGCAGGTTGATCCAGGCCGGTATCGTCCAAACGACACGCCGCTGCTCGTCGGCGATCCCGGCCGGCTGCGCGACGAGCTCGGCTGGACGGCGACGATTCCGATCGAGCAGACGCTCGACGACCTGCTCGCCTTCTGGCGCAGCGACTCACGATGACCGTGCTGGTGACGGGCGGCACCGGGTACCTCGGCCGCGCCGTCGTTCGCGCGCTTGCGTCGCGCGGTCATGAGGTGGTGGTGTTCGCGCGCAGCGCGACTACCAGCGGATTGCCCGGCCGGCTCGTCGACGGCGACGTGCGCGATCGCGAGGCGTTCGGCCGCGCCGCCGCCGGGTGCGACGCCCTGTGCCACTCGGCCGCGCTGGTCAGCATCTGGCGACGCCGGCGCGCCGACTTCGACGAGGTGAACGTCGGCGGCCTTCAGAACGCGATCGCGATCGCGAAGACGCATCGCATTCCCCGCATGCTGTACACGTCGTCGTTCGTGGCGCTGCCGCCGCGTGGCCGCACCGAACCGATGGCGGCGAACGACTACCAGCGGACCAAGCTTGCCGCCGACCGCGTCGCCGACCAGGCGGTTACCGACGGTGTGCCGTTGACACGCGTCTATCCCGGAGTCGTGTACGGTCCGGGTTCTTCCACCGAAGGCAATCTCGTCGGCCGCCTGGTCGCCGATCACCTGCAGGGACGACTGCCAGGCGTGATCGGCCCGGAGAATCCCTGGTCGTTCGCGTTTGTCGACGATGTGGCGGCCGGACACTGTGCGGCGCTCGAACAGGGAACGATTGGCGGCCGCTACGCGCTCGGTGGCGAGAACGCGCCGCAGGGACACCTCTTCGAGATCGTGCAGCAGCTGACCGGCCGCAAGCCGCCGATGCGGATCCCATTCCCGATCGCCGTCACGCTCGGCGCCGCCGAGGAGCTGCGCGTTGCGCTGTTCGGTGGGACACCGCTCGTCACGCGCGGCGCCGTGGACATTTTCCGGCACGACTGGTCGCTCGACAGCACCAGCGCGGTGCGTGAGCTCGGCTACACGATCACGCCGCTCGCGGAGGGCGTTCGCCGGACGCTCGATTCGCTCCGCCATGCACTCTGAGCGCGCACGGCAGTGGGTCCACATTGGATCCGGCCTGTTCGCGCTGCTGCTGCGGATCCTGGCGTGGTGGCAGGCGGCGGCGCTCGCCGCCTTTGCGCTCGTCTTCAACGCGCTCGCGCTGCCGCGCGTCGGAGGACGACGGCTCTACCGTCCGGTTGACGAAGCGCGCGGGTTTCCGCTCGGCATCCTGCTCTACCCGCTCGCGGTCCTGTTGCTCGTGCTCCTGTTCCCCTCACGCCTGGACATCGTGGCCGCGGCGTGGGCGATTCTCGCGTTCGGCGACGGCTTCGCGACGCTCATCGGCCGCGCGGCGTCCCACCGAACGGCAGCGGCTGCGGCACGAACGGGACATCTGCCGTGGAACGCCGACAAGACGATCGCCGGCACGGCGGCGTTCATCATCTGCGGCGCGCTGGGCGCGATCGCGTTCGCATGGTGGGTCAGCGCCGCGGTCGTGCCGCGGCCGCCGCTCGCCTTCACGATCCTCGCGCCGCTTGCGGCCGCGATCGCCGCCGGCTTCGTCGAGACGATTCCGGTGCGGCTGGACGACAACATCTCGGTGCCGGCGACAGCGGCCGCGGTGCTCTGGATCGCCAGCCTGATGGACGTCGCCGCATGGCAGGCGTCGCGCCACGCGGTGTTGTCCGCCGTGCCGTGGGGTGTTGCCGTCAACGCAGCAACCGCGTGGTTCGGCTACCGCGCGAAGACGGTGTCGCGTTCGGGTGCGCTTGCCGGCTTCTGCGTTGGCCTGCTGATCTATGCCGGCGGCGGCGCCGGCGCCTGGATCCTGCTCTTCGTCACGTTTCTGGCCGCGTCGATCACGTCGCGGCTCGGCCTGCAGCGCAAGATGGTGCTCGGCATCGCCGAGGAGCGCGGCGGCCGCCGCGGCGCCGGCAACGCGATCGCAAACTGCGGCGTTGCCGCGGCGGCCGCGGTTGCTGCGGCTGCGACACCGTATGGAGGGACCGCACTGCTCGCCCTGGTGGCGTCGCTCGCCGCCGGCGGCAGCGACACGGTCGCGAGCGAAATCGGCAAGGCGTGGGGACGGTCGACATTCCTGATCACGTCATTCGGGCGCGTCCAGGCCGGAACGCCGGGCGCGATGTCGCTCGAAGGAACCGCAGCGGGTATGATCGCCGCGTTCGGACTCGCCGCGGTCGGCGTTGCCGCCGCGCTGATTCCCGCGTCGGCGACGATCACCGTCGTCGTCGCCGCAACCGCCGGCGCTGTCGTCGAAAGCGCGCTCGGTGCAACGCTCGAAGCGCCGGGCATCCTGAACAACGACCTGTTGAACTTCATCAACACGAGCGTCGCCGCCGCGGTCGCGCTCTGGCTCGCGTGAGAACCAGAACTTCGAACCAGAACCAGAACCAGAACCACAACCAGAACCCAGAACCCAGAACCGGAACCCAGAACCGGAACCCAGAACCCGTGAACACCGAACGCCGAACGCCGAACGCCGAACCCGCGAGGCTACGCGCGTACGTCGACCTGGCCCGCCCTTTCACTCTGGTGGCGCCGGCGCTCGGGTTCGTGTCGGGAGCGCTCACCGCGGTTGGCGCCGCGCCGCGCGAGCCATGGGCGGCGGGCCTGCTGGTGCCGCCGCTGCTCGGATCGGCGATGGCCGCACTGCTCAACGCGGGAAACAACGCGCTCAACCAGATCTACGACCTCGAGATCGATCGGGTGAACAAGCCGACGCGACCGCTGCCGAGCGGCCGGCTGACCATTCCGCAGGTATGGTGGTTCACCAACATCACTTACGCGATCGCGCTCGTGCTTGCCGGGCTCGTCGCCCCGGGCGGACGCCACGAATGCTTCTGGCTCGTTGCCGTCGCCGTCGTCTGCACGTACCTGTATTCGGTGCCGCCGTTCCGGACCAAACGCCTCGGCATCTGGGCCAACGTCACGATCGCGATCCCGCGCGGCACGCTGCTGAAGGTCGCCGGCTGGTCGTCGGTGAAGACGATCGCCGGCGTCGAGCCGTGGTACATCGGCGCGATCTTCGGTCTCTTCCTGCTCGGGGCGACGACGACGAAGGACTTCGCCGACATGGAAGGCGATCGCCGCGGCGGCTGCCGGACGCTGCCAATTCAGTACGGCGTGCGCCGCGCCGCCTGGATGATCTCGCCGTCGTTCGTCATCCCGTTCCTGATGATCAACGCCGGCGCCGCGCTGCACGTCCTCACAGGCAACTTCCTGCTCCTGCAACTGCTCGGCGCGGTGATGACCGCTTACGGGATCTACGTGCTGTACCTGATGCTCCGCCGCCCGGAAGAACTCGCCGTCGAAGCCAACCACGTCTCGTGGGCGCACATGTACCGCATGATGTTCGTCGCGCAGATCGGCTTCGCCATCGCGTACCTGTTGTAGCCACGATTGGATCGAAGTAGCGCGTCACAACTGCCAAAACGGACCGACGAGGCCGACGCTGGTGAAGATAGCCTGCGCCTCGTCGGGCGTCGGACGCCGGAAATCGGCGGCGAGGCGGTTGCCGTACCACTTCCGCGAGAGATCCCACGCCTGCGCGGCCGTCATAATCGCACCGCGGGCGACGCCGCGCGCCGCGCACCAGCGATCGACGTCCTCTTCCGACCGGAAGAGCAGGATGTTCGCTCAGGTGAAGAAGATGTCGTCCCAGAAATGCGCCGCCGGCACGAGCAGGTGCACGACTGCGTCGCCGTAGACGCGCGCATCGCGCACGCCGCAGGTCAACGACACGCCCGACCATGCGCAGCGTGCTTCGATGGATCCGTCCTTGCCGATCGCCGCGAAGATGCCGAACGCGTCCCATGCACACGGGGCGAACCACGCCGCGCCCGCGGCGCAGGAACGGAACGGGGTCGGCACGAGCGAAAATGGCGGCGCCCACGAGATCACCGCGGTGCCGGGCTGAAGGACGATCACGTGCGCGTCGGCGAGCCGCTGTACCGCGGCGTCGACCTCCGCGATATCCAGGCCGGTGGTCGCCGCGATCTCTTGCGGCAGAGCCGCGGCGCCGTGTTCAACTACGGACGAGTAAATCGCATCGCGCACGGCGGCGTCGGGATTCGCAAAAAAATCCATAACAAAACTGTCGGCGTGAAGTATCGTACCGCGGACGGAGGAGATGGAATGGTGCGGAAGACGATGAAGGTGCTGCTCGTGGCGATGCTGGCGGCATTCACCGCGGCGACGGCGGCGGAGGCGGCGACCACGAAGGTGCGCCATCGCCAGAAGCACTCGACTCGCGTCTCGTCCGGCGCCGCCGCGACGACCGGTACGGCGACTGCAGCGACGAAGAAGCGGACCACGAAAAAGCACCCCGCGCCGGCGGCGAAGAGCGGGACAGCGAAAAAGTCCGCGAAGAAGAAGTCGACGGCGACACGCCACAAGCCGACCACCAAGCCCCGTTGACCGCGCCTCTCGCGCGCGCTTGACATCGCCGTTGCGCGCCAGCATGATCGCTGGCGAAGCAAAGGCGAAATGCCGTCTTTTCCCCTGCTTTTCGACCTCGGCGCACAGAAACCGACGACGCGCGACGTCGCCAACGTCGTCCGCGCCGGCGGCACGGCCGCGCTCACTGAAGCCGAGCGCCGCGCCGACCAGGCGCGCTACCAGGAGATCACCTGCCGCTCGGCGCTGAACCGCGTCAAGGGGATGCCCTTCGAGTGGACGCTGAACCCGTACCGCGGCTGCACGCACGGCTGCCACTACTGCTACGCACGCCGCTATCACGTGCAGTTCGAGATGAACGCCGACGACGAGTTCGCGTCGGTGATCCTGGTGAAGAAGAACTTCGTCGAAGTGCTCGCGCGCGAGCTCGATCGCGCGGCGTGGAGCGGTGAATACATCGCGTTCGGCACCGCGACCGACTGCTACCAGCCGATCGAAGGCCACTACAAGCTGACGCGGCGATCGATCGAGGCGCTGGTGCGGCGGCGCAACCCGATGGGCCTCATCACGAAGGGCCCGATGGTCGTGCGCGACAAGGATGTACTCCTCGCGCTGGCGAAGGTCGCGAGCTGCACCGTGTACATGAGCGTGCCGACGGTC
>Ga0075435_100001507_pt1 | contig 14963 bp, 19 predicted proteins | sample RhiMethybrSRZTD4_FD_75302 | JGI IMG/M metagenome (GOLD analysis project Ga0075435, IMG submission 75302) | Populus rhizosphere microbial communities from Tennessee, USA - Rhizosphere MetaG P. TD hybrid SRZTD4 | ecosystem: Host-associated > Plants > Roots > Rhizosphere > Soil | place: USA...
CGGCCATCCGCGACCTGAGAGCCCTCCTCCTCTCCGCGGCCATCTTCCTCCTCGTGGGACCGCTCCACGTCAACACTGCCCTCGTCATCGTCCTCGTCGTGCCCCTGTCCCTCTGGCTGCATCGGCCGCGCTCCGGCTCGTGATCGTCGATCTCGCGCGGCTGACCTGGACCTTCCTCTGGCTGAGCCTCATCTGCGTGGGCGGCGGGCTCGGCGTCATCCCCGAGCTGCAGCGCCAGGTGGTGGATCGCTTCCACTGGGTGACGGCGCGCGAGTTCCTCGACGGCTACACCCTCTCCCAGCTCACGCCAGGGCCGACCATGCTCGTCTCCGTCTTCGTGGGCTATCGCGCGCATGGCGTGCTCGGCGCGGTCCTTGCCACCGCGGCCATGTTCCTGCCCACGGGCGTCATCACCGCCGTCATCACGCGGCACTGGGCCACTCTGCGCCACCGGCCGTGGGCTCGGGCCACGGAGCGCGCGCTGGCCCCTGTGGGCATCGGGCTCATGGCGGCGGGCGTCTATACCCTCGCGCGCACCGGGGTGCACGATTGGGCGAGCGGCGCTCTTGCCCTGATGGCCGGGGGCGTGATGTTCGTGCGCCGGATTCCGCCGGTCCTCGCCGTGGTGGCCGCAGGCCTCATCGGGTGGCTCGCCGCGCTCTGAGGCGCGCGCCCTTGCCACGGCCCGCACCCTTCCTCTATGCTCGCCCTCACGTCGTCACCACCCACGTGTTCAAGGAGCTCGGACCATCGCCACGTCGACCGTCGCCACCGCGCTCGGCTCCATCGCCACCACCGCCCTCGGCCCCACGCTCATGCACGAGCACATCGTCACCCGCTCGCCCGGGGTGCACGAGAACTGGCCCCACCTCTTCGATCGGCCGGGCATTCTCGCCAGCGCCGAGCGCAAGATGGCGGATCTTCACGCCCGCGGCATCCGCACCATCGTCGACCTGACCACGGTGGATCTCGGCCGCGACATCGAGCTGATCGTCGACGTGGCCCGCCGCGCGCGTGTGCAGGTGATCGTGGCCACCGGTGTGTGGTGGATGCCTCAGCGCTATTTCTTCGGCCACGGGGTTGACGAGGTCGCCGATCTCTTCGTGCGCGACATCACCCAGGGCATCGGCGGCACCGGCGTCAAGGCCGCCATCATCAAGTGCGCCACGGATACCCAGGGCGTGACGCCGGTGATCGAGAACATCCTGCGGGCGAGCGCGCGGGCCCAGAAGGCCACCGGCGTGCCCATCTCCACCCACACGTGGGCGGCGGGACGCACGGGCGAGGCGCAGCAGGCCATCTTCGCCCAGGAGGGCGTGGACCTGCGGCGCGTGATCATCGGCCACAGCGGCGACAGCGACGATCTCGGCTATTTGTGCCGATCTCGACTCGCCCTTCATCGTCGAGCCGGCCAGGGAGGTGACGCCGTGAAGCCGCAGCCATTGATCGCCGTCGGAGACGTGGAGGCGAGCAGCCGCTGGTACCAGCGACTGCTCGGGGGCAAGAGCGGGCACGGTGGAGTCGAGTACGAGCAGATCGTCGACCCCGCAGGCAAGATGGTCCTCCAGCTCCACGCCTGGGATGCCCACGAGCATCCGCACCTGGGCGATCGCGGCCGCCGGCCCTACGGCAACGGCGTGCTCCTGTGGTTCCAGCTCGACGACTTCGCCGCCGCCGTCGTGCGCGCTCGCGAGATGGGCGTGACGATCCTCGAGGGCCCGCGCGTCAACCCCAACGCCAACCATCGCGAGCTCTGGGTGCGTGATCCCGACGGCTACGTGGTCGTCCTCGCCAGCGCCTACGGGGACCTCTGATGGCGATGGAGGACGAGCGCCGGCGCGTGAACGACTGCGATCTCTGCCGCGCCAAGCGCATGACGCCCTGGTACCACGAGGACGACATCTGCTGGATCGCCGAGTGCGACGTGTGCGACGTGCCCATGGTGGTCTGGCGCTGGCACGGCACCGCGCCCCCGCCCGAGCACCTCGAGCACATGCGGGCCCGCCTGCACGACGTGGCTCTCTCCCAGGTGGGCGAGTACTACGTGGACGACCACATGCGCAACATTCCCGACCACTACCACGCGCACGCGAGGCCGAAGGGCGGCTTCTTCGGGACGCGCCGCCGGTAGCACGCGGAGCCCCCGGGACGGGATGGTAGAATCGGCCTCCGATTCGACACGATCGACCTCCGGGGAGCGTGCATGCAGCTGGGACCGAAGCGGTTCGCCGACGCCATCGCGCTCTTTCCCCGCGGACGCATCGACCACTCCACCGCAGACGACTTCCGCGGCGCGCTGGCCCCGCATCTGGCGGGCTGCGGGACGGGCGGCGATCGCCTCGTCCTCGACTTCTCCGGCGTGGAGTACATCAGCAGCGTGGGGCTCCGCGTCCTCATCCTCGCCTCCAAGCAGGTCAAGGCGCAGGGGGGCGCCCTCGCGGTGTGCGGGCTCCAGCCCGTGGTGCGCGAGATCTTCGAGATCAGCCGCTTCAATCTCGTGCTCGATGTCTTCCCCGCGCTGCGCGAGGCGCTGGCACGCCTGTCCCCGCCTGCCCTCGCCGCCTTCGACACGGTCTGAGGTCGCGGCATGCTCGTGCGCTTCTGGGGCACGCGCGGCTCCATTCCGGTGGCCATGAGCGCCGCCGAGATTCAGCGCAAGCTCGTCACTGCCCTCGTGCAGGGGGCGGGGCGGGGGCTCGACACCGAGGAGAAGGCGCGCGCCTTCGTGGAAGGCGAGCTCGCCTTCCCCGTCCGCCACACCTTCGGCGGCGATTCCTCCTGCGTGGAGATCGAGACCGGCGAGGCGGATTACGTGCTGTGCGATCTCGGGAGCGGGGCCCGCCGGTTCGGCAACAGCGTGCTCGCCGCACGCGGCCCCGCCGGCCACCGCTTCCACGTCTTCATGTCGCACCTGCACTGGGACCACATCCTGGGCTTCCCCTTCTTCATGCCCGCCTACCTGCCTGGCAACCACGTGCGCATCTACGGCTGCCACGACACGGTGGAGGAGACCTTGCGGCGCCAGAACGCCGCGCCCTCGTTTCCCGTGGACTTCTCGCGCATGGGCGCCCGCATCGAGTTCGTGCGTCTGGAGCCGGAGCGCCAGTACGAGATCGCCGGCCTCTCCGTGCGGGCCAAGCTCCAGCGCCACGGCGGCGACTCCTACGGCTACCGCTTCGAGCGCGGCGGTCGTGTGCTCGTCTACTCCACCGACTCCGAGCACAAGCAGGACGATCCCGCCGAGGTGCAGGACTTCGTGGAGTTCTTCCGCGGGGCCGATCTCGTGATCTTCGACGCCCAGTACTCCCTCGCCGACGCAATCTCCATCAAGGAGGACTGGGGACACTCCAGCAACGTGGTCGGAGTGGAGCTGTGCCAGCTCGCGCGGGCCCGCCGCCTCTGTCTCTACCACCACGAGCCCGTCTTCGACGACGAGCGCCTCGCCGCCCTCCTCGCCGAGACGCGGCGGCTGGAGGAGATCACCCGGGCGCGGGCGGGACACCGCGTGGAGGTGCTGGCCGCCTACGACGGCCTGGAGATCTCGCTCTGAGCGGTACGGGATGAAGGAGCCGACGCGAGGCGAGCGCGCCCACTGGGCGGAGCGTCGCTGGGCGCGCGCACTCCGGGGCCGGCGCGGGCGACCCCTCGGTCTGCTCGTCCTCGCCGCCCTGCTCCTGCTCGTCGTCTTCCCCGAGGTGCCGGGGATCCGGCAGCTCCGGCTCGCGTCCTTCGACACGTATCAGAGCGTCGTTCCGCGCGTGCCGCGCTCCGCGCCGGTGGTGATCGTGGCCATCGACGAGGTCAGCCTGCGCCGTCACGGGCAGTGGCCGTGGCCGCGCACGTCGCTCGCCGAGCTCGTGGACCGCGTGGCCGCGGCGCAGCCCGTCGCCATCGGCGTCGACATCCTCATGCCCGAGCCGGATCGGCTCTCGCCCCACCGCCTGGCCGACGTGATCGAGGGCATGCCTCCCGACCTCGGCCGGGCCCTCCGGAGCATGCCGAGCAACGACACCGTGCTCGCCGAAGCGCTCCGTGGCCGCCGCGTGGTGCTGGGAGTGGCGGGGCTCGACGCGGACGAGACGGGACGGCCGGTCGCGCTGGGCCCGCCGCCCATTCGCACTTTCGGGGGCGACCCCGCGCCGTTCGTCCGCCACTTTCCCGCGGCCCTGGCCAGCATGGAGGAGATCAGCGTCGCCGCGGCGGGACGCGGCCTGATCAGCGTGGATCCCGAGCGCGGGGTGGTCCGCCGGCTGCCCCTCCTCGCCACGGTGGGCGACACGCTCATGCCCGCCCTGGGTCTCGAGATGCTCCGCGTGGCCGCGGACGCGCCCGCGCTCGCCGTGAGCGTGGGGACGGACCGCATCCGGGCGGTGGCGGTGGGCGATCTCGTGGTGCCCACCGAGCGCGACGGGCGCGTGTGGCTCCACTACAGCCGCCGCGACCCGCGGCGCTTTGTGTCGGCGGCGGACGTGCTCGCGGGCCGCGTCGACTCGGAGCGCCTCAAGGATCGGTTCGTGCTCCTCGGGGTGACGGCGGCCGGTCTGGCAGACCTGCACGCCACACCGCTCGGCGACCGCCAATCGAGCGTGGAGATCCACGCCCAGCTTCTGGAGGACGTGGTCGACCGCGCGCTGCTCTGGCGGCCCGCCCTCGCGCGCTGGATCGAGACGGCGGAGCTGGCGGTAGGGGGACTCCTCATCGTGTTCCTCGCCCCGCGGCTTCGCGCGCGCCACGCCGTGCTCCTCGTCCTGCTCCTGATCGCAGGCTTCGTCGCGGTGGGCGCGACGCTCTACCTCACCCGGTCCATTCTCTTGGACGCGGCCACGCCGTCGCTCGCCCTGGCCGCCCTTTTCACCGTGATGCTCGCGGTGACCCTGGCCGACGCGGAGACGCAGCGGCGCGCGCTGCGCCGCCAGGTGGAGCGCCAGCGCGAGGCGGCCGCCCGCCTCGCCGGCGAGCTGGAGGCGGCGCGGCGCATCCAGATGGGCACGCTGCCCCGGCCCGCCACCGCCTTTCCCGGGGAGACGCGCTTCGATCTCTACGCTCTCCTGGAGCCCGCGCGCGAGGTGGGCGGCGATCTCTACGATTTCTTCCGCCTCGATCACGATCGCGTCTTCTTCATGATCGGCGACGTGTCGGGCAAGGGCCTGCCCGGGAGCCTCTTCATGGCCATCAGCAAGGCGCTCTACAAGAGCACGGCCCTGCGCCGCCACGGCCAGGTCGCGGCCATGATGCGCGAGGCCGACGCGGAGATCTCCCGCGACAACACGGAGGGACTCTTCGTCACCATGCTCACGGCCATTCTCGATGCGGCCACCGGCGATCTCGAGTACTGCATCGCCGGCCACGAGCCGCCCTATCTGCTGCCGCGGGCGGGGCGGCCCTTGACCCGCCTCACCGAGGGAGGCGGCCCGCCCCTGTGCGCGGTGGACAGCTTCCTCTACACGGCGGCCTCGCGGCGGCTCGAGCCCGGCGACACCCTCTGCCTCGTCACGGACGGGATCACGGAGGCGACGCGCCGCGACGGCACGCGCTACGGGCGCTCCCGCCTCGAGGCGGTCCTGAGCGAGAGGGGAGAGGCGGCGAGCGCGAGCGACGTCGGCGAGGCGATCCGGCGCAGCGTGGCGGAGTTCGCGGGCGGAGCCGAGGCCACGGACGACGTGGCGCTGCTGGTCCTGCGGTTCACGGGCGCGGCGCAGAAGGCTACCGGATGTTGATCTCCACGCGCCGGTTGCGTGGCTCCGCCACCTCGTCGGCGGTGGGCACGAGCGGCTCCCGCTCGCCACGCCCCTCCACGCGGATCCGCGCCGCGTCCACGCCTGCCTTGACCAGCTCGTCGCGCACGCGCTCGGCCCGGCGGAGCGACAGCGCGTCGTTGCGCGCGACCGTGCCCACGCGGTCGGTATGACCAATCACCACGATCTCTGGCGCGGGAAAGCGGCCGAGCTCCGCGATGATCTGGGTGAAGGTCTGTCTCGACTCCGGGGTGAGGTCGTCGCGGGCCTCGAGGAAGTAGAGCAGGAACGATGCGGGACGCGGTGGCTGCGCGGCCAGAGCGCGCCCGAAAGCCTGCTGCACCTCCTCCGGAGTGACGGTGCCCGGCTCCACGCGCCCCGGCTCCTTCACCCGCGCCGCCTCGTACGGCTGGTCCAGCGTCGCCTGCTTGCCGCCGCTCTCCACGGTGAGGGCGCCGGGAGCGTGCCCGTCCTTGCCGGGCAGGAGGACGTAGAGATCGTCGCGCGCGGGCTTCGCGCAGCCGGCGAGGAAAAGGAGACCGAGCGAGGCGAGCCCGACCGCCCGGCGCAGGGAAACCGCGCGCGTCACTCCTTGCCGTCGCCCGTGCGCACGAGGAACTCCGTGCCGCGGACGCCCAGCACGGCGGCAGGCGTCTTCACCTTCATGGCGTCGGGGGAGGCCTTGGCGAGCTTGCCCGAGACCACGGCCAGCGTGCCCTTCTGCAGCGAGCTCTCGAAGGCGCCCTGATGCGTGGTGGTGTCGAAGGCGAAGCGATCAATGGCCAGCACGCTGTTGGGACCAGCGGAGAGCAGGCTGTTGTCGAGGAAGGTGATGCCCACGGAGCCGTCGGCGCCGGTAGTGACCACGTCGCCCGACTGCACGGTGGCGCCGACGGTGGCAGGGAGCTTCTGGCCGCCGCGCTCGATCTGCACGGTGCCCTTCGAGACCTTGACGTGACCGGCTTCCTGGGCGCCCGCCGGCTCGGCGAGACCCGCGGTGACGAGCATCGCCGCCGCGAGCGACATCAGAGCGACTCTCATGGGTGCCTATAATAGCCCAATGACCGGAGGCCGCCACGACCGGATCTTTCCCGCTCGTCGAGACGCGCTGCCGCAGATCGTCGCCTTCCTCGCCGAGGTGTGCGCGGCCGCCGCTCTTCCGCGCGAGACCTGCCTCCGCCTCACCCTCCTCGTGGAGGAGCTCTTCACCAACACGGTGACGCACGGCCACGGCGGTGACAGCGAGGCCCCCGTGCGGCTCGTGTGCGACGTGACGGCGGGGCACATCGCGCTCGACTACGAGGACACGGGGCCGCCCTACGATCCCTTCGCCGCCGTCACCCCGCCCGACCTCACAGTGCGAGTGGAGGATCGACCGGTAGGCGGTCTCGGCGTGCTCCTCGTCTCCGCGATGGCGGGACAGGTGGAGTATCGCCGGGTGGGCGACACGAACCGCATCTCGCTGGTGATCGGTAGCTAGGCCATCGCGGAGGCCGTATCCGCGTTTCGACATGGTGCAGGTACGGGAGGTTGTCTAGAGTGACGGCAATGGGATTGTTCCGGGTGACAGGGCGGGTGGCGGGTCCGACGGGACACGCGGAAGACGTCGAGCTTCTCGTCGACACGGGGGCGACGCTGCTCGTGGTTCCGCATGCACTGGCCGCCCCACTCGAGCTCGTGGCGAGGAGATCCCAGCCCGTCGTGATGGCTGGAGGTCAGCGGGCGATCCGGCCGGTGGCCGAGGCGACGCTGAGGCTCGAAGGAATGGACGTGACCACGCCGTGCTTCATCGCCCCGGAAGGACCGGCGCTCCTGGGAGCCGTGGCGCTCGAGAGCCTCTTCCTGGGCGTCGACCCAGTGGCGAAGCGGCTGATCCCCGTCGAGGGCCTCGCCGGCTAAGCGCCGTCAGTCGACGCGGAAGACGAGGTCGCGGTCCAGGTTTTTGACGCTGGTCTGGCCCGCCAGGGCCATGGTGGTGCGCAGCTCGCGGCGCAGGATGTCGAGCGCGCAGGCGACGCCCGCCGCGCCGTCGGCCGCCAGCCCCCACAGCACGGTGCGGCCGATGGCCACCACGGTGGCGCCGAGGGCGAGACCCTTCAGGACTGCGGTACCGCGCGTGAAGCCGCCGTCCACGATGATGGCGGCGCGCCCCGCTACCGCGTCCGCGATGACCGGCAAGGCATCGATCGAGCCCTGGGTGTGGTCGAGCTGGCGGCCGCCGTGGTTCGACACCCAGATGATGTCCACACCCTCCTCGACGGCGCGCTTGGCGTCACGCACGGTCATGATGCCCTTGAGCCCGATGGGCAGCTTCGTCGTCTTCTTGAGCCACGCCACGTCGTCCCAGGTGAGGCGCTCGGGATAGCTCGAGTCGGGGCCGCGCGGATTCGGGGCGCTCTTCATGGCCTCGCGCGGGCTGTAGCGGTGCACGATGTCGCGCTCGCGCCGGCTGTAGACCTGCACGTCCACGGTGAGCACCACCGACTTGTAGCCCGAGGCCTCCACGCGTGAGAGGAGCTCGGCGGCCCACGTGCGGTCGCCGTGGTGATAGAGCTGGAACATCTTGGGTCCCGTGCTGGTCTTCGCCACGTCCTCCACCGACCAGCCCGCCGCGCCGGACAGGAATTGCAGCGTGTCGCCCTGGGCGGCCCCGCGCCCCATCTCCTTGTCGCCCTCCGGGTGGAAGAGCACGAGCCCTCCCATGGGCGCGATGGCCACGGGCCAGGACAGGGGCAGCCCCAGGAGCGATGTGCGCAGGTCGATCTCACGCACGTCGACGAGGACGTCCTGGCGGATGGCGAGACGATCCACGGCGCGGCGATTGCGACGCATCGTGGTCTCGCTCTCCGCGCCGCCGTCGCCGAAGTTCCACACGTCGCGGGGCAGCATCTTTTTCGCGTGCTTCCGGATCTCGGGCAAGGTCACGAATTTGTCGGCCATGGCCCAGTACCATACGGCTTTGCCGCGACGGAGGCAAATGGGCAATTGACAGCGCGGACGGGCGCGCCTAGATTCGGCCCTGCCGCACTCATCTCTCTACCGACAGGAGAGCCACGCCATGGTCTACGAGCTCAGGACCTATCACGCGATGCCGGGACGCCTGCCCGATCTCAACCGTCGCTTCGCCGACATCACCATGGGCTACTTCAAGCAGTACGGCATCCAGGTGGTGGGCTTCTGGACCAACGAGCTGGGCGGCTCCTCGGATCAGCTCATCTACATGCTCGCCTACGACAGCCTCGCCGACCGCGAGAAGAAGTGGGGCGGCTTCGTGGCCGACAAGGAACGCCTCGCGAAGTTCGCGGAGACCGAGAAGAACGGGCCGCTGGTGGCACGGCTGACCGCGCAGATCCTCCGGCCCACCGCGTACTCGCCGATGCAGTAGCGCTCGTGGCGGTGGGCGAAGTCGTTCAGGGCAGGGAGGCTCGGCTCCCTCCCGGGCCGTGGGACGTGGTGGTGGTGGGCGCGGGCATCTACGGCCTGCCCACCGCCTTCTTCCTGGCCCGGCAGCTGCGTGCGCGCGTGCTCGTCCTCGAGGACAACGCCATCCCGGGCGAGTGCATCACGGTGAACACGGGCGGCATCATCCGCATCGCGTACTCCGACCTGAACGTGGTGCGGGTGGCCGCCTTCGCGCGCGAGATCTATCGCGATCCCACCACGCGGCTTGGCCTGCGCGCGCCCGTGCACCTGGGCTTCGTGCCCACGGGCTGGGGACGCTTCGTCTCCGAGCCCGCCATCCGCGGCGTCCTCGCCGAGGTCGGCCGCATCGCCGCCGGCGCGGGCGGTCGCCTCGAGGTGGTGCGCATGCGGGACTACCTGGACCGCCTCCCGCCCGGCCGCCGCCGCAACCTCGAGCGCATCATGGACGTCGAGGATTCCACGCACGTGCTCGCCGACGAGGAGGGCGGCTTCGCCGACGGCGGCACCGCGCTCACAGGCTTCCTCGAGGCCTGTTTGGAAGCGGGCGTGTGCGTCAGCCTCTACTCCCGCGTCACGGAGTTCCTCCGGGAAGGGGAGCGGGTGACCGGCCTCGTGCTCGAGCGCTGGTCGCAGCAGGGGACGGACCGGGTGGTGGTGGCGCGCGAGACGGTGCGCGCCGATCGCATCGTGCTCGCAGCGGGTCGGGGCAATGCCGCCCTCGTGCGCGCGGCCGCCGGCTGGGAGATGCCCACCTTCACGAGCTTTCACCAGGTGCCGTACATCCGGAACTCCGCGGACAACGACTTCGCCCAGCGGCGCTACGCCGTCGGCCCACCCGGGGCCCGCCGCGAGGTCGAGCTCATCGACGCGCCCACCATCTCGCACTGGCGGGACATCTACTTCCGTCCCGAGGGCAGCGGGATGATCTTCGGCACGCACCACCGCGAGCTCCAGCCGGATGACTATCAGCCGCGGGGCGGCGAGATTGAAGGCGTGCGCGTGGGCCTCGATCAGGTCATGATCGAGACCCTCCTCGAGGTGATGCCCCACTTCCCCGTGCTCGCCTCACCTGGACTCAACCTCGGCAAGACGCCCGCCGACATCGCGGGCGGCGCCTACTACATGAATCCGGAGGAGCTGCCCTTCGAGGGCGAGGTGCCCGGGACCGGCGGGGCCGTCTTCTACGCGGGCAGTGGCTGCGGCACGGGCTTCAAGCTGGGTCCCGGCGTCTCCTGGCTCCTCGCCCAGCGCATGAGCGGCATCGCGCGCGAGGACCGGCTCATCGCCTCCCCCGCGCTCTCCGCGGAGCGCGCGCAGTACTTCTATCCGCCGGGGACGAGCCGCGAGGAGCTCTTGCGGCAGTTCCGGCCCGCTTCGGAAGGCGGGCGTCTCATCGAAATGGGAGCGGCCGGCATCGCGGTCGGACCGGCGAGGCCATCGTGACCATCGCCGCGCGGATCGCCGAGTGGCTCGCCCACACCGATCTCGATTCCGTTCCCGAGGCCATCCAGGCGCGGGCGCGCCTTTGCTGCCTCGACACCGTTGGCGTGGCGCTGGCCGGTCTCGAGGCGCCCTCGGTGCACGCGGCCGGACGTGCTTTCGCCTCCGAGGGCGGCTACGGCTTCTGGGGCCAGCCGGGATTGGCGGATCTCGCGGGCGCGTGCTTCGTGAACGCCACCGCCGCCTCCGCCCTCGATCTCGACGACGGCTACGCCCTCGTGGTCGGTCACGCCGCCTCCAGTGTGGTGCCGGCGGTGCTCACCTTCGCCCAGCGCGCGGCGGTATCCGGCCGAGCCGCGCTCGCCGCCGTGACCCTGGGCTACGAGGCCGCCGTGCGCGCCGCCCTGGCGCGCGAAGACACGCGCGTGGATGCGCTCTCGTCCGGCGGGTGGACGCCCCTCGGCGTCGCCGCCGCGCTGGGCCGGCTCGCCGGCTTGAGCGTCGCCCAGCAGGCGCACGCGCTGGCCATCGCCGCGGCGTACCGGCCGCAGGCGCCGCTCGTCGTGTCGCTGGCCGAGGGCGCCATGGTCAAGGAGTCGATCGGCTGGGGCACCCTGGCGGGCGTGCACGCGGTGTCGCTCGCCGCCGCGGGCTTCGAGGGCGCGCTCACCATTCTCGATCGTGACGGCGCGGAGGCCGCGTGGCTCGGTGATCTGGATCACCGCTGGGCCGTCGGCGAGAGTTATTTCAAGGCCTTCGCGGCCTGTCGCTGGACGCATGCGCCGGTGGACGCCGTGCTCTCCCTCCTGCGGCGCCACGGCCTGACCGCGGCGGACCTCCGCCGCGTGAGCATCGAGACCTTCCACGCCGCGACTCTCCTCGGCGCCACGGCGCCCACCTCCATCGAGCAGGCGCAGTACAGCGTGCCGTGGACCGTGGCGCTGGCTCTGACCTACGGCGACGTCGGCCCACACGAGATGCGGGCGGCCCTTCTCGGCGACGCGGAGCTGCGCGCGCTCGCCCGCCGCGTGACGCTCGTGGAGTCGCCGGAGATGGAAGCGCGCTTTCCCGCGAGCCGGAGCGCGCGCGTCGTCCTCGAGACGTCGCGGGGAAATTTCACGGAGACCGTGCACTACCCGCGCGGGAGCACGGAGAATCCGCTGCCCGACGACTGGCTGATCGCGCGGGCGATGGCGGCGATCGAGGAGCGGCTGGGAGCGCGGAGCGCGAAGCAGTGCGTAGAGGATCTGCTCGCCCTCGATGGACTTCCCGACGTCGGCGCCCTCGCGCAGCGTCTGTGCATGCCCGCCTAGTCCGTTTCGACGTCCACCCTCACCCTGCCCTCTCCCTCGCCGAGGGAGAGGGTTGTTGCGTCCCCTCGCCCCCGAAGGGGGAGAGGGCAGGGTGAGGGGGAGGCCCTCCGCGACGGCGGCGTTTATAATGCCCCCCATGCTCCGAGCGGCCGTGATCCTGACCGCAATGCTCCTGGTCACCCTGGTCGCGTGCCAGCGCGAGCAGAAGGCGATCAGCGAGGATCTGCCGGCGACGCGGGCGGCCAAGGCGCAGGCGGACGCGCAGGCCATCGCGAGTGCGGCGCGACAGTACCAGGCGATGTTCGGCGCGCTGCCCGACTCGATCCAGGACCTGACGGAGGCGCGCACGGTGAGCGGGGTCTCGGGCGGCCCGTTTCTTGCCCGGATCCCGGATCCGCCCACGGGCTGGTCCGCCTACCAGTATGCCAAGCAGGGTGACCGCTTCACGGTGACCTCGTCGGGGGGTGGCGCGACCGTAACGGCGCCCTAGCCAGATGCCGAGACTGCCACTGCTCGATCCTGCCTCGCTCTCCCCCGAGCTCCGCACCATGCTGGAGCGCTGGCAGGCGGAGGGCGGCGATCCCAACTTCATCCTCACCTTCGCGCGGTTGCCCGAGACCCTCACGCGCTTCGTGGCCTTCTACTCGCCCCTCGTGCGCCGCGGTCTCGTGGAGCACCGGACCAAGGAGCTCGCACGCCTTCGCCTCGCCCAGCGCAACGAGTGCCAGTACTGAATGTCCACGCGCTACGCCTTGGGAAGGCGCGAGGGGATCACGGAGGAGCTGGTGGCGGCCCTCGCCGACTACGAGCGCGGGCCCTTCTCCGACCGCGAGAAGGCCGCCCTGCGCTACGCCGACCAGCTCTACCTCGACCACCACAAGGTGGACGCCGCGCGCTGGGACGAGCTCCGCGCGCACTTCACGGAGGAGGAGCTGCTCGAGCTGACCTGGGTGCTCGCGGAGTTCATCGCCCTCGGCAAGGTCATCTACGTCCTCGGCATCCAGTACGGGGGCCATGCCCATGTTTGAGCGCCGCCACCAGTCGCTCCTGCCCGTCCCGCTCTTCGTGGCGCGCATGGGCAAGAGCCTGGCTATAGCCGTGGCCATCGACGTGGTCTTCCTGCTCGCGGGTGCGCTGGGCTTCCGCCGCTTCGAAGGCCTCGACTGGCCGGACGCGCTGCTCAACGCCGGGCTGGTGGTGACGGGCAACGGCCCCATCACCCGGATGCAGACCGCGCCGGGCAAGGTCTTTCTGCTCATCTACGCCATCGTGGGCGTGGTCGTCTTCGCCGCCGTCATCTCCGTGGTGCTGGCCCCGGTCCTGCACCGCGCCCTGCATGCCTTTCACGTGGATGTGCCCGATGAGGAGAAGCGCTCATGACCGCCGTCGGCGATCTCGACACGCCCGCCGTCACCATCGACCTGGACATCATGGAGGACAACATCCGGCGCGTGCAGGCGCATCTGGCGCGTCACGGGATCGGCAACCGTCCTCACATCAAGACACACAAGGTTCCCGCCATCGGCAAGATGCAGATGCAGGCGGGAGCCATGGGCATCACCTGTCAGAAGATCGGCGAGGTCGAGGTGTTCGTGGAGGCGGGGGTGGCCGACGACATCCTGCTCACCTACAACATCCTGGGCCGCGCCAAGACCGATCGCCTGATGACCCTCGTGCGGCGCGCGCCGGGACTCACCGTGGTGCTCGACAACGAGGTGGTGGCCCGCGAGCTGAGCGAAGCGGGCGTGCGCCACGGGCTCGACGTGCGCTTCCTCGTGGAGTGCGACACGGGCTTCGGCCGCACCGGCGCGCAGACGCCCCAGGCCGCCTTCGACCTCGCGCGGCAGGCCGCGGCCATGCCCCGGATGCAGTTCCGCGGGCTCATGACCTTTCCCAACCGCGAGCCGACCACGCGGGAGTTCTTCGCGGCCGCCCTCGCGCTGTTCAAGAGCGCGGGCATTCCCGTGCCCGTGGTCTCGGGCGGAGGGACGCCGACCCTCTTCACCGCCCAGAACGTTCCCATGCTCACCGAGCACCGCGCGGGCACCTGCGTCTTCAACGACGTGATGGTGGTCTCCTCGGGCACTGCGACCTGGGACAACTGCGCGATGCGCGTGCGCGCCACCGTGGTGAGCCGTCCCACCGACGGGCGCGCCATCCTCGACTGCGGCACCAAGGTGCTCACCTCCGATCAGTACGGGCAGAAGGGCTTCGGGCACGTGATGGAGTATCCCGAGGCGGTGGTGGCCAATCTCTCCGAGGAGCACGGCATCGTGGATCTCTCCGCCTGCGCCGAGCGGCCGAGGGTGGGCGACATCGTGCACGTGGTGCCGAACCACTGCTGCGTGGTGAGCAACATGGTCGACGAGCTCTACGGTATCCGGGGCGCCACGGTGGAGGTGGTCTGGCCCGTCGCCGCGCGCGGCCGCGTTCGCTAGGCCGCCGTGACCACCCGCGGAGCCGATCTCGTAGTGAGCGCGCTCGCCGAGCGCGGCGTGCATCAGCTCTTCTCCCTCTCCGGCAACCAGATCCTCCCCGTGTACGACGCCACCATCGGCCACGACCTGCGCATCATCCACACGCGGCACGAGGCGGCGGCCGTGCACATGGCCGATGCGTGGGGCCGGCTCGGCGAGGAGCCGGGCGTGGCGCTGGTGACGGCGGGGCCCGGCCATCTCAACGCGCTCTCCGCCCTCTACGGCGCCCTGATGGCGGAGTCGCCACTCGTGCTCCTGAGCGGGCATGCGCCGGCGGGTCAGGCGGGGCGCGGCGCCTTCCAGGAGATCGATCAGGCGGGAGCGGCCGCGCCGGTGACCAAAGCCTCGTGGGTCGCCAAGGACGCGACGCGGCTCGGGGAAGACATGGCCCTCGCCCTCGAGCTGGCGCGCAGCGGCCGTCCCGGTCCCGTGCACGTGAGCCTGCCCGGGGATCTCCTCGACGCCAAGGTGAGCAATGGCGGCGCCGTCGTGATGGACGGCGCCCGCCACTCCATGACGGTGGCCGACGCCGATCTCCGGCGGCTGCGCGAGCTGCTCGAGGCGTCGCGTCGGCC
>Ga0075435_100001508_pt1 | contig 14962 bp, 18 predicted proteins | sample RhiMethybrSRZTD4_FD_75302 | JGI IMG/M metagenome (GOLD analysis project Ga0075435, IMG submission 75302) | Populus rhizosphere microbial communities from Tennessee, USA - Rhizosphere MetaG P. TD hybrid SRZTD4 | ecosystem: Host-associated > Plants > Roots > Rhizosphere > Soil | place: USA...
GAGTACGCCCCCCTCAACCTGGGGCGGCTGGCAGAGGCCGAGAAGGGGACCCTCATCACGCCCGACGTCCTCAGGCACGACGCGCTCATCCGTGACCGGAAGACGCGGCCAATGCCGGTCAAGATCCTCGGCGGCGGAGACGCCCCGCGCGGGGTCACGATCCACGCCCATGCCTTCACGCGCTCGGCGCTGGCCAAGCTGGCCGCGGCGGGGAGCACCGCCCAGCTGATCAGCTGGCCCGATGGCGCCCCGATCGACTTCCCGCCGGAGCCGGGTCCCGAGACGGAAGCGCCAGCTCCGCGCAAGTCGAAGCGAGGGTCCAAGGCGGCGACGCCCGAGGCCGATGACGAGGAGGCTGGCGAGACGGTGGCAACTGAAGCGGATGCCACGCCTGAGGACGGGGGCGCGAGCGCGTCCGTCGCGGAGGACGAGCCGGTCGCAGCCGCCGACGACGGCGAAGGCGAGTCCTGACCTTGATCGAGTCCCTGGTCCAGGCCTTCCGGGCGCCGGACATCCGCCGGAAGATCCTGTTCACGCTGGGGATCCTGCTCGTCTTCCGGGCGCTCACCAACGTCCCGGTCCCGAACGTCAACCAGACGCAGCTGGCCAACCTCTTCAACACGAACCAGCTACTCGGCCTGCTCGACCTCTTCTCGGGCGGCGGGCTGGCGACGGCGTCGATCATCGGGATGGGGGTCAACCCGTACATCAACGCCAGCATCATCATGCAGCTGATGACGGGGGTGATCCCCAGCCTCAGCGAGCTCTCCCGCGAGGGAGAGTACGGGCGCAACCGGATCAACCAGTACACCCGTCTCCTGACGATCCCGATGGCGTTCGCCCAGGGCTACGGGTTCTCGGTGCTGCTCTCCGCGAACGGCGTCATCCCGTCGAACCCGCTCTTCTCCTTCGAGACGCTCTCCCTGCTCCTCTCGTTTACGGCCGGGACCATCCTGCTGATGTGGCTCGGCGAGTTGATCAGCGAGCGGGGCCTCGGCAACGGGATCAGCTTCATCATCTTCGCGGGCATTGTCGGTCGACTGCCGCATCGGGCCGCCCCGATCGTGACGGGGCCGGATGGGCTGCTTCGCATCATCCCGTTCATCCTGATCGGGATCGTGGTGATCGCGGGCGTTGTCTTCATCAACGAGGGCCAGCGACGGATCCCGGTGCAGTACGCCAGCCGGGTGCGCGGGCGGCGCATGTACCAGGGTCAGACGCAATACCTGCCGCTCAAGGTCACGATGGCGGGCGTGATCCCGATCATCTTCGCGATCAGCATCCTTCTCTTCCCCGCCCAGATCGCCCAGTACTTCACCGCGTCATCGGTGGACTGGGTCCGAAACGTCGCCGAGTTCGTCGTCCGCAACCTGAGCCAGAGCAACCCGATCGTGTACGGCGGCCTCTACTTCGTGCTGGTCGTCTTCTTCACCTACTTCTACACGGCCTTCCAGTTCCGGCCCGATCAGACCGCCGACTACCTGCGCAAGAACGGCGGCTTCATCCCCGGCATCCGTCCGGGCAAGCCGACCGAGGAGTTCCTGTCGCGAGTCACCAACCGGATCACGCTCGGCGGGGCGCTCTTCCTCGCCTCGCTGGCGGTGCTGCCGCTGGTCGTCACCGCGATCATTCCCGGCACGCAGGGGCTGCAGCTCGGCGGCACGAGCGTCCTGATCGTGGTGAGCGTGGTGGTCGAGACGATGAAGCAGCTCGAGGCCCAGATGCTGATGCGCCACTACGAGGGCTTCATCCGGTGACCGATCCGGGCAACGGCCCGGCGGCGTCGCAGATGGGGCGCCGGATCATTCTGCTCGTCGGCCCGGTCGGCTCCGGTAAGGGCACGCAGGCGGAGGCGCTCGCCCACGAGCTGGGGCTCGTCCAACTTGCCTCCGGGAACCTCTTCCGGGCAGCCCTTCGCGACGGAACGGCGCTCGGCGAGGAGGCGCGCGTCTACATGGAGCGTGGCGACCTCGTCCCCGACGAGATCACGATCGCGATGTTCATGGAGGAGCTGGCGAAGCCGGCAAGCGAGCGAGGCGCGATTCTCGATGGCTTCCCGCGCACGGTTGCCCAGGCCGAGGCTCTCGATGCCATTCTCGCCGGGCGAGGAGAGCGGATCGAGCGTGTCATCTCGATCGAGGTTCCGGTGGAGGAGCTCATCGCCCGCGTCGCCGGCAGGCGCGTCTGTCCGGTCTGCGGGACCCCCTACCACGTCACCGGCGATCCACCGCGGGTGGCGGGCCGCTGCGACCACGATGGGGCCGAGCTCGTGCAGCGCGACGACGACCGGCCGGAGGTCGTTCGCGCCCGACTCGCAAAGCAAGTGCCCCCGATGCTCGAGGTGATTGACCACTACGAGCGCGCCGGGATCGTCCTCCATGTCGACGGGCGCCAGCCGATCGAGGCGATCACGCAGGAGATCCTGGCCGCACTCGGGGCGGACTGACGAAGCCGATGGTCACCATCAAGCGGCCCGAGGAGATCGCCCGCATGCGGCGCGCCGGCACCATCCTGGTCGATGTGCTGGCCAGGCTGGAGGCAGAGCTCCGGCCGGGGGTCAGCACCGGCGCCCTCGACGCGATCGCCGAGAAGATGATCCGGGACGCCGGCGCGATCCCCTCGTTCCTCGGCTACCTCGGCGTCCGCGGCTCGGTGCCGTTTCCCGGTTCGATCTGCGCCTCGATCAACGACGAGGTGGTGCACGGCATCCCCTCACGGAGGCGGACGCTGCAGGACGGCGACGTGGTCAAGCTCGACGTCGGCTGCATCTGGCAGGGCTGGCACGCCGATACGGCACGCACCTTCTCCGTCGGAACGGTTTCGCCGAAGGTCACCGAGCTGATGGCGGCCACGCGGCGAGGGATGGAAGCCGGCATCGCGGCGGCGATCCCCGGGAATCGGCTCGGTGACGTCGGTGCAGCGATCGAGGCCGTGGCCCGCGAGCACGGTTACGGCGTGGTCCGGCCATTCGTCGGCCACGGAATCGGGACCGCGATGCACGAGGATCCGCAGGTCCCCAACTACGGCCGCCCAGGAACCGGGATGCGGATCGAGGCGGGGATGTGCTTCGCGATCGAGCCAATGTTCAACCTCGGCGACGACGATGTCGGCATGCTCGACGACGGCTGGACCGTGGTCACCGCCGATGGCAGCGTCTCAGCCCATTTCGAGGACACGATTGCGGTCACCCCAAGCGGCCCCGAGGTGCTCACCCGTGCCTGATCGGCGCCCTGGAGGGCCGTTGTGCGGGGGCAGCGCGCTGATGTATACTCTCCGTTCCGTGGTCGCCGCGTGCGGCGGCCTTTCCGTGTGTCCCCAACCAGAACCAGTCAATCAGCAGATCGAGGGTGCGTAGCGCTTGGCGAAGAAGGATGCGATCGAGGTCGAGGGTGAGGTCGTCCTCCCCTTGCCGAACGCGATGTTCAAGGTGCGATTGGAGAATGGTCACGAGGTTCTCGCCCACATCTCCGGCAAGCTGCGCCAGAACTTCATCCGCATCCTGCCCGGCGACACGGTCCGCGTCGAGCTCAGTCCCTACGACCTCACCCGGGGTCGCATCACCTACAGGATGAGATGAAGGTTTCTGCCTCCGTAAAGCCGCGTTGCGAGCGTTGCAAGGTCATCAAGCGCTCCGGCGTGGTGATGGTCATCTGCCCCATCCCCAAGCACAAGCAGCGACAGGGGTAACGCGGCTTCATGGCACGCATCGCCGGCGTCGACATCCCCCGCGAGAAGCGGGTCGTCGTTTCGCTGACCTACATCCACGGGATCGGGCCGAGCTCGTCGGAACAGATCCTGTCGGCAGCCAACGTCCCGGCAGCGACCCGGGTCCGTGACCTCACCGAGGAGGAGGTCAATCGCCTGCGCGAGGTGATCGACCGCCGCTTCAAGGTCGAGGGCGACCTGCGGCGCGAAGTGAGCATGAACATCAAGCGCCTGATGGAGATCGGGTCGTACCGCGGCCTTCGTCATCGGCGCAACCTCCCGGTGCGCGGTCAGCGCACCAAGACGAACGCACGTCAGCGGCGCGGCCCGCGCAAGACGGTCGGCGTTCGGCGCAAGAAGTAGATCCAGGAGAGGCATGGCAGAGCGGAAGAAGGCGGCGCGCAGCAAGAAGCGGGAGAAGAAGAACGTCCCGACCGGGCACGCCCATATCCAGTCGACGTTCAACAACACGATCGTCACGATCACCGATGCCGGCGGCAACGTCATCAGCTGGGGGAGTGCCGGGCTGGTCGGCTTCAAGGGCTCCCGCAAGAGCACGCCGTATGCCGCGGCGCAGACCGCCGACGGCGCCGCCAAGCGCGCCATGGAGCACGGCATGCGCCAGATCGAGGTCTTCGTGAAGGGTCCTGGCGCCGGCCGCGAGCAGGCGATCCGCTCCCTGCAGACCGCTGGCCTGGAGGTGACCGCCATCACCGACGTCACGCCGATCCCGCACAACGGCTGCCGCCCACCGAAGCGGCGCCGGGTCTGAGGCGCGCATGGCTCGTTACACCGACCCCGTCTGCCGCATCTGTCGCCGGGAAGGGCTCAAGCTCTTCCTCAAGGGGAGCCGCTGCTTCAGCAAGAAGTGCGCCTTCGAGCGCCGCAGCACGCCGCCCGGCATGAACACCCAGCGCCGCCGCAAGGTGAGCGAGTTCGGAATCCAGATGCGCGAGAAGCAGAAGGTGCGCCGCAGCTACTCGGTCCTCGAGAAGCAGTTCCGCAACTACTTCGACAAGGCCGAGCAGCGCAAGGGGATGACGGGCGAGAACCTGCTTCGCATGCTGGAGATGCGCCTCGACAACGTCGTCTTCCGGATGGGCCTCGCCCGCTCTCGGGCCGAGGCGCGCCAGCTGGTCACCCATCGGCACTTCACCGTCAACGGCCGCCCGGCCAGCATCCCCTCGTACGGGACGAAGATCGGCGACCGGATCGAGGTGCGGGAGAGCCGGCGCGGACGAGAGATCTTCAAGACGGCGGCCGAGACGATGAAGTCGGCCTCGGTCCCCGAGTGGGTGAGCATCGAGCCGGCCAAGCTGGCGGGATCGGTGCTGGCGGAGCCGGCCCGCGAACAGATGCCGCTCGAATTCAACGAACAGCTCGTCGTCGAGTACTACTCGCGATAGATGGAGTCAGACGCCTTCATGATCGAACTTGCCGAACCCACCACGACGCCGACCACGCGCATCGAGGAGGTCGAGACGCGTGGGGACCTGTCCATCTTCGAGGTGAACCCCCTCGCCGATGGCTATGGCGTGACGCTGGGGAATGCCCTGCGCCGCGTCCTCCTGAACTCGCTCGAAGGGGCAGCCGTCACCGCCGTCCAGGTCGCCGGCGTCTTCCACGAGTTCAGCACGATCGACAACGTCAAGGAGGACGTGACCCAGATCGTCCTCAACATCAAGAAGCTCCGCCTCCGATCGTTCGCACGGCACGCGGTCACCCTCAAGCTGATCAAGCACGGGGCAGGACCAGTCACCGCGGCTGATATCACCGAGTCGGCCGATGTCGAGATCGTCAACCCCGAGCTCGTGCTCCTCACCCTCGACTCCGACGCGGGATCCATCGAGATGGACCTGACCGTGGAGACGGGCGTCGGCTATCGGCCGGCCGAGCACGCCGAGGACCTCCCGATCGGGATCATTCCCGTCGACGCGATCTTCACCCCGGTCCGGCGCGTCAACTTCATCGTCAGCGACACCCGCGTCGGCCAGATGACGAACTTCGACCGCCTGACGCTCGAGATCGAGACCGATGGCACGACGACCCCCAAGGCGGCCCTGTCGGCGGCCTCGGAGATCCTCGTCAAGGAGTTCAGCCGCTTCGCGGAGATCGGCCGGCGGCCGCTCCCCGGGACCGAGGACGCGCCCGCGATGGTCAGCGCGAACCTCCTCGACGCCCCGATCGAGGAGCTCGACCTGCCGATGCGCGCCTACAACAGCCTGAAGCGCAACAACATCACCAAAATCGGGCAGCTGCTGGCGCTCGGCGACGACGAGCTGCTGCGGATGCGCAACTTCGGCAAGAAGAGCCTCGACGAGATGAAGGAGCGCCTCGCGCTGCGCGGCTTCATCGTCCCCGAGGCGGACGGTGGAACGGTCGACGAGTCGGATCTGCCCGCCGCGGCGGAGCTCGACGAGGCGGTCGCCGCCGAGCTCGACCGGGAGGGTTGAGCCGATGCCGCATCGGACGGCCGGGCGCCGGCTCGGTCGGACCGGGAGCCATCGGCTTCACATGCTCGACAACCTGGCGGTCTCCGTCCTTCGCTACGAGAAGGTGAAGACGACGGAGGCCAAGGCCAAGGAGGTCCGCGGTCGGGTCGACAAGATGATCACCCTCGCCAAGCGCGGCGACCTCTCGGCACGACGCCAGCTCATCTCGGCGATGCCGGACGAGCCGCTCATCATCGACAAGCTGATGGGCGAGCTGGCCACCAAATACGCCGACCGCAGCTCCGGCTACACCCGCATCGTCAAGGTCGGGCAGCGGCTGGGCGATGCAGCGGCGCTCGTCCAGATCGAGCTGGTCTAGGAACGACCCGCCGCGATCGGGCGGACAATGAAAGACGGACCGATCACTCCCGGGCCGCGGCGATGCGCACGGGCGGTGATCGAGTACGACGGAACGAACTTCGCCGGCTCCCAGTACCAGCCGAACGCTCGGACGGTGCAGGGGGAGCTGGAGGAGGCGCTTAACAGACTGACCGGCGAGCGGGTGCGAGTCCGCCTCGCCGGGCGAACCGATGCCGGGGTGCACGCCACCGGCCAGGTCGCGGCCTTCTGCCTCGCTCGCCGCCGCCGCGGCAAGGGGATCGGATGGGCCGAGCTGCGGCGACGGCTGAACGCCAGCCTGCCGCCGGACCTGGCGGTGCGTACGCTCAGGTCGGCTGCCGCGGGATTCGACCCGCGACGCGACGCCGTCTCGCGCGTCTACCGCTACCGGATCCGGATGGCGGGGGATCGGCGAGCGGCGGACCGGCATCGGACGCTCGAGATTGGCGATCGGCTCGACGTCGCGGCGATGCGGTCCGCGGCGGCTGAGCTCATCGGGGAGCGAGACTTCGCGGCCCTGGGGAGCGACGCACATGGCCGAACCGTCCGGCGCCTTCGGGAGGTGTCGATCGTCCGGCGCGGAACCTCGATCGAGGTCCGGGTCACGGCCGACGCGTTCCTGCGGCGCATGGTGCGCAGCATCGTGGCCATCCTCCTGGAGGTGGGCCGCGGGAAGCTCGCCCCATCGGCGGTCGCCGACCTGCTCGACGCGGGAGAGCGCGCCCTTCACGGGCGAGCGGCTCCGGCGCGCGGGCTGACCCTCGAGCGGGTCACCTATCCGAATACGAGATCGATGACAAGGCGAACGAGGACCTGAGGCAACGTGAAGACATACGTGGTCAAGGCGGACGAGATCGAGCGCAGCTGGTGGGTGGTGGACGCCGCCGACCAGACGCTCGGTCGTCTCGCCACGCGCATCGCGACGTTGCTCGAGGGGAAGCACAAGCCGATCTATTCGCCGCACCTCGACACCGGCGACCACGTCGTCGTCATCAACGCCGCCCAGATCAAGGTCACCGGCAACAAGCTCGACCAGAAGTCGTACTACCGGCACTCGGGCTACCCCGGCGGCCTCAAGGAGGAGAGCCTGCGGGCACTTATGGCGCGCAAGCCGGAGATCGTCATCGAGCGGGCAGTGAAGGGGATGCTCCCGCAGAATCGGCTCGGGCGAGCGATGTTCAAGAAGCTGCGGGTCTACCGTGGCGCCGACCATCCCCACCAGGCACAGCAGCCAACGGCTGCCGAGCTCTAACGAGGAACGCTGAGCAGTGAGCACGAGCTACGTCTACGGGACCGGCCGCCGCAAGGAGGCGGTGGCCAGGGTCCGGCTGCTGCCCGGCGACGGCAGCATCATCGTGAACGGCAAGGAGGCCGGCGAGTACTTCGGGGGCACCCCGGGCCTGGCGACGCTGCGCCTTCCATTCCGCGTGACGGAGACGGAGGGGCGCTACTCGGCCAGCGTCCTGGTTGCAGGCGGCGGCTTCTCCGGCCAGGCGGGTGCCATTCGTCACGGGATCGCGCGGGCACTCGTCCGCGCCCATCCTGATGCCCGTGCCGCGCTGCGCGCCGCCGGCCTTCTGACCCGCGATCCGCGGGCCAAGGAGCGCAAGAAGTACGGCCTCAAGCGCGCGCGCAAGGCACCGCAGTACACGAAGCGCTAGCCGGCGGCGGCCAGTCCGCCAGGCCGGGGAGCCGGGGACCCTTTGGTATCATCGGCTCCCGTGTTCGACGCCATCGCTGAGTTCGTCAAGTTCTATCTGCGGGGCAGCTGGACCTCGGTCCTCGATATCCTGCTGGTGGCGGTCGTCATCTACTGGCTCTTCATCCTGATCCGCGGCACCCGCGCGGTGCGCATCGTGATCGGCCTTTCGATCCTGTACCTCGTCTATCTCGGCGCCCAGGCCGCTGACCTCCGGCTCCTCTCGACGCTCCTCCAGACAGGCGCCGTCGTGGGCCTCTTCGCCATCGTCGTCGTGTTCCAGCCCGAGCTGCGGCGCGCGCTCGAGCAGATCGGCCGGGTCGGCTCCTTCAACCGCTTCTTCGTGAGCAGCGACGTCGCTGCCGCCGAGGGGGTCGCGCGGGAGATCAGCCGCGCCGCGCGACTGCTGGCCGGCTCACGCCACGGGGCGCTCATCGTTCTCGAGCGGGAGACCGGCCTTGCCGACCTCGCCGCCGAGTCGGGGGTCCTCCTCCACGCCGACCTGAAAGCCGAGCTGCTGGCGACGCTCTTCTATCACGGGACCGCCCTTCACGACGGCGCGGTCATCATCTCCGGCGACCGCATCCTCGCCGCCGGCGTCGTGCTGCCGCTCTCGCAGAACGTCCTCGACTCAGAGCGGTATGGGACCCGTCACCGCGCCGCCATCGGGATCAGCGAGCAGTCCGACGCGATCGTGGTCGTCGTCAGCGAGGAGACGGGCTCGATCTCACTGGTCATGCGGGGACGCATCGAGCGCAACCTGACCGAGGAGCAGCTCCGGCGCCGCATCCTGAACCTGATCCGACCGCAAGCGCCGCGTCGCCAGGCGCCGCTGCTGCGCCGCTCGCTCGAAGGGCGGTGGGGGGTCGATGCGGCGGAGCCGGAGTTGCCGATCGATCCAGAGGCGCGGGTCGTCCAGGTTGCCGACGAGGCCGCCCATCCCCAGGCTGCAGCCAACGGGCCCGCCGCCGCGGCTCCGACAGCAGCTGCACCTCCCGCCGAGCCCGCCGGGAGCGTCGTCGCCGGCCCCGCCGCGAAGCGTCCGTAGATGGCCTGGCTCTTCCGCAACTGGGCCCTCAAGCTGGGCGCTCTGGCGCTCTCCACTGTCCTCTACACCGGCCTCGTCTTCTCCGGCTCGTTCACCGAGCAGACCTTCCCCGGTGTCTCGGTCACGGCGCTCGACCAGCCCGCCGGCACGTACCTCCTCTCCCAGCAGCTTGGGACCGTCGACATCCGCTATCGCATCGCCAGCGATGCCCCGGCCCACGTCACCGCCGAATCATTCGCCGTGACCGTCGACCTGGCCGACTACAAGATGGCGCAGGCGCCCCAGCAGCAGCCGCTGAAGATCACCGTTCGCGCCGTGAGCGACGGGCTCACCATCCTTACGTATTCGCCGAGCTCGGTCCCGGTCGCGCTCGACCGGCTCGACCAGTCCCAGGTCCGCGTCGCCGTCGATTCCGGCGTCGTACCCCCGGGGCTCGAGATCGGCACGCCGCGTCTGAGCGTCACCCAGGTAACCGCGAGCGGGCCGCAGAGCCTCCTGCACCAGGTCGACCGGGCGCTCGCGACGGTCCGCATCGACCCCTCGGGGATCGACTGTTGCGGGCAGGTCGACCTCGTCCCGGTAGACATCGATGGCAGACGGGTCGAATCGGTCGACCTCAGCCCTTCGAGCGTTCGGGTGGAGATCGACGTGAGCACGGTGGAGACGAGCCGCACGGTGCCGATCCGACCGTTGCTGACCGGTGCCCCGGCGGCAGGCTTCGAGATTGGCACCGTCACTGCTGACCCGTCGGTCGTGACGTTGCGTGGCGCGCCGGAGGTCCTTGCCGCTGTCGGCGAAGTCCTGACCGAGCCGATCAGCCTCTCGGGCACAAACGCGACGCTGCGGGCAACCGCGACGCTCGTTCTGCCGACCGGCGCCCGCCTCGCCAATCCCGCCACCTCCCAGCCGACGATCACGGTCGAGATCCGGGAGACGATCGCCACGCGGACGCTCATCCTGGGGCTCCTCTGCACCGGCGTCTCGCCGGGCAGCGCCTGCCTCCCCCAGGTCCCGCAGGTCGCCGTCACCGTGCGCGGGACGGTCTCGCGCCTCGATGCCCTCGACCCCGGGACACTGACGCCGACGCTCGATGTCACCGGGCTGGGCCCCGGCGACCACCTTGTGACCCCCACCCTGGCGCTCCCCAGCGGCGTCAGCGTGGTGACCATCTCGCCGATCTCCGTGACCGTCACGATCGTTCCGCCGGCGACCCCGGCGCCCTGATGGGGCGCCTCTTCGGAACTGACGGGATTCGCGGCGTTGCCAATGTCGACCTGACGCCAACCCTCGCCTACGACCTCGGCCGGGCGGTCGGCCACCTGCTCGAGGCCGGCGGCCAGCAGGTCGTGATCGGCCAGGACACCCGCCGCTCCGGCGACATGCTCGTGGCGGCCACGGCAGCCGGGCTGGCCTCGGTGGGTGCCGACGTGGTGGTGCTCGGCGTCGTGACGACCCCCTGCCTGGCGCACGCGGCGGCGGGCGGCGACTTCACGGCAGGGATCATGGTCTCCGCCTCGCACAACCCCGCCGACGACAACGGGCTGAAGGTGGTCTCGGGTGGGAGGAAGATCGACGACGAGGTCGAGGAGCAGCTCGAGCACCTCCTCTTCCAGGCCGAGTCGCTCCCCGGTGTGACGAACGCGCGGCTCGGGCGGATCAGCCGCAGCGACGCCCCGATCGCTGCCTACCGTGAGTCACTCGTCCGGGAGGCGGGCGACGCGCTGCGAGGCCTGCGGATCGCCGTCGACTGCGCGAACGGATCGGCCTCCGCGATCGTGCCGGACCTCTTCGCCCAGCTGGGCGCCGAGGTGACGCTCCTCTCCGCGTCGCCCGACGGGGCGAATATCAACCTCGACTGCGGATCAACGCATCCCGATGCGCTGGCCGCCACCGTCCGCGAGGGCGACGTCGAGATGGGGATGGCCTTTGACGGCGACGCCGATCGGCTCATCGCGGTCGACGAGCGGGGCCGAATCGTGGATGGCGACGGGGTGATGGGCATCTGCGCCCTTGCGCGGCTGGCCGACGGGTCGCTCCGAAACCGCATCCTGGTGACGACCGTGATGAGCAACGGCGGGCTCGACCGTGCCATTCGCGATGCCGGTGGGCGCGTGCTGCGGACGCCGGTCGGCGACCGTCATGTCCTCCAGGCCATGGAGCGTGCGGACGCATCGCTCGGCGGGGAGCAGTCGGGTCACATCATCTTCCGTGACGTGGCCTCGACCGGGGACGGGATCCTGAGCGGGATCGAGCTCGTCAAGACGCTCCGGGCGAGCGGCGCGACGCTCGGCGAGCTGGCTGCCCAGATCCCGATGCTGCCACAGGTGGTGATAAACTCTGCCGTCCGTCACCGGGACCAGTGGGAGGTCGATCCGGAGTTCGCGGTCGCGTTGGCGGGCGCCGAGGCTCGCCTGGGCGCACGGGGACGAATCCTGGTCCGGCCCTCCGGGACGGAACCCAAGATCCGGATCATGGTCGAGGGCGAGGACGCTGACGAGATCACGCAGATCGCGCGGGAGCTCTCTGAGCTCGCCAGTGCGCGCCTGAACTAGGGGTCACGCCAAGCATGTGCGGCATCGTCGGCTACGTCGGTCCGCGCGACGCCGCGCCGATCCTCCTCGAGGGGCTCCGCCGCCTCGAATACCGGGGCTACGACTCCGCCGGGCTCGCTGTCCTGACCGATGACGGCGAGGTCTTCATCGAGAAGAAGGCGGGCAAGCTCTCGAACCTGACCGAGCACCTCAACGGCGGCGCCCCAGCCGGTCACCCCGGAATCGCGCACACGCGCTGGGCGACCCACGGCCGCCCGAACGACGTGAACGCGCATCCGCACCGCGACTGCAGCGGTCGACTGGCGCTCATCCACAACGGGATCATCGAGAACTACGCCGAGATCAAGGAGCGGCTGCTGACCGGCGGGCATCGGTTCACCTCGGAGACCGACACCGAGGTGCTCGCCCACCTGATCGAGGAGCGCTACAGCGGCGACCTCGTGGAGGCGGTGCGCGACGCGCTGGGCGAGGTGCGGGGAGCCTATGCCATCGGCGTCATGCACCTCGACCACCCCGACCGGATCGTCGGCGCGCGCATGAACGTGCCGCTGATCGTGGGGCTCGGAGACGGGGAGGGATTCCTGGCGAGCGACGTGCCCGCCATCCTGGAGCACACCAAGAACGTCGTCATCCTCCAGGAGGGCGACATCGCCGACGTCACCGCGGACGGGGTCAGGATCATCGGGATGGACGGGACCCGGGTCGAGCGCCCGACGACACGCATCCGCTGGAACATCGCTGCCGCGGAGAAGGATGGCTTCCCGCACTTCACGCTCAAGGAGATCTACGAGCAGCCCCACGCCATCGGCGAGGCCCTTCGCGGCCGGGTCGATGCGGCCGGTGATCTCTCCCTCCCGGAGCTGGACGCGATCGAGGAGAAGCTGCGCGAGGTCGAGCGGGTGTACGTCGTCGGCTGCGGCACGGCCCGCTACGCCGCCGAGGTCGGTGCCTACCTGATCCAGAGCTGGGCCGGGCTGCCGGCGAACAGCCAGATCGGCTCCGAGATGCGTTACGCGCCGCCGCCGATCGACGGCAAGACGCTCGTCATCAGCGTCAGCCAGTCCGGCGAGACGGCCGATACCCTCGCGCCGCAGAAGCTCGCCTCCGAACGTGGGGCGGTCATCGTCGTGGTCACGAACGTCGTCGGCAGTGCGCTCACGCGTGAGGCCGATGCGGTCTGCTACCTGCACGCCGGGCCCGAGGTGGCGGTCGCCTCGACCAAGGCCTTCGTGACCCAGGTCGTCGTGCTCGAGATGATCGCCCTCCACCTTGCCCGGCTGCGGGGCACGCTGAGCCAGCGGCGACGCCGATCGTTCGGCCTGGCCCTGCGCGATCTGCCGGCCCAGGCCGCCGAGGTTCTCAAGGTTGCCCCGCAGGTCAAGAAGCTGGCCCGGCGATGGGGCGACGTGCGGGACGTGATGTTCGTCGGGCGTGGGCTCGGCTTTCCCGTCGCCATGGAGGGCGCGCTGAAGCTCAAGGAGCTCTCGTACGTCCACGCCGAGGGCTATGCGGCCGGCGAGCTCAAGCACGGCCCGATCGCCCTCCTCGACCCGCAGACCCCGCTCGTCGCCGTCGCCACGCGCTCCGCGACCTACGAGAAGGTGGTGAGCAACGTCGCGGAGGTCCACGCCCGCTCCGCGCCGGTGGTGGCGGTCGCGACGGTCGGCGACGAGGGAATCGACCACTACGCGCAGGACGTCATCTACGTCCCGGAGACCCCCGAGGAGATGGCGCCGGTGATCGCGATCGTCCCGCTCCAGCTGCTCGCCTACGAGGTCGCCGTGGCCCGCGGGACCGACGTCGACCAGCCCCGCAACCTGGCGAAGTCGGTCACGGTCGAGTAGGCGCTCCCGCCGCCCGAGGATGAGTCGCCACGAGATCGGGGTCGACCTGATCGACATCGATCGCATCGTGGCAACCCTTGGCCGCTTCCCAGACCGGTTCCGGCAGCGGGTCCTGACCGAGCCCGAGGCTCGCTACTGCGGACGCCGCGCGGAGCGGATCGCCGGCCGCTGGGCGGCCAAGGAGGCGATCAGCAAGGTGCTGGGGCTCGGCGTGCGGGGGGTTGGATGGCGCGAGATCGAGATCCTTCCCAACTGGGCCGGAGCGCCGCAGGTGCGGCTCCACGGCCGCGCGGCGGCTCGGGCCTCCGCCCTGAGCCTCGAGGACGTCACCGTTTCGATCTCGCACGAGCGCCACATGGCGGTGGCCGTGGCAGTCGCGCACGTCGGACGCGAGGAATAAGAGCCCATGGCGGCGACAGGGCTGACACAGGGCTGGGTCGCCAAGCGACTCCCGCCGCGGCCGGCACGAGCCCATAAGGGGACCTTCGGCCGGCTCCTCATCGTCGCCGGGTCGCTCGAGTACGCCGGCGCGGCGCTCCTGGCCGGGCTCGGCGCGATCCGTGCCGGCGTCGGCCTCGCCTGCCTCGCGACGCCGGAAGCGGTTGGGACGAGGCTGCTCGGGCTCGTCCCGGAGCTGACCGCGATGCTGCTCCCGGAGGAGGCTCCCGGCCTGACGGCGCCTGGAGGCTGGAGAAGGCTCGCAACGGAGGCGCCCAGCTTCACCGCGCTCGTGGTCGGGCCGGGCCTCGGGCGTCAGCCGGCGACGCTGCGCCGGGCGCGAAACTTCATCGGGGAGCTGAGGCATCCGACCGTCGTCGACGCCGACGGGTTGACCGCACTGGCCGAGGTGCAGCGCTGGTGGCAGCCGATTCGCGCGCCGCTCGTCCTGACGCCTCACCCCGGCGAGTTCGCCAGGCTCGTGCGATCGTCATCCAGCGATGCCCTCGCCGAGGACGACGAGGCGCGGGCGAAGGCTGCTGGCGAGGCGGCCGCCCGCTGGCGGCAGGTGGTCGTCCTGAAGGGCGCGCACACCGTCATCGCGTCGCCCGAAGGCGACCTGATCCGCTCCGACATCGCCACGCCGGCGCTCGCGACGGCGGGGAGCGGCGACGTGCTGGCCGGCGCCATCGGCGCCTTCCTGGCCGCCGGCCTCCCGCCGCTCGATGCCGCCGGCTGCGGCGTTGCGGTGCACGGTGCTGCGGGGCTGCTGGCCGAGGATCGGATCGGGCGTGCCGGCGTCGTCGCGCGTGACATCGCCAACCTGCTCCCCACGGCGATCGAGC
>Ga0075435_100001509_pt1 | contig 14960 bp, 11 predicted proteins | sample RhiMethybrSRZTD4_FD_75302 | JGI IMG/M metagenome (GOLD analysis project Ga0075435, IMG submission 75302) | Populus rhizosphere microbial communities from Tennessee, USA - Rhizosphere MetaG P. TD hybrid SRZTD4 | ecosystem: Host-associated > Plants > Roots > Rhizosphere > Soil | place: USA...
TGGACCAGCTGGTAGCAAGCGCCCTGGGGATCCGTCGATGGGTTCACGAAGCAGAAGAGGCGTTGGCGCTGGTACTCCTCCAGGGCGCCGATGGCGACCGGGGCAATCGCCACGGCGACGCCGCCGAGCAGCGCCAGCCACCCGATCCCCGCTCCCGCCATGAAGAGCATTCCCAGCAGGATCGCGACGAAGACCATCGCCGTCCCGAGGTCCGGCTGCCGGTAGACGAGGAACGCCGGCAGCGCCATCAGCAGCCCTGCCCCCACGATCGTGCTCAGCCGGCCGATGCGTTCGCGGCGCGACACCAGGAAGCTGGCGAGCACGGTGATCATCAGCACCTTGCTGATCTCGCTGAACTGGAAGTCGAGGCCCGCCACGCTGATCGACATCTGGGCGCCAAACAGGTTCTTGCCAAAGATGCTCGTCGCGGCCAGCAACGCCAGCACGATGAGGTAGATCGGCGTCGCGAAGGTCTGCAGCCAGTGGTAGTCGATGCTCGCGGCCACGAAGAAGAGCGTCAGCCCGATCCCCGCCCAGATGAGCGTCTTCACCGTCTGGGAGAGGCCGCCACCGGCGGTGATCGCCTCGTAGTTCGCCGAGTAACCCATCACGATGCCGAACCCGATCAGCGCCCCCAGGTACAGGAGCAGCTGCCAGTCGAAGCCGCGCCAGCGCCGGTCTCGGGCTACATCAACAAAGGTTGCAGCCACGCTGCTCATCGGCGCATCAGTTCGCCGTCAGCACGAACTGCCGCCGGAGATCCTGGTCGAGCTTGAAATACTCCTGCAGGAAGTACTTCACGACCTCGAGCGAGACGTTGCCGCGCGCCACCGCCGAGTACGTGAAGCTCACGATCGCCAGGTTGGCGTCGGTCGCGCCGGCCTTCGACGGGATGTAGGCCACGAACCAGCTGTGGACCGGCAGGGTTCCATCGGGGTTCCGGGTCCCGAACTCCGCGGTCCCGGTCTTCCCGGAGAGGGCTCCGGGGAGGCGCAGGTCCCGAATGGTCGAGGCATGCCCGGTAGTCACGACCTCGCGCGCACCGATCCGCATCACCTGCATGTTCGCCGCGCTCGCCGTCAGGTTGCGAATCAGCTCGGGGGCATACGCGTGGATCAGCTTGCCGTTTTGGTCGGTCTCGCCCTTCACGATCATCGGGCGCATCAGCCGTCCGCCGTTGGCGACCGCCGCGTAGGCATCCAGCAGCTGCAAGGGCGTGACCGCGATTGCGTTCTGACCGATGCCCGCCTGTGCCAGCTCGCCGGTGAACACGTCAGGGCGGCCCTGGCTCTGCGCCCACGCCTTGCTGACGACCGTGCCCGCCGCCTCCGATGGCAGCCGGATGCCGCTCTTCTCGCCGAACCCAAGCTCTCGAGCCCACTTCCCGAGCCGCTCGACGCCCAGGCCCACTGCCATCTGATAGAAGAAGGTGTCGGAGCTCTTGGCGTAGGCGTCCACGATGCTCAGCGGGCCGAAGCCCCGGTGGTTCCAGTCGAAGAGGCACTGGCCCTTGGGGGCGTCCGGGATCTGATAGCAGCCATAGGTCGGCCACAGCTTGCGGACGGTTGTGACCTTCTCCTCGAGCGCCCCGAGGCCCGTCACGAGCTTGAACGTCGACCCCGGCGGGTAGATGTCCGCGATCGCGTGGTTCCGCAGCGGCTTGGTGGGATCGTGGAGGTAGGCGGTGAAGTCTGCGGGCGAGATGCCGGCGGCGAACTTGTTGTCGTCGTAGGTCGGGAGCGACGCCATCGCGAGGATCTCTCCGGTCTGGGGGTTCATGACGATGGTCACGCCCTGGGCGCCGCCGGCCGCGGTGAGCCCCCATTGCAGCGTGTCAGTCGCGATCCGCTGCAGGCGAGCGTCGATCGTGAGCATCAGGTTCTTCCCCGGCACCGGATCGCTGAGGCGCTCCAGGACCTTGACCGCCCGGCCGGTCGCATCCCGCTCCCATAGGTCGCTCCCGTAGGTGCCGCGCAGCTCGTTCTCATAGCTCGCCTCGACGCCATCCCGCCCGATGACGTCGTCCCGCAGGTAGCCCGTGGACGCGAGCTTCGAGAGCTCCGCCTTCGAAACCGGTCCGGTGTAGCCCAGCACGTGCGCGAGCAGCTCCCCGTCGGGCGTTCCCTTCTCGCCGAGGTATTGGCGTGTCGCCTGCGCACCAACCTCGATCCCCGGCAGGGTGTCGTGCTGCTCACCAACCAGGAGCGCCGCATCGCGACCGATATCCGTTGCCAGCGGAACCAGGTCGAAAGGCGACCCTGCGGCGGCGCCGACCTTCTGCAGGAGAACGCCCGCATCAACCCCGACGAGGGCGGCCACCCGCGCCAGAACGTCGGCCCGCGCGGGCGTGTCCTTCGGGAGATCGGCCGGTCGCGCGTAGAGCGCCCAGGCAGGGGCATTGACTGCCAGTGGCCGGCCCTGGCGGTCGAAGATCAGGCCCCGTGCCGCGCGGATCGGAACCTCAATCGTCCGCGCGGCCACCGCCTGCGCGGCGTATCGCGCACCCTCGATCACCTGTAATTGATAGAGACGCCCGGCCAGGATGCCGAACAGCACGGCAGCCGCCACCGATATCGCGATGAACCTGCTGCGCGACGGGGGTGCTTCAGGACCTCGATCGAGATCAGCCATCAGCCCTTCACCACGCTTGGCGGCGTTCGCCCTCGCCCTGGGCAGCAAGCATCCGAGCGGGGACGATGACAACAGCGGCCACGACACCGTTCAGGAGCGCCGCAACGCCGATGCGCGAGATCGGCACCGCCGCCGCGAGCGGGGGGTCCACCAGTTGCAGCACACCGAGGCTGATGAGGTCGACGACCACCGACCCGACCACGACCGCTGCCAGCGGATAAGCCCATGAGAGGCGGCCGAAGAGCCGCTCGCCCCCGGAGGTGAGGGCTGCCACGAGCAGCAGCCCGAGCGGCACGCTCCCGAGCGGGTCACGGGTGAGCAGGTTGGCGACGAGGCCGCCGGCGAATGCCCAGATCACGCCTGGCCCGAAGCCGCGCAGCACCGTGACGAGAACGACGCCGATCAGGATCAGGTTCGGGTGAGCCCCGCCGATGACGATGACGGGTGACGCTGCGGCGTGCAGGACCCCGGTGAGGAGTGCGAACAGGAGGCTCGTGTAGCTGATCTGCGGTTCCTTCGACCGGCTCGAGGCGGGGCGCTGGAGGGCGGCTGGGGGACGTCGCGAGTATAGCCAGCAGGACTCCCTGCTCGGGCCATCCAGGACTCGTTTCACGTGAAACATCGGCGCCCGATAACGCGGCCGTAACCCATCGGTAAGGGCTCTGACTGGTAAAATATGAGAGCCCAGACGAACTCGTAGCGGAGCGCCCGTGATCAGGGTCACGGCCTGTACCAACCAAAAGGGCGGCGTTGGAAAAACGACCACCGTCGTCAATCTGGCGGCCTATCTGGCCCTCTCCGGAACCTCAACCCTGGTCATCGATCTCGATCCGCAGGGGAACGCGACGAGCGGCCTGGGAGTGGACCGGAGGTCCCTTGATCGGTCGGTCTACGACGCACTCATCAATCGCATTCCGATCCCCGAGCTCATCGTCGGGACCACCGTGCCAGGCTTGGACCTGGTCCCGGCAGCGCAGGCGCTGTCGGGCGCGGAGGTCGAGCTCGTGGGGCTCCAGGCCAGGGAACGGAGGCTCTCGGCGAGCCTCGCCGACCTGGGCAACCGATATGACCGGGTCTTCATCGACTGTCCGCCCTCGCTCGGCCTGCTGACGGTGAACGCCCTGACTGCGGCAGACGGGGTCTTGATCCCGATCCAGACGGAGTACTACGCACTTGAAGGACTCAGCCAGCTGGTGAACACGATTCGCATGGTCCGCGAGGCGCTCAACCCGCGCCTCGAGATCGAAGGCGTCCTGCTGACGATGTATGACGGGCGCACGCGGCTCTCGGCGCAGGTCGCCGCCGAAGTTCGTCGCCACCTGGACCGCGCGGTGTACGACACGGTCGTTCCTCGCAATGTGCGCCTGTCGGAGGCGCCGAGCCACGGTGTGCCAATCGCCATCTACGACCCTGCATCGCGCGGCGCCGAGGCGTACGGGCGGTTGGCCGAGGAGGTGACCGCACGTGGCTAAGACGTTCGGCCTCGGCAGGGGGCTGGAGGCGCTCATCCCGCGCCCGATCGGCGGCACCGATGCGCCGCTCATCCCCATCGAGCGCATCGCTCGCAACCCGCACCAGCCCCGCAGCACCTTCGACGAAGAGGAGATCGCCGAGCTCGCCGCCTCGATCACGCAGCACGGAATCCTGCAGCCGATCATCGTGCGGGCCACCGTCGACGGCGGATACGAGCTCATCGCCGGGGAGCGTCGCCTCCGCGCCGCGCGACTCGCTGGACTGTCAGAGATCCCCGCCGTGGTGCGGGAATCGGCCGGCGCAGAGCAGCTGGAGCTCGCCCTGGTCGAGAACGTCCAGCGGCGAGACCTCAACGCAATCGAAGAGGCCACGGCTTACCGCGAGCTGATCGACCGCTTTGGCCTCTCGCACGAGGAGGTGGCAGGGCGTGTCGGCAAGAGCCGAGTGGCCGTCAGCAACGCGCTCCGGCTCCTCGACCTGGCGCCCGAGACCAGAGCGGCGATCGCGGATGGCCGCATCACCGAGGGACACGGCCGCGCGCTCGCCGCGCTGACCGTCGCTGAGCTGCAGCGAGCAGCGTTGCAGGTGGTCCTCGACCGGCACCTGTCGGTCCGGCAGACGGAGGAGCTGGTCCGCCGCAAGCGGGAGCACGCGCCCGTGCGACAGGGCCGTGCCATCTCAAACGATCTCGCGGACCTCGAGGCGCAGCTGCGCGGGATCCTTGCCACGAGAGTCGGGATCGTGCGCACGCGCCGCGGCGGACGCCTCGTCATCGACTTCTACTCCGACGAGGAGCTCGATCGGCTCTACGCGATCATCACCCGCGGTGCCGGCGGAGGTGGCTCGTGACCGCTCAGCCCGCACGCCGGCCCCGCCGCAGGGCAACGTCCGAGTACACCGCGGCCAACATCCAGGTGCTTGAGGGGCTCACCGCGGTCCGCAAGCGCCCCGGGATGTACATCGGCTCAACCGATCAGCGCGGGCTGCACCAGCTCGTCTGGGAAGTGGTCGACAACAGCATCGACGAGGCGATGGCCAACGAGGCCACCCGGATCGACGTCACGATCCACGCAGACGGCCAGGTCGAGGTGGTTGACGACGGCCGCGGGATCCCGGTCGGCAAGCACGCATCGGGCAAGGACGCACTCGAGGTGGTCCACACCGTGCTCCATGCCGGCGGGAAGTTCGGCGGTGGTGGGTACAAGGTCTCCGGCGGCCTCCACGGCGTGGGGGTGAGCGTGGTCAACGCCCTCTCCTCGGCGATGCGGGTCGAGGTGCTTCGCGACGGCAAACGGTACGTGCAGGAGTACAGCCGCGGCACGCCCAAGGGGCCTGTGCGCCTGCAGGGCGGCCAGGCAGAGGCAAACCGCGGCCTCGTGACGGCGAAGGAGCGTGCGCACGGCACGCGCACCCTCTTCCAGCCCGATGCGGAGATCTTCGAGGACCTCGACTTCAGCTGGGACCTGATCGCCACGCGGCTGCGCGAATCGGCCTACCTCAACAAGGGCCTCTGGATCTGCCTCATCGACGAGCGCATCGGCCGCGAAAAGAACTTCTACTTCGAGGGCGGCGTGACGAGCTTCGTCCGCCACCTCAACCGGCGCCGCGAGGTGCTGAACCAGCGGCCGATCCACGTCGAGAGGCTCGTCGACACCACGAGTGTCGAGGTCGCGCTGCAGTACAACGACGGCTTCGCGGAGACGGTCCTGGCCTTCGCGAACAACATCCACACGGTCGACGGCGGGACGCACGTCACCGGCTTCCGCGCCGCCCTCACCTCGTCCCTCAATGACTGGGCCCGCAAGGCGGCCGTCCTGTCGGAGAAGGACGCCAACCTGACCGGCGATGACGTCCGTGAGGGCCTCACAGCCGTGATCAGCGTGAAGCTGACCGATCCCCAGTTCGAGGGGCAGACCAAGGCCAAGCTCGGCAACGCCGAGGTCAAGGGCGCGGTCCAGGCGGTCGTCGCCGACGGGATCATCCAGCACCTCGAGGAGAACCCCGCCGACGGGCGGCGGATCATCGAGAAGTCAGTCACCGCCGCACGGGCCCGAGAGGCCGCTCGGAAGGCGCGCGACCTTGTCATCCGCAAGGGCGCGCTTGACGGCATGGCACTGCCCGGCAAGCTGGCCGACTGCCAGGAGCGCGACCCGGCCCGAAGCGAGCTCTACATCGTCGAGGGCGACTCCGCAGGCGGCTCTGCCAAGCAGGGCCGTGATCGTCGGACGCAGGCCGTCCTCCCCATGTTCGGCAAGATGCTCAACGTCGAAAAGGCGCGCCTCGATCGGGTCCTGTCGAGCGAGAAGATCCGGCCGCTGATCATTGCGCTCGGGGCGGGAATCGGCGAGCAGTTCGACATCACCAAGCTTCGCTATCACCGGGTCTGCCTGCTCTCGGACGCCGATGTCGACGGTGCGCACATCAGCACGCTCCTCCTCACGTTCTTCTTCCGCCACATGCCAGAGGTGATCGAGCAGGGCTACCTCTACCTGTGCCAGCCGCCGCTGTACCGGGTCAGCACCGGCAAGGTGACGCGCTACGCGAAGGACGAGAAGGCACGCGATCAGGCGATCAAGGAGCTCTCCCGAGAGGGAAAGACGAAGAACGTCAGCGTCCAGCGCTTCAAGGGCCTGGGGGAGATGAACCCCGAGCAGCTGTGGGAGACCACCATGAACCCCGACACGCGGACCCTGCTGCAGGTCTCCGTTCGCGAGGCAGCAGACGCGGACGAGGTCTTCAGCACGCTCATGGGGGAGCGTGTCGAGCCGCGCCGCGACTTCATCCGGGCCGAGGCGCGCAAGGTGCGCAACCTGGACTTCTGATGCCGAGCAGACACGTCGCCGATGTCCGGCAGGTCGAGTCCAAGACCGGCCGCAAGCTCGAGGAGTGGTGCGCCCTGCTGGAGGCCAACGGCGTTGGGGAGCGGCGAGAGGCGGTCAACTTCTTGCGCGATGGCTATGCGATCAGCCACGCCTTTGCGCTCGCGATCGCGGATCAGTGTCTCCGTCCGTCGCGCGACGACGACTTCGGCTCAGATGGCTTCTGGGACGACGAGGACGATCGCTGGTGAACGCGGCCGAGCGCAAGGCGGCCACGATCGGCAACAGCCGAATGATTGAGGCCTCCGACGGCAGGCGCTATGCCTTTGCCGACCACAACTGCTTTGCCTGCGGGGCCGGCAACCCCATCGGGATGCACCTCGCCATCGAGCTGGGCGAAGGCACGGCGACGACCGTCTGGGAGCCCGGCCAGGACTTCGTGGGATGGGAAGAGACGGTCCACGGTGGCCTCCTCGCCACCCTCCTCGACGAGGTCATGGCCTGGGCGCCGTCCAGCTTTGATTCGTGGGCGGTCACTGCGGAGATCTCGATCCGCTACCGCTCGCCAGCGAGTCCCGGAGAGCGCCTCACGGCGCGCGGCTGGGTGACTGAGCGGCGGCGCCGCATCTACCAGGTGCGCGGCGAGGTGCGCGGAGCCGACGACAGGCTTGTCGCCGAGGCGAGCGGCCGCTTCCTGGGCGCCACGCCGACCGCCAAGGCCCAGCTGAAGGCGCGCTACGGCGTCCCGGCAGACGTGGCCACCGCGAGCGTGCCGCGACCATGACGATCGCGACAGACGCGACATGAGCATCGACGGCGGCCGCCTCGACGCGGTGCGGCGCGTCTCGATCGAGGACGAGATGCGCTCGGCGTACATCGACTACGCCATGAGCGTGATCGTGGCGCGCGCGCTCCCCGACGTGCGTGATGGGCTCAAGCCGGTCCATCGGCGAATCCTCTACACGATGCACGAGATGGGGCTGCGCTCCACCGCTGCCTATCGCAAGTGCGCCGGCGTGGTCGGTGAGGCGCTGGCCAAGTACCACCCCCATGGCGACGTGGCCCTGTATGACGCCCTGGTCCGCCTCGCGCAGGACTTCAGCCTTCGCTACCCGCTGGTCGACGGGCAGGGCAACTTCGGGTCAGTGGACGGGGATCCGGCAGCCGCCTACCGCTACACCGAGGCCCGGCTGGCTGCGATCAGCGACGAGATGCTCGCCGACATTGAGAAGGAAACAGTCGACTTCACCGACAACTTCGACGGGCGGCTGCGGGAGCCGACCGTCCTGCCGGCGAGGCTGCCGAACCTGCTCATCAACGGCAGCGCCGGGATCGCGGTTGGGATGGCGACGAACATCCCGCCGCACAACCTGACCGAGGTCTGCCAGGCGGTGATCGCGCTCATCGACAACCCGCAGCTGACGGTCGACGAGCTGTGCGAGATCGTTCAGGGCCCAGACTTCCCGACCGGCGGGACGATCTTCCGCTTCGAGGACCAGCGCAACACGCTGACCGGAGAGAAGGAGCGGATCGACGTGATCCGCCACATCTATGCCACCGGGCGCGGCCGCGTCATCATCCGCGGCCAGGTTGCGTTCGAGGAGGACGCACGCGGCCGCATAGCGGTCGTCATCACCGAGCTCCCGTACCAGGTCAACAAGACGACGCTGATCGAGAAGATGGCGGAGCTTGTCAGCGGCAAGCGGATCACCGACGTAAGCGACATACGCGACGAAAGCGACAGGACTGGCATGCGAATCGTCGTCGAGGTGAAGCGCGACGGCTCGCCGCACACCGTGATGCAGCAGCTCTTCAAGCACACAGCTCTCCAGACGAGCTTCAGCGCGAACATGCTCGCGCTCGTCGACGGCCAGCCGCAGACGCTCGGGCTCAAGCGGATGCTCGAGCACTACATCGGCTACCGCCGCGAGGTCATCCGCCGCCGAAGCGAGTTCGACCTCGCGCGCGCCCAGGAGCGTGCGCACATTCTCGAGGGCCTCAAGATCGCCCTCGACCACCTCGACGAGGTCATCAAGACGATCCGCGCCTCGGCTGACGTGGATGCCGCCCGAGCGGCGCTCGTGGCGCAGTTCAAGCTCAGCGAGGCCCAGGCGAACGCGATCCTTGAAATGCAGCTCCGCCGGCTCGCGGCCCTTGAGCGCAAGAAGATCGAGGACGAGTACGAGCAGGTCATCCGCCTCATCGCGGAGCTCGAGGACCTGCTCGCCAACCCGCGCAAGATCCTGACCGCCATTCGCGACGAGCTCGACGAGCTCATCCGCCATTACGGCAACGATCGCAAGACCCGTATCCAGTCGGACGCGAACCGCGAGCTGACCGCGGAGGACCTCGTCGCCGCCGAGGACGTCGTCGTGACGCTCTCCCAGCGCGGTTACATCAAGCGGCAGCAGATCGGCACCTTCCGCTCGCAGCGTCGTGGCGGCAAGGGAAAGCTCGCGATGATCACGCGCGAGGAGGACGCGGTCCGCCACCTCCTCGTGGCAAACACGCACGACAACATCCTCTTCTTCACGAACCGCGGCCGCGTCTTCATCACGAAGGTGCATACGCTTCCCGAGGCGAGCCGCCAGGCGAAGGGGCTGCCGATCATCAATCTGCCTGGAGTGATGGTCGACCAGGGCGAGTACGTGAGCGCGATCATCAGCATCCCCCGTTTCGAGCCCGATCAGTACATGGCCATGGCGACCCGCGGCGGCATGATCAAGAAGACCTCCCTCGCGGAGTACGCCAAGATCCGGAGCAACGGGCTGATCGCCATCAGCCTGGTTGAGGGCGACGAGCTCCGCTGGGTCGGCCTGACCGATGGCTCCGACGACATCGTGCTCGCGACGCGCGATGGCCAGGCCGCGCGTTTCCACGAGAACGAGGTGCGCCCGATGGGCCGCGACACCCGCGGGGTGACAGGGATCCGCCTGAAGAAGGGCGACGAGGTCATCGGGATGGAGATCGTCCGCCCGGACGGTGAGCTGCTGGTCGTCACGGAGCAGGGGTTCGGGAAGCGGACCGTGCTCGACGACTTCCCGATCAAACACCGGGCCACCGGGGGCGTGATTGCCAACTCGTTGAGCGCGGAAACGGGCAAGGTCGCCGCGGTGCGCGTGGTCGGACGCGAGGACGAGGAGCTGATGCTCATCACCGAGGAGGGGACGATCCTGCGCACCGAGGTGAGCTCCGTGAACCGCTACCGCCGCGCCTCGCGCGGGGTGACCGTCATGAAGCCGGGCGAGGGCGATCGGATCGTGAGCATCTCAGTCTTCGTCGACGATCGCCCGCCTGAGAACGAAGAGCCGGAGCCGCCGGATAACGGGGTCTGAATCGGGCCGATGACAGGCTAGAATCGGCCCGATGTACGCCGACGAGTTCAGCATCTACGCCGGCAACGCCAATCGGCCGTTGGCGAAGGAGATCTGCCGCTACCTGCGGACCCAGCTCGGACAGGCAGACGTCTTCAAGTTCGCGAACGACAACACGTTCGTGCGGGTCATGGAGAACGTCCGCGAGCAGGACGTCTTCCTGGTTCAGCCAACGTCGCGCCCGGTCAACGACTCGGTCATGGAGCTGCTGATCATGATCGACGCCTTCAAGCGCGCCAGCGCCGGGCGCATCACCGCGGTGATCCCGTACTACGGCTACGGGCGGTCCGACAAGAAGGACCAGCCCCGCGTGCCGATCACCGCCCGCCTCGTCGCCGACATGCTGACGGTCGCCGGGGCCGATCGTGTCCTCACCATGGACCTCCACCAGGGCCAGATCCAGGGCTTCTTCAGCATCCCCGTCGACGAGCTGACCGCCGTCGACATCCTGTGCCGCTACATCCAGGCCAAGGAGCTTCCTGACGTCGTGGTCGTGTCGGAGCTCGGCTTCGCCAAGAAGGCACGCAACTTCGCCGAAAAGCTTGCCGCCCCCCTCGCGATCGTGGAGAAACGGCGGGTCGGCAACGAGGACAAGACCGAGCTGATGAACATCATCGGCGAGGTCGGCGGCAAGACTGCGGTCATCATCGACGACGAAATCGACACCGCGGGGTCACTCCTCGAGGCCGTGGCGGCCCTTGTGAGCGAAGGTGCTTCGGCGATCTACTCGTGCGCGACCCATGGCGTCTTCTCGGCCGACTCGCTGGAGCGGATCGACGCCAGCCCGCTCACCGAGGTGATCGTCACCGACACCATCCCGCTGCCGGCCAAGGCGAACCAGGACCGGATCACGACCCTCTCCATCGCACCGCTTTTCGGGGAGGCGATCAAGCGCATCCACCGGGGCGAGAGCGTCGGTGCCCTCTTCTCGTCCGAGGTCCAGCTGGTTGAAGAGATGACCTTCTGGGGGAGCCGCTCGGAGGAGGAAGAGGAGGAGCCTGAGGCGGTCCCGGTCGAAGGGTAGCCGAACGGCCTGAAGAGGCCATCGGGCTATACTCGACGACCCCATGCTGAAGTTCCTCTCCAGGCTGACGGACTCGAATGAGCGCGAGGTCCGCCGGTTCGAATCGTCTGTCGCGCGCATCAACGAGCTCGAGCCAACGTTCGCCGCCCTGAGCGACGAGGAGCTGCGTGCGACAACCGAAGGGTTTCGCGCACGGCTGCGCGAGGCGGTTGGCGACCTCCTGACGCCGATCGAGCAGCGCGCGCTCACCCCCGAAGAAGCAGGCGAGTCCGAGCTGACAGTCGATGATCCGACGCGCGTCAGCGAGGAGCGCAAGGAGCAGCACAAGCGGGAGCGGCGCGAGATCGATGCGGCGCTCGACGAGCTCCTCCCTGAGGCCTTCGCCGCGGTGCGCGAGGCGATGCGCCGAGCCCTTGGAAAGCGCCACTACGACGTCCAGCTGGTCGGCGGGATGGTGCTCCACAGCGGTGCAATCGCCGAGATGAAGACCGGCGAGGGGAAGACCTTCGTCGCCCCGCTGGCCGCCTACCTCAATGGCCTGACGGGTCGAGGCGTGCACGTCGTGACCGTCAACGACTATCTCGCCAAGCGCGACGCCCAGTGGATCGGGCAGGTCTTCTGGCGCCTGGGCATGAGCGTCGGCTCGATCCAGCACGACGCCGCCTTCGTCGTCGACCCCGACTTCCCCCAGACCGATGAGAAGCTCCGCGGCCTCCGCCCGGTGGCCCGTGCCGAGGCCTACGCCGCGGACGTCACCTACGGGACCAACAACGAGTTCGGCTTCGACTACCTGCGTGACAACCTCGTGATCGACCTAACCCAGCGGGTCCAGCGCGGGCATTTCTTCGCGATCGTGGACGAGGTCGACAACATCCTCATCGACGAGGCGCGGACGCCACTCATCATCTCCGGCCCCGCGGAGGAATCGGCCGACAAGTACATCCAGTTCGCCCGCCTCGTGCCGCGCCTCAAGGCGGAGGACGACTACATCGTCGACGAGAAGTTCCGCCAGGTGGCGATCACCGAGGCCGGGACCGACCGCATGGAGCGCTTCCTGGGCGTCGACAACCTGTTCGACAACGACTTCTCCATGGCCCGCCACCTTGAACAGGCGCTCAAGGCAGAGGCGCTCTACAAGCGAGACCGTGACTACGTCGTCAAGGACGGCGAGGTGGTCATCGTCGACGAGTTCACCGGGCGGCTGATGCCCGGTCGCCGCTGGAGCGAGGGACTGCACCAGGCGGTCGAGGCCAAGGAGGGCGTCAAGATCCAGAGCGAATCGCAGACCCTGGCCACCATCACCTTCCAGAACTACTTCCGCATGTACGACAAGCTGGCGGGCATGACCGGGACCGCGGAGACCGAGGCGGAAGAGTTCCACAAGATCTACGACCTCGAGGTGGTCGCGATCCCGACCAACATGCCGATGATCCGCGACGACTTCGCCGATCTGGTCTTTGCCAGCCAGAAGGGCAAGTGGGACGCGGTCGTGGATGAGATCGTCGAGGAGCACGAGCGCGGCCGCCCGGTGCTGGTCGGCACGATCAGCGTCGAGGTGAGCGAGATGCTGGCCGACATGCTGAAGCGGCGTGGCGTCAAGCACAGCGTGCTGAACGCCAAGCTCCACGAGCGCGAGGCGGAGATCGTCGCCCAGGCCGGCCGCAGCGGCAGCGTGACCATCGCAACCAACATGGCCGGCCGCGGCACGGACATCATCCTGGGCGGCAACCCGGAGATGCTTGCCGCTGAGCTGCTTCACAAGCAGGGTCTGACCGTCCTCGACGCCACACCAGAGCAATTCGCCGCCGCCCTCGCCGAGGCCGATCGACTTTGCGCCGAGGACCGCGAGAAGGTGCTCGAAGCAGGCGGCCTGCACATCGTCGGGACTGAACGGCACGAGGCGCGGCGGATCGACAACCAGCTGCGCGGGCGCAGCGGGCGGCAGGGCGACCCGGGGAGCAGCCGTTTCTATCTCTCCCTGGAGGACGACCTGATGCGTCGCTTCGCCAGCGACCGCGTGCAGTCGATCATGCGGACCCTGGGCTTCAACGATGAGACGGCGCTCGAGTCGCGGATGGTGAGCCGCACCATCGAGGGGGCCCAGACCCGGGTCGAGGGCTTCAACTTCGATACCCGCAAGCAAGTCGTCCAGTACGACGACGTGATCAACCGCCAGCGCGAGACGATCTACCACGAGCGCGAGCGGATCCTGCGCTCCGACAACCTTGCCTCGACCGTGCTGGCGATGCTCGACGACGAGGTCCGCGCCATCGTCGCGGAAACGACGGTAGGCGAGTTCCCCGCAGAGTGGAACCGCGACGCCCTGAAGGCGCGCCTCCTCACCATCGTCCCGACCCTCGACCAGCGAGAGCTTGCGGCGATCGACGAGATGGTGGACAGGGAGCAGGTCGCCACAACGGCTGTCGACCTCGTCGAGGCGGCCTATCAGGCGAAGCGCGACGAGGTGGGCGACGAGGCGATGCTCGTCCTCGAGCGCGTGGTGCTGCTACGTGTCATCGACTCGCTGTGGGTCGAGCACCTGACCGCGGTCGACGACATGCGGCGCGGGATCGGCCTGCGCGCCTACAGCCAGCGCGACCCGCTCAACGAGTTCAAGGTCGAGGCGTACTCGATGTTCGACGAGCTGAAGGCCACGATCCGCCATGACATCACACACACCATCTTCCGTGTCACCGTCACCCGCGAGCCGGTGCCGCGCCAGTCGCAGCGGATGGTCGAGAGCCGGCCCGACGTGACCGGCTCGTCGTCGGCCGCGGCCGCGTCCGCGGTCCTCTCGAGCGGTAACGGCTCCGGGCCGGCGGGGCAGGCCCGCACCAGCGGACCGAAGATCGGCCGCAACGACCCGTGCTGGTGCGGATCCGGCAAGAAGTTCAAGAAGTGCCACGGAGCCTGAGCCCAATCGCCCAAACGTCGGGGTTGGCGAACGGCAACGTACGGGGTACCATGTGGGCTCAGGATCGCGAGGCGCGTTGACCTCGCGGTTCGGTGCAAGTGGAGTGCTACGTGAAGCAACTGACCACCCAAGGTCGAGGCCCGGACACGATCACCTCCACCCCTCCGGAATCCTCCCCCCTGCCGCTGGTCACCCGCTTCCGAGACCCCTCCCTCCCCTACGAAGACCTGATCGTCTGCGAGCGCGACTGCATGCGCTGCAGCTATGCGATGACCCTCGACTGTGATGGCAACTGCGGCGCCTGCCCGCGCCAGACGTATTGCCCGTGCGTCAACCCCGCCAAGATCCGGAGCAAGAGCATGCGACTGAACGAGATGGAGCTCCCGATGGTGACGGCGCTTGGACGCAATTAAGGACGAGGCGCTCCGGCTGGCGCGCCTCGTGGCCGATACGGCGGTGCGCCTTTGACCTGCCCGCCAAGGAGCTCGAGCTCCAGGACCTGACCACGCGATCTGGTGACCCCGGCCTCTGGGACGATCCCGCCGCTGCCCAGGTCGTGCTGCGCCGCGCCGATGAGCTGCGCGAGGAGATCGACGCGTGGCGCGGCCTCGAGTCCCGAGCGCGGGCCCTCGCCGAGATCGCGGAGCTGGCCTCTGCCGAGCCCGATGGCGGCGTCGAGCTGAGCGCAGACCTTCAGCGTGACCTCGATGGGCTCAACGCCGACT
>Ga0075435_100001510_pt1 | contig 14959 bp, 10 predicted proteins | sample RhiMethybrSRZTD4_FD_75302 | JGI IMG/M metagenome (GOLD analysis project Ga0075435, IMG submission 75302) | Populus rhizosphere microbial communities from Tennessee, USA - Rhizosphere MetaG P. TD hybrid SRZTD4 | ecosystem: Host-associated > Plants > Roots > Rhizosphere > Soil | place: USA...
CGCAAAGAACGCAAAGAACGCAAAGAACGTAAAGGTCACAAAGGTCGCTGCAAGGGGCAGAAAGCGTGTTCGCATTCGCATATTTTACTTTCACGCGACCGCCGCGCTCGCGTCTCGTGGTATCTTCACCGGGTTCCTAGCGGGGCCGGTTCGTTGTCGGCCCCTACCTGCGACTTGTTCTCGCCGAGTTCGTGGATGTAGGCATCAGCGAGCACACACGGAAGGTGTGCGATGCCTCACTTCAGGAAGCTCACTCCCAATCTGCTGGTCGCCAACGTCGAGCGCAGCCTTGCGTTCTATGTCGACGTGCTCGGGTTCGAGCGCGGCATGACGGTGCCCGAGCAGTCGCCGTTCGTGTTCGCGTCGGTGACGAGCGGTGCGGTGGAGATCTTCCTCAACGACGCCGCGACGGCGGCGAAGGAATACCCGGCCTTCGGGGGCAAGCCGCTCGGCGCGACCGGCACGATGTACATCGAGGTCGACGGCGTCGACGCGCTGCATGATCGCGTTCGATCGCGGGTCAAGGTTGCGATGCCGATGGCGACGCAGTTCTACGGCATGCGCGAGTTCGGGATCGAGGACCCCGATGGATACGTGATCACGTTCGCACAACGCGTGGAAGCGTAGAGCCTCAAACGCCAAGGACACCAAGGACACAGAGGTTTCCTTTGTGTCCTTTGTCTCCTCTGCGTCACCGACGCTTCTGCAGCGTCTCGAGGGTGCGCTTGAGCGCCTCGAGTTTCTGTCCGGCTTCGCCGAGCTTTCCTTCGGCGGTGAGGCGTTGATAATCGGCGAGGTTGCGCGCGGCTTCGGCGATGAGGGCGTTCGTGTCGGCTGGCGGCGCCTCGGCGCGTGACGGTGATGGCGCCGCTGCTGACTGGTTTGTCGGCGCGCCTGGCGGTGCGGTGGTTGGTGCGGACGCAACGCCGGTCGTCGAAAGCGTGGACGGCGCATTCCCGAACATCGCCGCGAGCGCGGCTTCGAAGGTCGGACCGTATGCGAGGCGATCCTGCAGCGCGAGGACGACGAGGCGCAGTTCCGGCATCGGGCTGCGTTCCGCCTGCAGGTAGATCGGTTCGGCGTAGAGCAGCGCGCGGCCGATCGGGATGACGATCAGTCCGCCGCGGCGCACGTGCGAGCCCTGCTGGTTCCACAACGAGAGCTGACCTGAGAGCTGCGCGTTCTGATCGATCCGCGCCTCGACCTGCAGCGGTCCGTCGACGAGGCGCGTCTTCGGGAAGTCGTAGACGACCGCGGTCCCGTAATGCGGCTCGTCGCTGCGGCCGGCAATCCATCCGATCAGGTTGTTCCGGTTGGCCGGCGTGAACGGCAGGATCTCGATGAATTCGATCCCCTTTTCGCCGGGCAGCGTCATGAGCACGAAGTTCGGCTCGATCGGCTGCGCCGCCTGCTCGCGCTGATCGTTCAGCCGCACTTCGCTCGCGACGGTCCAGAGATCCTCGCGGTTGTAGAACACCTCGGGATCGGTCATGTGGTAGAGGCCGTACGCCGAGGCCTGTATCTGCAGCATCAACTCCGGGTATCGCACGTGCTTGCGCATCGCGGGCGGCATCGCGTCCGCGTCCTTGAACAGCGAGGGAAACACCGCGCGGTACGCCGCGATGATCGGATCCTCGCGGTCGAATACGTAGAACGTCGTCGTCCCGTCGTACGCGTCGACGATCACTTTCACGCTGTTCCGCATGTAGTTGACGCGCTCGCGACCGAGCAGGTAGGGGCGCGCATACGGAAACGACGATGACGTCGTGAAGCCGTCGATGATCCACGAGAGTCGGCCGTCCCCGGCGACGACGATGTACGGGTCGGGATCGAAGGTGAGGAACGGCGCGAGCGTCTCGATGCGATCGCGGATGGTCCGCCGCATCAGCAGCCGGCTCTCGGCGTTGACATCGTCGCTGAACGGCAGCTTGGCGAGATCGCCGCGGTCGAGCGCGATCAGCAGGCGCCTGAAGAAGCCGCCGATGACGATGCCGCCGGTCCCTTCGTACGACGTCAGGCTGTTGGTCTCGCCCTGCGGGTAGTTGAATTCCTTCTGGCGCGTGCGGACGTACACGTCGGTCGCCGTCAGCTCGCCGAAATAGATCTCCGGCCGCGTCACCTTGATGCTCGGGATCGTGCTCTGGACCGGCATGTTGCTGAGTACCAGCGTCGGCAGCCCCTCCGGCGTGAAGCCGTTGACCGGGTTCATCGTGACGCCGTAGCCGTGCGTGTAAATCAGCTTCTCGTTGATCCAGTTGCGGCTGCTCTCCGGCAGCCTGTCGACGTTGAGCTCGCGCACGGCGAGCATCATCTGACGGACGGTGCCGTCGACTTCGTAGCGATCGATGTCGATGTCGGGGAAGTCGTAGTAGGTGCGAATTTCCTGGATCTGCCGGAGCGTGTCCTGCAGCGCGCGCCAGTCCCACAACCGGATGTTCTGAATCGTCGCCTGATTGTGCTCGGCGTCGAGCGCTTCGATGCCGATCTCCGCCGGGAACGGACTCTGCGTGACGCGGTTCAGCGCGTACGCCTGCCGCGTCATCTCGATGTTGTGAGCGATATACGGCCGTTCGCGCACCAGTTCGTTTGGCTTGACGATGAAGCTGCTCACGTACGAGCTGAGCAGGCCGACGATCGCGTAGCAGACGATCGCGGGGATCGTCGCCGCGATCAGCCATCGCAGCCGCGGCGCAGCGACCGCGTTGATGAGCGCCATCGCGGCGCCTGCCAGCAGCGCGCCCGACACGACGAGCATGCCGGTGAGCGTGATGTGCGCGTCGGTGTAGGTGACGCCGGTGAAGATCGTCCCGGCGGCGGTCAGCCGATCGAACCGGGCGATGTAGACCCGCGCGGCGAGAATGACGAGGAGCGCCGCAAAGGAAATCGACAAGCCGCGCCACGCGGCAATTCCCTGCGCCGCGCGGCCGCGGGTGAGCATCCGCGTGCCGCCGGTGACCACGATGAAAAAGATCGCCACGCCGCAGGAAATCAGCGCGAGCGTCAGGAGCCACCCTGAAATGAGCTGCCACGCCGGCAGCGTGAACAGATAGAAGGGCAGCGGCCTGCCGAAGATCGGGTCGACGATTGGGGGCCCCTCGTAGCGCAGCGTATTGGCGCCGCCATACCAATACAGCGCGAGCGTCGACCAGTCGGACATCATGCCGGCGCCGGTTGCGAGCGCGATGATGGAAGCGGCGGCGAGCGCGATCAACCTGGTGACCGGTTCGACCGGCAGACGCAGCGGCTGTCCGTTGATCAGAATGGCGCCGCCCGTGAAATCGTCGAGTCTGTCCGGCTTGAACGCGAGAAACGATCCGTACAGGACAGTGAACGTGATCGCCGCGAAGACGGTGAACGCGAGCGCCTGAATCCGCAGCGTGGTCCAGAACACGTCGCCGTAGCCGAGCGACGCGAACCACAGCGCCTCGACGTAATAGGACAGCGCCGTTCCGGCGCTGAGGACGAGCACGCCGAGGACGGCGAGGAGGAAGATGCGGCCGCGCCGCCTGGGCGAGCGCGGCGGCCGCCATTCAATCGTTTCAGCCATTTACCAGTAGAACTTGAATCCGAGCTGAATTTCCCGCGGCGCGCGCGTGTTCAAGACCTGCCCGAACGTGTCGCTCGGCGTGTTGCACGTCGTCAGGCTGACCGTGCACGTGTTGTCCAGACCGGTTGCGACCGGATCCGCGAGCCACTGCGTGTGGTTGAACGCGTTGATCAGATCGGCGCGGAACTGGAATCGGTACGTGTTGTTGCTGAACATCCAGTTCTTCGAGATTGACAGATCGGTCTGATTCCGTCCCGGCTGCCGGAACTCGTTGCGCCCGGAGTTGCCAAACGTCCCGTCGGCCGGCGGGGCGTAGGCGTTCGGATCGAACCAGAAGAGGCCGGACTGCTCGCCGGCTCGAGGATCCCCGATGCGGTTCGCGCGATTTCCCCGCAGAAATCCGTTCGTGCTGACGAGGATGCGCGGCACCGGCTGACCGGAGTTGAGCGTCGTGATACCTGCGAATTGCCATCCCGCAAGAATGAATCGCACGGTCTCGCTCGGCGAGTCCTTGAAGAACGGCAGATTGTAGACGTAGTTCGCAGTGAAGATGTGCCGGCGATCCGTCCGCGCGTCCGAATATTCCGCGGCAAGGTCGAGCGGGTTCTGCGGGACGTCGACCGCGTCGCGATCGTTGGTCGCGTCCGTCATGTTGTGGCTGAGCGTGTAGTTCAGCGTGAGGAGTCCTGCGCTGCCGGCGTCGTGACGGAAGCTGGTGAGCACGCCCCAGTAATTGCTCCGCGCCGTCGTCGTGCGCAGCGTGATCGCTCCGTAACCCTGATACGGACGCGCGAGGTTGACGCTGGCGAGACGCAGAACGTCGGCCGGCTGCGGGTAGTTGATGTCGATCGGCCGGATGAGGCGATCGCCATGCGTCCCGACGTAACTGACGTCGACGGCGCCGCGCGCGTACAGCTGGTGCTGCGCGCCGACGCTCCACTGCTGGATGCGCGGCGTCCTGAAATCGTCGCCGTTGCCGATCAGGCTCGGCACGCCGCCGGTCGTCGCCGTCGTGCCGGCGCCCGGATTGGACAGCCTCGCGTTGAGCACGTTCGTCGTGTTCACGAACGGCGGGTTCGTGAACGAGTTCTGCTCGAAGATGCCGACGAGCGGCTGATCGAAGTACATCCCGTACGACCCGCGGTAGATCGTGCGGCCGGAGGACGTCGGATCCCAGGTGATGCCGGCGCGCGGCTGAACGTTCGTCTTGTCGAACGCGTACACCGCCCGGCCGAACGGCGAGTTCCGGCCGGCGACGATGATACCGTTCAGCGGATCGCCAGTGCCGAGATTGATGAGCGAACACGACGCGTTCGCGCACGTCGGCGCGCGCGACGCATTGTAGGCCGACGGCAGGAAGTTGGTCAGCACGTTGTTCGCGTCGGTGACCGGCGGATACAGCGAGTAGCGCAGCCCGTAATCGACCGTGATGTTGCCGCGCGGCTTCCACGTGTCCTGCGCGTACATCTCGTAGCGGTTGAAGCGCAGATGCACGGTCACGTCGGTCTGCGCCTCCTGGTACGTGCATGCGTTGCCGCACGACCCGTCGGCGTTGCCGCTGAGGAAATTGTAGAACGCCGTGTGCCCGCCGACCACCGAGCCGATGTCGAACCGGCCCTGCGTCAGGTTTGCCGCGTTCTCGTTCTTCTGCTCGTACGTGATCAACGCGCCGACCTTGAGGCCGTGATTGCCGCGCTGCCAGGTGAAGTTATCGGTGAACGTGTAGTTGTTGTACTCGATCCTGAACAGCTGGTTCGCACCAATCAGCGACATCCCGGTGACGTTGACGAGCGGGATCACACCGAGATCGTTGCCGGGAAACACTTCGCTGCTGGTCAGACCGAGCGAGGATCGCAGGTTGCGATCCGGACTCTGATTCGTGTCCGCGATCCGGTTCGACGAGAACTGGAACTGGAACTCGTTCAGCTTCGATCCGCCGTGCGTCGACCTCAGAATGGCGGCCGCGACCTGTCCCGGCACGTTCGTGTCGGTCGTGGCCACGTTCGGTACTGCGAGTCCGAGGAACAGTCCACCGGGCTCCTCGGTGAAGCTGTTGTCGTGGGAGTACCGGCCGGTCACACGCCACGTCGAGTTGAGGTCGTAGTCGATGCGCGCGACTTCCTGCCGCGTGTCGTTGATCGCCGGCTGCGTGCTCAGGAACTGGAGTCGTCCCGGGACGTTCGGTGTCGGCCACAGCGCGAGCAGTCGGACTGCGTTGGGATCGCGCAGCGCCGGCGGGACGTAATTGGCATTGGTCGTATCGGTCAGCCACGCCGGATCGTACGTGTTTGCGGGAACGGCGTTCGGAATCCGCGTGATGCGCCGCAGTTCCTCCGAGAAGAAGAAGAACATCCGCTGCGGCACGATCGGTCCGCCGACGGTGCCGCCGAAGTTGTTGTACTTGAGTCCCGGAGGCGTGCTGTTGATCGCGGGATCGGGACTCAGGTTCCTGAAAAACGAGTTGGCGTTGAGTTTGTCGCTGCGGAGAAATTCGTAGCCGCTGCCGGTCAGACGCGAGCCGCCCGATTTCGTCACGACGTTGACGATGCCGCCGCCGCTGCGGGGCCACTCGGCCTGATATCCGTTCGTGATGATCTTGAATTCTTCGATCGACTCGAGGCTTGGGGTCGAGAGCAGCGTGATGTTCGAACCCACGTCGACGTCCGACACGCCGTCGACGAGCCAGTTCACGCCGTTGCGCCGCGCGCCATTGATCGACACGCTGACAAGGCTCGTCAGCCCGATGCCGACTTCGTCGCTGAGATCGCTCGACACGCCAGGTGCAAGCGTCGCGAGCTGGACGAAGTTGCGGTTGTTGAGCGGAAGCTCCTGCACCTGTCGCGCGCCCATCGTCGTCTGCAGCTGCGGAAGCGGTTGAACGACCTCGCGCGCGGCCGAAACCTCCACCGACTCCGCAACGCCGCCGACCGTCAGCTTGCCGTCGATGAGCAGACGGTCGTTCACGTGCAGCGTGATGTTGCGGACCGTGACCGTCTGGAATCCCTGCAGCTCGAAGGTGACTTCGTATCCGCCAATCGGCAGCAGCGTCGCCATGTAGATGCCCGATTCGTTCGTGACGACGGTGCGCGCGATGTTCGTGTTCGTGTTCCTGAGCGTGACCGACACGCCCGGCAGTACTGATCCGGTTTGATCGGTGACGGTGCCTGTGATCGTTCCCGTGGTCTCCTGTGCCGACGCGCGGCCGGTTGCTCCGATGAGCACCAGCGTCAGCACGAGCGCGAGCCTCCGCATCCGCGGTCTCCTTTGGGCTATGGGGTGAGCACGATTTTGCCGAGCGCGCCGGCCTCCATGACGGCCTCATGTGCGCGCGCCGCATCGGCGAGCGGCATCTCCCGCCGGACGACCGGGTTGAGCGTGCCGTTCGACAACCCGGCGACGATCGCGGCGTGAATCTCGACGAGGTCCTTCTGGGTGGCGTTGAACAGCGTCATGCCGAGAATCGCCGCGTCGCGGCCCATCGCGTCTCGCGGGTTGATCTCGATCGGCCCGCGGCTGCCGATGACGACGACGCGTCCGCTCCTGGCGAGCAGCGTGAGATCGCGGCCGAGGTTGACGTGCGTCGCCATTTCGAGAATGACGTCCACGCCGCGGCCGCCGGTCGCTTTCATGATCTCGTCGGTGTAGTTCGGCGTGCGGTGATTGACGACGATCTGAGCGCCATGCGCCCGCGCCGTTTTCAGTCCCTCATCCGTGCCGCCTGTGCCGATGACGAACATGCCGTGCGCGCGCGCGAGCTGAACGGCGGCGATGCCGACGCCGCCGGTCGCTCCGTGCACGAGCACCGATTCCGCGGGACGCGCAGCCGCGCGATGAAAGAGCGATCGATACGCCGTCGCGTACGGAACGCCGAGCGACGCGCCCTGCCCAAAGCTGATGCGCGCCGGCAGCGTGAAGAGCTGCGACGATTCGTAGAGCCCGTATTCCGCGTACGTTCCGGGACCGCCGGGTCCGGCGATGTATACGCGATCTCCGATCGAGAAGCCGTTCACGTTCGGTCCGACCGCGGCGACTTCGCCTGCGCCGTCGAAGCCTGGCGTGTACGACAGTTGCGGTTTGCGTGGATAGGTGCCGCTTCGGATGTAGGCGTCGACGGGATTGACGCCCGCAGCACGAATCCGCACGAGGATTTGTCCGGAGGCAGGTGTGGGATCGGCGACCTGCTCGAGTTTCATCACCTCGGGCCCGCCGAACTCGTGAACGCGAATCGATCTCATCGTCGCATCCGCTCGGCTGAGAGCCTCGCGCTACAACGACGCGCAGGGCGAGCCTTTCAGGCGAGCCGCTCCAAACGCCGATGCTATCATGGGAAATTCGATGTCATTGGTGAAGCTCCACAGGACGGTGGGCGTGAAGGTCGGCACCGTTCAGGTCGGCGGCGGCGCGCCAATCGTCGTCCAGTCGATGACGATGACCGACACGGCCGATGCCCGTGCCACGGCGCAGCAGTGCATCGAGCTGGCGGACGCCGGATCCGAAATGGTTCGCGTCACGGTGAATCTGCCCGAATCTGCGGCAGCGGTGCCCGAGATCAAACAGCGCATGCTCGACGCCGGCTGCGCTGCGCCGCTCATCGGCGATTTCCACTATAACGGCCACATCCTCCTGACGAAATATCCCGCGTGCGCGCGGGCGCTCGACAAGTACCGGATCAATCCGGGCAACGTCGGCACCGGACGCCGCCGCGACGAGCAGTTCGCGACGATCTGCAAAGTCGCCGTCGACAACAACCGTCCGGTCCGAATCGGCGTCAACGGCGGCTCGCTGAATCAGGAGCTCGTCGTCGCGAAGATGCAGGAGAACACGGATCGCGATCTCGGCAGGTCGTCGGAAGAGATCATCAACGAGTGCATGGTGCTGTCGGCGATCGAATCGACGGCGCTCGCGCTCGAAAGCGGACTGCGAAAGGACCAGATCATCATCTCGTGCAAGACGTCGCGTCCGCGCGATCTCATCGCCGTGTACCGCGACCTCGCACGCAAGACCGATCAGCCGCTGCACCTCGGGTTGACCGAAGCAGGAATGGGGACGAAAGGCCTCGTCTGGTCGTCGGCGGCGATGGGTGTGCTGCTCAACGAGGGGATCGGCGACACGATTCGCGTCTCGCTGACGCCGCGGCCCGGCGGCGACCGCCGCGAGGAGGTGTACGCCGCATGCGAACTGCTCCAGTCGCTCGGCCTGCGATCGTTCTCACCGAGCGTCACGGCCTGCCCCGGCTGCGGTCGGACGACCAGCACAACGTTCCAGGAGCTCGCCGAACGCATCCAGGGCTACATCCGTGACCGGATGCCCGAATGGAAGACGATGTACGCTGGCGTGGAGTCGATGACGCTGGCGGTGATGGGTTGCGTCGTGAACGGCCCGGGCGAGTCGAAGGCGGCGAACATCGGCATCAGCCTGCCCGGGACGGGCGAGGCGCCGAACTGTCCCGTCTTCATCGACGGCGAACACGTCACCACGCTGCGCGGCACCTACGACGAGCTCGCGGCGCAGTTCCAGCGCCTCGTCGATGACTACGTCGAACATCACTACGCACGACGCTGAACTGCTCGCCGCGCTGCAGCGCGTCTGGGGCTTTTCGGAATTCCGGCCGCTGCAGCGCGAGGCGATGCACGCCATCGTGCAGTCGCGCGACAGCGTGGTCGTTCTTCCGACCGGCGGAGGCAAGTCGCTGTGCTTTCAGGCGCCGGCGATTGCGCTCGCCGAGATCTCGCCCGGCGTCGTCCGAAAGGGCGTCGCGCTCGTCGTCTCTCCGCTGATCTCGCTGATGAAGGATCAAGTCGACGGCCTGCGCGTCGACGGCGTTGCTGCCGCGTATTTGAACAGCACGCTGCAGCCGCACCAGCGTGACGACGTGCTTGCGAGCGTGCGCGAGGATCGCTGCCGCCTGTTGTATGTCAGTCCGGAGCGGATCGTCGGCGAGGGCAGTCAGGCGCTGCGACGGATGCTGCAGAACGCCGGCGTGCGATTCATTGCGATCGACGAAGCGCACTGCATCAGTCAGTGGGGCCACGATTTCCGCCCCGAGTACCGGCAGCTCGGACGGCTGCGCGACGACTTTCCCGGCGTGTCGCTGCATGCGTTCACCGCGACGGCGACCGAACGCGTGCGCCGCGACATCGTCTCGGAACTGCGGCTGCAGAATCCGTCGGTCCTCGTCGGATCGTTCGATCGTCCGAACCTGACCTACCGCGTGCTGCGGCGCGGCAACCTGCACAAGCAGCTGACGCACATCCTTGCGCGGCATGAGGATGAGGCCGGAATCGTGTACTGCTCGTCGCGGCGCGAGGTCGAATCGCTTGCCGAATGGCTGCAGGAGCAGGGGCACCGCGCCGTTCCGTACCACGCCGGTCTTCCTGACGCAGTGCGCAGCCGGCATCAGGACATGTTCCTCGACGAGCAGGTCGACATCGTCGTCGCCACCGTCGCGTTCGGCATGGGCATCGATCGCTCGAACGTACGATTCGTCGTCCACGCGAGCGCGCCGCGATCGCCGGAGCACTATCAGCAGGAATCAGGACGCGCCGGTCGCGACGGTCTGCCCGCCGAATGCGTGCTGATCTACTCCGGCGCCGATTTTCTGCGGTGGCGGCAGATGCTCGAATCGAACGGCGAATGGACCGAGAGCGCGCGCACGCTGATGCGCGACATGGAACGCTACGCGTCGGGCACGCGATGCCGCCATCGCGCGCTCGTCGAATATTTCGGCGAGCAGTACGGCAAGTCCGGGTGCGGCGCCTGCGACTGGTGCCTGAAGGAGCTCGAAGCGGTCGCCGATTCGTTGACCGTGGCGCAGAAGGTTCTGTCGTGCGTCGCGCGCGTCAAGCAGACGTGGGGCGTGGCGCACGTGGTGGACGTGCTCAAAGGCCGGATCAACGACAAAGTATCGGCCGCCGGCCACGATCGGCTGACGACGTTCGGCTTGTTGAAGAACGACTCAACCGCAGCGATTCGCGGCTACATCGAGCAGCTCGCCGGCGACGGCTTTCTGCTTCGCCACGGCGATCCGTACCCCGTGCTGCGGATTACGGAAGCGGGCGCTCGGTTGCTGCGCGGCAACGCGACCTGCGTCCTGTATCGCGAGATCGCGCCGCCGCCCTCGCGAAAGGCGCGCGCGGCTCGATATGCGCCTGCGGTGCCGGCGGCCGTCGATGCGGAGCTGTTCGATGTGCTGCGCGGCGTCCGCCTTCGGATTGCGAGAGAACGCGGCGTGCCGCCCTACGTGATCTTTCACGACACGACACTGCGCGACATGGTGGAGCGCCGGCCGAAAACGATCGAGGATCTGCACGGCGTCTACGGCGTCGGGGCGAAGAAGGCGGCCGACTTCGGCGACGCGTTCCTCGACGCGATTCGCACCTACCGCGCTCCGGACTGATCGACGATTATCGTGTGGTGTTTGGAGTCAGCGCTTGCAGGATCGGAACTGACGTGCGGTGGCAGGACGGTGCGTGAACTCGCGGGCAGCGACACGCAAATTACAGCGTGCTGCCCCTCCCCAGACCCACTTCGTCGACGGTCGTGTCATGCCCCTGATATCGGCTGAACTCAGCCGTAGTTCAGTGTCGCGCCCTAATGAACTGTGTAAGGCTCGTGCAGCGCGAACGGCGCGATCTCCACGTCGAAGTGCTCGCCGTCCTCGGTCACCATCTGATACGTCCCGCGCATCACACCGCTCGACGTTCTGAGCTGACAACCTGACGTGTACTGAAACGACTCTCCGGGCGCGAGCACCGGCTGCTCGCCGACGACGCCCGGCCCTTTCACCTCCTCGGTGTGTCCCGTTTCGTCGGCGATGATCCAGTGGCGGCTGAGAAGCTGTACGGTCTCGTCACGCTCGTTCGTGATGCGCACCGTGTAGTGGAAGAACCATTCGTTCTGAAACGGCTGCGATCGTTCGGGAGCGTACTGCGATTCGACCTCGACGCGAACGTTATTGGTGACAGCCTCGGATGTGGATGCGTGCAGCGGCTGATCCTTGGACGGCGATATGCCCATGAATCATGATACCAACGTTTGACGATGCGCGTCCCAGCGCCACGGTGAGCGCTGCGAGCCCGACAAATGAACACCTCCACGCCAGAGGTCGATGCCGTTGATCGCAACCGCGTCTCGACGTGCCATCAGCACGTCCAGGCCGGTCTCCGTGATGGATACCGTGTGCCGCCGCAGATCGACGGCATCGTCTGCGGGTGAAATCGTCACGAGCGGCATGCGGGAGCGCGCAAGAACGCGCAGCCGGTCGAACGCGGCCAGGTCGCCCATGAACGGCCGCTCTTCGCGCGCCTGCGAGGCGGCGAACAGCTCGATCGCGGTCATCGGCGTGCGCTCGATCTCGCGGAGCATCGCGTTCTCGGTGCGCGACAGGCCGTTGACGGTCGAGGGGTATTCCTCGAGGAAGCGATGCAGCGCATCGCCGAGGAACGGCAGCGCGGCGGCGGCGCCTTCGCCTTTCAATCGACGCATCAAGGCAACGAGCCGTGTCGGATCCGGCGCGCGGAATGCGGCCCACGCCTCTGACGCCAGCGCGAACTGCTCCACAGTCACCGCCTGCCGCGAGTTCACGAGCGTCTCGAGCTGTGCGGCGCTCAGTTGTCCCAGTCCGATGAACCGGTCGACGCCGGGAAAACGGTCGATGCAGATCAGGAAAATCCGCGTGCGGCCGACAGCGGCCTCGACGCGGCCCAGCCGATCGAGCGTGCGAATCAACAACAACTGATCGAAGAGGTCATGCTCGAACCAGAGCGTCAGCTCGTCGTGTTGACCTGAGTCCGCAAGGCTGCGGTCCCAGTCTTCGAGCGCGCGACGGAAGTCTGCCGCGATCTGGAGCGACGTCGCAAGAAACCCGGCGCGCGCGCGATACCACGCCTCGCCGTCGTCGGCGGGCGCGGGTCCTTCGTGGAGAACATCGGCGGTGATCGTCACGGGATCGGTCAGGAACTCGCGCAGCTTGTCGGCGGCGCAATCGCCGTTGGTGATGTGCAATGCGCTCACGCTATCCTTTATATATGCAGAGGATTCAACCCGCCAGGCTCAAACCCGGCGTTTCTCCTGAATCGATCGCGCCGCCGAGCTCGAAGGAAGCCGCGACGCATACGGGAGTCGTTCGCGGCAAGGCGCTGATTTTCTGGGATCTGAAAGTCCTCGGGAAAAAGAAGAAGCTCGACGCGATCGACACCGACCAGATTACGCCCGCCAGCGACTGCGTATCCGAGAGCCTCGACACCCTCGACGAGCGCTGGAAGGCAGGCGCATTCCGATATCTGATGCCCGACTTCAGGGCGCGCGTGCACAGAGGCGAGACGTTTGTGATCGCCGGCGATCGGTTTGCGATCGGTTCGTCGCGCGAGATGAGTCCTGCCGGACTCAAGGCGATTGCAGACGAAGTCGGCCTCGAGATGGTCATCGTCTGCGGCAACAACATGGGCGACATCTTCCGCAGAAATTCGCTCAACCTCGGGCTGCAGGTCGTGCAGAGTCCGGAAGCGGTCGCCGACGCGCGCGACGGCGACGAGTTCAGCTTCGATCCCGCGTCGCGGATGCTCACGAACGAGACACAAGGCAAAACGTACGAGCCGGTGCCGCTCACGCCGAAGGAAGACGAAATCCGCCGGACCGGCGGCATCTTCGCGGCGGGCCGGCGCGAGTTTCCAGGCGCGGTTCGCACGACGCCGGCGATCGAGTGGCCGGATCCCGAGCGCGCTCGCCGCATGACGTCGACGGAGCAAATCGTGTGGGCGCATCGCGTCGACAAACGGGCCGACGTCGCTCCAGGCGCGACGCTGCGGGTCTACGCCGATCTGCTGCCCGCGTCCGACGGCACGGCACCGTTTGCGATTCACACGTTCAACCAGATCACCGGCGGCAACACGATCTATCCGCGGCAGGCCGCCATCGCCAACGATCACTTCGTCTTCACCGGCAAAGCGGACGACGACAAGCAGACGGCGATCGGCCGCGAGTTTGCGCGCATGCACGGCATCGAGAAGCCGTACTACGCGACGCCGGGCGACGGCATCTTTCATTTCTATTTTCCCGAGCAGGGGCTCGTGATGCCGGGTCAGTTCATTCCGGGCGCCGATTCGCACAGCCGCGCCTACGGCGCGTATGGCGCCGCCGGCATCGGCGTGGGCTCGACGACGCTCGGGTTCGGCTGGGCGACCGGCTACGTCTACTTCACGGTCGCGCGCGCGCGGCGCGTCCTGTTCACCGGCACGCTGCAGTCGTGGGTGAGCGGCAAGGATATCGTCCTCGAGCTGCTGCGCCGATGGGGCGCGAAGCAGTCGCAAGGGATGTCGGTCGAGCTCGTCGACGCGAACAAGCAGCTGCCGATCGCGTACCGCAACACCATCGCGAACATGATGGCGGAAGCGGAAGCCATGAACGGCATTTTCGCCCCCGACGATGTCACGTACGACTGGTATCGATCGAAAGGGATCACCGAGCTGCCGTATCCGCGATTCGCGCCGGGCGCGGACGCGGTGTACGCGATTGACGAGACGCTCGACCTGAACGACGTCGCGCCGATGATCGCCAAGCCGTTCAGTCCGGGGAATGCGTTTCCGGCCGACGAGGTCGCGCGCGAGCACATCACGTTCGACAAGGCGATGATCGGCTCGTGCACGAACGGCAGCTATGACGATCTGTTGACCGCGGCGCTGGTGATTCGCGCCGCTCGGAACCAGGGCGCCGATCGGGCAGAGAAGGCATTCGTGATCTTTCCGGGATCCGGCGGCGTCGCGCGGCAGATCGAACGTCCCGATCCACGCCTTGCCGGTGAATCAATCGCGGAAGTGTTCCGCTCGGTCGGCGGCGAGATCCGGCAGTCGTGGTGCGGACCGTGCTTCGGCCAGGGCCCGGATGCGCTGCACAAAGGGGAGCGCGCCATCACATCGTTCAATCGCAACTGGCAGAATCGAATGGGACTCGGCGGCGAAGGCTTCCTCGCGAGTCCCGCCGTCGTCGCCGCGTCGGCGCTCGTCGGCTACATGGCGCCCCCGAGCGAGCTGGGACTGAAATGGGATCCGACGGAATTCGGCGTGTAGCCGAAAGCATCGGCGTGCCGACCGCGCGCCGCCACATCTTTCTCTGCTGCGATCAGACGACGCCGAAGTGCTGTGAGAAAGAGCGCGGACTGGCGGCGTGGGAGTTCCTGAAGCGCCGGCTGAAAGAGCTCGGATTGTCGGAGCAGGGCGGCATCCTGCGCACGAAGGCCAACTGCCTGCGCATTTGCGAAGACGGCCCGATCGCCGTTGTCTATCCGGAAGGCGCGTGGTACCGCGCGTGCGATCCGCCGGTCCTCGAGCGAATCATCCAGGAGCATCTCATTGGCGGTGTGATCGTCGCGGACCATCTCATCGTCGAGCACGCGTTGTCCGAGCGCCGAGACTGAAT